>Ga0116149_1003040_pt1 | contig 17728 bp, 11 predicted proteins | sample AD_UKC057_MetaG_FD_89787 | JGI IMG/M metagenome (GOLD analysis project Ga0116149, IMG submission 89787) | Active sludge microbial communities of municipal wastewater-treating anaerobic digesters from USA - AD_UKC057_MetaG | ecosystem: Engineered > Bioreactor > Anaerobic > Digestate | place: USA... | reverse complement strand
GCTCGCCGGTCGACCGGGCCGGGGGGGCCCCCCCGGGGCCGGAGAAGGGGGCCCGCCGAAACCCCCGGGGGGGGGTGGGCAGGGGGGAAGGGGGGCGGGGGGGGGGGGGGGGGCGGACTTGCCAGCTCCCAGTCCCCAGTGCCTGATCCCTGTTCTCTCGTCCCTTTTCCCTGATCTCTGACGTCAGATGCTTTCGCCGCGCAGCAGCGTTCGGGTGAACTTGGGCAGGATGCGTTTGTTGACGAACAGCAGGGGCAGGAGCATCTGGAGGGAGGTGCTGGGGGGGCGGAGGCTATTGGCCAGATGTTGGCGCCAGGAGGTCTTGAAGTGCATCAGGGCCTCCTGAGTCTTGGGGGTCTTCAGGGCGTCCAGGGCGGCCTGGCAGGCCAGCAGGGCGGACTGGATCGTCGGTGCGAGAGTCTGCCCGGTGATGCTGTCGGCGAATCCGCCGGCTGTGCCCGCCAGCAGGCATCGTTTCGCCACGTGCGTTTCCATCTCCAGGGCTGCACCGGCCGGCGGATACCAGACGGCGCCCTTGGCCTTGTTCAGCGCAAGGGCGTTGATCAGTCCGGCGGCCTGGAGAGAGCGGACCATCGTGGACAGCTCGATCGCCCGGTTCCCCGAGGCCTTGGACGTGGAGATGATTCGCATGTGAACGGTCGTGCCTGCCTGGTAGAACATGCCCAGTTCGCTCCGCTCGGGCTGCTCGACCACGTGCATGACTCCGGGCTTGAGCGGGCCGCCGCCCTTTCTGCCGACGGGCACGTCCAGGGCGACCACCGTCAACGACGACTGGGGCGCGGTGCGTCCGGGCTGAGAGAGGGCGGCCAGGGCGTCGGTGGGATTGCTGTTGACGTTGATCAGGAGCCTGGCGGCGACCGGGGCGTTCACCACGGTGACGTGATCTTCCGCAAGTTCCAGGCTGGGGCGTTCCTTCAGGATCACGCTGGACGCGCCGGCCTTGTGGGCCTCGCGGCGAAGGGCCTGCGCCAGGTCGGCCGCGCGGACAAAGTACCCGGCTACCCCCCGCGAGACCATGTCGGCCCGCTTGTCCAGCTTGTTGCTGTGGTAGACGACGGTCTTGAAGGCGGTGGTCTTGGCCTTGGTGATCAGGCCTTTGGGCAGTTGGGGAAGTCGAAGAAGCTCCTTGGGGATCCAGTCGATCAGGGGGCACTCGACCGGGGCCGAGGGCGCGGCGACCACCACGACATTGCACTTCTTGCGTGCCAGAAAATAAGCGGCTGCGTACGCCGCCGGGTTTGAGCCCAGGACGGCAATGTCGTGGATCCGGGTCATGTCGCGATACAGTACCCTTGCGCCGGTCCAGTAGCAAGCGTCTAATCTGCGTGGCTCCGGGGCCGGCAGGGCGTCGCGCACCGGCTAGCCGGTCAGCCCGGGCGAGAGGTCCTCTTCCCCCAGCAGCGTGATGTGGTGACGCAGCAACACCTCGCGGGAGGCCACCAGGTCGTCCACGTGGAAGACCATGATCGGCAGGCCCTGGTGCTGCACGATCAGCGGATAGGCGAAGTGGACGTTGATTTCCGCCCGCAGCAGAAGACCGCAGACGGCCGCCATCGATTCCTGCCCCGACAGCCGCACCAGCAGGACTTCGCTTTCGGTGAACGGCGTGTTGTGCTTCCGGAGGGCGGCCTTGCCCTTCTCGCTGACCTGGAAGACCAGGCGGATCACCGCCCAGTCGGTGGAGTCCACGATCGACAGTCCGACGATCGCCACGTCCTGGCTGACCATGAAATCCAGCATTTCCTTGAGTTGCCCGACACGGTTGGCCAGGAAGATGCTGAACTGCACGGCGGTTGGGGCCTTGTAACGCTGCTCGGTCTGGATCGGCAACCGTGTCATGTTCCATTATAAGCGGTCTGGCCTCCCTCGTCCCCGGGTTCTCTCCGTCTGCCAGGCGATAACTGCAAACTTACGCGGTTGACAGATTGCGCAAACTAGTACAGAGAAGCCGGGGCACAGGCAGGACCGCAGGGAATTCCGATGTCTTGGCAACTGCGCCTTCTACAATTGGTTACGGTTCTTACTGTTCCGGGGTAGCGTTCTGGCACGATTGTTGCTTTTTAGTCGGGTATACGATAGAAACGAGAGGCCGATACATGGACTGTACCGTCAAGAAGCTGAACAACAGGATCGGGCGGAGAGCCCGCCCGGGCGGGTGGTTCAGCCGCCAGTGCGGCCGAACGTGGACCGCCAGGCAAAGGAGCCGCGCATGAGCCTTCCTTCAAGATCAGTGGATCGTCACACGGCCCTCACCGTCGGCATGATCGCCATCACGCTGGCGGTCGCCGGCCTCGCGGTCTTGCCTTCCGTGCTGCCCGGGAAACTGGGTTTCCTGAACCGGATCGAGGTCGACACCGACCCGGAGAACATGCTCTCGCCCGACGAGCCGGTCCGGGTGTTTCACGACGAGATGAAGAAGCGGCTGGCCCTGCACGACATGATCGTGGTGGGGGTGGTGAACGAATCTCACCCGGCCGGCGTGTTCAACCCGCAGTCGCTGGCCAAGGTGCAGGCGCTGACCCGCTTCGCCGAGACGCTGCACGGGTCGCAGATCGGCGAGGCCGACGGCGTGGGCGTCATCCGCAAGGACCTGATCGCCCCCGGGACGGTGGACACGATCGAGCCCACGTCGGCCGGGGTGAGTTTCAGTTGGCTCATGCGCGAGCCGCCCGCCACCCAGGCCCAGGCCGATGAGATCCGCCGCCAGGCCATGCGCATCCCCTTCCTTCACGACACGCTGGTCAGCCACGACGGCAAGGCGCTGGCCCTGTATGTTCCCATCAGCCGCAAAGACCTCAGCTACAAGATCTCGCAGCGGCTCCAGGAGGAGATCGACCGGCTGGGCGGGCCCGAGGAGTTTCACATCACGGGACTGCCGGTGGCCGAGGACACTTTCGGCGTCGAGATGTTCATCCAGATGGCCATCTCCGCCCCGGCCGCCATGGCCGTCATCCTGGTGCTCATGCTCCTGTTCTTCCGCAAGCTGGTGGTCGTCATCGCGCCGATGGTGGTGGCCCTGGTCTCGGTGGTGCTGACGATGGGCCTGCTGGTGATCAGCGGGTTCCCGATCCACATCATGTCCAGCATGATCCCGATCTTCATCATGCCCATCGCCGTGCTGGACAGCATCCACATCATCAGCGAGTTCTTCGAGCGATACCAGGCGACCCGCGACCGGCGCACGACGATCATCCATGTCATGGACGAGTTGTGGTCGCCGATGCTCTACACCTCGCTGACCTCGGCGGCGGGCTTTGCCAGCCTGGCCCTCACCCCCATCCCGCCGGTGCAGGTGTTCGGCGCCTTTGTGGCCAGCGGGGTGATGATCGCCTGGATCCTCACCGTCACCTTCGTGCCCGCCTCGGTGATGTTCATCGCGCCGCGGCGCCTGGAGAACTTCGGCGCCCGTCACGTGGACGGCGAGGCGGAGGGCCGCACCTGGCTGGGGCGGTTCCTTCGCGGCGTCGGCGGGGCCACCTACCGCCGGGCCAAGGGGATCCTGGCCGTCACGGCCGTCCTGGCGGCGGTGGCGTTCTACGGCGTCACGCAGATCCAGGTCAACGACAACCCCATCAAGTGGTTCACCCGATCGCACCCCATCCGGGTGGCCGACGAGGTTCTCAACCGGCATTTCGGCGGGACGTACATGGCCTACCTGGCCCTGTCGCCGCAGAAAGAATTCGACGCCAAGGCCCACGCCGGTCAGTTCGCGCAGATGCTGCGGAGCCGCGGGGCCGAATTGGGCGCCGACAACCCCGCCGCGGCCGCGGTGTTCAACGAACTGGCGGAGCTGGCCCCCAAGGGGGCCCAGCAGGCCCTCGAACTGTCCGGCGGGCATCGGACCTTCCCCGTGCGCGACCGCTACTTCCAGATCCTGATGGATCGCGTGGACCGGGCCCGCTCGAACCAGTCCGCCCCGTCGACGCCGGCGCCTGCCCCGAGCGAAGGTCCAGCCGCCCCGGCCGGCCTGCCGGAAGGGCTGGGCGGCGCCGACGTTGCCCCACCGGCCGGGCTGCCCGGCGCCGCGGATTCCCCCGCGCCGCCCGCCGGTCTGCCCGGCGGCGACGTGGCGTTGCCTCCCGGCCTGGGCCAGCCCGCAACGGCGCCGGCGGCCGACGAGTCCGCCGCCCAGCGCCGGCGCGCCTGGGACGCCGCCGCCGACCTGATCTGGAGCGAGAGGCAGAAGGGCGAGATCTTCAAACGCCCCGAGGTGCTGCGCTACATGGACCAGCTCCAGGAGGCGGCCGCCTCCAGCGGCATCGTGGGCAAGAGCAACTCGCTGTCGGACATCGTCAAGACCGTCCATCGCGACTTCCGCGGCGGCGACCCGCAGCACTACGTCGTGCCCGAGCGGAACGACGCCGTCGCCCAGATGCTCATCCAATACCAGTCCAGCCACCGCAAGGACGACCTGTGGCACTTCGTCACGCCGGACTACCGCTCGGCCAGCTCCATCTGGATGCAGCTTCGCAGCGGCGACAACCGCGACATGTCCAAGGTGGTCGCCGCCGTCGACGCCTTCACCGGGCGGACGCCTCCGCCGGCGGACCTGAAGGTCGAATGGTTCGGCCTGACCTACATCAACGTCGTCTGGCAGGAGCGGATGGTCATCGGCATGATGGAAAGCTTCGCGGGCAGCTTCCTGGTCGTGCTGCTGATGATGATCATCATGTTCCGATCGGCCCTGTGGGGGCTGCTGAGCATGATCCCGCTGACGGTGACCATCGCGGCCATCTATGGCGCGATCGGGCTGCTGGGCGTGGACTACGACATGCCGGTGGCCGTCCTGAGCAGCCTGACGCTGGGCCTGGCGGTGGACTTCGCAATCCACTTCCTGGCCCGCAGCCGCGAGCTGCACCGCCGCTTCGGCTCGTGGAAGGATGGGGCCCCGGCGGTGTTCGGCGAGCCCGCGCGGGCCATTGCCCGCAACATCATCGTGATCGCGGCGGGCTTCCTGCCCCTGCTGCTGGCCCCGCTGGTGCCCTACAAGACCGTCGGCGTGCTGCTGGCCACCATCCTGCTGGTCAGCGGGGTGGCCACCCTGATCCTCCTGCCCGCGCTGATCCGCGTGCTGGAACGCTGGCTGTTCAAGCCTCCGGCCAAGGTGGCCTCCGTGCCGTGCAATTGCGGGACCTGCCTGGCCTCCGCGGTCGTCCTGGTGCTGGTGCTGGCGGTCAACTTGTACCAGTTCTTCCGCATTCCCCTGGCCACGCTGACCATCCTGAGCCTGGTGGCCATACCCGTGCTGGCGGTCGGTTGCGGCATGATGTCGCGCCGACGCGCCTGCCAGCTCCAACAGGCCCAGCAGGCCGCCGAAGTCCCCCAAGAGAACGCCAACAATCCCGAGGTGAAACCATGAACCGCATCACACTGTCTGTCGCCGTGTTCGCCGCAGCCGCCTGGCTGACCCTGTCGGTCGGCGTCGCCCTGGCCGCCGACGCCCCGACGGTCGACGAGATCGTCCAGAAGGCCAACTACGTCGCCTACTACCAGGGCGCCGACGGAAAGGCCGACGTCCGCATGAGCATCATGGCCAAGGGCGGCTCGAAACAGAACCGCCGCTTCTCCATCCTGCGGCGCGACCTGGCCGACAAGGACACCCCCGACCCCAAGTTCACAGGCGAGCAGAAGTTCTACGTCTACTTCCACGAGCCGGCCGACGTGAACAAGATGGCCTTTCTGGTCCACAAGCATATGGACAAGGATGACGATCGCTGGCTGTACCTGCCCGCGCTGGACCTGGTCAAGCGGATCGCCTCCAGCGACAAGCGGACCAGCTTCGTCGGGTCGCACTTCTACTACGAGGACGTCAGCGGGCGGAACGTGGACGCCGACACGCACGAGCTGGCCGAGACGACCAAGGACTACTACGTCCTGAAGAATACGCCCAAGGACGCCAAGAGCGTGGAGTTCGCGTACTACAAGATGTGGATCCACAAGACCACGTTCCTGGTCGTGCAGACCAGCTACTACGACGCCCAGGACAAGGAGTACCGGCGGTACAAGGCGTCGGGCGTCAAGCAGATCGAGGGCTTCTGGACGGTCGTCAAGAGCGAGATGCACGACCTCCGCGACGGCGGGCATACCGTGCTGGAATATGACAGCGTGGACTACAACGTGGGCCTGCCGGATGATATCTTCACCGAGCGCTACCTGCGCCAGGCGCCGATGCAGCACCTGAAGTAGTCAGTAGTCAGTTCTCAGTCCACCGTTTAGCGGGCGAGCTTGCTCGCCTTATAATGGCGGGCGAGCTTGCTCGCCGATCCGCCGCGGAGCGGCGGCGAGTTGCCCGCCGGGTGTAAAGAGGAGACCTTTTCGTGCAGGAACGAAGCATCGCAGGAATCGTCGCCTTGCTGCTTCTGCTGTGGGCGTGCGGGTCGTCCTCCGCTCAGCCCTCGCTGCCCGAAGGCCTGCCCCCGGCCACGCCCCCTCCGGCCAGCCAGCCCGCGACCCAGCCGTCCGGGCCCGCCCTGCCCGAGGGGCTGGGCCCGCCCGGCGACCAGCCCGCGCTGCCCGGGGGCCTGCCGGGGGGCGACCAGCCCTCGCTGCCGGGCGGTCTGCCGGGCGGGGACCAGCCGGCCCTGCCGGGCGGTCTGGCGGCCAGCCAGCCCGCGACGCGACCGGCCACCCAGCCGGCCAAGACGTTCCTTCAGAGCGTCAAGGACATGGGCCTCACCGGCTTCTGGGAGACCCGCGGCGGCGTCCGCACGCAGCATCCGGCCGGGCAGAGGCAGGCGTCCCTGGGCGAGACGCGCTTCCAGCTCGACTGGGAGAAGCACTTCAAGGGCGATTGGACGGCGCACGTGGTGGCCGACTTTCTCTACGACGCGGTCGACGAGCATCACACGGTGGACCTGGAGCGAGGGCGGGGCTGGCTCGACCTGCGCCAGGCCAACGTCTCCTTCCGCCCGCTCAAGTGGCTGGACGTGCGGGCGGGCAGGCAGATCCTGACCTGGGGCACGGGCGACCTGCTGTTCATCAACGACCTGTTCCCCAAGGACTTCGTCTCGTTCTTCCTGGGCCGCGACGAGGAGTACCTCAAGGTCCCCTCCGACGCGATCAAGCTCAGCGCGTACAGCGACCTGGCCAACCTGGACGTGGTCTACACGCCGCGGTTCGATCCGGACCGGTTCATCTCGGGGCGGCGGCTGAGCTTCTTCAACCCGCTGGCCGGCCGGGTGGTCGGGCGCGAGCAGACGCTCAGCAGCGAGATCCCCGCCCGCTGGTTCCAGAACGACGAGTGGGCCGCCCGCCTCTACAAAACGATCGAGGGCTACGAGCTGGCCGCGTACGGCTACTGGGGCTATTGGAAGAGCCCGGGGGGCGTCAACCCGTTCCGCGGCGAGGCGATCTTCCCGCGGCTGAACGTATACGGCGGCTCGGCCCGCGGCCCGCTGCTCAAGGGCATCGGCAACGTCGAGCTGGGCTACTACGACAGCCGCAACGACCGCCACGGGAACAACCCGTTCATCAACAACAGCCAGTTCCGCATCCTGGGCGGCTACGAGCAGGACCTGCCCCAGATCGCCACCGACCTGACGGTGAGCATGCAATACGAGCTGGACGTGACGGCCCATCACTCGCGGCTGGTGCGGGCCCTGCCGCCCGGCGCGCCCGAGCCGGACGAGCTGCGCCACGTGCTGACGTGGCGGGTGACCAAGAAGCTGCTCAACCAGAACCTCACGGTGGGGTTGTTCGTCTTTTACAGTCCCAGCGACGGCGACGCGTACTTCCGCCCGAAGGTCCATTACAAGATCGACGACCAGTGGTCGGTCGAGGTCGGCGGGAACGTGTTCGTCGGGCGCGAGAACTATACGCTCTTCGGCCAGTTCGAGCGCGACAGCAACGTCTACACGGCGCTGAGATACGGTTTCTGAGGGCTTTCGACCTGCCCGCGGCCGGCCGGCTGCAAATCGACAATACATCTTCCCCGCGCTTGGCCCGGCGTGTATCCTTGTCGCTCAAGGAGAACGCCAATGTCCAAACCGGTGACCGTTCTGATCGTGGGGGCGGGTTCTCGCGGGTCCATCTACGCCGACTGGATGGACAAGGTCTGCGTGCCGGCCAAGGTCGTCGGGGTGGCCGAGCCGCGGGCGGAGCGGCGCGAGTTGCTGGCGCGCCAGCATGGCCTGGCCGCGGAGAACGTGTTCGACCGCTGGGACGCCCCGCTGGAGCGGGCGGGCAAGATCGCCGACGCGGTCATCATCACCACGCCCGACCACCTGCACGTCGAGCCGGCCTGCGCGTACGCCGAGCGCGGCTACCACATGATCCTGGAAAAGCCCATGGCCCCGACGGCGGAGGGCTGCCGCCAGGTCGCCGCCGCCGTCCGCAAGGCGGGCGTGATGAGTTGCATCGGGCACGTGCTCCGCTACGCGCCGTACACCCGCAAGCTCATCGAAGTGCTGCGGGCAGGGGCGATCGGGCAGGTGCTGGACGTGCAGCACCTCGAACCGGTGGGCTACTGGCACCAGGCCCATTCGTTCGTCCGCGGCAACTGGGGCAACCAGTCGCGGTCGTCGTTCATGCTGCTGTCCAAGAGCTGCCACGACCTGGACTGGCTGGCCTACGTGGTCGGCTCGCACCCGCGGCGGGTCAGTTCGTTCGGGACGCTCTCGCATTTCAAGGCGGACAACGCCCCGGCCGGCTCGGCCCAGCGATGCCTCGACTGCCCCGCCGACGTCGAGGCCGCCTGCCCGTACTCGGCCAAGCGGGTCTACTTCGCCATGCTCGAGCGAGGCGTGAAGGGCTGGCCGCTGGACGTGCTGACCACCGACCTGACGCCCGCGGGCCTGGAGCGGGCGCTCCGCGAGACGCCGTACGGCCAGTGCGCCTACCGCTGCGACAACGACGTGGTGGACCACCAGGTGGTCAACATCGAGTTCGACGGCGCCCAGACGGGCGTGTTCACCATGACCGCCTTCTCGCGGGCGAACATGTTCCGCCAGACGCGGATCTTCGGCACGCGAGGCGAGATCTTCACCGACGGCAAGCGGGTGGAGGTGTACGACTTCGTGACCGAGAAGGTGACGACGTACGAGGTGGCCGGGCTGGAGGGCAGCCAGCAGCACGCCGGCGGCGACCAGGCCCTGTTGGAGGCGTTCCTCGGCGCGGTGGCCAACAACGACCCCGCCCGGATCGTCACCGACGCCGAAGAGACGCTGGCGACGCACCTGGCGGTCTTCGCGGCCGAGCAGGCGCGGCTCGAGGGGCGAGTGGTGGAGATTGAATAGATGAACGAAAGCCCACGGACAGGTCCTTGGGCTTTACCTCGGCAGGAGAAAGGGACACAAGATGCTGCGAATGACAATGACCGTGTTGTGTGCGCTGGGACTCTTGAGCGGGGCCTTGGTGGCCGAGGACAACTGCCTGACGGCCGAGCAGAAGGCCCAGGGCTGGAAGAGCCTCTTTGACGGCAAGACGCTGAAGGGCTGGTCGGTCAAGAGCGGGACGGCCACCTACAAGGTGGACGAGGGCTCGATCCTGGGCACGACCACGCCGGGCAGCCCGAACACGTTCCTGGTGACCGACGAGACCTTCCGCGACTTCGAGCTGACCTTCGAGGTCAAGCTGGACAGCCCCCAGCTCAACAGCGGCGTGCAGATCCGCTCGAAGCTCAAGGGCGACAAGTTCGGCGGGCGGGTGTACGGCCCGCAGGTGGAGATCGAGAACGGCCCGGGTCAGTCGGGCTACATTTACGGCGAGGCGGCCGGGGGGTGGCAGTCGCCCGAGCCCAAGAGCAAGGACCCCAAGGTCAACCGGCACGACTACTTCAAGAACGGCCAATGGAACCAGTACCGCGTGCTGGCCGTCGGACGGAAGATCCAGACCTGGATCAACGGCCAGGCGGTCGCCGACCTCACCTACGACGAGAAGCTCTACAACGACAATCCCGAGGGCGTGATCGGCCTGCAGGTCCACGGCGTGGGCGACAAGGGGCCCTTCAGCGTCCGCTGGAAGAACATTTACATCAAGCCGGTGGAAGAGAAGAAGTAGAGTCGTGACAACCAGCGAAGAGGCAGTCACCATGCGAAAATCCATCGTCCTGCTGACAGTCGCGGCATCTTTCGCCGCCGTCGCCTCGGCGGCCGATCGGCCGCCGAACATCGTCATCATCTTCGCCGACGACATGGGCTACGGCGACCTGGGGTGCTACGGGCACCCGTCGATCCGCACGCCGAACCTGGACCGGATGGCCGCCCAGGGGATGCGGTTCACCGACTTCTACTGCGGCGCCAGCGTCTGCACGCCCAGCCGGGCGGCGCTGATGACCGGGCGCTACGCCCCGCGCTGCGGGATGGCCAGCGACAAGCGCCGCGTCCTGTTCCCCACCTCCAAGGGCGGGCTCCAGGCCGACGAGGTCACCATCGCCGAGATCCTGAAGAAGCAGGGATACGCCACTCACGCCATCGGCAAGTGGCACCTGGGGCATCTGCCCCAGTACCTGCCCACGTCCCACGGGTTCGACACGTACTTCGGCATCCCGTACTCCAACGACATGGACCGGCTGGCCGCCAAGGGCCCCAAGGGCAGGGCGGCGTTCCTGGAGCCCAGGGTGGAGTACTGGAACTGCCCGCTGATGCGCGGCACGGAAGTGGTCGAGCGGCCGGCCGAGCAGACCACCATCACCCGCCGCTACACCGAAGAGGCCGTCAAGTTCATCAAGCAGGACAAGGACCGCCCGTTCTTCATCTACCTGGCCCACAACCTGCCCCACGTGCCGCTGTTCCGCCACAAGGAGTTCGAGGGGCGCAGCCTCCGCGGACTCTACGGCGACGTGATCGAGGAGATCGACTGGTCGGTGGGGCAGGTGCTGGAGGCGATCCGCGAACAGGGCCTGGAGAAGGACACGGTCGTCTGGTTCACCAGCGACAACGGCCCGTGGCTGATCTTCAACGATCACGGCGGGTCGGCAGGCCCGCTGTTCGAGGGCAAGGGCTGCTCGTGGGAAGGCGGCCAGCGGGTGCCCGGCATCGCGTGGGGGCCGGGGCGCATCCCCGCCGGGCGGATCACCTCCGAACTGGCCTCGACGCTGGACTTCCTGCCGACCGCGGCCGCCCTGGCCGGGGCCAAGCCGCCGACAGACCGCACGCTCGACGGGTACGACCTTACGGCCTTCATCACGGGCAAGACCGACAAGAGCCCGCGCGACCGGTTCTTCTACTATCGCGACGAGGCGATCTACGCCGTCCGCCAGGGGCCCTACAAGGCCCACTTCACCACCCGCTCCGCCTACGGGCCGGACAAGCCCGTCAAGCACGACCCGCCGCTGCTGTTCCACCTGGGCGTGGACCCGGGCGAGAAGTGGAACGTCGCCTCCCAGCACCCCGACGTCGTCGAGCGCCTGATCAAGCTGGCCGGCGAGCAGGACGCGGGGCTCAAGGCCCCGCCCTCGCAGTTGGAGAACGAGAACATCAAGTAGTGAGAACCCCCGAGCGGCCTTCGCCAGGGCGTCGGCCGGGTCGCAGGCCCGAACGCCTGGGCTACTTCTTCTCCGGCTGGTGCAGCATCAGCTTTTCCATCGTGTCGGCCACGTCGCGGTACTCGACGCCGTCGGCCAGGGCGGAGACGTACTGGTGCAGGGGGTTGTTGGGTTTCTCGTGCCACTGGTGCGTGCCGTTTGGGAAGACGTGGTTGTAGCCCTCGGTGACGAGCTTCCACGGCTTGCCGGGCCCGCGGGCGGCGACCATGACGGCGATCTGGTCGGCGCTGTGTCGCGGTTTGACCTGCCCGCCGAAGTACAGTTCGTAGACGCGGCGCACGGGGTTGGTTGCGGGCAGGCCGGCCAGGGCCTTGCCGGTGGCGAGCTTCTCGGCGAACTCCTGCCCGCCGGTGAAGGTGATGAGGGTGGGCCAGCCGGCGATGGCCTTGACGGTGGACTCGGGGTCGACCTTGAAGTTGCCCCAGTGTCCCGGGTCCAGGTCGTGGGGATATCGCGTGCCCATGCAGACCCACTGCTTGACCTTCCGCTTGACCAGGGCGGGACCGTCCAGATCGCTGATGTCGTCGCCCTTTGACTCCAGCAGGTAGCGGAGGTTGGTCAGGTCGCCGACGGTGACGATGACTACGCTGTTGTCCTTCTGGCCGGCCAGCACGCGCCGATAGATGGGCGTGGCGTCGGGGAGTTTCTCGCCGTAGGGCAGGTCGTGGGGGAACTCCTGGGCGATCTGCCTGGCGTAGCGGGACCGCTGCTGGGGGAACTTGGGCCCCTGTTTGGGGATGCCCACGGGCAGGTCGCCCCGGCCGAAGTACGTGTTGATCGCGTCGACGCAGACGGCGGACCACTCGTACTTGGACGAGACCGGAGTGGCGAGGATCTCGATCTCGCCCGCGTCGGCCAGCGCGTGCACGACGGCCAGGGCGGCGGCATCGTCGCAGTCGCTGTCCATGTCGGTGTCGAAGATGAGCTTGACCGGTTCGGCCGCCGACAGGGCTGGCGCAAGCGAGAGCACCAATGCCGCACAGACGCATAGGCCCAGCGAACGGGCGAAAAGGGCTCGCCTGATCTTGCGCCCGACAGACGCCGACGTCGCAACGAAACGGCTCTTCACATCAAGCTCCTTTGTGTCCGATTCACGGCCCGGACGGACTACCGCTTGTCCAGCGAGGAATTGAGCGTGACTGTCTGGCCCTTGGGGATCGTCAACTCCACGGTCTTGTCGCCGTAATGCACCTTGCAGGGCTTGCCCAGCAGCGAGGTGATGGCCGCCTCGGTCAGCTTTCCGTCCTTCCAGGTCATCGCGACGACGAACCCGCCGCGCCCGCGGAGGCCCTTGACGCTGCCGGCGGGCCAGGCCTTGGGCAGGGCCGGCAGCAGCCGCAATTCGCCCTGGCGGACCGGGTGGACGGTGACGGCGTGGCTTTGCAGGAGCATCTCCGTCACTCCGCTGCAGCCGCCGAAGTTCCCGTCGATCTGGAAGGGCGGGCACAGGTCGAACATGTCCGGGCCCGTGCTCTGCGTGATCAGCTCGCGATACATCTTGAAGGCGTGGTCGCCTTCGCCCAGGCGAGCCCAGAGGTTGATCTTCCAGGCTTTGGACCAGCCCGTCCCGCCGTCGCCGCGGACCTGGAGCGACTTGCGGGCGGCGGCCAGCAGGTCGGGCGTGGCCGTCGTGATCTGGTTGCTGGGGAACAGGGCGTACAGGTGCGAGACGTGACGGTGGTGGATCTCCGGGGCCTTCATGTCCCAGTCGTCCAGCCATTCCTGGAGCTGGCCCGCCTGCCCCACCTGGTGGGGCTGGAGGCGGTCGCGGGCGGCCTTGACCCGCGCGACGAACGACGCGTCGCCGCCCGCGACGATCGGCGCCGACTCGATGCACGCGTCGAACAGGTCGCGGATGATCTGGGAGTCCATCGCCGGCCCCGCGCAGACACTGGCCCTGAAGGGGTGCTGGTTTTCCGGCGACAGCGAGGGGCACGTGACCAGCAGCTTCTTCGTCGGGTGCTCGACGAGGCTGTCCAGGAAGAACTCCGCCGCCCCCTTCATGAGGGGATAGGCCTTCTTCAGGAAGGCGTCGTCTCCGGTGAAGAGGTAATGCTCCCACAGGTGCCTGCACAGCCAGGCGCCGCCTGTGGGCCAGAAGCCCCACGTCGCCCCGTCGATGGGAGCGGTGGCCCGCCAGATGTCGAAGTTGTGGTGACAGACCCATCCGCCCGCGCCCCAGTTGGTGCGGGCGGTCTTCGCCCCGGGCTCGCTCAGTTCGCTCACCGCCCGCAGCAGCGGCTCGTGGCACTCGGACAGGTTGGTCGGCTCGGCCGGCCAGTAGTTCATCTCCGTGTTGATGTTGATGGTGTACTTGCTGTCCCAGGGCGGACGGGTGGACTCGTTCCATTTGCCCTGGAGGTTGGCGGGCTGGCTGCCCGGGCGGCTGCCGGAGATCAGCAGGTATCGCCCGAACTGGAAATACAGGACGGCCAGATGCGGGTCGGCCTCGCTGAAGGCCTTGATCCGCTTGTCGGTGGGCGTGTCGAGGGCTGCGGGGCTGGAGCCCAGGTCCAGTTCGACGCGGTCCATGAGCTTGCGGTGGGCGGCGACGTGGTCGGCCAGGATGCGGGCGAAGGGCTTGGAGCCCACGTCGGAGATGCACTTTCGGGCGCGGGCGGCCTGGTCGGCGGAGACGTCCTTCCAGTTGACGTAGTTGGTGGCGGCGGCCAGCAGGAGGGTGGCCGAGTCGGCCCCGCGGACGACGAGCTTGTCCTTGTCGGCCTGGAGCGTGCCGCCATCGATGGTCACGCGGAGCCGAGCCTGGGCCTTAAGCACGCCCTTGACCTTCTGACAGTCGGGCCCGCTGGCCGACAGGACAAGTTGGTTGTCGCCTTCGGCGCCCAGCGAGAAATCCGCCTGCGGGCTGGTCATCGTTGCGGCGAAGTCGAGCTTGCCGCCCTTGTCCGCGGTCAGGCGGACGACGATCACCTCGTCGACGGGGCTGGCGAAGACCTGGCGCCGGAAGGTGATATCGCCCACCCGGTAGCTCACCGATGTGACGCCCGTTCGGAGGTTCAACTCGCGGCGGTAGGCTGTTGCCTTCTCGTGGCCGGGAAGGCTGAGCTTCAGGTCGCCCACGGGCTGGTAGGGCATCTGGCGGATCGGTCGGGCCATCATCCGCCGATTGATCAGGGTGTGCGCATCGCGGTATTTGCCTTCGAAGATGAGCTTGCGGGCCTCCGGCAGGGCCGCCAGTGCGTCGGCGTGGCTGGGGTCGTACGGCCCGGCCGCCCAGAACGTATCCTCGTTGAACTGGATCCGCTCGTCGGCGGTCTTGCCGAACACCATGGCGGCCAGGCGTCCGTTGCCGATGGGCAGGGCCTCGATCCACTGATTGGCCGGCGCGGGATACCACAACACCAGCGGGACGTCCTGGGACGGAGCGGGGGTGGACAGAGCCAGAACGGCGAGTACGGTCAGAGACATCAGCAGGCGATGGGCCATGGGGTTCTCCTTCTGGTCATGCGACGCGCCAGGATTCTACCGCCTGGGCGGCCGCCCTGCAAAATGCGCGCCCGGCAAAGAGAAGGGAGAAGCGCAGCACGAGAGTCGGACGATGCGCCGGCTGCAACCGGCTCCGGCGGGTCACTTAGCCACGATCTCGAACGGCAGGGCGGGGAGCATGCCCATGGGCGTCTGGCGGAGGGTGGTCTTCTTCTTGGCCGAGCTTTCCTGCTTGCCCGCATAGGCGTTGAGGATGAGGTTGCCCTTGAGCCCGGGCTTGAGCTTGCCCGCGTCGCACTCGAAGACCACCTCGGTCTCGTTTCGCCGGGGCGTCTGGTCCTTGATGCTCAGCCCGTCGGGGGGCTCGTCCAGTTGCAGGCGGACCTGGTCGAACGACACGTCCGAGACGACGGCGACGCGGAGCTTGCCGGTCCCGCCGGCGGGGATCTTCACGGGCAGGTCGCTGAGGTAGCGGGCGGTGGTGTTGCCGGGGTCGCGCCCGGAGACCAGCACCTTGAACTCGCTGACGGGGACGACGTGATGGTAGATGAAGGCCTGGAGCATGTCCTCGGCCGGCTCGACGGTTCGGACGACCTCCTGCCCTCCGAGGGTGGATCGCCCCACCAGGGAGAGGCTGATGGCCTCCTTGGTGTTGATGGGCGGGGCGGCCAGGGTGAGGCGGACGCGGTCCTGGCCGTCGGGGACGCGGGCGGCGTGCAGGCGGAATCCCGGCGGGGCGTCCTTGAGCGACAGGTCGATGGGCCCGGTGAAGCCGTCCTTGCGCAGGGCGAACACCTCCAGGGCGACGGTTCCCCCGCCGCGGACGTTGAGGCTGGAGGGCACGATCCGCAGGTCGAAGTCCATCTGCGGCTCGCTCAGGCGCAGTCGGTAGGCGTACTCGGTCCCGCCGGCCTTCTGCGTGTCGCCCAGGTGGACGTAGTAGTCCCCGTCGGCCGGCAGCTTCACCTGCACCAGCGAGTCGGCGTGGTGGGTGACCAGGCCGGCGCCCTTGTCCTCGTGGTCGTCGTTGAGGGCGATCTGCTTTCCGGCGGCGTCGGTGACGCGGAGGACCGAATCCAGGGGCGACTGGAGCCGGCGGGCGCGGACGTCGGCGATGAGGGTCTGTCCCGCCTTGCCGCGGATGCGGAAGACGTCCCAGTCGCCGCTCTTGTCGATCCGCCCGTTGACGATCATGGGCATCGCGATGTCCTGGGCGGTCTTGGCGTCGTCGTTGGGCTCTCGCTCGAGGCACTCGGGGAGCGCGTCGACGGCGAAGGGCAGGCGGTTGGAGAACGACTCGGTGCTGGAGACCGACTCGGCCCGGCGGTCCAGGGCGGCGTCGATGAGCAGGTCCAGCCGGCGCTCGGAGAGCACCGCGTGCTGCTTTCGGACGAAGACGGGGAAGACGCCCGGCTCGGGGAACTTGAGCGAGAGAACATCGGAGGGCAGGTTCCAGCCGGTGAGCTGGACGCGGTTTCCGGCGCCGGCCCGTCCGCCGAGGGGGAAGATCTGCTTGACGTAGGGCAGCTCGCCGGCGGCGATGCGGTAGACGAAGTCCTCGCGTCCGCGGAAGAGGGCGTCGCGGATCTCGACGACGTACGTGCCGTCCGCGGGGGGCTCGAAGTAGAGCACCGGGTCGGGGTGGAAGCGGAAGTCGTCGGCGTAGAGCAGTTCCTTGCCGTCGGCGTCGTAGATGGCCATGACGGCCTGGAACCAGCCGGGCACCGCGTCGGGCAGGTACGGGACCAGGTCGCGGGCGCTGGCGGCGAAGACGAGCTTCTGTCCCTTCTTGGCGGTAAAGCGGTAGCGGTCGATCTCGCCGGGGAGGACCTGCCCGTTGATGATGGCGGGCAGGGCCACGTCCATCAGGCTGGGCTTGGGCGCGGGCGTGCGGGAGGGCTTCTCCTTGAACTCGGGAAGCTGGCCCACCCAGAACGGCAGGGGGTTGGTCAGGCCCGAGGGCGTCTCCAGGCGCAGCTCGCGCCGCCCGGTAGGCGCGTCGGGGGCGATGGTCATGCGGAGGGTGACGGTCTCGGCGATGGCGGGCGTGGGGGCGTTCTCCGGCTTGGCGTAGCCGAAGGCGAACGTCTGGATGCCCTTCCCGCTGATGTACACGCTGACGATGCCCGCCAGGCTTCGCCCGCCGATCACCAGCTCCAGCTCGGCGCCCTGGCGGCTGCCCGCCGGGTAGACATAGCCGATCCGGGCGTTCTGCTGGGCGAGCGAGGGAGTGGACGTCAACGCAAACGCCAGTACCAGACCGACAACGGGGATGACCCGATTCATGCGCTTCTCCACAACCAGCTCCACACCATAGGGCCTATGGGACCCACAGGACCTATCAGACGCATAGGGCCTGGGACAGCCGCCACCGGGGCTTACATGATTTCCTTCAGCTTGCCGGCCGTCTTGACGCCGTCGGCTTCGGACGGCTTCATGGGCACGCGCATGCCGCTGGGATGGGGCAGGGCGCCTTCGGGGTCGATGCCGAGCAGTTCGTACATGCTCGCCAGCAGGTCGTATGGGTAGACCGGGCGATCTTTGGGATGCTCGGCCCGCTTGTCGGACTCGCCGACCACGTGCCCGCCCTTGAAGCCGCCGCCGGCGACCAGGGCGCTGAAGCACGCCCCGTAGTGGTGGCGCCCGCCGTCCCACGGCGGCTGCCAGTCGATCTTCGGCGTGCGCCCGAACTCGCCGCAGCACCAGATGATGGTGGACTCCAGCAGCCCGCGCTGGGCCAGTTCCTCCAGCAGCGTGGCCAGGCCGCTGTCGAGTTGG
>Ga0116149_1003039_pt1 | contig 17733 bp, 10 predicted proteins | sample AD_UKC057_MetaG_FD_89787 | JGI IMG/M metagenome (GOLD analysis project Ga0116149, IMG submission 89787) | Active sludge microbial communities of municipal wastewater-treating anaerobic digesters from USA - AD_UKC057_MetaG | ecosystem: Engineered > Bioreactor > Anaerobic > Digestate | place: USA... | reverse complement strand
CCGGACAGAAGGGTGAGCAGTCCGCACAGGGCGAACAGTCCGGACAGAAGGGTGAGCAGTCCGCACAGGGCGAACAGTCCGGACAGAAGGGTGAGCAGTCCGCACAGGGCGAACAGTCCGGACAGAAGGGTGAGCAGTCCGCACAGGGCGAGCAGTCCGGACAGAAAGGTGAGCAGTCCGCACAGGGCGAACAGTCCGGACAGAAAGGCGAGCAGTCGTCCGGCGGGCAGGGCCAGAAGGGCGAGCAGGTGATGGCCCAGGGCTCGACCCAGCAGAACCTCGCCCAGGACGGCCAGCCCCAGACCAACGCCTCCCGCCGCGCCGAACTGGCACAGCAGGCCTCGGACCTGGCTGAGCGCCAGGGGAACCTGGCCAAGCAGATGGAGGCCATGGCGGGCAACAACCCCCGCGAGATGCTCTCCGCCCAGCAGGAGCAGATCCAGCAGGCGACGGGAGAGTTGGCCAAGGCGACCGACATGGTCCGCGAGCACGTGGGCGAAATCATGAACAGCCCGCAGGCGACGGCTGCCGCTCAGCAGGCCGCCCAGGCCTTGCAGCAGGCGGCAAGATCCCAGCAGGCCGCCCAGAAGGCGATGGCCAACGAACACTCCTCGCCTTCGCAGTCGATCCCGTCGCAGCAGGCAGCCTCGCAGGCCCTGGCGCAGGCCGCCCAGGCCCTGGAGAACCTCGGCCAGCAGGCGGCAGCCCAGGCGGCGCAGGCGGCACAACAGGCCGCACAGCAAGCCTCCCAGCAGGGTCAACAGGGGCAGGAAGGCCAGCAGGCGCCCTCGCCCATCGTGCCGCCCGAAGGCCTCGCCCAGGCCTACGAGCAAGCCAGTCAGGCCGCCCAGAGCCAGGCCGCCTCACCCGCCTCTCAGGCCGCCGCCATGATCGCACAACTCGCCCAGGCCGCCCAGCAGGCCGCCCAGCAGGCCGGGGCGCAGATGATGGCCCAGGCCATGGCGCAGGGCCAGGGGCAGCAGCAACAACAGGAACCCGGCCAGCCCGCCCAGGGCGGCCAGCCCACCATCGGCACGGGCGAACAGGCGACCGACCAGGTCGCCACCGCCCTCGAGGAAATGGGCATCAGCCTCAGCGACTGGGCCCGCCTGCCGGGACAGCTCAAGGACGAGATCCTCCAGGCCGCCAACGACCGCGCACCGGAAGAGTACCGCGTCCTGATCAAGAGATACTTCCAGGAACTCGCCAAGCGCGGCCTGGCCGAGAACGACGCCTCCCAACCGAAGAAGAAATGACCCCCCGCAAGCCGGCCGGCGCCTTCCTGAAGGCCGCCGGAAGAGAACCGATTATCGACCATTGAGAACCAAGCCATGAGTGCAGAACGAACAGCCGTCTCAATCTGCCTGGCGGGCCTTCTGGCCTGCTTCGCCCTCGCCCTCGCCTGCCAGGACGCCAGCGCCGACGTCGACTCGCCCGTCCTGGCCAAGTTCGCCCAGCCGCTGGACGCCGCCGTCACCAAGGGCCTGGAGTACCTCGCCCGCAAGCAGAAGCCCGACGGCTCGTTCGAGACGGGCATGCCCGAGAACAGCGGCATTCACGGGCTGGCCATCATGGCCTTCCTGGCCCGCGGGCACACGCCCGGCAACGGGCCCTACGGCGAGCTGCTCAACAAGGGCATCGACTACATCCTCAAGCAGCAGCACGGCGAAACCGGGTTGATGGTCCGCTCGGGCAACTCCCACGGCGCGATGTACAACCATGGCATCTGCACCCTGCTGCTGGCCGAGTGTTCCGGCATGGTCGACCCCGAGAGGCAGAAGAAGATCGACCAGGCCCTGCCCAAGGCCGTCAAAGTCATCCTGGCCGCCCAGGCCATCCACAAGCCCGACAACCACGCCGGCGGCTGGCGATATCAGATGACCAGCAACGACAGCGACATTTCCGTCACCGGCTGGGTGTTGATGGCCCTGCGTTCCTGCCGCAACAACGGGGCCCCCGTGCCGATCGAGGCCATCGAGAAGGCCGTCCGCTACGTCATGAAGTGCCGCTATCGCGACGGCGGGTTCTGCTACCAGCCCGGGCAGGGCTCGGGCCTGGCCCGCACGGGCGTGGCCCTGCTGTGCCTGGAGCTTTGCGGGCGCCACCGCGACCAGGCCTGCACGGGCGCGGGCAAGTACATCCGCGAGCACCTGCCTCGCACCATCGGCGAGAACCACTTCTACTACGGACTGTACTACGCCTCGCAGGGCATGTTCCAGCTTGGCGGAGAGGACTGGACCGAGTGGGCTCAGCACATGTACGGCATGATGCTCAAGGTCCAGAAGGACGACGGCTCCTGGCCCCAGGGCGGCGGAAACGAGGCCCGCGCGGGCGGGGTGTACTCCACGGCCATGGCGATCCTCTCGCTGAGCGTGTCCTACCGGCAATTGCCGATCTACCAGCGATGAGGGCCCCATGAAGGCCCGCGTGCCCGCTCGCCTCGCAGCCTTCGCACTGCTGGCGTTATTTGCGGCGCCGGCTCGGGCCGGTGATCGGCCGCCCGACGGCTACGCCATCCGCCCTGCCGATTACTCCGCCGTCACCCTCACCGACGCCTTCTGGGCCCCGCGCCTGGCGGCCAACCGCGCCGCCACCATCCCGGGCAACCTCACGCATCTTGACGCCACCGGCTCGACCGCGGCCTTCGCCATCCTGGCCGGCAGGACCCAGCAGAAGTACCGCGGCTACATGTGGGGCGACAGCGACGTCTACAAGACCATCGAGGGCATCGCGCACAGCCTCCGCACGCACCCGGACCCGGCCCTCGAGAAGCGGATGGAGGAGATCGTCGCACATATCGTCGCCGCCCAGGCCGACGACGGCTATCTCTTCCCCCACATCCAGATCGCCGAGCCGCGATACGCCCGCTTCACCGACGAGACCACCCGCACCTGCGAGTCATACAGCATCGGCCACCTCCTGGAGTCGGCCGTCGCCCACCACCGCGCGACCGGACGGACCGAGTACCTCCAGGCCGCCCGCCGCGCCGCCGACCTGATCGTCCGCGTGCAGGCCGAGGGCAAGCTCGAACAGATCTCGGGCCACCCGGAGATCGAACTGGGTCTGGTCAAGCTCTACCAGGCGACCGGCGAGCGGAAGTACCTCGACGCCGCCGCACGCTACGTCCGCAACGCTCGCCGCCTGGCCAGCCGCGCCTGGTCCGGCGGCCGGCCCTTCCTTGCCGACGGCGAGGCACGGGGGCACGCGGTGGCGGCCGTCTATCTCTACGCCGCCGCCACCGACGTGGCCGCCCTCGCCGCCGATGCCGAACTCATGGAACTCGTGCTGGCCAAGTGGCGATCCGTGGTCGAGCGGAAGATGTACCTCACCGGCGGGATCGGCCTGCCCCGCGGCGAGGCCTTCGGCGCCGACTATGACCTGCCCAACGCCTCCGCCTACGCCGAGACCTGCGCTGCGATCGCCCACGTCCTGTGGAACCACCGGCTGTTCCTGGCCACCGGCGAGGCCCGCTTTCTCGACGTCCTCGAACGCGCCCTGTACAACGGCGTGCTGGCCGGTCTTGACCTTTCGGGCGACAAGTTCTTCTACCCCAACCCGCTCCAGGCCGACGGGCGCCGCCGGTTCAACCACGGCGCCAACCGGCGCGTCGGCTGGTTCGGCTGCCCCTGCTGCCCGGTCAATCTCGTGCGGGTCATCCCGCAGGCGCCCGGCCTGCTCTACGCGACCACGGATGACTCCGTCTACGTGAATCTCTTCGCGGCCGGACGGGCCGAGTTGCCCGTCGGCTCGCGAAAGCTGACGTTGACGCAGGAGACGAAGTATCCGTGGGACGGGCGCGTGAAGATCAGCGTCGACCCCGGCGGCGAGCCGGCAGAGTTCACCCTTCGCGTCCGCGTCCCGGGCTGGGCGCTTGGCCAACCCGTGCCCGGCGACCTGTACCGCTACGTGGATACGGGTGCTGCGGCCCCGCGGGTCGCGCTGAAGGTAAACGGCCGGCCCGCTCCCCTCGCGATGGAAAAGGGCTTCGCCCTGCTGCGCCGCCGCTGGAACGCCGGCGACAGGATTCAACTCGATCTGCCCATGCCCGTCCGCCGCGTGCTCGCCCACGACGCGGTCAAGGAGGATGCCGGCAAGGTCGCACTCCAGCGCGGGCCGATTGTCTACTGCCTCGAAGGGGCCGACCACGGCGGAAAGTGCCTCCATCTCGTCCTGCCGGATGATGCACCGCTGCGGGCCGAGCATCGCAGCGACCTGCTGGGCGGCCTGACCGTGCTCCGCGCCCGGGGCCAGGCCGTCCACCGCGGCGACGACGGCAAACTCGCGACCGCACCGGTCGAACTGACGGCCGTGCCCTACTACGCCTGGAACCATCGCGGCCCCGGGCCGATGGCCGTGTGGCTGCCCCGCACATCCGAACGGGCCCAGCCCCTGCCTCCGCTCACGCTCGCCGGCCGGGCAGCCGTCACCGCCTCGCACTGCTGGCACGCCGACACGATTGACGCCGCCAACGACTCGATCGAGCCGCCCAACTCGCACGACCTCACGCCCCCGTGCCTGACCTGGTGGAACCACAAGGGCACGAAGGAATGGGTCCAATACGACTGGCCCGAAGCGGTGAACCTCTCTTCATCCGCCGTCTACTGGTTCGACGACCGCGCCACCGGCGGCTGCCGCGTGCCGGCGAGTTGGCGGCTGCTCTACCGCGACGGCGACCAGTGGAAGCCCGTCCGCCTGAAGGACGCCCGCTACGGCCTCGACCTCGACCGCTACAACTCCGTCGCCTTCGAGCCCGTCACCACCCGCACCCTCCGCCTGGAGGTTCAACTCCAGGAGAAATGGTCCGGCGGACTGCTGGAGTGGAAGGTGAAGTGAGGCGCGGACCGAATCGAACTTGCGGTCAGCCGGCGTTACAGGACTACCACCTCGGCGGAACGCACCCCCCTCACAGCACGCCAAGGACCAGCTCGCACACCCGGGGCCTCAGGACCTTGAAGTCGAACTCCCGCTCGACGCGTTGGCGGCCGGCGGCGCCCATGCGGCGGCGAAGATCCACGTCGGCGGCGAGTTTGGCGATCGCGTCCAGCCACTGCTCCGTCGTCGCGGCGCAGAAGCCGCTCTCGCCCTCGCGGACGATGTCGCTCTGCACGCCCACCGGGCTGGCCACCACGGGCAGGCCGGCGGCCATGTACTGGAGGATCTTGAACCCGCACTTGCCGCGGGTGAAGTTCGTCTCGGGCAGCGGTGCGATGCCCACGTCGCACTCGCTCAGCAGCCGGGCCTCGGCCTCGTAGCTCCAGGCCACGTTCTCCACCGCCAGGCCGGCGACATCGAGCCCGGCGTCGGCGATGATCCGCAGGCTCACGCCCGGCACTCGCGCGGGCAGCGCCTCCAGCACCTCCCTCAGCCGCTCGACCTGCTTGAGCGTGCTCCGCGAGCCGATCCACACCAGCCGCAACCTGCCGCCGGCTGCACGGTCGGCCTTCGGCGCGAAGCGAGACGCGTCCAGCCCGGTCGGCACGACCGCGACCTGCCCCGCCGCCCCCGCCTCGCGGGCGTGGTCGGCCAGGATCTCGTTGCCCGCCAGCACCAGCCGGCTGCGCCGCACCGTTCGCGCGAAGCGCCGCTGCCGGCCCGGGTGCGGGCCGTCCTCGCTGCGGCGGGCCTGGAACATCACCGCGTCGTCGAAGTCGTAGATCACTCGGGCCTGCGGCCCGAGCATCCAGGCGTCCCACGCGGTGAGCGTCTTCCGCTGCAACCACACCGCCGACCGCCCCACGCGGGCAAGCTGGCGCGAGCGAGCCAGCAGGCTGTCGCCCAGTTCGACCACCTCGCACGCGACGCCCGCCTCCGCCAGCGCGCTCAGGTACGGCTCTACCCGCTGACGGAACGACGCGCTGGCCCGCTCGCGGGTGAGGACGACAAGATGTCTGCCCGACTCCGGCATGGCAGCTATGAGACCCACAGGGGCCTTGGGAATCAAGCGTCTACCTTCCCGACGGGGCCGGAGCGGACTCCTTCGCGACGCCCTGGTGAGCCAAATCCTGTTGTCTGGCTGCGGAGGCAACGCTAGGCTGAGGGGCGATGACGCGTGCGTTTCAACGGTGTTCGCTGGGTGCGGCGTTGGCCCTGTTGGCCGGGCTGGCTTCCGCGCGCGACATCCCGCTGGCCGACCCGGGGCAGGCGGCCGTCCGCGACGTGGCCCAGGTGCTCTCCGCCGAGCAGGCCCTCGCCCTTCGCAAGGCCGCCCAGGCACTCCGCGAGGAAACCGCCGCCGCGATCGCGGTGGTGACCATCGAGTCCAAGTCCGACTACGGCGGATCGGCCGAGACCATCGAGGCCTTCACCCGCCGGCTGTACGCGCAGTGGGCCCCCGGTCGCCCCTCGACCGCCCCCGCCCGCACGGAGGCCCCGCCGCCGCTGGTGCTGCTGCTGGTGGCCCGCCTGGACGGCCTGGCGTGGATCGAGCCGCCCGCCAACTGGGACGACAAGTCCCGCGCCGCCTGCCGCGACATCCTCGCCCAGCACGTTCAACCCGCCCTGCGCCGCCAGGAATACGCCCAGGCCGTCATCACCGGGGTTGCCGAACTGGACAAGCTGGCGCGACAGGTTCAGTTCGCCGCCCGCCTGGCCGGCCGACCGGCCGAGCCCGTCGCCGCCACCGCGCCCGCCGACGAACCGGCGCCGGTGATCGGCGCGTCGGCGGCGCTGCGTCACCTGGCCGCCGCGGGCAAGCAGGTGTGGGCCGTCGGCGACCGCGGACTGATCCTCCGCAGCGACGACGCCGGCCTCACCTGGCGCCGCATCCGCTCGCCGCTTACCGCGAACTTCCAGCAGGTCTATCTCGACCCGCCGCGCGTGTACGTATTCGGAGGCCGGGCCGTCGCCGGCCAACCGGAGGGCCTGGGCCAGAGCGTCATCCTCCGCAGCGACGACGGCGAACGGTTCCGCCCGCTGCCCGGTCCGCCGACGGGCTGGCTCTACGGCGGGGCCGCCATCCGCGACGCCATCCTCGCCTTCGGGCAGGCCTCGCCCGCCTGCCCGGGCGGCATCTGGCGCAGCGTCACCGCGGGCAGGACCTGGCAGCCGCTGAACGTCTCGTCGGCCGGCTACGTCTGCGGCGGGGGCTTCCTCGCCGCCCGCTACGGTTACGTGGTCGGCCAGGACCAGCGGATCGTGAGCCTTCGCAACCTGGCCGAGCCGTCCATCCACCCGGCGGAGGCGCCGGCCAAGTCCGCCCTGCTGGCGGCGGCGATGCTGGACGAACGCAGCGCCTTCGCCGCCGGGCAAGCCGGCACGGTGCTGGCCTCGCAGGAACCGGGTCGGCCCTGGCGGCTGGCCAGCCTGCCCCTGCCTGCGGGCACGCGGCGCCTGGCGGACTTCGAGGCGGTCGCCGTCGCCCCGCCCGCGCAGGTCTGGGTGGGCGGCGGGCTCACGGGCGCGATCCTCTACAGCGACAATCGCGGCGCGACCTGGCAGCGTCGCCCGGCCCCCGCCGGCGGGGCCCTGCGCGCGATGCTCCACGTGGGCGCCGGCGCGGACGCCGCGCTGCTGGCCTGCGGAGACGCGGGCCACGTCTGGCGCAGCACCGATGGCGGACGCTCCTGGACGAGCGTGCTGGGCAAGACGCGCTGCGACGTGCTCTTCGTGGCGGCTGCCGGAGACCGTTCGATCTTCCCCGCCCTGACGGCCCACGCCCTGGCCGGGCTCGAAGTCGCCGTCGTCTTCGCCACCGACACCGACGCCCTGGGCGGCGCCCCAGGTTCCCAGCACCTTCGCGCCGCGGCCATCCAGGCCGGGGCCGCAGCCGCCTGCGTCCTCGACGACTTCCCCTCCGTCGTCGCGGCGGGCAACGCCGAAGGTCTCCGCGAGGCCGATCTACTCGGACGATGGTCGCAGCGGCTCGATGCACCCGCCCAGGATGAACTGCTCCGCCAGCTCTCCGCGGCCATCCGCCTCTATCGCCCGCTTGTGCTGGCCGTCGGACCCGACGGCGAGGGGCCCAAGGGCGTGGATGCCGAGAACCGCCTTGTCGCCCGCCTGGCCCGGCAGGCCGCCCGCCTGGCCGCGCAAGCGGACGCTCATCGAGAGCTGCTGGCGGTGGGCTTGGCGCCACACGTCGTCCGGCGCACCGTCGTCGGCTTCGAGGAGAACCAGCAGACTCCCCTTTTCCGGGACGACGCCCCTCGGATCGATCGCGCCCGCGCCGACGCGTGGGTCTCCGGGCCCGCCATGCCGGCCGGACGAAACACCACCATCGAACTGCTGGCCCAGGAGGCCCTCTGGCAACTCCCGTGGACCGGCCCGGCCGATCGCCCGGGCCTGTTCAGCGCTTACCGCTGCGAGAGCGACCAGCGACTGGGCACGCTGTTCACCCGCGGCCTGGCAGACGCGTCGCTGGCGGTGGACGCGCCGGAGCAGGACCTGCTGGACCTGGCCGGCGGACTGACGCTCCGTCTGGCGGCTGGCGGCGATCGCGAAAGCGTCGCACTGGGCCTGATCGCCAGCGCCGCCGAGCGGCATCCCGGCGCGGCCTCGCTGGCAGCCGACCGCGCCCTGCTGCTGTACCTGCGGATGCTCCGGCAGGGCAAGATCGTCCCGGCCGACCAGGCGTGGGAGTTGTTCGAGAAGCTCGGCGTCGCCCACCCGCTTCGTCGGCGGATGGCGGCGGACCGGCTGGCCCAGGAGTTTTCGGCCGAGTGGCGGGCCGCCCGCCGCGAGCTGCTGCGCCCCGCGGATCGCCGGGCCGAGCTCGCCCGCGCCGTCAAACGCCTGGACGACCTGTCGGCCTGGACGCGGACGGCGCCGGGCAGGTTCCTCCAAGCCAAGGTGTACACGGCCGCCGGGCGCGGCCTGGAGGCGATGGACTTGCTGAGCAAGCTCTGCGAGGGCGCGTACGATCCGCTGTGGCAGCGGTTGGCCCGCGTCGAAGCCGGCATCGCCCCGCCGTCGGCCAGCGAGGCCGCCCTGCACAGGCACGCCTCGGCCCAGTTCGCTTCCGAGCCGGGGCGAATCGACGGTCACCTTGACGAGCCCGTCTGGGCACAGACGCCGGCCGTCGCCCTGCTGGACGCCCAGGGCAAGCTGCCGGACATGCAGACGCCCGCGGCGGATGAAGCGTCGCGCGAGACGCCGGGCCCGCGGCGCACGGGCGCCACCTTGCCGGCCTCTCCGTCCGCGCCGCGCGACGACCTCGACGACCTGCCCGTGCGGCGCGAAGGCGCCGTACACGCCGGAGGCGACGACGCGGACGCCAAGCGCCGCGCCGACATCGCGCGGATGCTCGACCTGGAGCCCACGGGCCGGACCGGGCCTTCCACCACTCCCCCTGCGCCCCGCGTCCCGCTGCCGCCCACACCCCAGCCACCGCCGGCAGACCGGCGCCCGCAGACACCCGTGCCGTTGATCCCGCTGCCCGCCCCGCCGCCCCAGGCCGCCCCCCCCGGCAAGGACCTGCCCAAGCCCCTCAAGCCGCCCAAGGTGGACGGCCCGATGATCGTCTTCCCGCCGCCGCCCCCCGGAGACGACAAGCCGCCCTACCGCAGGGAGCGCCCGCGAGGCCCCGTCCAGGCTGCCTTTCACGTGGTCCGCAGCCAGGGCGACTTCCTCATCTTCGCCCTGCAGTTGCCCGAGCGCGACGGACGGATATGGAGCGTGGATCTCGCTATCGACAGCGACCGCGACGGCTGGACCCAGCTCGTTGTCGGGTGCGACAGCCTGGGCAAACGATGGGCCCGCCTGGAAGCGGGCGGTGAGGACGTGACGGCGCAGCTCGAAGCGGCCCAGACCTTCATGCTTCAGGGACAGCGGGAGGACGGCCAGACGACGCTCGAATTGGCGTTGCCGGTGCGGTGCCTGTCGGCGGAACCGCTGGCGGGTGTCGTGTCGTTCCAACTCCGCGCCGTCGCGGACGACCACGGGAGGCGAACCACGCTCTACTTCCAGCCGCAGGACGACGACCGGCTCCTGCCCCACCGCTACGGGCTGCTCCGCATCCCCCCCGCAAGGAACTGACTGCCGAACGCCGTCAGCGGCCGCGCCGGCGGCGGAGATAGCCGCCCAGGGCGGCGCCCGCCAGACTCAGCAGGCCCAGGCTGGCCGGCTCGGGGACAGAGGAAATCTCACCGGTCTCGTACAGCCGGCTCAGGTCCCACTGGGTGTGGGCCAGCGAGGGCAGATTGATCGTGCCGAACGTGCCCTCGATCGAGCCGAAGTCCAGGATGTCCAGGACGCCCTCAAAGCCGGTCGCCGGGTTCAGCGCGGTCACGTCGAGGGTGGCGCCCGGCAGGATGACCAGGCTGCCCAGCCCGTCCAGCCCGATCTGGAGGCGGTCGGCGGCGTAGGCGGCGGGGTCGATCTCGATGGCCAGAATTTCGCTGGTCTCGATGGTGAACGAGTCGCCGAAGTCGATGACGGCGTAGGAGTTCGTGGGGGCCTGGCCGGGGTAGTAAGCGATGGCCCGGGCCGTGCCGTCCGAGCCGTTGAGTTGGACGCTGAAGTTCCGCAGGCGGTCCTGGCAGCATCCGTCGGCCCGCTGGCCGATCTGAACCTGGGTGATGTAACGGGGCAGGCCAAAGTTGACCAACGCGCCGGCGGCGCCCGGCCCGCGAGTCCAGGCGTTGGCGCCGGTGTCGAGGACGCCGTTGATCAGGTTGGCGTCGGCGCCATGGAAGAACGCGCCGGCAATGGCGCTGGCGGCGCCCCCGGCCGAGGCGAGCGCCACGTTGTTGCCGTCGACGTCCATGGCGACGATCTCGCCGATGTGGAACACGTTGTCAGGGTTCGAGCCCGTGCCGGTCGTGGTCACCTGGATCGAGTGGGCCTCGACGCCCTGGATCGTCTCCACGCCAACCGCGCCGCTTCCGCCGGGCCGGATGATCCGCGGGCCGAAGTTGATGTTCGCAAAGGAATTGGTCGGCGCCGTCCCGTCAAACGACTTGCTGGCCACCACCGCACCGGGATTGCCCCCGTTGTCGGCCAGCAGCGAAACGGTGAAGTTGCTCAGCCGGTCCTGGCAGCACCCGTCCGCCCGCTGCCAGGTCCGCACGGTGGCAACGTTGAGCGTGGAACCCAGATCGACGGTATAGAACGTGCCCACGCCCATGCGATCGTAGGTATTCCCCCCGGTGTCGCGCACATTGTTCAGCGGGGCGAGATTGCTGCCGTGCCCCCCGCCGAAGCTGCTGTCGGCCCCTTCGGCCTTGAAGGTGGCGGTGAGGTCATTGGTGCTGAGCCCGCCCCCGCCCGAGAGTGCCTGATTGGGACTGGCCGAGGAACTGAACACTTCCAACTCGCCCAGGTGGAATTCGCGGTACGCGGTCCCGTTGTTGCTCACCTTGACGAACCGGGCGTCGTAACCGACGCGAACGATGTCGGCGCTGGCCAGGCCGGCGGCCGCCAGGAGAATCAGGCACACTCCCACGCTGCGAACGCGCGCGTTCAGGTGGAACATGACGACTCCTCTCTGTCGTGTACAGCCCGCCCTGGGCGACTGCCGCTCCGCTCAGGACGGGTGACTGCTTGTCCAACTGCTCCGTTCAATGCGACTTGTGATATCCCTAGCATATCCGGAATCGCGAATTTGTCCAGAGGATTGTCTGGGCGATCCGGACGCGACGGCTATCCGATCACCCCGCGGACCTCGCGTTCGCCGACGGGCTGGATGACGCCGCGGTCGGTGATGATGGCGGTAATGAGGTTGGCGGGCGTGACGTCGAAGGCCGGGCAGTAGGTCTTCACCCCGGCCGGGGCCGTCGCCCGCCCGAAACCGTGGGTGATCTCCTCGCCGCCGCGCTCCTCGATGGGGATCTCGCTGCCGTCTGCGATGGACAGGTCGAAGGTGCTGTAGGGAGCGGCGACGTAGAAGGGCACGTTGTGGGCGCGGGCGGCCAGCGCGAGCGAGTAGGTGCCGATCTTGTTGGCGGCGTCGCCGTTGGCTGCGATGCGGTCGGCGCCGGTGATGACCATCTGGACCCGGCCCTGGCGTAGGACGTGGGCGGCCATCGAGTCGGTGATGACGACGGCGTCGATGCCCGCCTGCATGAGTTCCCAGGCGGTCAGGCGGCTGCCCTGGAGCAGGGGTCGCGTCTCGTCGCAGTAGACGCAGAAGCGGTGTCCGGCGGCGTGGGCGAGGTAGAGCCCGGCGGTGGCCGTGCCGATGCCCGCGGTGGCCAGGGCGCCGGCGTTGCAGTGGGTGAGCACGCCGGCGCAGCGGCGGACGAGGGGTTCGGCGTATCGCCCGATGGCCAGGCAAAGGGCCTGGTCCTCGGCGTGGATGGCGTGGGCCTCGTCCAGCAGAAGGCGGCGGAGGCCGTCGACCCCCTGTGTGGGCCCGGCGGCGGCGGCGCGGGCCTTATCCAGGACGCGCCGGACGGCCCAGGAGAGGTTGACCGCCGTCGGGCGGGAGCTTTCGAGATAGGACGCAGCCCGGTCGAGGTCGGCCATCAGGGCGGGCAGGTCGGCGGCTTGTTGGCCGGCCAGCACCATGCCGTATCCGGCGGCCACGCCGATGGCCGGCGCCCCGCGGACCACCAGGCGGCGGATCGCGTCCCAGAGGGTCTCGACATTGCGGCAGTCGACGTACTGCGTCCGCTCGGGCAGGAGAGTCTGGTCGAGCAGTCGGAGAGTCCCGTCGGCCGACCCGCCGACCCACTCCAGCACCGTCACGGGGGCCTTGACTTCGTGGGCAGTATCCATGGCATAAGAGTAGCCGCGGATCGGGATTTGACAATCGGAAAGTGGGAATTCGGCAGGCAGGATATCGAGCGTCAATCCGGTCCCGGGCTGCAAGGGGGCCTAGAATATCCATAGGGACAAGCCTCCACTGCCCGCCTGGGGCACGGGTGGGTGGAGCTTGTGTGGCGAGTTTGGGTTCCCCTGGCCTGCAATGCTTTTATGTCGGCCGGGGGGTTTAGCCGATAATAGCTGTGCTTGGGCCCCCACGGGCGGCAGGTCGCCCCAGGGATACGGATGAAGGCCCGGCTACGTAGCCGGCTAGTCTCCAGGGAAGGAGCCGAGAATGCTGGTGCTGTCCAGACAGCGCGACGAATCGATCATGATCGGCGACAACATCGAGATCACCGTCGTCGATATTCGTGGGGAGAAGGTTCGGCTGGGGATCAACGCCCCCCCCGACGTGGCCGTTCACCGCAAGGAAGTGTACGACGCCATCCGCCGCGAGAAGCAGGGCAACGGGGGCGACGGCGCCAGTGTGCACGTGGAATCGCTGGCCAACCGCAAGAAGAACCAATCCCCCCTGCCGCCTCAGCCCCCCCCGCACGCGGGGACCACGTAACAAAGGCCCAAGCGACGCAGAAGAATCGTCGGCGGCAGCCCTGCGGCTGCCGCCGCTGTTTTGGGGGACCGGGGCGCGAACCACTCGCCCCCCTGCATCCGACGGAACCTCGGAACCCTCACGCGATGGGACTGTCTTGCCGCTGGACAGAACGGGCAACCACGCCCACTACGACGCCCACGATCAGCCCGCCCAGGTGGGCCAGGGCCGAAACGTGGCTGAACCCGCCGATCTGCTGCCAGGCCCCCAGCAATTGGAGCAGCACGAACAGGACCAGCGCCCAGACGGCCCGAATGCGAAACCACCCCAGCACGAAGAACCAGCGGCGCAGCAGGAAGGCCAGCCGGGCCCGCGGGAAGAGAAGCGAGTAATAGGCGATCACGCCGGAGATGCCCGCGCTGGCCCCCACGCATGGGATGTTTCCCCGCGGGTCGAACGCCGCGTGCGCCAGCATCCCCGCCAGGTGCGCCGAGAGCAGCAGCGAGAGGAACCCCCTCGTGCCCAGGCTCTCCTCGACGTTGTCGCCGAAGATCACAAAGAAGTACAGGTTGCCCACCAGGTGCAGCAGCCCGGCGTGCAGGAAGAAGCTGCTCAGCAGCGTCAGCCCGCCCTCCCGCGACCAGTGTGCCGGCAGGAAGCCCCACCGGTCAATCGCTCCCTCCAACTGCCCCATCGCCATCAGAAGCACGTACAGCACCGCCATGACCAGCGACAGTCCCCAGGTCAGCACGGGCTTGCGGGTGACCGGCGGGGCGTCGACCTCCACCGGCATGCCCAGCAGGCCCGGCAGCCACTGCCAGAACTGCTCGGGCCCGGCGAAGTGGCCCTCGCCGACCGCCACCGGCTCCCGCGAGAGCGCCATCCGCGCAACCGCCTCGCGGGCCCGCGGGCTCAACTCGGCATGCTTCTCGACAGCCGGCGGAGGCAGGGCCTGGCGGAGCTGGTCAAGCTCCTGTGCGTCGAACCACAGGAACTGACAGCCCACGCAGATGTCCAGCACGACCGGGTCGTCCTGGCCGGGTCTGGCAAAACCGACCAGCCGCATCCGCGAGCCGCAGTGCGGACAGGTTCGCCCGGCGCCGCGCCCGCCCTGGCGGGCAGCCTGGTACAGACGCCCCAGGAAGGGATCTTTCCTGTACTGGTTCCGCAGCACGGCCAGCCCGACCGACTTGCCCCCGCAGGCGCGGCAATCGTAGCGCCGCCCGTGCGGCGTGGATACGGTTTCCAGCGACGATTTGCATTGTGGGCAACGGAGCATGGCGTCACCGGGACGGAGTATATCGGATGCGCGCGGCGCCCGCCACGCCGGAATCACCGGAACCCGGGCTCGAACGGGCCGCAGCTCGCATCGCGTTCTTCCGGGGGGCCGCCTCGCGACCGCGTTGAGGCGGCGATGAGACACCATCCGGAAGACAGGGAACGGGCAGACGGCTTCCTGCTTCAGGGGGGCAACCGAGCGTGCTCCGTCAGTTGGCCGGATCCAGCCGGACGCTGCGGATGTTCATCAGAGGGACCCACTTGTTCCCGTTGCGCCGGAGCTTGCCGGAGACGCTGACCGTCTGCTTGCCGGTCGCCAGGGTAACCCGGCCCGGTTTGCTCGGTCGGAAGTCCTCCCAGCCGCCCGTGGCGGGGACCTTCAGCGACAGCGTCTGACCGCCCACGGTCAGCACGTACTCGCCCCCAGCGCAGTTCTTGTCGCAGGCGTGCTCGACGATGACCTCGTAGTTTCCGCCCTTGAGGACTTCGATGTCCCACGAGACCCGGCCCTCCGGCACCATCCAGAAGCCCACGCAGTCCTTGGCTAGTTCGTACCGCGGGAACGGATTGGCGGTGTTCTGATCCTTGCCCGCGATCTTGGCCACCGCGGCCCGGAGTTCGAACGACCCGTCGCGGGCCTGGGTAATCAGCCCGCTGAAGGGGTCCAGTCCGCCCGGGTTCTCGGAGATCGGGTCCGGGGGAGGCGGGTCCACGGGCGGGGGCTCCACGTAGGCCGGCGCGGGCAGGGCGGGTTCGCTCGTGGTGGGGTACATGTTGAACCCCGAAGGCGGCTTCTGGGCGCGGATCACCACCATAAGCACGAGGCCCACGACGGCCGCCGCGGCCAGCACCGCCCCGCCGACCAGCAGCATCTTGTAGAGGTCTTTCCGGGCGGCGGCGGGGCGAGCCGTCGGCCCACGCCGCTCGGGCGCCGTCGGGGCGGTCGGTCGGCCCGAACCGTTGCCGGACGCCGGCGCCTGCGGAGCCGCCCGAGAAGGCGTCGAGGGTCTCGGCGAGGCTGTCTGCCCCGCGCTGGCCAGGGCCGCCGCGGCGGCTGCCAACTCCGCCTTGCCCCCGTTGGCGGGCGGGGCCGCCGCCTCGCCCACCGGGGCCGCACATTGCAGCGCATCGCGCAGGTCCGCCAGCAATTCGTCGTAGGTCGCCTGGCGCTTGGCTGGGTCCTTCTCCAGCGTCCGCATCAACAGGGCCGCCGTCTTGGCCCCCAGGAACGGACGATGGTGACGCGGATCGACCACCGTGCGCTTGACGTGCCCCAGCAGCACGTCCTTGACCGTCTTGCCGTCAAAGACCGGCACGCCGGTCAGCAGATGGTACAGCGAGCAGCCCAGGCTGTAGATGTCGCTGCGGTGGTCGGTGTCCCTCTGGCGGATCCGCTCGGGGGCGACGTAGAAGGGCGTGCCCATGCCCTCGCTGCCCATCTTCACCCCGCCGAACCGCGCCAGCCCGAAGTCCACCAGTTTGGGCACCCCCTGCTCGTCCAGCAGCACGTTGCCCGGCTTGACGTCGCCGTGGATCAGACCGATTCCGTGGGCCGCCTGGAGCCCCTCGGCCACGGCAATGGCGATTTCCAGGCCGCGGGCCTCGCTGATCGGCTTGTCCTTGTCGATCAGCTTGCGAACGCTCCCCCCGCCGATCAGTTCCATCACCAGGTAGGGCACGTGGTGGTCCATGCCCATGGTGAAGATCCGCACTACGTTGCGGTGGCGCAAGGCGGCCAGGGCGCGGGCCTCGGCGAGAAAGCGGTTCACCGCGTCGTCGTCTCCCTTGGACTCCAGGTGCATGACCTTGACGGCCACCTGGCGGTCCAACTCGCGGTCGATGCCGCGATAGGCCGCCGCCGTGGTGCCTTTGCCCAGCAAAGCCACCAGGCGGTACTGCCCCAGGTCCACCGGGACGAACATCCGCCCCCCACAGGCCGGACAGCCCACCGACGTCAGCGCGGGCGCAGCCGACAAGTCGATCTTCCGCCCGCAGGACGGACAATCGATGTAGTTGATGCGCTCGCCGATCTCTTCCGTGCCCTCGGTCAATAGTCACCCCGTCTCGCCTGGGTCACTGAAGCCGCCAGGCCGGCCGTCAACGTACTGAGCCCGGCAGAAGCCTGCCTGTTATACGTCGCAGATCTCCACCGCTTCAGTCAACGACTTGACCGGATCGCGCTTGGGGACGAACTCGTGGGCCACGTACCCGTCGAACTTGGTCTCCAGGATGACCTTCATGACGGCGGCATAGTCGGTCTTCTGGCTCTTGAGGTCGATCTCGGCCCGCCCGGGGTAGCCGCCCGTGTGGTAGTGGCCGATGTACTTGTGGTGCTTGCGGATCTGGGCGATGACGTCCTCTTCCATCATGGCCATGTGGTAGATGTCGAACAGAAGCTTGATGCGGTCGCTGCCCACGCCCTCGCACATCTTGGCGCCCCAGTCGCTGCTGTCGGCCATGTAGTCCTTGTGCTGCTTGGAGTTCAGCAGCTCCATGCACACGTAGACCTTCTTCTTCTCCGCCAGGGGCGCCACCCGCTTGAGCCCGACGACGCAGTTGGCCAGCCCCTCGTCGTCCGGCAGGCCCTTGCGGTTGCCGCTGAAGCAAATCACGTTGCGCCAGCCCAACTCGGCGGCCGCCTCGATGGCCTTGCTCACCGCCTCCACGCACTTGTCGTGGTTCTCCTTGCGGTTGAAGCCCACCGGGATGCCGTGGCCCTTGGTGGACATCATGGTGCAGGTCAAGTTGTACTTCTTGAGGGTCTCCGCGGCGTCCGGATGGATCAGGTCGATGCCGGCCATGCCCAGGGAGGCCACCACCTCGCAGGCCTTGTCCAGCTTGCCCAGCTTGCAGGACCACAGGCTCACGCCCTGCCTGATGTTGCCCTTGAGCTTCTTGGCGGGCGCGTCGGCCGCTCGAAGGGCCGCCGGCAGGCCCGCGGCAAACGCCGCCGCCGAAACGCTGCGGGTCAGGAATCCACGACGGGTAACGACTGTGACGTTGTGAGCGGGCATCGGGGCACCTCGATTGCTAAGGGGTTCGATCATTTCACGTCGTTGCCTATCTTAGCCGCACCGACGCCAATGCGTCAACCCCGCCCACGCGACGGGTGCTGTCAACTATTGTGTGTAAGTTCCCAGAAGGTGCCATCTGGCCAGTTGGCCGAAGACGGCCCGTTGGACGGCTGAGGCGTCGTAGTGGACGCCCATGGGGTCCAGTCGCAT
>Ga0116149_1003035_pt1 | contig 17738 bp, 17 predicted proteins | sample AD_UKC057_MetaG_FD_89787 | JGI IMG/M metagenome (GOLD analysis project Ga0116149, IMG submission 89787) | Active sludge microbial communities of municipal wastewater-treating anaerobic digesters from USA - AD_UKC057_MetaG | ecosystem: Engineered > Bioreactor > Anaerobic > Digestate | place: USA... | reverse complement strand
CTTTGAAGGTCATCCGTATGTCTATATGCGCCGGGAAGTCCCTGTCGTCCTCGAATACGGAATCGCGAAGAACGCATGGATGTACTTTCTCCCCCTTGCTGTTTACGGAGCCTCAAGACCCGTCCCTTCAGGGGATTTCTGCCGGCCGTGAACATCACAAAAATGGGTCTCATTAGATAGGGGGCATAAAGCCCCCCTTTCCTTGCTCTTTTGCTTCATTTGTTGTCTGAGAATCCCCTGGCTTTAGCCGTAAGGAGTGTCAACCCGTATTCCATGAACCCTTCTGCGTTCGCCACCTGGGGTTCATCGACAACGTGTGCACCGGGCATGCCTTTCAGGTATTGCACGCCCCCTCCCCCGAATATGATGTTCTCAACGACGAATCCGGACTCTTTCACAGACGCGTTGTAGTCGAGAATGGCATGCACGACTCTCCCCATGTAGTAATCGTCGAGGATGGCCCCGGTGTCGAGCGTATGCGTTTCGCCAAAGTGCATGATGCGCCCGTTCCGCAGGAGGGCTTCGGCTATCCCGTCAACGTCGTGAGACAAGAAGCTTGCGTACTTCCTTATGTAGGCGTCTCTCACCTTGTCGTAAAGGTATTTGACGCCCAGCGGATAGGACCTGGACACGTCATTCCTGTACCTGCCTTTGGCGAACAAGACGGTGTCCATCGTGTGGTAGCCTATGTCGACAATAATGGTCGTCTTTCCCATATCTCCCTGCGCCGCGCCGTTATTCCTCAGGTGAGCCATGAATATCCCCGCCCCCTGCGGCACAAACTCTACCCTCTGGGGGATATAAAGCCTAGCGCCGTCCTCAAGGCAAACATCCATCCCGCGGATCGCATCCTTGAGCGTCTGCATCCTGTCTTTCTGATAAGCCTGCGGGGGAAGTCCGAGGACAAGGATTCTCTTTGCCGCGTCGGCCCTTGAAAGGCAGTGCCCGATGATCGCGAAATATTCTTCAGTGCCGACAAAATTCGATCCCACCCGTGAGCTCCCCGCAATATCGGAGCCGACAATGAAGGGCCTGCCGTTCACGCGGATCACCTCGAATGAGTCTCCGAAGGACTTCTCGGGAATATACCTGCTTACTGTCGAGGGGATGACGAGCGAGCGCTTCCCTGTCGCGCCGAGATACGCCATCTTTGTGTAACCGTATCCGATGTCAAGACCTATGACCATGATTATCTCCTTTCTCCGTTTTTTTATCAGTCTTTTTGCTTGATCCTTCCATCAACCCAGGATATTTTTGAACATCTCCTTGATCTTTTTCTCCTGCACCTCGTCCCTGCTTCCCGGTACGTCCTCTCCGGGGGGAAACTTCGTCATGTACTGCCGCAACGCCTCGATCACGCACTTCCCCCTCTCGCATTTGGGGAAATCCTCAAGGAACTGTATGATGTCCTTGTGGCGCACCGGATCGAGGGTGAACCTGTACGGTTTTCTCATCTCATCACCTCCTGCCTGATAGTACCTCTCTGGTATTACTTCCAACCTGTCATGAAACGTCACCTTGTGCCACGGAAGGTTAAAAAAACAGTTTTTTGATAGGGACGTTACATAGCGGTACATGATCGGCAACGCCAAGCATCGCAAAGAAAGGTGATCTTTGAGGGGTTTTACACCACCGCCGGCTTCCGGAAGGGGGTTATTGCGCGCCGCCACGTATTCTTCTACGAAGGCTTGCCGGGCTCTCATTGTTTTACCCCCGCCGTCGAGCTTTACCGGACGGGCAACCCCGTTGTCCGGGGATGCCAAAAAGGAGGCTCTCCCATAGGTATTACCTCCGGGAATACAGAAAGTGATGCGCCTGAAAAATCTGCGCATCACTACCTCAATCCAGAGAAAAAAATGGTAATACTATAGTAGAGACAGTCTTAGTAGATCGACGAAATTATCGTTCCACACCCGACATGCAGTGGTTCCTGTTAGGCAGGGTAGTGCCTCCTATCCAGCATCATTACAGGTAGTTACAAGACCATGTATGTCTTGGATGCCAAGTCCCGGCATCCCTGCTAACATTCCTCGGTCCACGGTGGAATGTATTGTTTCAGAGGCAGTGGAGGTAAAGCTCACCTGACGAGTTCGTGGCGCAACTAACGACAGAGATTCACCCCGATGCAGTGCCATAGCTGTGCCCATACGCCGGCAAAGGATAAAAACCGCCAGCCTCAAGTTCATTCCCCCCTGTCCGGCATGATGCCCCTATCCGGCATGAGGCCCCTTGCGGGCTTGATAACTTGAGGTTTACCTTTGAGGTTTTACCTTTGAGGTTTGCCCTTGGGGTTTGCACGGGATCTCCGTGACACGTCCGTCGTGGAAGATCCTGATGGAATGCGGCGGTGAAAGCTTTTGGAGTCCGACGCTGCTGGACAAGGTAAAAGCTGAACCGGCGCTGAAGCAGTGGTACTGATAAATCTGCGAAGCTAAGAAGCCCGGAACGAGCTTCATGAAATGAACGCCAGTTCATGCAATGAGCTTCGTGGAGGGCGCACAGCGAGCATGGCCATGAGGATTTGTCTTCAATGGGACGCACCTGCCAGTCAGTGATGTTCTTATCGGTCCTTAGCGTATCGATGAAATCAACAGTAACGAAAGCGGCGTCCCGGCCATCGCCCTTATTAAAAAAGGCAAGGAACCTGCTTATCTATAAGGCGAGATAGGGTATGTGGTTCTCTGGGGCAAGCCTGTTAACCCGCAGGAACTCCTGGAGTTCGGGCAAAAGGGGGCCTTTCGCAAAAATCTTCAAACGGGGAAACCCTGAAATATGATACCCTGCAAGATCATCTTATATTATAATTATAAGCGGCCGCTTCCTTCCTATCTTCCCTTGAATATTGGATTATTTATGAGGAATTGTATTATACTTTGTATGGGCAAGCGGTCAGCCTAACCGAGCCTTCGGGGCAAACCTGATGATGAGCTTGTGAGGGACGGCGTCCTCAGCTTGTCCACTTCTCTTTCACTACTTGGATTGCCACATTATTTATCGTCTTAGACATGGGACAGATAAGGATGTCAAGGTACTATCAAGTATCTTGGGCGCTTTTCATAGCAACCCCATATGTAGTTCATCAACATCATATCATCTCGACAGCACATACCGATGATCTCCCTATGCTCGTGAGCTATTAATCTTGTGTTCCTGGTAGGTTCAATGCTGACGATTTTTATCGGATATCTGCCGACGAGGCTGTGGGCCTTTCCCTGCTCATAGAAAAAATGGCCATCATAGTCGTGTTTTCTGAATACTACCCCGCTAAAGTCCATTGGCTCCTCCCACGGTATATACCTCATGGGGATTCCCGTAAGGAGATTACAATTGTAATCCTCAGCAACATAGTCTTTTAGTTTGTCTTCTTGCGTCCATTTCGCCTTGGTTATGAACAGCCTGTTGCCGACCATCGTAAAGTATTCCAGGTATTCCTCTCCGCACAGTCCGCCTGACCTGGCGTTACTGACGAGTTCCTTGGAGCGCCTGTTGATCTTGAAGATTTGCATCTTTGAGAGTGCCTTGTGGTATTGAAATCTCTTCCGAGAAGGATCATACGGGTAGGTGTCGTATACGTGCGGCACTTTGAATCCGCTATCGACCAAGAGCCTCAGGTCGAGGTAGCCGTCAAAGTTCATGTCTATGAGCTGCACCACCCCGGCCCCATAACCTTCCATGTAATCCCACCCGTGCTCTATCCTCTTTGCCGTGTTTATCGTCTGGATACGCTTCGACGTTGCTTCGTCAAATATTTCTATGGTACGGGGTATAAATTGCGCCTCACCTACATCGAGGTAAGAATTCGGAGGTGTTCCTATGCAAGGCTTCAGGGTCCCACTTATGTTGAACCTCAGCAAGGGGCCCTCATCGCTTAATGTCGCTGTAAATGTATGCCTTCCTGTAGCTGTAACATCATTCCAGAACAGCTCGTCTGAAAAGATTCTTTTTGTGTGAAACCATGAAGATTTTGTTTCGTCACGGCTCAGCAGAATATATTCACATTTTGCATACGGTAATTGTATTTGGGAAGTACCCTGCGAGGCGCTGCCTGCCATACTGATTCCGGCAACCATCATAATGAAAACAGCAGACAGGCTTGAGATCATGATTTTATTTGTCATTTTTTAACCTTCATAATTTCTGTCAGTAATCGCACTGCTTTCTGATAGTCGTTGCCTTCGCTGCCATTTCTAACATAGAGAGATATACCGGCGCCTTTTCCCTCAGGATCATCTTTCTTTGAAGTGAAATGCATCCCTTCTTTGACCTCATCGGCTAATTCAGTAACACCGGCTATATCCGCCAAATTCTTGTATGAGTCAATTCTAAACGCATTGATGCGCTTCCTTTCGCTTACCCACCCGAAAACCCCCATCCGCCCACTCTCATTCATGTTATGCATTTTGAGACTGAAAAGACCGGAACCGGCTATATGAGCGAAACAACCTACGGACTCGCAAAGTCTACCTACGAATTCTTTCAGTGTTTCCATACCGCCCTCCTTTTCGGTTTTTGGTATATGTTTTCTCGTTTTAGCGAACGCCTCGAGGCCATTGTTTCTTTTTGCCCGCCCGCATTCCCTTGTGTTCCTTCTTTGAGACATATATTTCCAGATGCTGTGATCAAGGGTAGCCCTGTTAAGCCTCATGAGGTCTGCTGTTTCGTGGATGATCTCTTGCGCCTCACGGTAACTACCTGGGTAGATATCCGCCTTTTTAAGAAAATTCATCAAATGCACGTCAATGGCGGCTGTCTGGATCCCTGCGAGCAATTTGAAATAATCCGCCGTTTTATTGCCAATCCCCCTCAATTGCTTGAGCCTGTGCACGTTGCCTTCTTCCTCAAGCCATGCCTTCAGGTCCGCCTCCGTCTCTATCGATTTCTCAACAAAGAAAATGGTGACCCCGATTATCCTTTGAGGCTTTTCATCGTCCTGCCAATCTATTATCTCTTTAATATTTTTCTCCTTGGTGAGCTTGAAGAAATTATAGGTAGTGTTTGCATCCGGATATTCATTTTTAAGCCTGTCAAGACGTGGTTTCACCACAGACTCCCATGTAAGCCCTGCCTGGAGCATCGCATCGCAAATGGTAGCTCCCATGTGGTGATAGGGTATGTCCGGCGGGATAATCTGAAAATCTGACAGTCCTTCAATACAAGCTTTGAGCTTCCCTGCTTTCAGCAGCAAAGTATCATCCATTATCGTATGAGGACATATTTATGCGGTCTGCCGCCTCTGTTAAATTCGACAGGGCGCAAAATCACCTCATTACTCCACTGCCCTGATAAAGTTTCCTGCGAGGAACAATGATCTGAAAAAGAACCGTACTTGCTTGAATCCAGCCCTAAATCGCTCGGCTGAAATGGCTGGGTGTACGGATCAATCCCTTTTTTTGCAGCCGCCTGTAAGATATCTTCCCTTAACCCCATAGTTACCTCCTCAATATCCTCCTTATTATGAGGGTTTCTGTTGCTTATTATCCCCCTTCCTTACTCATTGGATTTCCAAGTGGTCCCCTCGCTCTTCCGTCAAGACTGCCGCGTAGCCTCTCATCATTGATAACCTTTACCTTCTTACGAATGTTTTTTTGAAAATTCTCCGTAACCATCAAATCCACGCAGAGCGAGCTTCGGTTCAGATACATCTTGGTCTTTTCGTACGGCGTTCCGGTGACCTTATGGCACACGCGGTTGTCGAGCTCGTCCCTGTCTTCTTCCGTCCATTCCACCTTAGTGAGCACCAGCCTGTCGTCATTGGTGATCGTAAAATACTCCCTGCACTCGTCGCAAGATCCGACCCTCACGTAGGTTTTCATCCCCTTGGAATCCGGGTCCGGGGTAACGGCGGGAAGATGGGAGAGCATCCAGTGGTAGCATAATTTCTTTAATTTCGGCTTATACAGGTAGGTGGCGTACCAATTCATCCCCGTTGCGCCCGTACCGCACAGGATCCTGAAATCGAGATATCCATCATGGTTCAGATCGACAAACTGGACGAGGTCAGCGAAAAACAGCGTGTTTATATCGTGGCCTTCGCACACCGTATCGTCAAAGCGCCCCTTTCCGCCCAGCGTCTGGATTGGTTTTTGGGTCGATGAGTCAGTGATTTCAACTGACAAAGGGTAAAACTCCATGGTGTTATTGAATTCGCCGTGTATTGTGAAGGTGAACTCAGGCAGCTCCTTGTGTATTCTCACGGGAAAGGATGCCTGCGTTTTTGTCTGGGGAGGGTAGACCACGAGCTTATCCCATAGCACAGGGTTTGACCAGGGGTCCTTTGGCTTTACGGGCTTGGCCATTTTGCTGTCGTAATACGCAGGGGGAAGCTTCCCGTCCTTAGCACAGACCTCCATCGCGATCTTTTCTGTCGGGCTTCCCGGAGAGATGTCATGATAAACGATTTTCTTGAGGCCTCCCGTGTCATTCACGGTGTCGTAGAGCACCCTTCCCTCCACCGTCTTATAGGTCATTCTCAACTGGGCATACTGCCATTTGTTGCAATCAAGGGTATCAAGGTATGTCGCGTAGTATGCCCCTGCAATCTCTCTCGTGGCGATCATCTTGTGCCATTCGAAAGAAATGATGTGCTTCGCTATGACCGTAACGGTGCCATCAGGATGCTTCTTTATCGACTGTTTGTCATAGAGATACTGTCCCGCATAGTTGCTCGCCACACTTGTCCAGTCTTCTGATTTGGTTTCAAGGGAAGATACGAAGTCTGATTTGGTTTCAAGGGAAGATACGAAGAAGGCAAGCGCGATGCTCACGGCAATACAGAAACATCCGCAGTAGAAGCCAACGATTTTCGCTGTGCTAATATGGTTCATGCTAAATGACACGGGACCACACCATCTCTAAGGATACGAATTCCCTATTTGTTAAGATTTTCCGTTTATTAATGAAACAGCCCGCATGGTAAGAATACCGGTTTCGTGTATTATCTCAAATTCCCCGAAAAGCTTTAGTTCAAACAAAGCTTTTGCCGCCGCTCTTATACGAGCACCGCATCGATCTGCAGGGCCATCCCAGTCCACCCAGAAACGATAAGGATCATTTGGCTCAATCGTTGCTATGACCTTCCTGTTATACCCCTCTGGCGACAAGTGGACGGTAATTGTATTTCCTGCTAGGAAGCCGTCCTTGTTTTGGATAATAGCTTCCATGCAGGGGCCAATGAACATCGAGCGTACAGGGTATTTCAGCCTTGTAACTTTCATATTTCCACCTCCTATTTTATTTGTATAAAGATCCTTACATGATGCGTTTTGTGAGCTTGATTTAGATGACGTCATGTTGGTTGCTGCTAAATCATTTTCTACAGCCCTATCTGTTCTTTTTGCAGATTTATCGAGAATCGTTTCTTCATTAATATTTTTTATACAAACATCCCGAATAGGACAATTCTCACAGTTTGGGCCTGTTAAATAACAATAACTCCTCCCAATTTCCCAGCATGGTCTGTCCAATATCCCGGGGTACTCCTGATTCAATTCCCGGGCCTTGCCAGCTACCAGATCTTTATCTTCTCTATCCACGAAACCATACCGTACGAACACCCTCGTGAATGAACTATCTGCGGCTATATTAAGACCTAGCCGATCTCTAAGGGGAACCCCAAATTTTACTAATGCGACATTTACTGCACATTCACTCATTATGTGTCACCGATATTGGGTATTCTTTAAGTCGGATAACAATTCATCGGCCATAGCGGCATCCAAGTTTTTCAGTATTTCATATTGCTCCAGCGCAGCCTCTTTTTCTCCCAATTGTACAAACCACATTCCAAGTATGCCATGCACCAAACTACAGTCGGGATCTATCCTGAACGCTTCCTTCAAGGCATCGGCGGCTTCTTGAAAACGCTGAAGTGCAAGGAAAGCTCCTGCTAATATGCAATAAGAATCGGCATAATCGGGGGCTATCTTGATTGCCTGCTCGCAAGCTGCAATAGCCAGGTCAAAATTCTTTAATGCGGTATAGGCGCTGCCAAGCCCAAAGTATGCCTGACCGTGACCCGGACTGATTTCGATGGCCCGTTTATAGCTTTCAATCGCTCGTTCAAACTCTTTAAGTCCGCTGTAGGCATCACCCAGACCACAGAAACTGTCTGCTGAGTCTGGTTCGATTTCAAGCCCTTTTTTGAAGGCTTCCGCTGCCTTGTCATGTTCATTAAGCGCAGCATAGACCCTGCCGAGCGCAATATATACCTCTACATGTCTATGATCGACCATAATAGCTTTCTCGAAAGCCTGAATGGCTTTTTCCCAATGTCCTTTCATTGCGTAATCTATACCTTTATTGTAGTAAGTGCCTGCTTGATCGAGGTTTACGGGGATAGCCTTCCCATATTTATCGAGGGTTGAACAATTGGAGCAGACAAACACAAGGTTTCCTTCGGTGTTCATCATGTAAAACTTATCAACCTGTTCTTCCACGAGTTCCTTCCCGCAATGGTCGCATCTCTGTTCGATATCCTTTCTTTTCCAGTATTTCATTTGCCGCGGTAAAATATCCCCGGTAAGAAGCTCTCCGATGTAATGAAGCTCGCTAAGTGCGATTTCGTTTTCCGGCTCGTACTTCAGTGACTCCACCAGACATTCCTGCGCCTGCTCAAACTGCTTCAATTCAATTAAAATAATGCCTTTCCCGCGCAAGGCCCGTGCCCTGTTTAGTGAGGAAATCCAGGGGCGGACCAGCAGGGCGCGGTCCAGACAGGAGAGGGCTTCATCGTGCCGGTTCATTTTACTATATGCTACCGACATCTCGATAAGAATCAAAGGCTGGTCCGGTTCAAGCCTTAGGCTAGCTTCAAAATGGGCCAATGCTTTTTCGTATCTTCCTTCTTCAATGTCAATAAAACCAAGATAAAAGTAGGCACGGGGATATGCTCTCAAAAGGAATACAGCAGGTCTTTTCTCCCCCTGGCTCTCAAACCATGTTATATACTGCAGGAATTCGATGCTGTTCCAGAACTTGATAAATAACTCTCCATCTACCTCATAGCTGTATATGTATTTTTCTGGGGTATGGGAAACGACATGCTCCAGAATAACTCTGGCAGTCACTAGGTCGCCCTGATTAATTGCGGCCAAAGCCTGGTTTGTTTTTTCCGCATCCTCTTGTTCAAGCGTATCGACGTTTGACAGCATGTGCGCTCCCTTTTAATATCTTATTTTCCGCTCAGTGCCATGAGCAAATATAATGGCCATAAAAGTGATTTCAGCGCGGGAATGAATTCACCTAAAAAAAGCCATGCCAAAAAACCGTACTCTCGGGCAAACTGATAGGAAAAGTACAGAAACAAGATGCCTGAACCTATTCCATAAAAGAACAGCAGCGTAGGCCCGGCGCCACTTTTTTCTTCTGATGATGCAACCATTATACACCTCCTCAATCGTGATCAGAAAGATCCGGGCTGTTATCCCCGGAATCTCCTTTGCCGCAGCCTCTGCTTACCATTTCCGCCTTGAAGATCCGTTAAAATAAGGGCTTGAGGGGCTGCTGCGGAAGTAATTCGATCCCTGCTTACCGGTAAAGGGGTTCCAGTTTCCCTTGTAGCTGTAGTTGTCGGTCACGGTGCTATTGGGGTTGCTCCTGGTATACGGCTTTACATAGGTGCCATTTTGCCGATAATAGCCATTGATCCATCCGGCACTCGCCTCAGCGGCCATTATCAATCCGAAACCAATTGTCAGAATCACCATCAATGTCTTTTTCATTTTATTTCCCTCCTTTTATTTTCATCTGTACCAAAAGACACCTAATGGAGGAAAATCTTGCATAAAAAATTGATAAAATTAGAGGATAAGAAACGATAAGGACTTTTTACTGCCAGTCTCCAAAAAGGACAAATGGCGCCCAGAAGTACGGGTGGGAACCATCTACCATGGTAGTTTGTTGCTTCAGGTCTTTTTTCTTACTTTTGGGCCCTGTGATGCCACCTACGCCACGAACAATACCCTTTCCGGTTTTGCCTCGTATCATTTCAATCTGGGACGAACGGAGGGCCTCCACCTTTTTATTGCTCTTCAAATTTTTATAGAAAAGGTTCATCATTTTTGAGGTGGATTCATCGTTAACCTTCCACAAACTTGCAACCACCGATGGTGTGCCCGCATAGATAAATCCTCTTGTAAAACCTACCAAGTCATCACCTGTTGTTATCTTTCCGAGACCTGTTTCACAGGCACTCAAGGTGACAAGGGTTGCATTGTTAAGATCCAGATTAAAAATCTCTAGAACGGTTAATCGCCCATCGTCTTCTTTCCCTTTTGCCAACCTCAAATTAGAAAAGAGAGGTGACGCAGGGTATAGTTCTCCATGAGTAGCAAAATGGATAATGTTATAGTTCGGGGATATCTTTATTATTGTGTCCTTTTGGGCCTCTTTATCCACATAAGTTTTTGTGAGGGGGAAGCTCCTCTTAATGTGCCTGATTTCATCTTCTGCATAGGGCAAACTGAGTTTGTTGTCGCCAATATCGGGGTTGCCGACCGCAAGCACATCACCGGAGATATTTTTTCTTTTCTCAAGAACGAACCGAAGGACACTCGCGCTGGGCAGATAAAATATGTCATATTCCTCAATGAGGAAAAGATCTTTTTCTCTTCTTACCTTATCGCCCGGCATTAACAAGGCATGAAATGGGAGGTAATGCAACACAGAGTGAGGGACAATCCCTATCCTTTTTGTTTTGATATATGGTTGCGCAGGTTCAAATAAAAGATTGTATAAGGATTTCGCATCGTCTTGATAATCAGGCTGCAGGGTTCTTACTTTCTCTCTAAACCTGTTTATTCTGGAAATGAGCTTCAGGTCATCGATGGGGATTTTTATCATCTTGCAGCTCGACTTGTCCAAAACCCATATGAAAACCTCTTCTTTTGTAACAAAATATTCTAACAGAGTGGTGTCAGAATCCAACAGCGATTGTATTTCTTGGACCTTTAAAGGACTAACGCTTATAAGAGAAGATAATTCAGGGTTTTCCTGTTTCACCTGCACGAGCAATTCAGAATATTCCCTTTGCAAATGCTCAAGCTCCTTTTTCCAATTATTTAACATAGGATTACGCTGTGCTTCTGGCAGGGGTTGCTCCTCTTCTATTTTCTCCAGCAGATAATTGATCTTCGCCCTGAGGCGTCTTTCATCTTCGCTTCTGACCCTATCCCGGTCCTTACTCAATATCAGCCTGTTCCCGAGCATATCAAGGAAGGTTCTTGATTTTGCACGTTCGGCATATTCAAGCGCCTCTTCGTCTTTGCTGAGCTCATAGAGCGTTTTCAACATATACTCATAACTATAAATATTTTTGTCATCGTTACGAAAAATCTCCTTCAACGCGACAGATTTTAAGCTTCTTGTATAGTTTTCGATTGCTTCGATCACTGAGGAAAGGACTGACCGTGCACTTTCGTAGTCCTTTGCCAGCACATGAATACGCCCAATATCAGCCATGATCGGATTCTTGTAAGAATTAATACCAATCTTTTCCGATAAGGATAACGCATCATTCAATTTTGCCAGGGCCTGCCGATAATCACCGGTCTGGGAATATATAAAGCTTATTTGTGATAAAAAGTCTAATTGTCGGTACACCGCGTTCGATATATTGGCAATTTCTAAGCCCCTGTACGCATACATTAATGATTGAGAGTAGTCCTTCCACCCCTGAAATAATTCCATACCTACCAAACAGTCATTCATTTTTCCTATAGTATCATTAATTTTATTGTGTATTAACATGGCTGTGTAAAAAGAATTCATTGCTTCTTTTTTATCTCCCAACATGTCGATAACAATGGCTGTCTCAGCATATAACGAACCCTCTCCAGCAAGGTCATTATTGCGTTTCGCCTTCGAAATTGCCTTGATTAAGCAATCAAGTGATTGCTGTAATAATTTTTTACCTGTACTTAAATTCCACACGGATGCCTTTCTAAACACTTTTGCCGCCCGGGAATAACCGTGTTGAAATAATGTCAGGTTTTCACTATCTAATTTGTCATCTTCAAAAGATTGGGCAATTTCTAGAAAAAGTAGTACATCCTTTACTGCATTTTCGTAATCACCACAACCACCGTACAATTCCCCTCTCTGTAAATACCCCTTCGCTTCATGTAACTTATCACCGTATTTTCCAGCCATATGAATAGACTTGTCCAAATAAATAAAAGCATCATTGTAATCACCAAGATAAAAGAGGCTTACCGACATTTCTCGTAATATTTCTATTTGTTTTCTTACCTCTTTAGTCTTTTCGGCGAGCATTAATGCCCTTTTATAATAATTAAAGGCATTATCGAGATTTCCAGCACTGAAATATAGTGACGCGGCAGTAATTAACTCGCGTAGCTCACCTTGTATGTTGCCCCTCGCATTCTCTATCGATATTATTCTTTCTTGTACGTCAATTGCCTTGTAGAACTCCCCTTTTTGCATATAAATTATACTCAAAGCCATATAAGGTAGTATTTTGCTACCCGGATCATTTCCCTTCTCTGCTATTTTTAAACTTTTATTGTAATACCCTTCGGCAGCTACAAGGTCACCCGCTTCCTGTTGCATTCGAAAACCTTTCAGCATATAGATGGCATTCTGAATAACCGGGATCATGCCATCCATGCCGAGGTCCTTATGAAGAGAAATCGATTGTTCGTAGTAGCCTATCGCTTTGTCGAATTCTTTCAGGTTTTTATGGTAATAGTTACCGTACATAATCCCCATCTCAAAACAAAGCACCGCCAACGGTTTCTTGTCATTCAGATCTTTATAATGCTCGAAGGCTTTTTGATAATTATCCGCCGCTGAATCAAAATTACCCTCCTGAAAATATCTTTTGCCAATGATATGGTATTCCAGCGCTTCTATTTTTTTCTCCAATCGAGCAAAATCGATATTATCATTTCTCGGTAATTCATCATAAATTTTACGAGCCATCCCTAGATAATCCTGCGCATCGTCAAAATCATTATTAATAAGTCTATTCTGCGCACCTCCTAACACTAATTGGAATTCGTTCATTGGCGAATAATCAGGATCATCTCTATATAGCAAGGTAACCGAGCGTGTAGTTTTTTTGTCCGCCAGGTATTTATTGCCTGCCTTGCGGGCATCCTCACCTTCTATCCACAACGTCATCCATTCCCGCGTTCTTTGCAGATCCTTAAAGCGTGCATGTTTGGAGGGAGATATGCCAGTTTCTTTGCTTATGGTAATGGCTTTTGTCAAACTATCAACAGCCCCGTAAAAATCCCTCATTCTGTTCTTGAGCCCGGCAATCCATGTTAAAACATCCAATTCCGATTGTTTGTCGCCAGCCCCTTGATAAATCGATAACGATGCGTTGAACTTATCCAATGCTGCCTCATGCTGCCCATCCCGGAACGCATATATACCTGCCTGCCAGAGAGCCTCGGCTTTTTCATTTGTATTTGTTGGTTGATCTGGTGGGGATTCTCCCAACGCTTGTGATGGGCCATATAACGATACAATGCACACTGCCGTTAAAACTATGACCATATATGCGATAAGTTTTGTTTTTATTGTTTGTATAAGATATCTCATTTGTTCACATGGCGAAAACTTATCGCCCTTACCGCAGCGCCCGTCCCCTGGACTACTTCGGCCACATGCTGGACCGTTTTACCATTCTTAAGATGGAATGTTTTCATTTTGCCTTGCGTTATGCCTCCGACACCGCGCTCCAATGACCTTATCTTATTTTTTATCTGACCTGATATATCCGCCTTTTTCTTTGCGCCTGCTTTCTCCATTTTATCAAGCAAATCTTGGATGTCATCTAATGGTTTCTCCGAGGCAAGAAGGTAGAGCGTCTCTGTCCCGATATTCTCGTCCAGCCAGAACCACTGGTTCATCGAAGGAACTACATAATCCACGTATCCTTTCACCTTATTCCCCAGTTGTATTTTTGGATCGGGAAAAAGAAGTTTGGCGTTGTTCTCGCTATCAAAGATGAGAAGGTATACATGGGCATCCTTATTCGTGCTGAAATGCACCTGAAAATTGTCATAAGACTGGAGAACCCCTCCTTCTCTGATGATTACCTCAGAAACATCTCCTTTCGGGTCTTCCCTCTGGCCAATGATGTTCATTGACAATTGTAATGGGTCAGCCGTTGCTGGTGGTTGCGGTGATGGTTGTGTTCCAGCCCTGTCCGTTATGTTAGACCAATATATTCCGAAGGATATTAGGATAACAGCTATAAGGGCAATAAGACCGTAAACCGTTTTTGAGTATGTCTTTTTTGGCTTTTCTGCGGTCTGGCCATTTGCCGAACGTGCACCACCCATGTCATGCATAACATGGGTCTTCTTTTCTTCAAGATCTGATGATTTCGGCTGTTCCGTGGGAGCTGTTATATCTGAAAGACTAAAGGCGGGGTCGCCATACAGCATGTAGCTTGCCCATATAATATTTTTCTCGCTAAATTGCTCAATAGAATTTTTCCTGGCCATCCTCAGGGCCTCGCCGATAGGAACATTCCTCGAAAGGGCCTTATAAAATTCGGCGGCGATATAAGAGCCGGGTGAATCGAGGATCGTCCAGAAGGTACCGATGTAATGCGTGACCCCCGAAAGAAGGAAGGCGTTCGCAAGACCGTAGACATGCTCTTCGTACCCTTCCTGAATATGCCATTCATCTGTTCTCCCTGAGTGGCAGGCATTTGAAAAGACAAGGAAGGGGAACGGCGCACCGCCTGACATCTTTGTGATGTCCGCTGAGGCCAGCTTGCCATCGGACAGCATCCAGCCGCTGGATGACGGTTCGTGCTGGATGTAGTCAGAGTGGCCCGCATAATGAACAATATCATAATCGCGGATATTTTCTTTGACATAATGCGTATCAACCTTTGAAGTCACAAGGTTTGCTTTGATGGCCTCATCGGCCTCGCTCAAGTAATCTCGTATTGCTACTCCTTCTTTATAGGCTGAGTTCAGATTATTTTGGGGGTCGGAGATGATGAGCATCGTAAGACTGTCTTTGTGCTCTCTCTTTGTTATCCCGACTATGGTTTGTCGTGTACTCACTATCCTTCCCATGCTAAATCTCAAGCAGAGAAAATTGTTCCCATCGTAGAGCAGTTCCCACGGCACCTGCACCAACTGGTCGTCGATGGATACGATCAGCGTGTCCGCTTTGGTCGATCGCAGGGAATGTTTTGCTCTTGGCGTCAGAAGCTCGTCATAAAGATACTGTCCTGCCTTTTTCAATTCATTCAATATATCGGGGTCGACGTCTCCGCGCTTGTTCGCCTTGTTGAGAATGAAAACAATATTTCTGCAAAGACGTTCTATAGCGGGCAGGGAAACCCGATTCTCTTCGTAATGGATCAGCGGGTTCTGTTCGAAGGTGGTTTTCTCATATGCGCTGAACCTTATCTTTTCGTTCTCCCTTGAAGCGCTGAGAATGAGGCAGTTCGTCTTGTTCATCGTGCCGCTTCCAGTTTAAGGTTGATCATTCCAACCGTTTCTTGATTCCTTACAATTACAAGGCTGTATTCATTGAAAGAGAGGTTCTTGAAGATTGCATAGCCTTCCCTTGTAAGATATGAAGCAAGCTCTTTTTCTCCAAGAATGAGGTTAAGCCTGATACCGTCTATAGGCAATCCTGAGCTGTCGGCGGTCCTTATCTTCATCTCGCATTCAGACTCAGTTACCTTTTCGATGGTGATCGCGACAAGCAGCCCGTCAAATTCGTTTACGAAATATGCCGCCTCCGCCCATGCTGCACCTTCTACGGGTATTATTTCGTGTCTTTGTTGATGGTATACATATTTTCTTTCTCTCGCAAGCTCAAGTGACATGTTGAGGGAAGCTTCTATCGGTTGAAAAATAGAGCCTGTGTTTTTGATGATCCTTACGGTGTCCCTGGCGAACTCAAGCACTACCTCGACAAGATTGTGTGTGACTGGTTCCATCACAAGCTGTTTTGCCTTTTCCGTGGCTCTCATCGGCGCTGTCAACAAATCTTCCTTTTGGATCTCTTCTTTGAATTTATGCAGCGCTATGCTTTTCTGCCGACATGCCTTACAAACGATAAGATGTTCCTCGATATCCTCTTTTTCCCTTTCATTTAGAAGGTTTTCCAGGTATAAAGAGAAGGCCTCATCGGTGATGCAATTTGATGTATCGGCAACGGTGCCTGACAAATCCTTCTTGATGAGGTTTTTTAGAATATCCTCATACTTATCCATTATACGGACCATCCTCGAAAGATGCCTTTTTATTTTTGCAATCCACACGCCGGTATAATTGACACATGTAATTCATATTTCTTGCAATATTCTCCTTTCTTTTGCAATATTTCTCAACTTTTCAATGATTCTGCTCTTCTTGCTGTATACGGCGCTCGTGGTTATATTCATTATTGTTGCTATTTCTTCCGGGGAAAGCTCATCGTCATAGTAGTACTTCAGAAAAAGTCTGTCATTTGTTTGTAAACCGCTCACCAGTTCTTGCAGTATGCCAAGCCGTTCCTTATCGGTAAGGTGTTTTAATGGTGACGCTCTGTCGTCCGGAACGTTTTCTATCATGGGTTTTTCGTTGTCGGTATCCTGATCATCGAGTGAGACGTGGATTTTTCTTCTTGTTATATAGTTTATGGTAAAATTGGTCGTGATGACCATAATCCAGCTTGATACCGAGCAATTGTCGATACCCTTGTATTGCCGCAGTTTCCTGTAGTCGTTATCTATCAAAGACAGGAAAACGCTGTTATGGATGTCTTCTATATCGTCATAGAGAAGGTCATAATTGTATATACGCAGGGTCTTGTTAATTGTATGGTAGACCAGATTTGTGTACCTTTCGACAAAGGCATCCCACGCCGCCTTGTTTCCACTGATACATTCATTCAATAGCTTTTTTTCTGCAAAAGAATCGTAACTCATGGGTATGCTCTACGCTATTAGCCTGTTAATTTTGTTGAGCATTGCTAATCATAAGTGTTCTAACCCCTCCATATTTATTGTGCTGCCACTTCAATAAGTTTTCAAGCTATTTCTTGCCAAAAGAATTGGAACTGGTACCATTGGTGATAACAAAGCGTTCAAAATTAATGGGGCCGCAGTATTAAACCCAAATTTGTCATTACACTCACATTCCTAATGACCGCCATTAGAAAAAATGGTATGGAACATATCATGATAACGGACAGTTGCCGTTCTTCATACACCCCGCAAAAGGGGCAATCCCATGATAAGGAAAGGGTACCGTAAAAATGGACCTGAAGATAGAGTTCTCGGACAAGGAGATCACCCCCTGGGGCGGCATGGTGTTGATGAAAGAGATCATAAAGAGGACAAAGATAAACGAACTGCTGAAGGATATAGGACTGCCAAAGCAGAAATCCAACAGGGGATACGATCCTATACAGCTAATAAACAACTTCTGGGTGGGCGTATGGAGCGGGGCAAACAGGTACGAGCACCTGGAGGTCACCCGCCACGACAGGGTGATCCGGAAGGGTGAGTAAGCCGGAAGGCTGCATGCCTGGGCAAGGCTGCACGCCTGAAGGCGCCTTACCCTGAATAAGCGAAGCGACAGCTGAGCATAAAGCGAAGCGACAGCTGAGCATAAAGCGAAGCGACAGCGCAGCAATAAGCGAAGCGACAGCGCATCTGGTAACAGTTTTCATAACTATTTGATTTTATACCTTAATAAGAGAAAAACCGCAAAAATTGCGATTTTTGCATTTTATTTCGGTGCATGTATCGT
>Ga0116149_1003031_pt1 | contig 17766 bp, 13 predicted proteins | sample AD_UKC057_MetaG_FD_89787 | JGI IMG/M metagenome (GOLD analysis project Ga0116149, IMG submission 89787) | Active sludge microbial communities of municipal wastewater-treating anaerobic digesters from USA - AD_UKC057_MetaG | ecosystem: Engineered > Bioreactor > Anaerobic > Digestate | place: USA... | reverse complement strand
CTTCGCAAATGCTGCACAGCCCGGAGACGCAGAATCTGGCCGACGCAACCACAATCCGAGATTATCTGGAACGGGTCAGAGGACAAGCGGACCGCGCTACGGTTCTCCGCAATCGCCTTCAATCCATCGATCACAAAATCCACGTGGGAAGACAACGCGATCCACTTCTGAAGGAATACTCCGGGGAATTGGAAGCCCGGCGCTGTGTTCATACGCTGGACGCCTTGATCGAGTTTCTGGTGCGACTCAAGAGCGAACCGGACGCATCGCGTAGGTACAAATCGCTCCCACTCGTTCAGAAAGATGTGTCCCAATCTCTCCGTTGTCGGATTGAAATGGCCTGGAATTGGGACGATATCCTGGAAGTCCGCCGCATTTTTCTTGTGAAATGCGCCATGAAGATGGCGGATCAACTCACACAAATTGCCATTCAAATCAAGGACGATGAAGCGATCAGAAGGGTTCGCACCCTCCTCAAAAAATTGCATATAACGATACCGACCCATGACGATCTGCCTGACCTGAATCTTCCCATGGAAGACCTGCGGGAGATTCTGCTGAAAGGCATCGCGAGTCTGGAGCGATCCTACGAGAGCATCCGTCGATTAGATACCCATCGAGAGGAAATCCGAAACACGGTCAGCGCGCTCAAGCAAATGAGTAAACGAAACGATTCGTCCGGAGCTTCCAAACAAGGAGCATTCAGAAACCACCCCGATAGTAACCAATCGAACCAAAACGGAAGTCGGATGGTCATAGCAGAGGATCTTGAGAAGAAAGCATAACGCCATACACAGATAATGATGAAAATACTCAGGATGTTTGTGGCATTTCTTGTTGGAGCGTCGATGGCCGGTCCGGCCTGTGCCATGGAAAGCGTCGCCCTGTTCTTTTCCGAATGGACTATAGCGGCCGTGCACGAAACAGCGGAGATTCCCGCGAACACGGTGTTGAGCAGAAATCTGTCCGTCGCGGAACCATCCGGTCTTTGTATGTATCTGTTTTGGGGCGCCGTGCCGGCTTGTGTGGTATTGATCCTGGTCGCCTGTCATTTCGTGCGGATTCTGAAATCGGAGAATAAACGGCTTCGGAAGCGGATCGAAAATCAAAGTCTTGAGATGAACCGCCTTCGATTCAAAATAGATCAGATTGAAACGGAGAAAGCGGCGGAATTGCTGCGGGCGCAGCTCCTGATGGAATTGGAGATGTCGGAACGGGAATTGACCGAAGAGCTGCGCCGCTCAGAAGAGAAATTCCGCATCCTTTTCAATTTTGCGGGCGACGCAATTTTTATCCATTACCCCGATGGAAAATTGATTGAGTGCAACCAGCGTGCCCAGGAATATCTGGGGTATAGTCGGGATGACCTCCTGGAAAGGAGTTTCCTGAATCTCAGCCCGGGAGAATATGCGGAAACCATTTCGAACTCTCTGGCGAATCTGAAAAAGTCGCAGAATACGTTTTACGAAACAGTCCATATTACGAAGGACGGCAAGACCATTCCGGTCGAAATCAACAGCCGCCTGTTTGAATACCAGGGAGAATACGCGGTATTGAGCATTGCGCGGGATATTACGGAGCGGAAGCGGGCGGAGGAAGAAAAAGCGGAGTTGGCAGATTTGCTGCGCCAGGCGCAAAAAATGGAGGCCATCGGGTGTCTCACGGGAGGCATTGCGCACGATTTCAACAACATTCTCCAGGCGATACTCGGATACACGCATCTGGCCATGAGGAGACTTCCGACGGATACCGTCGCCTATAAGCACCTGGAAAAAGTGGATCAGGCCGGACAGCGGGCCGCAGAAGTGGTTCAGGAGATGCTCACGTTCAGCCGGCACTCACAGAAAGATATGCGACCGATTCATTTACAGCCGGTGGTGAAGGAGGTAATGAAACTCCTGCATGGTTCCTTGCCCTCCACCATCGAGATTGAAACTCACATCGATCCGTCTTGTCCTGCCGTTATGGCAAATCCCACACAGATTCATCAGGTACTTATGAATCTGTGCGTCAATGCCTACCATGCGATGCGCGACCACGGGGGAAAACTGGAGATCAGCCTGGTTGAGGTCGAAGTGAAACCGGAGATGGCCGAAGATCACCCGGATTTGCACCCCGGTCCGCATGTGGTTCTGCGCATCCGCGATACCGGATGCGGCATGGATCAGGCCACTATGCAAAGAATTTTCGAACCCTATTTCACAACCAAGAGCGCGGGAGAGGGAACGGGATTGGGACTGGCAATGGTCCATGGAATTGTCAAGATTCATGGGGGAGCGGTTCTTGTAGACAGCACGGTCGGTCGCGGCTCCACCTTCGAGGTACTTCTTCCGGTGCATATAGCCGAGTCCTCGCCCCCGGTTGTCGAAAACACCGAGATCGAGGCTCCACTGGGCACGGAACGGATTCTGGTCGTAGATGATGAGCAATTGATTGTAAACCTGGCCGAGCATTCACTGGAGGAGATGGGCTACCGAGTAAACGGCTACCGGAGCAGTATGGATGCTCTGGATACGTTCCGGGCCAATCCCTCGGCGTTCGATGTGGTTGTAACCGATCAAACCATGCCGCACCTGACAGGGATCGAGTTAGCCAGGGAAATCTCCAAAATACGACCGGGGATTCCTATTCTGCTTTGCACAGGATATGGGGAAAGTCTCATCGGACAGAATATCCAGATGTCCGGCATCTGCGAGATTCTCAAGAAGCCCTTTGATGAACTGGCATTGGCTCGTGCCATCCGGCGTGCGATGGAAAATCAGGAAGTCGGGCGCAGAGCGTGAAGAATTGCCTTTACCTGTTGCCGGAACCACCGGCAAGATGCCGGTGTCACCCTCCATGGTGAACGGGAGGCACAGCCTTCCGACCTGTGGTGATGCGGTCCGATGCCACAGGCTGTCAAGTCAATCGCCGGACATCCGCATCTCGTTTCGGAGACGGCTAACCGCGCGAACGGTTGCCGCATAGAGGAATAACAGTCCGAAAAAACAGTGGTCGATCACCAGTTGTGCAATGCCCGGCGGGACATGGCTTGGGCGGACATGCAATTGAATCAACGCAAATCCGATGACCAGCAACAGGCCGATGATCTTGTCCCTGCACGCCATAAACCGGCAGGCAAGCGAGACAATAGGGAAGAGTGTCCAGGCCAGGCTGTATCCGGCCAGGCGCGGGGGAAGCAGCAAAGCAGTGAGCAAAACCAGAGAAAGGATCGAATGGTCATACGGCGAAAGGTCACGGCGCTTCTCGGCTTGTGCAATGGCCCACGCGGTCAGAACGATTACTACAATCGGAAACAGCGGCGCGAAAAACGGCGGGACCCACGGGATCGGCAAAATCGGCTCCAAAATGTATGTCTGTCCGAAAATGTGCTGGATCACAGTCACAGCGGACAGGTTGTAATACCCCTGGACCAGGTCATCCCAATAATTCACCCAAATCGGCCCCCGCAGGAATTGCAACATTTCCATCAGATGCCGCCGGTCAGGAAGAGAAAGAACTGCCAACATTACTATTGCCGACGCCACCCCGCGCAAGACCCGCCAATCCCGCCGGTGGAACGGATACAGCAAAACCAGCAGGCAGGTCGCTTTCACCATGGCAGGCAACGTCAACAGAAATCCGGCCAAGACCGGGCGCTTCCTTTTCCAGGCGTACAACCCCGCCAGAATCGCGCCGCTCTCGAATAGGGCGACATTGCCCGCGCTGATATCGAATCCAATCGGCTGATAGACAGTCATGAACAAAACCAGTATTCCAAACGATCCGACGGAAAAAGGTATCTCGACCAGGCAGATAGTCAGGACCGCACAGGCGATCAAAGCCAGGCATTTGAGTATCACCCAGACCAGTTTCGACCGGACAACACCCAACAAAACAATGGGAGTAACGAGACGTGCAAACAGCGGGGAATACAGGTAAGGCAACTTTGCCGGCGGCGAGGGAGAATCCGGACTCTCCACAGGGTAAGGATTTTCGCCGTGCAGCAAAGCCAGAGACGCCCTTTGGTAGACCTCAAAATCCCATTGCGCATTCCATTCTGTCACATAGCAGGCGAACAAAAGAACAAAGCCGAGAGACACCAGAAGCGCACGCCGCCCACCGGTGACGGGGCGGCAAAACGCTAGGATGAGATCGTTCCATGTTCGATGCATGGTGCTTTGCGGTCCTGCAAGATGGCGGCAAGTAACCCCAGAATCCCTCATCCCGACCTTCTTCAGAACGGAGAGGGGGAAGATATGGACGGCAGGCACGAAGGACTATCCTCCCTTTTTCCCCAGTTGGGTAGGCCAGGCGTTCCTGCCTGTCGATCGGCAACAGCCCCGGAGGACTGTCCTGCTATCCGGCCCTGGTGGGTATTGTTCCATATTTATGGGCGATTTGTCGTTGGAGCCGCAGCCTATCCGGCGACGAGTACTTCACAATCCGCTCGGGAGACGGCATTCAGCCGAGCGGCGGACCTGGTGCGGAATCCGGTAGAGGCGCGCGACGAACGGGTGCTGGGACGTTTGCATTAACGGTATTCGGGCGTTCATTTGCCGATTGTTGACGGGTTGGGTCGACAAGAACGAAGGGGAATTATTGCTCAATCTCTTGCCAGACTGGAGGCTGGGGATACGGACGGATTCTCGGCACACTCCGAAAGGAAGATGTCACGGTGGCAGTGCAGGTAGCCGAGGATGGTTTCGGCGCGATGACGGAAGGTGTGTTCGCGCAGGACGCGGTCGCGGCCCCGCTCGACTACCTCAGCGCGCATTTGTGAATCGGCCAGGCAGCGTTCGACTATATCGGGGAGCTCCTTTACACCATGATAATACAGAACACCCTCGCCCGGCTCAAGCAGGTGGTCCAATCCATCGGCCCATTCGGTTACCAGGCAGCCGCGCTGAGCGACGATATTGAAACACCGCGCGCCCAGCGAGCTTCGTGTCTGAATACTCGTTACACTCAGATTTACTTGCGAGGAACTCATCACCCGGACACTCGCATCATAGTCGATTTTCCCGCGGTAGCATTTTTCGGAATCCTTTTCTCCCAGTAGTTCTTTCCAGAACGGTTGACCGTACAGATGCAGATTAAAATGCAGTAGTTGTCGAATGGCATCCACGCGCAGTCGATTATTGACCTCCAGGTAGATATACCGGGACACATCCAGGAGAGAACACGGCGTTCCTTTCGGCAGGGTCTCCGCAGAGACCAGTCCGTCGAAGTACGGCGGTCGCAGATGTTTTTCCGAATAGGTAGAGTACACTTCCTCGATGGTTCGATCGACAAATTCCCTCAGTTGGGGTGAGAACGAATCATACTGCCGTCGCTGGTCGAACACGCTGCCGACAAATGAAACCTCACACATCAGGTCCTCGCGCGGGGGAGCCGGTTCGAGGAAATCGGCGGCCCAGGGAACGTACAGGGCATGTTGCGCTCCCCAGGATTTTACGGTGTCGATATGCTCGCGATCGTAACAGATCAGGATATCCCAGGAGGTCGGGTCGCGAAGGGTCCAATCGCCGATCTGCCGCCAGTAATCGGGAATATCGACATACCACAGGATTTTCGGGATGCGCATTTTCTCCCAGAGAGGGGTCCGCATGTGGAAGTCCATGGGGAGATTGACATTCAACAGGAAATCCGGCTCTGCGGTCATCAGGTCCACAAAGGGCCGGATGGGAGGCTGGTAGCCCTGGATGTCCGCCGGAATGGACAGAGTTTTCACGCCGCACTGTGTCATGCCCCGGATTACGGACTCCACGGAGACTCTCAGCAGCCAGGAGGCTTCGTTGCGGGGCACATAGGACGCCATCTTTTGAAACGGATTCTCGGACGGCACGCGGCGGGCGATCCCGACCAGGCATTCGCGAATCCACCGGACGAGGAGATCCTTCTGTTCCTGTTCGATCCATCGAGCCAATTCATGATAGCCGGGAACCACGCCGGCATCCTCACCATGAGGAACCAGGAGCGTACAATCCCCGACTCCGAACAGTTTCTTCTCCATCAGCAGGCGGTCGATTTCGCTGTGCGTATCGGGTCCGACGGCCCAAAACACATTGCCGGATAAAATCAAGGAAGAGAGATCGTAGAAAAAGGAGGCCGCATACAGAAGCGCCGGAACCGGTTCGACGATCAGCCAGCCTTTCTGCTGATCCTGTTCGATCTTCTTTGCCAGCGAGGCAACCGCCCATCCGGCGAGCGTTCCCACGAGGATAATGAATTTCGATTGGCCCTGAGCGGATTCATCAACCTGGCGCACGAACTCCTTGAAGGTATCCGGTGTGACACGGACACGGAGTTTTGCCCCGCGCCGGTTCGGGTCGGGACAGGATACGATGGTTCCACCGGACTCCAGGAGGGTGATCTCAATCTCTTCGGGGCGGACATGCGTGGAGAGGCATTCGGCGATTTGGGGATAAAGTCCTCTCCATAGAGCCATGTTGGTTTCGAGGTGTGGAGATTGGATGTTGGAGAGGGGGACAGTGGTCATGGCTTACAGGGGGCAGGCAGGTTCAACCCCCTCTGTATCTCCCCCAATCTTTGGGGGAGAAGGTTGCGGATTATATGCGCCTCGGCAGGAATCTCGCCTTCCCGGATTCAGCGACGTTGCTTCCATTTGTCGAGGAAAATCCTTCCATCATATTCGGCATCGGTAACCCGTCGGGCGGCCTCGATGCAAAAATCCGGGTTGTTGTCGATCCCGATCCATCGGCGGCCCAGTTTCTTGGCGGCGACACAGGTTGCCCCGGTCCCACAAAACGGGTCCAGGACGATATCTCCCGCGAAGTGAGTGTTCTCGTCCCGAAATGCCTTGAAAGTATACAGCGCAATGAGGCGGTTGGGCAGAGACTGCGGGAACGGCGCGGGATGACTCGCCCGTTGCACATCCTCCGGATAGAGATACCAGACCTGCCGTGTCAGATCCATCCACTCGGTTTCGGTAAGGCGGCTTGCCTCTTTTACGGCAGCGGGAATCCGGCGCGGCGCACCATCTTTCACAAAAACATTGATGAACTCAACGGTGTTCTGTTCATAAACGTTCGGCGGATAGGGATACGAACCGAACATCTTCTCGGTCGTCTGTTTCTGCCAGACATAGAGGCTGAATCGCTCCAGGGTCAGATTTGAGAGGATGGTTGCCTCAATATCCGCACTCAGATTCTTGATCTGACGGGTGTGCCGGTCGCCAAGGACGGACTTGGAGATCGGCATGATGGGCGTATTGACACAGAGTTTTCCATTCGGAACGAGGACCCGTTCGCACTGCGTCCAGACCTGGAGCAGCTGGGCCAGGTATTTCTCATACTCGCATTGCCCCATCTGGCCAGGGACTCCGTAATCCACGACGTTCCAATACGGGGGGCTGGTGATGATCAGATGGATCGACCGGTCATCCAGCCGGGAAAGACCATCGAGCGCATCCATGCACAAAATTCGGCCTGTGAGATTTGCCGTGCCGGAATGTGTATCCGCATCAGGAACGACGATGGGAAGTGTCTCGAGCAATTTGCGGGGCACGGTGGAATGTGCCGGGATATACTCGCGCAGGGCGGGGCGATCCCCGGAAGGTTTGCGCAGGCGGATGTGGCCGGCCTGTTTGTTGCCGATCCGGTTGCGTTTCAGTTTCTTTGCAGGATTGGGGATCGAGGAACCGGACATTGTGAATGCGGTGGACAGGGTGGACAAAGAAGTGAAAATAGGGGCGGGGTTGAAGCCCGCCCCCGGGTCTTTCATTCCGTCTAATGCAACCCTGTTTCACCGGGGTTGTATTGCCTCGAGTAATTGGGAGTAATGGTGATATCGCCTCGGGACTGCACGCCGTTACTCGGCATGTAATAGACAGCGCCGCCGCGTCCCCACTGGCCATCTGTCCGGTCAGGACCGATGCTCCAGATAATCCAGTTGTGGATTCTTGCCTCAGGCATCCCAGGCAGTTGCTCCTTTTGCCCGTCGTATCCATAAACCAGCCCGTCCCAGAACGGGTCACAGGGAATGCTGTTCATGTAGGATATCGGCGTGGTCAGTCGAGACCAGGCGTGAAGGCTGTGATAGGAGAGGCAGCAATTCGTTCTTGGATCTGCTATCGCGCTTGCCGGGACACCGTTCCCGATCCCACCCGCTCTTACGCCTGCATCGTCATTGTAATCCGGAATCAGACGATTGTTGTTGTCCAGAAGATATAAGTCCATGGACTTTGCCAGGTTAGTCAGGTCGGCCTCCGCGCGCGCCACCCGCGCGCGGGTCTGTGCGTTCAGAAAATTCGGTACCGCGATTGCCGCCAGAATACCAATAATGGCCACGACAATCAGTAATTCGATCAAAGTGAAACCCAACGGGCGCCGCCGTTTCATCATGATCAGTCTCACTCTCTCTTTTTAAGGACAGTATAGCACGACGAATCCCTGGGAAGAACAGGGAAGGAGAATCGGTGGGTCAGGCGTCTCTGCCTGACGGCCCACCGGGACATTGTACTGCCAAACATGTATATTCATTCCCAGATTTTAATGCCGGACGAAATGGGCCTGTTCTCGGAGGATCGCGCTGTTGGTTCCGCATACTTATCTGATCGAGCTGGGACGAGAGACACTGCTTTGTGCCGCCGAGTGCGCCAGGCTGCTGCAATGGCAGGAACCCGCTTGCCGCCTGGAGGCAATTGCCCCGCATGTTCTTCTTGTCGAGAGCGAACCGGAATTGCAGCCGGACTTTTGGGACATGTTCGGGGGCGTTGTGCGAGTGGCCCGGTGTATCGGCAAGATTCAGGAACTCACAGCGGATGGATTACTGTCGCTGGAAGACTCCGCATCCCGATTTGAATCGGGCAACCGCATTGTGTTCGGTCTGTCCGTATTCGGAGACAAGAACATCCCATCGAAGGAACTTCTGGTGTCTCTCTTGAACCAGGTGAAGGATCGGTTTCGTGAAAGGGGGATCTCCAGCCGGTACCTGGAGCCGCGCGGGAAGGAAACGGTACTCACCAGCGCTCAAGTCGGCGAGAGCCGAATGCTGGATGCGGGATTTGAATGGACAGCCGTGAAGGGAAGGGAAGGGTGGCGGATCGGCTCGACTTGCTGGATTCAGGATTATTCGGGACAGAGCACACGGGATTATCAACGTCCCCGCGCGGACCCCCGATCGGGAATGCTTCCGCCGAAGCTCGCCCGAATCATGGTCAATCTGGCGCGTGGCCCGCAGACCAGAACGCTGCTCGATCCGTTCTGCGGCTCCGGCGGCATTCTGATGGAAGCCATCCTCCTGGGACTCGATCCGACCGCATTGGATCGTGACCTGGAAGCAGTAAAATCGGCACGGGAAAACTGCGACTGGCTGCAAAAGTACGCAAAAAGAAAATTGCCCGTTGTTCGCTATACCCAGGGAGATGCCACGGAAATGCGGCATTATTTCGAACCCCTTTCGTTCGACTGCGTTGTGACCGAGCCATACTTGGGACCGCCTCTCACGAGGGAACCGTCTCCCGCCAGGGCCAAACAAGTTGTCCGAGAACTCAGCGATCTCTACCGCGAGGTCCTGGCAGAGATCCGAATTGTGACCCGACCGGGTGGCGGCGTGGTGTTTGTTACCCCTTCCTTTCGGGATACAGAAGGCAACGAACATGCCATTCCTCTTGGTCTGACAGCTCGTCTTGCGGGATACCGCAGCAGCGATCCGCTGGGGAATATCGCGTATGTGGAATGGTTTGGGATTCCCGCGGAAATAGTCAAGCAGGCACGGAGGGGAATGCTGCGATACTCCCGACAGGGGCAGCATCTGACACGGTGGATTTATGTGATGGAGAGTTGACAGGCTGCGGAGACCCTGTGGAAGGGGATGGGACCAATAAGAGATCGTGTTGGGGGCTGCCCGGTTAATAAAATCTCATGTATCCTTCCGTGTAATACAATGTATTGGTGGAGAGTGGTTTGATGGCCAGGTATGATTTGTCGCTTTCGGTGTTTTTTCCCTCTCACAATGAGGTGGAAAATACGCAACCGCTTGTGGAAAAAACCGTGGCGGTATTGGAGCCGCTGGTTTCCGATTATGAGGTGATTATTGTAGATGACGGTAGCACGGATGGGACCGGGGCGCTTGCGGATCGTCTTGCCGAGCAATTCCCCCAGGTACGAGCCATTCATCACGATCAGAATCGGGGATACGGCGGAGCGGTCAAGACCGGAATAGCCTCCTCCACGAAAGAGTGGATTTTCTTCACCGATGGGGATGGGCAATTCGATATCCGTGAAATCGAATTGTTTCTCCCTTATGCCGGGGAGTTTGACGCGATCGTGGGGTATCGCATCGACCGCCGAGACCCGTTTCATCGCAAGGTGTTTGCGCTCTGCTGGGGAGCGCTGGTCCGATGTCTTTTCGGATTTCGGGTTCGGGATCTGGACTGCGCATTCAAACTGTTTCGACGACGTTTTTTCGATGGGCTGACGCTTCATGCGGAAGGGGCTGTGATTACGGTGGAACTATTTGCCACCATGACGCGTCAGGGGGCAAAAATCAAGCAGATCGGGGTACATCATTATCCGCGTGTGGCAGGGAAGCAGTCGGGCGGAAGCCCTGCGGTGATTTTGCGGGCGTTCAAGGAGCTGTTCAAGTTGTACGCAGTGTTAAAGAACGGCAGATCATCGAACGAATAATCGTGCGTTCCACGCTTGTTAGAACACAGGCGGCGCGATACACTAAGTGCAAAGAGGGCACAGTGAGGTTTGATTGATGTCCAGGCTTCAAATCGTGACCTATCCCGCGCCGGTTTTGCGCAAGAAATCTCGCAGTATCAAGAAGTTTGACGAGAGCGTGCAGCAGCTGGTGGAGGACATGTTTCGGACTATGTTCGAGGGTGGCGGCGTGGGCCTGGCGGCTCCCCAAGTGGGGAAATCCAAAAGGCTCATTGTTATTGACACCATGGAACCGGGTGGTCGTCTGGCGCTGGCAAATCCGAAGATTCTCTGGATTTCCAAAGAAGTGGAACCTTTCAACGAAGGGTGTCTTTCCCTGCCCGGACTGGAAAGCGAGGTTTCGCGCCCAAAAGAGGTTCGGGTCCGGGCGCAGCGACCCGGCGATGGAGAAATCATCACGATTTCAGCCGATGGTCTTCTGGCGCGAGTCTTGCAGCATGAAATGGACCATCTTGAGGGAATACTTTTCATCGATTATCTGAATGACGAGGCACGGTCATCCCTGGAACCGGCTCTGCGGGAAATGGAAGCCGCCTGAGCGGGTTTTTCCTGACCCATGGTAGCCGTTCCCCGTCTGACTATGATATCTTTGGAGTGTAATCGTGCGTTCCGATTCCGACATCCCGGAATGCGCCGGGGGATGACTTTATCATGGAGCCGACTCGTTCCGCTAAAAATGGCCTTATTGATATACCCGCCCTGTTGTGGTTGCGATGGACGCTGGTGGTCACCTTGTTTATTGCAGCCTTCGGGGCGTTGGTTTCCTTCCGGGACCTGGTGATCTACTGGGGAGTCCAAACGGCTGCTTTCACTTTGGAGCAGGGAACAGCCGAATACGAACAGTACCAGATTCTTGCAAAGGACCCTGTTTCTCACCTGTCTCTTGCCGCGTTCAACCTGGTGTTGTGGGTGGTTGCTTTTGTGTCGGGATCGTACCTGCTTCGGCTGCGGGAATGGGCGCGGATTGTTCTGAAAGTCGCAATTACGGTGGATCTTTTTGTGACGCTGGGCGTCGCGATTCGCCCGGCAGTTCTGGAATGGATTCTGCGGAAACCAGTCGAGACCGGCGTCAGCGTGGATTTGGTGATTACGACATTTGAAGTGTTTATTGTTCTGGTGCTGTCACATCCCCGTGTGATGTCTTTGATGGTTTTGTCCCGAGGGCAGGGAGGTGAGACGGAACATCTGGAGGGTGTCAGGGAGCGCTGGCCCGACAAGTCAAGCTGATTGTCCGAACCGTATTCTCGAATGGTCTGGAGTCTGCCGCCATGGAACTCGAAGAAATCATGTTGGTCATCCGCAACTGCTGCACGGAATCGCAGTTGCGGAGTTTATTGCCCGGGCAGAATCTGGGCCGGGATCCGTATCGACGCGCTGCGGAACTGCTGCTGGAAGGTGATGAATCGGCGGACGCGATTTCGGCGCAGTTGGATCGGAGTTCCGCCGCACAGCGCGAAAAAATCCGCCAGCTTTCTCTGGCCGATTTGCGCAAAAGCCTCGTTGTGGAGTTCCTGGAGCCGGGCCGAAATCTGGGCCTGGTTGTCTGGGCGCTGCTTCGAGACGGACGAGTGGGAGCAGCGCACCTCGCAAGTCAGATTTATCGAACCTTTGCGGGGGGGGGACTTGACGAATCCCCCAAACCCCTGCGCACATCCCCCGCAGAAGAACCGGCAAGTCGAGAATCGGGCGCCGGCTCGGAATGGAAAATCCCGGAATACCTGGTTTCCGAGGAAGAAAGCGCCGGGATCGGAGAAGATATCCCCGAATCCTTTGCGGAAATGGAGGAGGAATTCGGTTCGGATGAGGAAGGGATCGACGATCTGGATGAAATACTCGGAGCAGTTGTGAAAGAGATTAAAGCGGAAGCGACAGCGGACGGCGAAGAGGAGGAGATGGATTTCGATTTCGAGAGCGATTTGGAGGAAGAGGAATCCATCCCATCGATAGATCAAGAAGCGTTGACCGGTATCTTGAGTGAGACCGATGAAAACCTGGTTCCGCCGGATATTGACGATCTGGAAGAGATTCTGAGCGAATCCGTGGAACCGTTAGAGGAGGTTGCGTTGGAAGATTCTTTTTTGGGGGGGGGATTGGATGAGGAGACCATCGAAGTCCCGGATGCGGATGAAATCGGCAGTATTCTGGACGAAACCCTGGATTTGGAAACCGACGAGGGACTGGAAATACCGGATATTGAAGAATTGACAGGTATTCTCGAGGAAGAACTGTCGGCGGATGAGGAAGGGATATTCGAACCGGGGGCGGAATTGCCCCCTGTTTTTAAAGAGAAAAAGAAAACCATCGATTCCTCCGATGTGGAGCCGCTAAAGGTGGAAGAACAGGAGCCGGTCCCGGTTGTGCGTCACTCTATCACCATGGCCGGAATCGATGTGCCGATTGAGTCATTGCATCGCGCCTGCTGCGGTGTGTTCGGGGAACCGGTGGAACTGGTAACCGATCCGGAACTCCTCGCGCAAGACAAGATCGGAGTGGTTGGGAGACATTGCGGGGTGAAGATTTTGCACGGTCCCAGTTGGAGTATCGAGGCGCAACCGGCTCCGGAGGATCAACTGGACAGGCCGGTGAACCTGTCTCCGGTGGGGGCGGAAGAGGCGTTGAGCAAAGTCTACGGAGAACAGATCAAGGTCATCCCCGATCCGGGATTGCTTGGCCAGGGCATTATCCCGATTGTGGGGCGTCAGACGGGGATTGTCATTCTGAAGAACGAAGGAACGCGGATGGGATTGCCCCCGTGGGTGGATGAAGAAACAGCGGCCAGAATCAAAGCGGCGGCATCCATCGCCGGGGAGGGTGTTTCCGGAAAGGATGTCGCCGGCTTTCAGGACCAGGTTAAAGGATTGCTGGCCAGGGTGGCAGAGTACGAAGAACGTCTCTCGGTTATCGAAAAAGAGTTAGATTCCATTGAGTACATGCCGGTTACCGAAGAGAAGAAAACCCAATCCGAACAACCGGCACGGAAGGGGAGGGTCGAAGAGATTCCGGAGGAAATCGAGGAGACTACAGAACCGGTCGAGCAAGAGAAACCGATCCTTGAAAGTCTTTCGGAGGAAAAAGAGGAACCCGCAGAAGAGGACGACTTCGGTTTGGACCTGGATGACTTGGAGGCTCTTGGGGATCTGAGTATGGAGGAGGAAGAGATGGAGCTGCCGATGCAGGAGATCGTGGAAGAATCCCTGAAAGACGAAGGGGGAGAGGACCTGGACCTCGACTTCATCCATGAGATCGAGAAAGCTGTCAGCCAGGAGAACGAGAAAGAAGTTAAAAAGGTCCTCAGCGGTGAAACCATTCTGATCCTGGGGGGAGAAGAGCAATACAAAGATGATTATCGAAAACTTGTCGAGGAGCTGGGGGGCAACTGCGAGTGGCGCCAGAGTCTGGCAGAGTTGTCCGAAAGCGAGATTGCGGAGGTCGTGGACCGTTCGGATCTGATTCTCACGTTGAGCGATGCAATCACAGACCCCGGCATTCTCGAGGCGACCAATTATGCTCAGGAGAACAACAAACGCTGTTTTCCGCATCACAGCGCCAATCCCGCCAGTGTGAAAAAGCAGCTGGTGAAATTGGTCGATGAAGGAAAAGTGTGATCAAAACCACTCCAAACCACAAACCATTCACCCAAAAAAATCGGCTGGACGGATTATTTGGCGGATAGCGTTTGCAGACGACGGTACACTTCATCCACTACAACATGGGGTGTGGATGCGCCGGTCACTACCCCTGCAGATTCCACTCCCTTGAACCATGCCGGATCGAGTTCCTCGGCGGTTTCCACCAGGTAGGTTCGTGTATGCTGTTCCTCGCAGACCAGGGCCAGTTTCTTGGTATTGGCGCTGTTACGACCACCGACCACAAGCATGACATCGCATTGTTTGGCGAGTTCCTCCGCTTCCCGTTGGCGATGATAAGTAACATTGCAGATGGACATAAACACCTTGACCTCGGAGAACTTTTCGCAGATTTCCCCGATGAGCCGTTTGGTCGGACCAGGATTTCGGGTACTCTGGACTACCACGCCGACTCGCCGCCGTGGAGGCAGCTGGGCCAATTCTTCCTCGGTTCCAACCACATCCCCGCCTCCGGCATGACCGAGAATGGAGATCACTTCCGGATGTGTGGATTCCCCGATTACGATCAATCTATACCCTTCCTCGACCAGTGATCTTGCCTTCTTCTGAGTGCGTTTCACGAAGGGACATGTGGCGTCGATAACCGATAACCCCTTTGCTTCCGCTTTCCCGGCCACCTCCGGAGGAACACCATGCGTGCGGATAATGACCGTTCCCGATTCGATGGAGTCGATCGACTCGGCGACACCGAGACCCTTCGCCTCCAAAGATCGGATGGTCAGCGGATTGTGAATGATCGGCCCCAGGGAACAAACCGGAGGAGCGCTTTCCGTCAGGGCCTTGTCCACCATTTCCATGGCGAGGTCGACTCCCCAACAATAGCCGGTTTCTTTGGCCATCTTGATTTGCATATTTCCCTCTTAATCGGAACAGATATCAACCCAGAATATCCACCTCGAATCCGTCCGGCAAGATAAACCGAAAGCAATCTTTTGTTGACCGGGGAAGCAAATGTTTATACATTTGAATAGGTCGGGAAGGACAAAAGGGGCAGTGACAGACCCGATCCCTCCCCCGAAGATCGGGCAAGGTCACAGCCAAAAATCCCTCCCCCGAAGATCGGGCAAGGTCAGGTGGGGGTTGACTGCTCAGAAAGGCCAGATGGCGATTAACATGAAAAACAGCTCCAATACCTCTGGAATCTCTACTGTCCTGAACTCAACCCCCCTTGTATTCCCCCCGATCTCCGGGGGGAAGCATAGGAGGCCTGTCCTACTCCTGTCCGAAAGAGGAGAGATTCGGATGAAATACGCAATAGCGTTTTTTATGGCAATGGCCGTAGCGTTCCATGTCTGTGCGGATCCGAAGGGAAATGAAACGGCTCCCACGATGAAGACATCCCTGCAAACTCCAAAGGGCGCGGAGATCGGTGTTGCTTATGAGGCAATCCGGTGGGACGCCGAGGTATTCGAAATGCTTCAGTCGCCAACTGTGAGCGAAGAGGCCAGGCCGATCAAGGAGTATTACACGAAACATGTAACTCCCCGCCTGGCAAGGCTGAACACGAATGTCCCCCTGAAAGGGGAGAAGTACACACTGGCTCCGGGGAAATATGTGGTCGGATTCGAGTTTGACGGCGAAAAGTGGCTGTGGGTTGTGGCAAATCAGGAAGGAAGGCAGGTGGAGGTTCCGGTGCAGTGCGTCCGGCAGCCGATGGAAACGGCGCATATCGCCTTTCTGCTTGTTCCGGGGATTTCGCCGGATGCGCTTCAACTGGTGATTCTGTACGGTCCCTATACGGTAAGCCAGGCATTCCTGATCGGCGGGGACCCTGTGGTGACCGAAAAGGAGCAGGACGAGATGCCTTCCTACAAGAAGTATTTCGGTGGAATCCGGGGAGAGGAGGTCAGTCCGCCAGGCGCGACAGAACACGTGGATTGGCGTCTCCGCACCTTGAAATCCACCCCAACTCCTCGGCCGGCGAGCAGCTTGGGAAAATAATGTGATACGTGCTGTTCACTCTCCCTCTGCAGCATTCATACTCCACAGGGGGGGCTTGAACTAAAAAGAAGATCTATCATTGCGCCGAGTATCAGGACTCCGAAGCGCAGCGGATCCATGAAGGGTGCCAATTGGAATCGAATGGGTTACGCTACGCTTAAAAATCGAGATTGAGAAAGGAAATACCCATTCATGTCTCCCTCGCAGCGTTCCAGGTTTGATGCATTCACGTTGATCGAGCTGCTTATTGTTGTGGCTATCATCGGCATCCTGGCGGCTATTGCCGTGCCGAATTTTATGAATGCCCGCATTAGGGCGAGTGTCGCCCGATGTCATGCCGACCTGAAGGCGCTGGGAGACTCCATTCGAATGTATCAGCTTGACAACAACGGGGCTGTCTGGTTATGGGAAAGCGGGAATCCGCATAAGGAGCTCATGCGGCTGACCACGCCCGTTGTTTACATACCCTCTATTCCCGACGACATGTTCCATTCCAAAGTCACCGATTGGCCCACAAAACATTACGACTATCATTCATACGGGACGGCCGAGGTGCAGAAAGACTGGACGCTTTGGGGATTCGGGCCCGACAAAGGACAAAGCATGGATTGTTTTTTTTACACGCCGGAGACAGCAGGGCAATTCAAAGACAGACTCTATAACCCCTCCAACGGCCTGGTCAGCAACGGGGATGTGGTCAACAATTCCTGGTACGGGATTACTTTTTAGGGAAACACGTGCCGGACATGTCACCAGGCGTTCTGTCGTCCGTATTTTTATGATGAAGAATCTTCCGGTACGTGGACCGCGCGACCGGATCCGAAAGACCCCCGGTGCGGCGTCTGTCGGAAAGGGTTTGGATTGTTACAAAAAACGTTGTATTCTTCACTGTAAAGGCCGATTATCGCGAGGGTAATTTCTGCCCGCTTTTCCCGGAAGTGGGCAGGTTTTACACAGTCAAATTGACAAATCCTCAGGTCCCTTGCGGACTCGGCGGGAAATCAGTAAACACCTTGACTGAAAACGGCTCCGACACGACGTTCTAAAGGAGGCCAGCAATGGGAGACCCGGAAGAAGCATCATCTCAAGAACAACAACCAAAACGCGGTAAAAACAAATTATTGATTATTATTGTGATTGTCCTTGTCGCCCTGGGAGCAATAGGGACTGTGGCGTTTGTCATTTTCAAAGGCAATTCTTCCACGGAGAATGAATACGTTGAAACAGCGGATGTCATTCCGGAGAATACCTTTATGGTCCCCATTCCGGATGCATTCGTGGTTAATTTGCTGCCGGATGGAACAGACATTATGAGCGTATCGGTCATCCTGATGTTGACTCCGCGAGAGGAAAAAGGCTCCACTCTGGAGGACGCAAAGGCGGAGCTCGCGCCTTTAACCGATACAAACTCGAATATCACCAAGCTGCCTTTGGTTTCCGAAGCGATTGGTTCGATCCTTGCTAATAAAACCAAGCAGGAATACATCAGCACGATCGGTCAGGACCAG
>Ga0116149_1003025_pt1 | contig 17784 bp, 7 predicted proteins | sample AD_UKC057_MetaG_FD_89787 | JGI IMG/M metagenome (GOLD analysis project Ga0116149, IMG submission 89787) | Active sludge microbial communities of municipal wastewater-treating anaerobic digesters from USA - AD_UKC057_MetaG | ecosystem: Engineered > Bioreactor > Anaerobic > Digestate | place: USA... | reverse complement strand
GAGGCAACCTCCACCCCCAGGAGGGGTTCTCCTACTGGATCACCAAACCTCACGGCCACACCACCGCCTTCTACGACGTGCCGATCATCCGCGACGGTCGAGTTGCAGACGAACCCCGCTACACCACCGAGTTGTGGACCGACCACGCCTGTCGCTTCATCCGGCAGAACAAGGATCGCCCGTTCTTCCTCTTCCTGGCCTACAACGGCCCGTATGGCCTGGGAGCAAGCCTGTTGCGCCCAACCCGCAACCGCCACGCAGCAGCGTACGCAGAGTCGGAGATGCCTTCGTTCCCGCGTCTGTCGGCCCATCCTTGGCTCCACAACAACAGGCAGTACCTCAACAACGTCCAGGCGATGCGCCGCTACGCCGCCGAGTGCAGCGGCGTGGACGACGGCGTGGGCGAGGTCATGGCCTGCCTGAAAGGCCTGGGCCTGGACAAGCGGACGCTGGTGGTCTACTCCGCCGACCAGGGCTGGGGCGGCGGGCAGCACGGCATATGGGGCATGGGCGACCACACCCGTCCGCTCCACGCCTTCGACGAGACGATGCACGTCCCGCTGATCTTCCGCTGGCCGGGCGTCGTCCAGGCGGGGGCGACCAGCGACGCCATGGTCAGCACCTGCGACTGGATGCCCACGCTGCTGGCCCTGCTGGAAGCGGGCGATATGCCTGCCAAGCCGCCCTCGCCCGGGCGCGACTTCAGCCCGATTCTCCGCGGCCGGAAGGTCGACTGGGAACAGGTCGTCTATTACGAATTCGAGAACACCCGCGCCATCCGCACCGCCGATTGGAAACTCATTCGCCGCCACCCCTCGGGACCCGACGAGTTGTACCACCTCGCTCGCGACGCGGGCGAAGCGAACAACCTGATCGGCCAGGCGGATCATGATCGTCAGCAGCGCGAACTGGGACATCGCCTCGACGCCTTCTTCGCCCGTTACGCAGACCCGCAGTACGACCTCTGGCGCGGCGGACGATCCAAGGCTGGACGCATCCTGCGCTCGCCGGCGGGAACAACCAGACCAGCGAAAGGTCCCCCACCATGAGTCGATTCCTCGGCGCCCACCGCCAGTTGCTCTCGCTGACGGCCTTGCTCGTTTGTGCGTGCCCTTTGCTGGCCGCCCCGCCCGCTCACAAGAAGTGGAAGCTCGTCTTCGGCGACGAATTCGAGGGCCCGCGGCTGGACGAGTCCAAGTGGACGCGGCGCGAGCACGGGGAGGCGTTCGCCTGGAACGGGGCGAAGGGGCGGCTCCGCGCCGACCACGCGGAGGTGGACGGCAAGGGGCACTTCGTGGTCCGCGTCAGCCGCGACGCCGACGGCACGTACACCTATCACCACGGCGTCGACACCCGCGGCAAATACGAGCAGACGTACGGCTACGTCGAGACGCGGGTGAAGTTCTCTCGCCAGCCCGGCTGGTGGGGCGCGGTCTGGATGTACGGGGTCGAGGTGGGGCCTAACCCGTTCCTGATGGGCCAGGAGATCGACATCTTCGAGGACTTCCGCAAGCCCAAGACGAAGAACGACTTCGCCCACAACGTGCACCTGGACGCCCAACTCCAGCGCGCCCCCGCCGACCGCACGAAGGTCGGCCTGCTGGAGGGCGACTCGCTCTACCGCGTCTCGCGGGGCACGACCGTGCTGGTGGACGACTGGGACGCCTTCCACGTGGTCGGCGTGGAGTGGACGCCGCTGGAGTACGTCTTCTACTGCGACGGGCGCGAGACCTTCCGCCTCGACTACCGCGAAGTGCCGGTGACCAACCAGCCCATGCGCCTCCTGATCTCCGGGTGCTTCCGCGACCCCAGGCGGGCCACGTTCCAGGGCGACTACGCCGACGGCGCCTGGCCCGACGAGATGGTCGTCGACTACGTGCGGGCCTACCAGGAGGACCTCGCCGGCCGCCGCAGGCCCGAGGTCTCGTTGCGCATGGCCAAGGGCGTCGAGGTGGTCTCGCAGGACCAGGACGTGACCTTCGAGGTCGCCGCCGGCGACGACGGCAAGGTCGAGAACCTCCTGCTGTTCGCCAACGGACGCATCCGCACCGAGAAGGCCGGCGCCGCCTCCGCCACGTTCACCCTGCCGGGCAAGCGGCTCTTCTACGGGCGGAACATCCTCATCGCCATGGCCCGCGACAACGACGGCCTGATCGGCATGTCCAAGCCGCTCTCGTTCATGGTCCGCGGCCTGCGAGAGGGCAAGGGCCAACCCTACCAGGGACAGGCTCAGACCATCCCAGGGCGGATCATCCCGGGCCACTACGACGAGGGCGGCCAGCGCGTGGCCTACTCCAGCCACCTCCAGGACAACCGCTACGGCAAACCACCGTGGAACCTGGACTGCCGCAAGGGCGAGGGCATCGACTCGCCCAGCCCCAAGGGCATCGGGGCGACCCATCGCGGCCTGTGGGTGGCCTACACGGTGCAGGTGGAAAAGACGGGCGACTACGAAGTCGTCCCCTTCGTCGCGCGCCCCGACGCCATGGTCGGCCGGGCCGACAGCGAAGACCGCATCATCCTGGAGCTGGACGGGCGGGGCCTGACCGAATTCGTCTTCAGCGGCAAGTTCAGCACCGGCAGACAGTACTGGGGCGACTACAAGCCCCTGCCGCCCCGCACCGTACGCCTGAGCGAAGGGCGGCACGTTCTGCAGGTCCGTTTCGAGGCTTCGCCCTTTAACTTCGGCGGCCTGGAGTTTCGCCCCGCCGCCAAGTGACCAAGCCGACGACCGAGCAGCTTGCCCCCTCGCGATTTGGCCGTGAATTTGCTTGCCCGCGCGCAGCCGCCACCGTACGATCAAAGGGCTGCAAGATTGGGAGCTGGACATGCGCATGCCCGGGGAACCAGCAAGGAGCCGCCCATGAACAGACCCGCCCGCCTCCTCCTCGTCCTGGCCGCCGCTTGCCTGTTGCCTGTGTCGTCATTCGCCGCCACCCAGAACGTCGGCCTGCGGTCGCACACCATCAAGGTGGACATCACCGGCTGCGTCGCCACCACCACGCTCGAACAGGTGTGGGTGAACTACACCAACCAACAGCAGGAGGCGGTCTTCCGCTTCCGCCTGCCGGTGGAGGCGGCCGCCCACGACCTGGTGCTGTGGGTCGAGGGCAAACGGACGCCGGCCGAGGTGCTGCCCCGTGTGACGGCGGAGGAGATCTACCGCCAGATCCGCGAGCAGCGCCGCGACCCGGCCCTGCTGACCAGCCTGGGCGGAGGACGGTGGCAACTCCGCATATTCCCTTTGCCGCCCAAAGGCACGCAGAAGGTGCAAATCGTGGCCAGCCAGCTCCTGCGGCTGAATGATGGCTGGCTGACGTTCGACTGCCTGCGGGAGGACGGAGGGTCGACGGTCGAGACCGCCAACGATTTCGACTTCACCGCAGAGCTGCGGGTACCCGGCGGGGTGAAGGACCTGCTCTGCGTGGATCTGGAGTTGGGTGTCCAGCGGGAGGCTGATGCCCCCTGGATACTGGGCGCTCGCTGCGAAGACTGGCCGGTCAGCAGGCCCGTTAACCTGAGCCTCAAGCCCGCCTCCACTCCGCCGGATGTGCTGGTGCTGCCGACAAAAGGCGGTGGGGGGTACTTCGCCACCGTCCTGCCCGCCCCGCCCGCACCGACGCCCACCGGCGGGCGGAGCGCCGTCCTGGTGCTGGACGTCTCGGAGTCAATGCGGGGTGACGCCTTCACCGCCTCCCGCAAGGCCCTGCTGGACGCTCTCCAGGGCCTCACGCCCCAGGACAAGTTTGCCGTCGTCATCGCCGGCACCGAGCCCTCGCGATGGAAGGACAAGCTGGTCCAGGCCACCGACGACAACAAGGCGGCCGCTACGCTATACCTGCTGGACTTCCGCCCGGCTGGGGCGACCGACCTGGCCGGAGCCCTGCGCGCGGCGGTTGCCTACCCGGCCGATGAGCAACAGAAGCTGAACGTCGTCATTGTCACTGACGCCGCGGATCGCGTGGCTTGCCGCCCGGCCAGCTCGCCCGCGGCCAAACCCAAACCGGGCGCCCAGACGCCGCCCTTCGCTCCGCCGGCCCATGTCCGCCTGTACGCCCTCCTGCTGGGCCAAGCCCGAGAACTGGAGAAGCTCGCCGCCACAACGGGGGGCGAAGCATGGAGGGCCGCCGGACCCGACGACCTGCCCAGGCTGGCGGCCCGCCTGACCGCACACATCCAGAACCCCCTCCCGGCCTGCGAGTGCAAGATCGCGACTGTCCAGGGGCAAATCGAGCAGACAGCCGCCTCCGAGCCGGGCAAACAGAAGGAACTGGTGCTGGCGGGACGATTCGTCGGGCAGGCCCGCGGTGAGGCCATCCTCTCCGCCACAGCCGACGGGAAGCCCAGACAGGTCCGTCACAAGCTGGATCTGGTCGCCGCTGCTTCCGCCGCCGCCTGGGCTGGGCCCAACCTGGTCAAGATCTGGGCCCACCTGGCCGGCGTCCAGATGGCTCGCGAACTCCGCGCTGGCGAGCCCAAGATCGAGGACCTCGATGCCTTGCTCCGCCACAGCCGACAGCACCGCGTCGTGACGCCCATGACGGCCATGCTCGTGCTCGAAAAGGATGCGGATTACATCACGCGCGGCATCCAGCGCCAGCTCTCACGCCTCCGGGCGGGGACTTTCTGGGAGGTCGAGGAGAACGTATTCCGCACCCAGGGCACACCGGAACTCACCGAATCGAACCGGCGCAGCCACGAGTCGGCCTTCGCCCGGGCCGCCGATCTAGAAAGGGAGGGAAGGTACGAGCAGGCCGCCGACGTGCTGTCCGACGAGCCGTTCCAAACGTTCGAGACAGCCAGCCAGGCGGCCCGGCTGCGGGAATTCGCCAGGCTGCGCCGGTCAATCGAGCAGCGCCGGCGTCCCGGCCCGAAATGGACATTGGAGCACTCCTGGGAACTGGCGATGGCCTGCGAGGGCCCGCTGGAGTACCCGCCCGCTCAGATGGACGAGAACACCAAGACAATCGTCCAGGTGGAACACCTGGCCGGGCGGCAACAGGATCAGGCCGTCCGCAAGAAGCTCCAGCAGCAGATCAACAGGGTGGGCTTCGACGAAGTCCAACTGTCCGATGCGCTCGCCTTCCTGCGAGACACCAGCGGTCTGAACATCCACGTCAAATGGTTGGCGCTAACGCTGGTGGGGGTAGACAAAACGACGCCGGTCCAGGTGGACTTGCGCAACGTGACGGTCGAGAAAGCCCTGCGGACGATTCTCGATGACGCGTCGGGATCGGCTTCGGAGGAATCCAGGTTGCAGTACCGCCTGGAGGAAGGGGTGCTGACGATCTCCACGCGTCAGGACCTGAACCAGAAGACGGTGTCGCGGATCTACGACGTCCGCGATCTGGTGGCTCCGCAGCCGGTGCCACGGTTCTTCGCGGCTCAGCAGCGGTGGCCCCGCGACCGCATGGGCCCGACCTGGGGCCGGGGCGCTCTGTTCGACGAAGAGATCACTCGCACCGGAAGCGGCAACAGCGGGCTGTTCGGCGAGGTGGACGACGGCAGCCGGGAAGAGACCCTGTTCGAGGACGCCCGCCTGGGGGAGAGTAGCTCGGAGAGAGGCATCTTGCTGGAACCGGACACCCCCAACGACGAACCCGGTGAGGCCGGCTTGGTAGGCGCGATTGCCGCAAGGCGGTGGCGGTGGATCCCGTCCTCACGATTAGCGATGGAGTCGCAGCCCCTGGACAGGCTGATCCGCGAATTGATTGACCCGCAGAACTGGCGGTGGGCCGGCGGGACGGTGGGATCGCTTCATCACTTCAACGGGTTGCTGATCGTACAGCAGACGCCGGAGAACCACGACGCAATCGAGGCGTTGCTGGCCGAGTTGCGCAGCTACCGCCCTTCGCCACGTCAGGCGCCCGCTACTGGGATGCCCGAGCAGATGTTCAGTTCGCGCGGGCAACTCATGCCCTGGGTGCTGGCCCTGATCGAACGGGTGCGGAGCGGCAAGCTCTCCCCCTTTTCGTCCGTGGTGGTCAGGAAGATCGACGGCCGGACCTTCGCGGGTATCGGCGGGTTCTGGTTCGACACGCGCCTGACTGAGCAGACTCGCGTGATCCCCGTCTCCCGTTACAGCCCCGCCGACGAGGTGCTCCAGATGCAGGGGCAGGCCTATGCCCGGTGGCTGGGCGAGGACCTGGTCGTGGTGGCCCTGGATTCGCGGACCGCCGTCGTCATGAGCCAGTGGGGCATTGCCAGAGACGATCACCCGGACGTTCAGGCCGTCCTGGCGGCGATGAAGTGAACGCTCCTGGCCTGCCGGGCTAGTCGATCCGCAGTTCGAGTTTGCCGATCGTGCCGCGGAAGCGGTTGGGCACTTCGTACTCGCCCACGGGCTGGACCAGGTCGCTGCCGATCTGGAGCGAGTCGCCGGGGTTGGCGGCCAGCGGGCCGGCAGCCTTGTCCGCGGCCACCTCCTTGCGGTCGATCCGCAGCGTGAGCTTTCCATCGCGGGCCAGCGAGGCCTCGATCACGCCCTTGCCGCCTTCCAGCGGCGCGGGGGCCTGGATCGTCGTCCGCTTCCAGTCCACGCACACCGAGAAGGTCGCCTTGCCCTCGCGGAGAAAGAGGCTGTAGCCGTGGCGGTTGCCGCCGTGGGCCAGCACCACGCCCGAAGGCGTTTCGCTTGCGATCTCCGCCCAGACGGTGATGCCCCGCCCGGCCACCGCGGGCGCCTTGTCGCGAGGCACGCACAGGCCGTCCGTCCGGCCGTCGAAGACCCACGTCTCGTCGATCTCGCGCCGCACCGGCTTGGCGCCTTTTCGCCCGGCCAGGCGGGCCAGCGCGGGCAGGTCCAGGATCGTTGTCTTGCGCTTGGGCGGCGTGGCGGGCTGGCCGTCGGGCGAAATGATCCCCTTGACCGGATCGTAGCCGATGGAGGCGAAGTCGATACCCTCCCACTCGCCCGGCAGGTCGGGCAGCGTCTGGCGCCAGGCCAGCAGCCGCTGCCGCATGGCCGCCGCCACCTCGGGCTTGCTGCTGGCGAGGTCCTTCCGCTCGCTGGGGTCGTCGGCCAAGTTGAAGAGCTGCGCCCCGCCCGCGTCCTGGTTCATCAGGAGCTTGTAGTCGCCCTCGCGCATGGCCAGCGGCGGGCTGATGAAGTCCTTGTTCCCGGGCCGCAGGTAGCCCTCGCGCCGCCCGTACTCCCAGAAGATGGGCTTCTTTCGCCGCACGGGCTTGCCCAGGAAGGCCTCGCTGAGGTCCTCGCCGTCGAGGTTGTCCGGCACGTCGATGCCGACCAGCTTGCACAGCGTGGGCGTCATGTCCATGGCTGCCCCCACGGTCCGCTCGTCGGTCCGCCCGGCCGGCACCCGGCCCGGCCAGCGGACGATGAACGGCATGTGGATGCCGCCCTCGTACAGGCTCCACTTGCGTCCGAAGTACGGCCCGGTGAAGCCCGGAGGCGTGAAGCCCTTGGCGTAGTAGCTGGCCCAGTCGGTGGGCCCATTGTCGGAGGTGAAGACGATCAGTGTCCGCTCGGCCAGGTGGAGCTTGTCCACCTCGTCCACGAGCCGCCCGATCTGGCGGTCCATCTCTTCCAGCACGGCAAAGAATTTTGCCTCGAACGGGTTCTTTGTTACGTCCTTCCACTTCGCCTCCGCACCTGGCGCGGGCTGATGGGCGTCGTGGACGTCGTTGGGGAACAAGCGGAGGAAGAACGGGCGATCCTTGTGGCGGCGGATGAAGTCGATCGAGCGGTCCACGTAGGTCTGCGTCCAGGTGTGCTTGGGGCCCTCGACGCGCGGCCCCATGCCCTCGAAGTTCACCAGGTGCTCGTCGAACCCGTAGGCCGACGGCAGCGGCGCATCCTGTACGTCTCGCCCGCCGCCCATGTGCCACTTGCCGAAGTGCGCCGTCGCGTAGCCGGCCTTCTTGAACGCCGAGCCGATGGTGAACACGTGCGGGCTCAGGAAATCGGCCATGCCGCGCCGCCGATTGGCCGAGCGAGCGGCCAGGTACGAGTGGATCAGATGGCGGGCTGGGTACTGGCCCGTCGTCAGCGCCACCCGCGAGGGCGAGCAGATGGGCGAATTCACGTAGAACTGCGTGAAGCGCATCCCTCCCGCGGCCAGGCGGTCGATGTTCGGCGTCTTGAGCTTCGGGTTGCCGAAGCACGACGGATCGGCGAAGCCCATGTCGTCGATAAAGATGAAGATGACGTTCGGCCGCGATGCAGCCGGCGGTGTTTCCGCCCAGAGCGGCAGGACGTGGCGAATCGCGCCCGCGGCAAGGCCGGCGGCGGAGGCTCTCAGTACGATTCGGCGGGTGAGGTATTTGCTCATGCGTAGCCTATCAAGGTCTTGTTACCATCTGGTCAGCCCGGAGACGGCGGCCCACACTCTCCACAAATCCCTCGGGGCTTCCGGGAAGTCCTCGCTTGGCGCAAGGAAATAGAGATGCAGCTTTCCTTCCTTCCTGATTTCGAAAAGGAATTCCTCCCCTTCACATCTGTAGTGACCGGAGGGCACGACTCGCACCACACGGTCAGCAGTGCGCCATCTATCGGGCAGCTTCTGCAACTCGTCGGGCCCCAAGCGAAGCCGCTTCTCGGGACCGCGATCAATGCAGGACCAATCCCCGCTGCGATACATCCTGAGAAGCAGCCAAATCGGGTAGAGCTCACGCGCGTCAAGCCGATTCTGACCGGTGAGAATTCCCAACGACATAACATCGTCGTGAAACTGACTGTGCTGCCCCCGCGACCTGGAGGCCAAGAGCCGTACGAATGTCAGATCATTCTCATTTGCCTTCTCATGGCGCACCAAGCCGGGGGCCGACTCTCGCATCAAGTTGACCACCTTCGTGATCTCCGGTGGAGTCGCCAGCGGCGACATGTGCAGCAGGGCGTATGCACGGCGGACGCCCGCCCAGTCGACCTCCACCGTGTAGTTGTCCAGGACGGGGGATTGATATGAGCCCGTTTCCAGGTTCGCCGTCAGGGCGCCCACACTCTGCCTTAGCCGGCTTGCCACTGCCGCGGGAATCGCACGTGTCCCTTGGGTATCCCGCAATCGAGCCTCTTGCCCGGTGAACGTGATGGTCACGTGTTCACACGAGCTCAGCGACCGCAGAATGAGCCTGTCCGTGCGGGAGCACCCCGCAAGGCAACCTATCACCACCAGAAGTGGAAGGTATCGTTTCACGATCAAGCTCTCCCGCCCATGCACAAATCGACAATCGCAAATCGACAATCGACAATCAAATCCAATCCGCAACCTGCCTGCCGGCAGGCAGGTCCGCAATCACTTCTCCGCGCCGCTGAAGTATGCGGTGAGGATCTTGCAGAGGATCTGCTCGCCGGACTCGTTGGCGTGGACGCGGTCGCGGTAGAACGTGTGCGGGTGGAGCTTGCTGGAGCGGATGTACTGGGCCCACGGCGTGGTCATGTCCAGGTAGCCGCACTTCAGTTCAACCGCCAGAGCCGAAAGCTGCTTGCCCCACTCGCCCGTGCCACTGTGGCGGGCCTTGGCCAGCTCCTGCTCGCTGCGCGGGTCGGCCGTGCCGAACGTGCCGGTGGCCAGCAGGAACTCCGTCTGGGGCAGGGCCTGGCGGATCTGTTTGATCACCTCGCGGACGGACTCGATGTCCTTCTGGCTGATCCCGCCGATGAACACCAGGTCCGGCTTGAGCGGGACGATGTTCTTGGCCACCCGGTCCTCTTCCCTGTAGTGCTGGCAGCCGCCGCCCCCGCGGACGTAGACCGTGCCGCGGATCTTGGCCTTGGGGTACATCTGCTGGACCTTGGCCAGCCAGGCCGACCGCATGGTGTCGTTGACGATGCTGTCGCCCAGGCCCAGCACGTGCAGCTCGCCTCCCTCGGCCAGCGCCTTGCGGGTGCGCGGCAGGTTGGCCCAGTCGTTGGCCGGCGGGGTGAACTCGCCCTTGGGCATCTCGGCCTGGATCTTGTCGATCTGGGCGATGGACCGCTGCGGCGTGCCGAACAGGTAGTAGTCCTTCTCCGGCGCCTGTCCCTTGGTGCGAACGTCCGGGGGGTACTTGGAGGGGAGGCAGCCCTTGTCGGGGAACTTCACCGGCGAGTCGGCCATCATGTCGCCCAGGACGGGACCGCCGGCCGCCAGGAGAGACACTGCGCAGAGGACGAGAGTTCGCATTTCATGGCTCCTTGCACGGCCGCGGCCGCCTGGGTGTCTGGATGCTGCTACTCCACAAACGCGGCAGCGGGCAGCGCCTTGCGGACATGGTAGCATGGCAGCGCGTGGGCCGGCAAGGCCGGCTCGACGCGTGCGGCGAGTTGCTCCTTCCGCGACGCTTGTCTGCAATACCGTCCGGGGCGTCCGCGTTTTCTTGACAGTCGGTCCTCGGCGTCGATATTTGGCTTGGCTTTCCGTTCGGGGACCGTACAATGCCTCTCGTGGCATCGACCAAAGTCACAGGAAAGGAACGGTCATGAAGAAGGTTGGACTGCTGTCGCTGGCACTGGTTCTGGTCACGGCCGGTTGGATCGTCATCGCTCAGCCGGCGGGCGCTCCGAAATACCAGTCTCCGTTTGATCTGGCCTTTTCCCCGGACGGGAAGATGCTGGCCGTTTCCGACCACACCGGCGCAGCGGTCGCCATCCTGGACACGGAAACCAGCAAGGTTTCTCAGACGGTCGCCCTGAACGGCGAGCCCACCGGCGTGGCGTGGAAGGCCGACGGCTCGGCGGTGTTCGTCGCCGAGTTGGGCGCGGGCACGGTGGCCGAGGTGGACCCCAAGGGCGGCAAGGTGAACCGGCGCCTCAACGTGGGCCCCCGCCCGGTGGGCCTGGCGCTGGCGGCCAAGAAGAACCTGCTGGTCGTGTGCAACACCGGCACCGACACCGTGAGCATCGTCAACCTGGCTGACGGCAAGGAAAAGGCCCGCGTCGCCGGCTTCCGCGCCCCGTTCTTCGCGTGCGTGACGCCGGATGAGTCGCTGGCGATCGTCGGCAACCGCCTGCCCGCCGGGGCGGCGACCGATCCCCAGATGTCGTCCAGCCTCTCGCTGGTCGATCTGGACAAGGGCGCCAAGGTGGCCGACATCCGCCTGCCCGCCGGCGGCGCCTGCCTGCACAAGGTGGCCGTCTCCAGCGACGGCAAGTGGGTCTATGCCGTTCACACCGTCGGGCGGACCAATCTGCCCACCACGCAGCTCGAGCGAGGCTGGGTCAACACCAACGCCATGAGCGTGATCGACCTGGCCAAGAAGGAAGTGTACGCCACGCTCCTGCTGGACCGACCCAGCGAAGGCGCCGCCGACCCGTGGGGCCTGGTTCTGTCCAAGGACAACAAGACCGCCTACATCTCCCTCAGCGGCGTCCATCAACTTGCCAAGATCGACCTGGAGACCCTGCACAAACTGCTGGCCGGCGAGGTCCCCAATCCCCCCGCCGCCGCCAACGACCCCTACAAGCGCCGCATCACCGGCATCTGGCTGGAGATCAAGGCCGACCCCAAGAACCGCGCCCAGCTCGTCAACGACCTGGCCGCCCTGTACTCGGCCGACCTGATCACGCGCGTCAACATGAGCCCCCGCAACCCCTGGCGCCCCGACGACAAGATCGAGTATGACGTCTTCGGGCTTCGCGGACTGGACCTGTCCAGCACGGGCAAGCTCGCCACCGCCGGCTACTTCAGCGGCAACGTCCTGATGGTCGACCCGGGCAACCTGAAGACCACCACCCAGGTGGCCCTGGGGGCGAAGGCCGCCGAGACCATCACCCGCAAGGGCGAGCGGATCTTCCACGACGCCACGTTCTGCTTCCAGCACTGGCTCTCGTGCGCGACCTGCCACCCGGACACCCGCGCCGACGCCATGAACTGGGACCTGCTCAACGACGGCATCGGCAACCCCAAGAACACCAAGTCCATGGTCTGGGCCGACAAGACCCCGCCCAGCATGTCCCTGGGCGTACGGGCGACGATGGAAGTGGCCGCGGCTGCAGGCTTCAAGCACATCCTCTTCCGCCAGGTGGACCAAGCCGACCTCGACGCCACCATCGCCTATCTGCGCGACCTCAAGCCCCTCCCGAGCCCCTACCTGGAGAACGGCAAGCTGTCGGCCAAGGCCCAGGAAGGCAAGAAGCTCTTCGAGGACAAGGAAGTGGCCTGTGCCTCCTGCCACCCCGGCCCGCTGTTCACGACCCTGAAGCTGTACGACGTGGGCACCACCGGGCAGCTCGACCGCGGCGCCAAGGAGTTCGACACGCCCACCCTCATCGAGCTGTGGAAGACCGGCCCGTTCCTGCACGACGGGGCCGCCGCCACCCTCATGGACGTGCTGACCACCAACAACAAGGGCGACAAGCACGGCAAGACCTCACACCTGTCCCAGCAGCAGAAGGAGGCCCTGGTGGCCTACCTGCTGAGCCTGTGACCGGGCCTGACCACCCGACCCGCGGGCCGCGAGCGACGAGTTCGCGGCCCGCGTTGTTTTTTCGCCTGGGCCCGCGGCCGTCCTTCGCCCCCACCGCCCCTGCCGCGACATCCTGCGCTCGTCAACCCCGCTGCAAGCCGCCCCCGCGCGGACCGTTATTCCGAGGACGGCTGAAATCCCGGCTGCACGCACAGGAGACCGTGAGATGCGTTTCTCCGTTTACAGTCTGTTGCTGACCGCGCTCTTGGCGCAGGCCCTCGCCTCGGCCGCCCCGCCGCCCGCATCGCCAAAGCCTGCGACGCCGACGGCTAGGCCCGTCAAGAAGCCGCTCCCCCCGCCGCCCAAGGCCAAGCCCAAGCCGCCCTCCGAGGCGGACCTCCGCACGCCCTTCCTGGCCGCCGGCGGGCCCATGAAGGACGCTGCCGACGTCGTCTTCGCCGTCCGCAAGCCCTTCCCCACCGACGGCCACTGGTACGCCAACTTCGGCTACTACGCCATGGACTCCAGCCTCAAGGTGTACACCGAGGGCGCTAAGCTGTGTCGCCTCAACCTCCGCACGGGGCAGCTTAAGGTCCTGCTGGACGATCCCCGCGGCGGCGTTCGCGACCCGCAGGTCCACTATGACGGCCGGAAGATCCTCTTCTCGTACCGAAAGGGCGGCAGCGACTACTACCACCTCCACGAGATCAATGTCGACGGCACGGGCCTGCGCCAGATCACCGGCGGCGAGTTCGACGACTTCGAACCCACCTATCTGCCCGACGGCGACATCGTCTTCGTCTCCAGCCGCTGCAAGCGATGGGTCAACTGCTGGTTGACGCAGGTGGCCGTCCTCTACCGCTGCGACGGCGACGGCAGGAACATCCACCCCATCAGTTCCAACAACGAGCACGACAACACGCCCTGGCCCCTGCCGGACGGGCGTATCCTCTACACCCGGTGGGAATACGTCGACCGCAGCCAGGTCCACTACCACCACCTGTGGGTGGTCAATCCCGACGGGTCGAGCCAGATGACGTACTTCGGCAATCTGCACGCCGGGACCACCATGATCGACGCCAAGCCCATCCCGGGCACCGACAAGATCGTCGCCGGCTTCTCCCCGGGCCACGGGCGGCGCGAACACGCGGGCGTGATCACCGTCGTGGACCCCAACGCCGGGCCCGATGACCAGGCCCGCGCCCGGACGATCCACAAGTCCGCCAACTTCCGAGACCCCTGGGCCTTCAGCGAGAAGGCCTTCATGGCCGCCGAGGGCAACCGCCTGGTCCTGTTGGACGACGACGGGCGGACCCAGACCGTCTACCGCCTCGGCGAGGACGACTCCAGGCGAGGCATGGAACTCCACGAGCCCCGCCCGCTGGTTGGTCGACCCCGCGAGACGGTCATCGCCCCGCGCGTCCAGCCCGGCCAGGCGACCGGGCGCCTGGTGCTGGCCGACGTGACCAACGGGCGCAACATGGACGGCGTGCGGAAAGGGCAGATCAAGAAGCTCCTCGTGCTGGAGACGCTCCCCAAGCCCATCAACTACACCGGCGGAATGGAGCCGCTCAGCTACGGCGGGACGTTCACGCTGGAGCGCATTCTCGGCACCGTGCCGGTCGAGCCGGACGGCTCGGCCTACTTCGAGGTGCCCGCGATGCGGAGCGTGTTCTTCGTGGCCCTGGACGAGAACGACATGTCGGTCAAGCGGATGCAGAGCTTCGTCACCGTCCAGCCGGGCGAGACCACCGGGTGCGTCGGCTGCCACGAGCACCGGGTCAAGACGCCGGCCTACGCGGCCACGTCGGTGACCCAGGCGATGCGTCGCCCGCCCAGCCGGATCGAGCCGATCACCGACGTGCCGGACGTGCTCGACTTCCCCCGCGACATCCAGCCCATCCTCAACCGCCACTGCCTGCCCTGCCACGGCATCGAGAAACGCTGCGGCGGCGTCCTGCTCACCGCGGACCGCGGCGTGTGGTACTCCCACAGCTACTACAACCTCTTCGCCTTCGGCCAGGTCGCCGACGGACGCAACCGCCCGGTCAGCAACTACGCCCCCGGCACGCTGGGCAGTTCGGCCAGTCCGCTGATGCACAAGCTGCTCAGCGGCCACCACAAGGTCAAGGTCTCGCCCGCGGAGTTGAAGACCGTCCGCCTCTGGATCGACAGCGGGGCCGCTTACCCCGGCACGTACGCCGCCCTCGGCTGCGGGATGATCGGCGGCAACGAGCACAACAAGCCGGACCTCTCGTCGCGCGACTGGCCCGCGGTGAAAACCGGCGCCGAGGCCGCCTATCGTCGCTGCGCCCCCTGCCACGACCACAAGGGCCCCCGCGGCATGGCCTACCACTTCGTGGACCACTACTACGCCTCGTGGAAGCAGCAGAGCCAGGCCGTCCGGCACGCGCCGTCGCGCCACATCATGTTCAACCTGACCCGCCCGGATAAATCGCTGATGGTGCTGGCGCCGCTGGCCAGGTCGGCCGGCGGATACGGGCTCTGCCAGGCGGCCCCCGGCACGCCGCCGCAGGCTGCCAAGTCGGTTGTCCCGGGCGGGGGCGTCTTCGCCAACACCAACGACGCCGATTACAGGAAGATCCTCGCCATGATCCAGGCGGGCAAGGACCACCTGGACAAGATCAAGCGGTTCGACATGCCGGGCTTCCGTCCGCGCGACGCCTGGGTGCGCGAAATGAAGAAGTACCGCATCCTGCCCAAGGACCTGCCCGCCGACGCCCCCATCGACTACTACGCCGCCGAACGGAAGTACTGGCAGTCGCTGTGGTACACGCCGCCGGAATTGTCGCTGACGCGTTGATTCGTGAACTCGGCGCTCGGCGTTCGGATGCGTTGGATCGTCGCGGCTTGCCGCTCGGCGATACACAGAAGAAGCAAGGACAAGTCTGCTGTTGGGAGTTGGCGTGAATGAAATCCGCATCCTGTAATACGCACCCCTGTCGGTTGGCACGCGCGTCCGCAATCGCCGTCCTCCTCGCGCTGCTCCTGTCGCCTGCCGCGGGCGACGGCGCGGGCCTTTCCACGCCCCAGCAGGAGGCGTTCTGGTGGCAGGACGAGATTCGCACCGCAGCCTTCGCTATCAGCCGGGCGCGGACAGGCCAAGTGGCGTCCTGGCCGCGGATGACTGTGCAGGCGGGTTCCGGCGTCCTGCCGCTGCCGCCCGCGACCGGCCCAGTGGCCTGTGATGGAAAGCTGGCGGACGGCGAATGGAGCGCGGCCACTCGGTTCTTCGCGATCGTTTTCGGCCCGTGGCGCGAGGGGCCGATCCAACTGGACGTCTTCGCCTGCCGTGACGGCCGGAAGCTGTGCCTGGCCCTGCGGGCGGAACGCGACCTCCGCGGGCTGGCCAGCCTGGCCGCTCCAGCCAGGCTGATCGGCGTGGGCGAAGCCGCCATCCGCATCGAGGCAAACGGCAAGGTCGTCGGCGCCGCGGGCGCCGCCTCCGCGGACGGCCGGGTCGTAGAGTTCTCGCTGCCCCTGCCCAGGGGCAAGGTCGATCTGTCCATCCCCGTCGAGCAGATCCGCCGCCATGGCGGCAAGGCGCCCGCAGGCTTCCACGACGTCGGACTGGACCGCTCCAACCCCGGCCGAAACGCCAGCCGCAGGGACGGCTGGTGGCTTACGCCGGTCGCGGTTCAATTGGTCCCCTCCCCGCAGTCGGTGGAATTGGGGCCGACAGCCACCGCGGGCAACCCGGCCGTGGCCTCGCGCGTGGTCAACGGCAAGGCAGCCGAGGCGACCACGCCCGCACAGGGCGCCGGCGACGGCGTACACGTCTACTCCTGGAAGGGCGGTGCCTTCCGCATGGACGGCTTCCTGTACCATTCGCCAACACCCGAGCTGCTGCACGCCGCCAGGCAGATCGCCCGGCGGGCCGCACTGGCTCGCGCGGAGCAAGTCGTCGCTCCGCTGACGGCCCAACTGGACGAGCTTGCCAGGCAAGTCGCCGGCGGCCGGCCCGCCGACCCCGCGGCTGCCCGGGAGCTTTACGTCCGGGCCCGAACGCTTCGCAGCCGACTGCACCTGGCCCTGCTCGACGCCCCGCTGCTGCTGGTCAAGCAACACCCCTACTATGCCGCCCACATCTACGACACCTACTACTGCTGGCACCCGGGAGGCGGGATCTACATCCTGGACAATCCCGACCGCCCGTCGGAGTCGAAGATGCGGCCGGTCATCGACGCGACCACGAAGAACACGCTGGGCGCCGGCGTGTACCGCGACCCGGATGTGCACTGGGACGCGGGCAAGATCGTCTTCGCCTACAAGCCCACCGCACCGGGCATGACCAACATCTACGAGATTGCCCTGGACAACTCGAACCTGTGCCGCCTGACCGAGAGCGAGGCCTTTCACGACATCGGCCCGTGCTACCTGGGCGACGACCGCATCGTCTTCACGTCCACGCGTCCCAAGGCCCGCGTGCCCTGCTTCAACAGCGGCGTGGACACCCTGCACGTGATGAACGGCGACGGGTCCGGCCTGCACTCCATCAGCGTCAACAACGTTACCGAGTTCGACCCGTCGATCATGCCCGACGGGCGCGTCCTCTACGGCCGGTGGGAGTACGTCGACAAGACCGCACTGTACATGCAGAGCCTGTGGACGGCCAACCCCGACGGCACGGGCGAGACGGCCTTCTACGCCAACAACATGGCCAAGCCGACGGCGGTGCTCGACGCCCGCGCGATGCCCGGCGGGCGGCAGGTTGTCGCCTCGCTCACGCCGCACAATGGCCAGCCGGTCGGGGCCATCGGCATCATCGATCCCGAGTGCGACAAGAACACCCCTGACGCGATCGAGAACCTCACGCCCGAGTACCCCGCCCTGATGGACCAGGGGCTGGCGACCGGCCCCAGCGAGCCCTGCCCGCTTACCGACGAGGACGTCCTGATTACGACCAACGCCCTGGGCGGGCACGGGACGATCCAACTCATCGACCGCGCCGGCTGCCGCGAACTGGTCGCCAGCGATCCGGAGATCTCGTGCTTCTCGCCCATGCTCGTCAAGCCGCGTTCTCGCCCGCCGGTCCTCCAGAACCACGCCGAGCCGCTGGGCCATACCAATTCGCCCGGCAGCTTCCTGGTTACGGATATCTACCAGGGGCTCACGGGGGTCGAGAGAGGGACAATCAAGTACCTCCGCGTGACCGAAGAAACCGCGCGCACCAGCGAGGTGCCCCCCGGCGGACGGTGGTGGAACCAGGCCTTCCTGGTGAGCTGGCAGGGCGCGTACATCGTCAAGAACTTCCTGGGCGTCGTGCCGGTCGAGGAGGACGGCTCGGTCTGCTTCGAAGCCCCGGCCGGACGGGCCTTGTATTTCTCCGCCCTCGACGCCGAGGGCCGCGAGGTCCAGCGGATGCGAACCTTCGTGCAGGCCGCGCCGGGCGTCACCCGCTCGTGCATCGGTTGCCACGAG
>Ga0116149_1003024_pt1 | contig 17786 bp, 20 predicted proteins | sample AD_UKC057_MetaG_FD_89787 | JGI IMG/M metagenome (GOLD analysis project Ga0116149, IMG submission 89787) | Active sludge microbial communities of municipal wastewater-treating anaerobic digesters from USA - AD_UKC057_MetaG | ecosystem: Engineered > Bioreactor > Anaerobic > Digestate | place: USA... | reverse complement strand
GCGGGCGCGGAGGGGTAAGCCCATGCTTAAATTCAAATCAGTATACGATCCGATTGATAAAGACGACGGCCAGCGCATACTTGCCACCCGGTTCCGCGGCCATGGCATGAAGAAGGACCGGTACGACGCATGGATGCCGAACCTGGGGCCCTCGGAGAAGCTGCTAAAAGGCATGCTCGGCGGCTCGGTTTCATGGAAGGATTTCACGCGGGAGTATAAAAACGAGGTGCTCTCTTCCGCGGAGGTTGACAGGAAGAACAGGACCATCCTGAACCACGGGCAGAAGTTCACACTCAGGCTCATACGGGAGCTGGCGGAAAAGCGCAACGTGACCATCATGTGCCACTGCGCCACCGATGAGAAACAATGCCACCTGCGGGTGCTGGAAAAGATTATGCAGAGAGTGTGAGAAAAGGGCCGGGGCAGGGTTGAACTGCTGGTGGCAGGCTCCCTTTCCCGTCAGTCTTTCTTTGGCCGGCTTTTACGGTCCCTGAATTCCGGGCCGCCTCGCGCTTTTGGCCTTGCAGAGCTTGCCGGATGATTTTTCCCGCCGTGGCCTGATTTCGGCCTGGAGGATGCCGGGAACCTGTTTGGCGAACCTCCTGCCGGCCGCGATGTTGCATCATCACGTGTTCTGCCGCCCGGCTGCCGTGACGGACCGGAAGGCCTGTTTGAATGTGACGGTTTGTCATGCGACCATTCTCTGCGCTGCGGATGCGGAGATTCAGATCTTCCGCGCGGGTAATCTCTTGACGGTCTGTCATCCGGACCGGAAAATCGTTCCCTGGATTTGTAATCCGAATGAGGTTTGGGCGATCTGCCGTAGCCTGATTTTCTGCCATCCCGCGAGTTCCTGTCCTGGTATGCAGGTTTGTCGTGCGACCATTCTTTCCGCCGGGGACGCGGAGAATCGGATTTAACCCGTGCGTCTACCTTCGCCGGTGTTGCATTCGGGCCGGGGAACCTTTCCCAGGAGTTATAATTGATTTCATGGTGGGGAGACCCGTCGCCGCCGGGTTTCCTGCCTTCCCGCTGAGGTCTGCCCGGTTGCGCCGGATTATCATGCCTCCATTCTTTTTGCCGGTGATGCGGGGAATCGTCCTGTCTCCGGGCCGCGGGCCTGTTATTACGATGCCGGGGCCCGCTCGGGCCGTTTTTTTTATGTTCATCTTTCATGGAATAATGTCCTGTTTCATCTGGTTTTATCCGGTCCGGATTCCTGCTTTTTCTTTCCCTCGAAATACGTTCCGAACGCTCATTGTATTTTTTTATCGATAATGTTTTGGCCTTCTTTGCTTTCAATTCCAGGCTGACACGGATTTCCCGGTCCTTGAACGAGCCGCCGTTCAGCTTTTCTATGGCCAGTGCTGCCTCAGCCTCGCTGGACATTTCTATAAATGCATAGCCTTTTTTTTTGTGGAGTTTTATATGTATCACTGTCCCATAGTCGGAGAAGAGGACCCTGATTTCCTCTTCGGTCACCGCAAAGTCCAGATTTCCTATGAAAACCCTGCTATTTTCCATCACCAGCCCCTGGTTTGTTGCTGCCTATCGTGATCGATCACCCATGCTTGCTGTGCCCTGATTTACAATATACCGGAAATATCGGGCATTTTCCTGGGTGCCGCGGGAAAGATAAGAAAATTTCTAGTTACAGTGGGGATTCGGGCCATAGAGCATATCGCGCCTTTGAATCCCGGATCGTGTATCCTGCCGGTTACATACACTGATATAATAATCATTGGAATAATGGGTGCTTTTTGTCAAGCAGGTTCAATATTCCATGATCTGATTCTCCCGCGGAACCGCTCTGCGATCCGCGATAAAAATCAGCGATACTGTCTCCCGATCCCATAAAGCGGCTTTATCATAAAAATCGCTGGACAGTGGACTTGAACATTTTCATAATTCAGGGGGCAGGGTATTATATGGACCTTATTTCGCTACAATCGGGCAGCAACGGCAACTGCATCTATGTCGAGACAGGGGACGTGCGGCTCCTCTTTGACGCCGGGATCAGCGGCAGGCAGGCCGCGGGGCGCCTTGCCGCCGCCGGCCGTGACATCACCCGGGTCAACGCGCTGATCGTCTCGCATGACCATGCCGACCATGTCAGGTGCGCGGGAATATACCAGCGCAAGTTCGGCATTCCCCTGCACGTTACTGAAACGACACTGCGGGCCGCGCAGTCATCCTGTGATCTGGGCGCGCTGGGCGAAGTAAGCCATTTCCGAGCCGGGGACCCGATATGCTTCGGAAGGGTACGGGTCGAGACTATCCGCACGCCGCATGACGGGGCGGACGGTGTGGCATTTATCGTGGATGACGGCATATCGAGGCTCGGTATATTCACCGACCTCGGGCACGTGTACGATGACCTGAAAAGCGCCCTTGCCACGGTTGACGCGGCACTGATTGAAAGCAATTATGACCCGGACATGCTGCAGAACGGGCCGTACCCGCGGTATCTGAAAAGCAGGATAACCGGCCCGAAGGGCCACATCTCGAACATCGAATCGGCGGAGCTAATAGCCCAATGCGGCACGCGCCTGCGCTGGGCCTGCCTGGGGCACCTTTCCGAACAGAACAATACGCCCGAGCTGACACTGCGGACCCACCGGGCAGTGAACGGGAGCATGCGCTATCATATGGCAGGGCGATACGGGGCAGGGGATCTGCTTAAGGTATAGATTGCATGACGATGATGCAGCCCGAGGTTTGCGGAACATGCCTAAATATAAAATGGTACTGGAATACGACGGCGCCAATTATCGGGGATGGCAGGCGCAGAAAAATGCGAAAACCGTCCAGGAAACGGTGATTAACGCCGGCCAAAAATTCCTCGGCGTGCCGGTGGACATACAGGGCGCGGGGAGGACCGACGCGGGCGTGCACGCGCTGGGGCAGGCCGCACACCTGGAATGTGCCCGCGCGGTCGCGCCGGATGCCCTGCGCGCCGGGCTCAACGACAACCTGCCCGAGACGATTCATGTCCTGTCCGTAGAAAACGCGGCGCCACGGTTCCACGCCCGCCATCACGCGGTCAGCCGGAGTTATCTCTACCTTATCGCGAAACGGCGCACCGTTTTCGGAAGGCGCTATGCCTGGTGGGTGCCGGAGCGGCTCGATTGCGATGCCATGCGGCAGACGCTCGGCATATTTGAGGGGTTCCATGATTTCGTTTCCTTTGCGGACAAAAGAATGGAAAAGGGATCGTCGACACGGGTCAAGGTTGAAGGCCTGTGGCTCAGGGAATTCGATGAAATAATCGCGATACGGGTTCTCGGGTCCCATTTTCTCTGGAAAATGGTGCGGCGTATCATAGGCGTAACGGTTGAGGCGGGCCGCGGCGGCTTCACCGCCGGCGATGTTGAACAAATGCTTCTCGGGTATTCGGAAGCTCCGAAAAAACATACGGCTCCCCCGCATGGGCTTTTCCTTGAAAAGGTTTTATACGAGGGAGATGAATTACCCGGGATCAAACCGCCGATCGCGGTGATATGATAAATCCGCTTTTTCATGGAGCAGGGACATGTTCAGGAAGCTCGTTATCTATTATCTTACCGGGACCGGGAACGCGCTGAAGGCGGCCAGGTGGTTCGAGGATCTCGCACAGGCGCGGGGAATGACGGCAGTGCTGATTCCGATCGACCGGTTCAGGCGCCCGATCGCTCCGCCGCCTTCCGAAGACACGCTGGTCGGCTTCCTGTTTCCCACGCACGGCTTCTGCCTTCCCTGGTACATGCTGAAATTCATGCTGGCCTTCCCGCGCGGCCGCAACCGGCTGTTCTGCCTCAATACCTACGCCGGCACCACGCTCGGCCGTATCGCGCTGCCCGGCCTCTCCGGCCTGGCCCTCATCCTGCCGGCGATTGTCATGAGCCTGAAGGGATACCGGGTCCGCGGCCTTGTGTCCCTTAACCTTCCGTCAAACTGGATCTCGCTCCATCCGGGATTGACGGACCACGCGGTATCGGTGCTGGTGGAGCATTGCAAAAAAAAGACCGGGAAATACGCCGAAGCCCTCTTCTCCGGCGGGAGGGCGCTGCAGGGGCTTATATCCCTCCCGTTCGATCTCGCGGTTTCGCCGGTCGCTGTCGGATACCTTTTTGTGGGCCACTTCTGGCTGGCAAAGATGTACATGGCCAGCTCGGACTGCGACGGGTGCGCGATCTGCGCGAACAGCTGCCCCATGAACGCGCTGGTCATGAAAAACGGGCGGCCCTACTGGACCTTCCACTGCGAGAGCTGCATGCGCTGCATCAACATCTGCCCCAAAAAAGCGATACAGGTATCCTACGTATTCACGGCGGTGAGCGCATACTTGCTCTACGGGGTGCTCTTCCCGGCCGCAGTTATGCTCGCCGCGCAGTACAATGAAACCGCGGCCTCATTCATCACGTCGGCATCATATGGAGCGGGTTTCATCAGGGCATGGATCATCCTGAGCGTAATGTTTCTCCTGTATCGGCTTGTCCTGCGCCTCACGCGGTTCAAGCCCTTTGAGCTCGTGTTTGCCAGGTTCACGCCCACGAGTTTCCGGTTCTGGCGCAGGTACCTGGCGCCGGGGATCGGGGTGAAGGATTTCAGGAGGAAGGGGTAGGAGGGTGGCGGCCTTCGGGTCAGCCTTTGTAGCCCTTGTCCTCCGGGAGCCCCTTCTGCCTTGAGGAATGTACCGCAAGCTCATCGCAGCGTTCGTTTAACGTATTGCCTGCGTGTCCCCTGACCCAGACGAACGTGACATCAAGCTCCGCCGTAAGCTCAAGGAGCTCGCCCCACAGGTCCGGGTTGACAGCCGGCTGCTTGTCCGACTTGATCCAGTTATTGCTGCGCCACTTTTTTGCCCAGCCCTTTGTTATACCGTTAACCACATAGCTTGAGTCGGTGTACACTGTGACGGGCAGCTCCCGGTAGTCAAGCTCTCTCAGGGCAACGATAGCCCCCATGAGCTCCATCCGGTTATTTGTCGTGAATCTGAATCCGCCGGTATGTTCCTTGATTTTTCCATTGTATAGTTGTATGGCGCCATAACCGCCGGGGCCGGGATTGCCGGAGGAACCGCCGTCCGTATAGATGATCACCCTGCTGGTATCATTCATGTCATGGGCCCGGGCGGATTCCGGCCGTTTTCCGGGAGAAGCGGACCCCGATACCGGTTTTTTCAGCCATTCTTCCGCTTCTTTGCGTGTGGCAAACCCCCTGTATAGCGCGCCGGTGAATCGATCGATCTGGGATTTGGCATCCGGCCAGTTTGTGTATATACCGGGCTTTCTGCCCCTGGCGACCGCGTAGAATTTTTTTGCGCTCATGAATCTGTTCCTGCTCTTGTTAGTATGGCTTCCGGCAAAGCTCCCTGCAGCGGCCGGAATGATGAGCCGTAATGCTGCATGTTTCAATCTGCAGTAGACCGGGTAATACATTCCCAAACCCCTGTCCAGCGAATTTTTGCGTTGTTCGGGTCGCTTTAAGAAACCCGGGATAAGTATGGATCAAACCCGTTCCTTTTTCCGGGCTGTTTCCACATCAGGCGGGAGCTCTTATGGTCATGATAAACTATTGACAGGAACGGTCCTGCATGCAAGGCTTATTGGAAATTTATTATAGAAATATATATGGGCGATAAATTCAGAGAATTAGCAACATTGCTGAAGAACAATGATTGGGATGGCGTTTTCAAACGACCAACCGGCAATATTGTGATTCAGTTTGTCAGAAATCCCCTGGCGGGGATTGTCGCGTTTGCGGTTGACTATCTGCTATTATATATTCTCACTGATTGTGGACTGCAGTACCTTGTTTCAGCGGCAATCGCCTTTATTACTGGCACGACGGTGAATTACTTTCTTTGCAGGGTGATCGTTTTCAATGCATACATACCCAGGTATAAAAGTATGCCGGAATATACGATTTTCATAATCATCGGGGTAATCGGGCTTGGTTTGACGGAGCTCCTGATGTACCTGTTTACGGATGCGATCGGATTTCACTATTTGCTTTCGAAGGTTGTCGCCGGGATCCTGGTCTCGCTCTGGAATTTCTTTGGAAGACGGTTTTTTTTGTTCAATAACTATTAGTCAGCTTTTCAGCTCTTTGAACTTGTTTTGAAATATTTCAAGATCATGCGGCCCGTCTATGTCGTTTTCCCAGCGCGCGGTGTTCTTTTTAATATGGAAGAGAATGGCGGCGAAATTGCTCAAATCGATTTTATAAACCTGTTCTATGATATCCAGAATCGCCTCGTAAACATCATTCTCCACGATGCGCTTGTTGCGAATCTGTTTTATGACGCCAAGGTGCTTGGATTTTATGAGGTAGTATATTATTTTAGAAATCACGCTGGGGGTCAGGGCCTTCCTGAGATTGTAGGCTAAATTCGTCACCTCGTACCTGAGCAGATCATCCAGCCCGGGGGTCTTGTATACGCCGAATGTATTCCCGACCCGCGCCTGGTATTTCTCGAACGCGATAAAGCTTTTTAATTTTCCCTTGTTTTTCCCCCGCTTGGCCCGCCTGGTCCTGTGATCGAGCCAGTTGTCGGTTAAATCCTCATATTCGGCGACGCTGAAGGCCAGGTTGCATCTCACGCCGCGGTGGTCCTTCACTTTACCGAGGATCCTGTCGTACTCACGGTTTACATATTCAACATCATCCGGTTTGATGCGCGGAGTATCGCCGAAAAACGCGTCGATGCGCTGGCCGTATTCGGCGTAATTGAAATAAAAATCCTTCCAGTGGCCGCCGAGCGAGTCCTTCATCTGCAGCACGTGGAGGTTGGGATACAGGCTGACATCTATTTCCTGTTTGAAGCTTTCGACATCATTGTAGACATATATGTCGCTATAAAGCCGTTTTCCGTTTTTTTTCGCATTAAAAACGGCATCGATAACATATTGAATAACGGGACGCCCGGCCAGCTGATGAAGAAATTTATTGTCGCCGACATAGATTTCCTCGCCGTCGTAAGCCTCTTTTATTTCCTGTATTGTTTTTTTCTTTGTAGCAGTATCAACTTTATTGTAACCGGCAAAGATCAACGCAACAGGATTTTTGTCTGATATCATATGCAAATCCACGGTAAACTTGAAATACGGCACATGCTGCCACGCGCTATGGGGCGCAATAAGCCTTATGCAGACCAGCATGGGATATCTTGTGACAATCTTCAACTTAAAATTTCCGGAGAATGGCCTTAAAGTTAAAATAATATCCTGTTGATAGAATAGTATGAATGATATGAAAAGGGGGGGCCTGGAATTGAAAGACATCCATTGGGCGCTATTGGACATGAACCAGCGACCTTCCGGCTGATGCAATGATTTGTTTGAGCGCAAAAAAATTTTGGGCATGTCTTGATCCTCATGATCGGGTTATGCACCAACTATTCAGACGGGTCAAATCCTGCGGCAGAGGGAACCGGGCAAGAAGAATGCAATTAATATCAAATTGTTGTTGACATTTATACGGTATTATGTCACATTAAATTAATAATAATTTCTTGGGGGTAAATATGGCTACGAAGAAGAAAGCAGTTAAAAAAGCTGCGAAGAAGACGGCGAAGAAAAAAGTAGCAAAGAAAAAGAAATAATGTTTCATGATTCATGCCCCGCTTTATAGAAACCATAAGCGGGGCATTATTAATTTCCGCTCCCCTCGCGCCTGTTCCCACGCCATCAGTTGAAAGAATCATTACAATCCGTTTGATAATCTTTTCACATTGACTATTTCCTCTCGGTAAATCCGGGCAGGCTTTCGATGATTTATTAAACTACTCCATCATGCAGCGCTGCCGGCACCGAGCCGGAGGTTCTGCGCCCTGGCATACAAAGCATCTGAGAGTGAATTTTAAGGCCCCTGTCCCGAACTTTTTGCTTGTCAGGGAGATCCGGGTGTGCGATTGTCACAACTGCTGCAACCCATTGTATACCCCGGGCCTGTGCTGCAAACAGCACGTTCCCTGATGGGGCAGGTACTGATGAAAAGGAGCTCAAAAAAATGCTGACTTTCCTTCCGGGACCCATACGGGGCGCGCTTGGCGTTCTCTTCCTGATCTTCAACACCCTTTTCTGGGGAATACCGGTATACATTACGGCGCTGTTCAAGCTGGCGCTTCCCTTTAAGGCGACGCGAAGGTTTTTCGACTTCATCCTCAACTGGCTTTCCTACACCTGGATGTACTGCAACAATATGTTTATAGGTCTTCTGAAAGAGGTTGAATACGACGTGCAGGGCCTGGAGGAGCTCGAACTTGATGAATGGTACCTGGTCATTGCGAACCATCAAACATGGGTTGATATCATCACCGTCCAGAAAATATTCCATAAACGGATACCTTTTTTAAAGTATTTTCTGAAAAAGGAGCTCATCTGGATACCGATCCTGGGACTTGCGTGGTGGGCCCTTGACTATCCGTTCATGAAACGGTACTCCCGCGAGTATCTTGAAAAAAACCCCCACATGAAGGGAAAGGACATCGAGTCAACCAGGAAGGCCTGTGAAAAATTCAAGGACAGGCCCGCGTCCCTGATGAACTTCGTGGAGGGCACCCGCTTCACCCCGGAGAAAAAGGCCTCCCGCCGTTCGCCCTACCGGCACCTGCTGGAACCGCGGTCGGGCGGGATCGCCTTTGTGCTGTCCGCGATGGGCGGGTACATGAGAAAAATAATCGATGTGACCATCGTCTATCCCGACGGTGCGCCGGACACCTGGGAGTTTCTTACCGGTAAAAAGACGCGCATCGCGGTGCGCATCGAGGTCCTACCTATCGATACGGCCCTGGTATCCGACGATCCGGATGACGGCGAAGTGCGGGACCGCATTAACCGATGGCTGAATTCCCTGTGGCATCGAAAAGACGGCATTATTGACAAGGTTTTACAAGAGTACCGGGTGCTGTAATAGTGCGGGAAAACGTCATTGACGTAATCGATTACCGGCGAGGTGCCAATAGTGCTCAATCTGTGCATGCCCGATAAAACAAAATCCTGCGCCGCCTGCTGCGGCCTGATGAACCACGCCGATATCTCGCAGAAAAATCTGACGGAATTTTTGAATGACGGGGCCTTTCGCACGGAAAACTACTGGCGCTACCAGATAGACGGCAGTTACCCGGAGCAGACCGCCCCGTGCAGGGATTACTCCACGCATATCTGTCCCTTCCATGGATTCATAGCGGACGGCATTCCCGGATGCCTGGTGCATCCGGGCGTAGCCGGGGAGGACCTGCGCGACAGGGGGCTCTTTGGCGCCGCTGTCTGTAAAAGCTATCTCTGCCCCGCCTATGAGCTGCTGAGCCTGGAAGCAAAAAACATTTTAATCGACAATCTTGATGACTGGTATGCATACACCATAGCCATCATAGACCCATTGGCTTCGGCCAGGATAATCGACCGGCTCAGGGAGAAGGGCCTGCGCGCCGGCGATGAGCCGTTCAGGCAGGCCCTGGCCCGCGCGCTGGAAGATCATGGCGAATACCTGAACAGGCGGGAAGGGAACGTGTTCTGCTATTCGAAAGAGGAGTATGCGTTTGCAATAAAGGACCACTTCCGGAAAAACTGAAAGGGAATTTGAATCGTACTCAGTGCCTCTTTCAGCATCTGAATACCTGAACGGGATGATGTTCCGGATCCTTTTCATTGGAAACGGTGCACTCATATCCCGTAGCCGATTTGTGGTTGGCGGAGGCGGGTGCGGTTGCCAAAAACAAAAAACTCCTGAATCTATCAGGAGTTCCCTTTGGGCGCTACTGGACTTGAACCAGTGACCCTCTGCTTGTAAGGCAGATGCTCTTCCAGCTGAGCTAAGCGCCCTTTTCTGCTGCTGCTTCTTTCTCTGTAATTTTGCTTGCCCGAAACGCGATGGCCGTCTTGGCCGGGACATCGATGTCCTTGTTGATGATGGGGGAAAAGACTTTTCTCGCTTTTCTTTCGGCCTTGTAAAAGGTGCCAAACCCCCTGATCTCCACCCGGTCGCCCTTCAGGGCGCTCTCTTTTACCTTTTCCAGAAAATTGTCGACGATGTAGAGGACTTCCTTCTTTTTAAGTCCGCTCTGCCGGGTGATCCGGTCCACGATGTCCGACTTGGTCATCGTGGGGCCCCTATGACTGGCTTTTCTGGAGCGCGTTGATCCGTTTGGCTAATCTTGACTTTTTCCTGGCAGCGGTGTTCCGGTGAACGACTCCGGCGCCAGCGGCCTTGTCGACCGTCTTCTGGAGATTCACGAACAGGGTTTTCAGCGCCTCGGCGCTTTCTTTGCCCTCAACGGCGGTGACGAGCTTTTTCGAGGCGGTGCGGATGGAGGATTTTACCTTCACGTTCCGCTCCCTTCTCTTTTCGTTCTGCTTGATCCGTTTGATTTGCGATTTAATGTTTGCCACGGTTGTTCCCTTGTTATAAAGATAAAATCGTGCAGATGCAGGATTTTGGATGGCAAATATGCGGTTCATCCCGGAAACTGTCAAGAATATTTACAAAAAATTAATAATTGTTAGTTAATGCCATGCAGGTGGGGCAAGAAGGCCGGCCCGGTCGCCGTCATTCCATTATGAGGATACGGAACAGCTTCTTCGTATAATAGTAGACCGTGCACTTTGACCTGGTGTCGGACACCTTCATCAGGTAATAGAGCACCTTGGTTGTGTCGTTGTTATAGGAATATATCGAGAGGTTCTTGTCCTGCTGCACGAGGGGCGCGCCGTACCTGCCGGTGAGGGCGGTCTCGATCTCTTTCCCCCTGCGCGCCTCCACCTCGCCCCAGCTCTCCATGATGGTGTAGAGCCTGTCTCCCACGAACAGGTAGTCCGACACCGGCTGGCTCTTGACGCGGATGATCGTGATCTTCCTGATCAGCTCCGCGTCAATGGCCGTGATGTAGCTCATGATCTTGTTCTCGTACTCCGGGTCCTCCGACGGGGTGAACTGGACCGTGGGCGCGCCCGCGGGTACCCCCTTCCTGACCGTGGCCATGGATGAGCCCCATTCGTAATCCGCGCCCGCGAACGCCGCTGACAGGGCGAACGTGAGGGCCAGGGCCGCACCGGTTGCAATGCGCACCATGCGCGCGTTCATTGTATGTGCCGTGAAAAATCTCATGATGTGTCTATTATATCCGGGGGCGGAAATTTGTCAATAAACATTGGCCCGGGGCGGGGGTGCTGATGCTTGCGGACCTGTCGGGAGGTATGGTTAGCGCTATCCGGTTTTCCCCGGGGCTTTGGTTTTATTGACCGGTTTTACCGGGCGCATCTCGCGCAGTTCTTTTCTGGTCACTTCGCGGAAGCCCTGTTGTGCCAGGAACTCCTCGATTTCCTCAACATCGGTTTTTTTCTTTTTCTTAATACCTTTCATTTAAGAACCTCTCGATAATGAAATTGCAGTTTTCCTTGAAATCGAGTATCGCGACGGTTAATCCTGCTTTTTCATCAAGATGGGGGAAGAGTATCACCCTTCGCTTCTTGCCATGCTTGTCAAATATATCCTTGTGTACAATGTCATGATGACAGTCATATCTCTCAACTTCAAGCCATTTATTATTCCGGTAGTATTGGATTTTTACGACAAAAGTCGATACCTTCTTGCCATCGGATTTATAAAACACTGTTATCCGAATTAAATCATTAATTATTATTGTATAATTCTTTTCAGGCATAGGATAATGAACCTTATGTGTGATGACGTATGCCGCTTTACGGCTTTTTCTGTTTATACGAATAGCGATCCTGATTAATAAAAAATATTTCGGTTAAAAATTAAAATCATTGAAATAGGGTCATAGGGGCTCTAAAAACGATGTGTGATATAATGATATTAATTATTTGAAATAATTATGGCCCTGTGGTACATTGGGGTATGTACGGGACAAATCCTGCTCAGGGGGTGCAATCATGAAAAAAGCGTTATGTTTGTCCATTCTGCTGGTCCTCGCGGCGTCCGTTGCCGGCGTTTCGTCGGATTCGGTCAGGATCAGGGGGACGATCATCAATGTCAGCGACTCCTCCATCGAGATAAAGAAGGGGAGGACCGAGGTTGAGCTGTACTGGGCCGATGACTCGAAGGTCTCCCTGCTGGGAACGGCCGCGGACCGGGGAGCGGCCGCTATCTGCCAGAAGGTCGAGGCCGTGTACGCGGAAAAGGACGGTAAAAGCGTGATCGTTTCACTCGATATTCTTCAAGAGAGCTATTGCACTAAATAAATGGGTCCGAAAAACATTTACATGATCGGGATTTGCGGGGTCGCCATGGGCACCCTCGCGTCCATGCTTCACGAGCAGGGGCACGTCGTGTCCGGATCGGACCGGGACATCTACCCTCCCATGAGCGACCTGCTGCGGAAAAGCGGGATGAAGCTTCACAACGGCTTCAGCGCGGGACAGGTGGGCAGCCCGGACCTGGTGATCGTGGGCAACGCGATCAGCAGGGGCAACCCGGAGGTGGAGCACGTGCTGAACCGGCGTATCCCCTACATGTCCATGGCGCAGGCGCTGCGCGACTTTTTCCTCGCCGGCAAGGAGGTCATCGCCGTGGCCGGCACGCACGGCAAGAGCACCACGACCGCGCTCCTGGCCCACCTGCTCGAGTCGACCGGCATGGACCCCTCGTTTTTCGTGGGCGGCGTTTCCCGAAACCACGATGCCAACTACCGGCTCGGGTCGGGCCGGCATTTCATCATCGAGGGGGACGAGTACGACTCCGCCTTCTTCGAGAAGGTGCCCAAGTTCATCTTCTACCGGCCCTCGCACCTGGTCATCACCTCGCTCGAGTTCGACCACGCGGACATCTACCGCGACCTGGCGGAGATCGAGCTCTGGTTCCGGAGGCTCGTTAACATCGTCCCTTCCGAGGGCTGCATCGTGTATTCATCGGACTATCCGAACCTTGCGGACATCGTTGCGAAATCGCATTCGCGCACCCTTTCCTACGGCGGGCCGGGCGCGGACGTGGCCTACGCGTTCAGGGGATATTCCGGGACGTGCTCGGACCTCCGCATCGAGCGCCCGGGCGGGGTCCTGGACCTTCGGTCCGAACAGTTCGGGCACTTCAACTACGCGAACATCACCGCCGCGGTCGCCATGGCCGGGGTCCTGGGCGCGGACGACGCCGGCATCCGCAGGGGCGTGGAATCGTTCCTCGGCGTGAAGCGGCGCCAGGAGCTGGTATACCGGGGGAACGGGACCATAGTGTACGACGACTTCGCGCACCATCCGACCGCGATCTCCTCCGTGCTTTCAACCATGCGCGAGCGATATCCGGACGCGCGGATATGGGCCGTGTACGAGCCGCGCTCGGCCACGTCGCGGCGGAACGTGTTCCAGGACATACTTCCCGCCGCGTTCAGGGCGGCGGACGTCATTTTAATCAAGACGCCCTTTGAGGGCTCGGCGGTGCGCGAGGGCGAAAAGCTCGACCCGGACCGTCTCCTCCGCGACATCAGGGCCTTTAACCGGGACTCCCATCTCTTCCCGGAAACAGAGGACATTCTGGAACATATAAAAATGAACCTTGCCCCGGGAAAGGACAACGTCATCGTGATCATGTCCAACGGCGGGTTTGACGGCATTTACGAAAAGCTGCGCGTGATGCTGGAGGAATTATACCCCGATAGGTCCGCAAGCGCTTGCGGACCTATCGGGGCGGCATTAAATAATTAAGGAAGAAACCCATGAAAAAATTCATATATGCAATCGTCGCCCTCGCGCTGCTCTCCGCGCCCCTTGCCGCGAAAGAGAAATACGCGCTCCTGAAGCTTGACGGAAGCGTGAACCCGATCATGGCACAGTTCCTGTCCGACTCCATCAGGCAGGCGGGCAAAGACGGCGCCGGCTTCATCGTGCTCCAGGTGGACACGCCCGGCGGCATGGTCGATTCCATGCGCGAGATCATCAAGGCGATCCTTTCGTCCGAGGTGCCGGTGGTGGCTTTCACCAGCCCGCGCGGCGCGCAGGCCGGGTCGGCGGGCGGCTACATCATGCTGGCCGCCCACGTCGCGGCCATGGCGCCGGGCACCGAGATCGGCGCCATGCACCCGGTCGGCCCCTCGCTCGACTTCATGCCGCGCGACGAGAAGGGCGATCCCGCGGGGGTCATGGAAAAGAAGGTGCTGAACGACATGGTCGCGTACGCGAAAAGCCTGGCGCACAAGCGGGGCAGGAGCGAGGCCTGGGCCGAGCGCGCGGTCAGGGAGGCGGTCTCGAGCACCTACATGGAAGCGCTCCGGGCGAACGTCATAGACCTCGTGGCCGAGGACATGCCCGACCTCATGAAGAAGCTGGACGGCAGGCGCGTCGCCATGAACGGGAAGGATGTCGTGCTCAGGACCGGCGGCGCCGTTGCGGTCGCGTATGTAATGGACTGGAAGCAGAAGCTCTTCAATTTCTTCGCGGACCCGCAGATGATACTGCTCCTGCTGGTCCTTTCCGTGATAGGCATCGGGATCGAGATCAAGAGCCCGGGCCTCATCGCGCCGGGCGTGATCGGCGTGGCTGCCCTGTTCTTCTTCCTGCTCGCGGTCCGCATCCTTCCGGTCAACGTTGCCGGCATCGCGCTCATCGCGCTTGCCGTCGTGCTGTTCATCCTGGAGCTCAAGATCACCAGCTACGGGCTCCTTACCGTCGGCGGCATAGCCTCGTTCGTGTTCGGGTCGATGATCCTGTTCGACTCGCCGCTGCCGGGCGGCTCGATACCCCTGACCACGATCATCACCGCGGTCGTGTTCCTGATGGCCTTCATGTTCATCGTGGTGCGCTCGGTCATGAAGGCCCATCGCGCGCAGGTGACCACCGGCCGCGAGGGCATCATCGGCGAAACGGGGACCGCCATGGAGGACTTCGCCGGCGGGAAAGGCGTGGTCAGGGTCCACGGCGAGATCTGGAAGGCCGTCTCCGACCAGGAGGTCCGGAACGGCGAGGGGATCACGGTGCTCGAGATTGACGGTTTCACGCTGAAGGTGGCAAAGAAATAAACTCACCCCGCCTCCGGCGCCAGCCGAGCGCTTTCGGGACATCCTGTCCCCGCCCGGCATTACATCATCCTGTTGTGAACCTCTCTCGTATCGGAGAGGGCTTTTTAAGAACAATATCTTCCTGATTATAACCCCCCTTCTCCCCGGGGAGAAGGGGGGCAGGGGGGATGAGGTCAATATAACATAAAAGGAGGTCTTTCATGTTCGGTTTAAATATCATCATGGTGCTGGTCATTCTTGGCGCTCTTGTCCTCATCGCGTCGCTCAAGATCGTGAAGGAGTACGAGCGCGCGGTCGTGTTCAGGCTGGGCCGTCTCCTCAAGTCGGCCAAGGGCCCCGGGATCATCATTATCATACCCCTCATCGACCGGTGGGTACGGGTCAACCTTCGCCTCATAGCCATGGAGGTACCGCCCCAGGACATCATCACCAGGGACAACGTGTCGGTGAAGGTGAACGCGGTGGTCTATTTCAGGGTCGTCGAGCCGAACCGCGCCATCACCGAGGTGGACGATTACATGTACGCGACCTCCCAGCTCTCCCAGACCACGCTCCGGAGCATCCTGGGCCAGGTCGAGCTGGATGACCTGCTCTCGGCGCGGGACCGGATCAATGCCGAGCTCCAGAAGGTCCTTGACACGCACACCGAGCCGTGGGGCATCAAGGTCGCCAATGTGGACGTGAAGAACGTGGACCTTCCCCAGGAGATGCAGCGGGCGCTGGCCAAGCAGGCGGAGGCGGAGCGGGAGCGCCGGTCCAAGGTCATCGGCGCCGAGGGCGAGTTCCAGGCGGCGCAGAAGATGGTGGACGCGGCCGCGCTCATGGAAGCGCACCCGATGTCCCTGCAGCTGCGGTACCTGCAGACCCTGCGCGAGATATCGGCGGAGAAGAACTCGACAACGCTCTTCCCTATCCCGATAGACCTGATAGACATGTTTTTGAACAAGAGGAACAAGTAGCCGGAAGCCCCGGGCTGCATGCGATGTCATTGCGAGGAGCCCCGGCATGTCTGCAAGGGTATGCAGGCATGCCGGAGGGCGACGTAACATGCCTCGGCTCACTTCGACAGGCTCAGCGCAAGTCGCTCGGCAACCGACCGGTCCCTGAGCGTAGTCGAAGGGTGGGTCCCTGAGCGTTGTCGAAGGGCGTTCCGCCCGCGATGACAAAAATGACAAAGCTGCGATTCTGACAGGCCATGTATTTATATGTCAGACACGGAATTACTCTTGACAGGGACGCTGAGTAGCCAATATTTTCCCTAATTTTTTTCAAAAACAGAGGCGGGCGGGTGTATGCGCCCGCTCATATCATGGGGTGTGCAGTATGGAAAAGCGTGATGTAGTAAAGGCATGGCTCGGCCAGATCCGGAGCAATTTCCTCGTGCTGTCCGTGATGCTGGTCGCGGTTGGCCTTGCCCTGGCGGCGGTCCATATCAAAAGGACGGGCGAGGGCAGCTTCAGCGTCGTGGACGCTATTCTCATAATGATCGGGGTGGTCATAGCCCACGCGTCGGTCAACCTCTTCAACGAGTATTCCGATTCCCAGACCGGGATCGATAACCATACGCAGAAGACGCCCTTCAGCGGCGGCACGGGGCTGATACAGGCGGGCGTCACCACGCCCGTCGCGGTGAACACCGCCGCCTGGCAGACGATTGTATGGGCCTTTCTGATCGGTCTCTACTTCACCATGACGTCCCACTGGGTCATTGCAATCATAATGCTCATCGGAGGGCTCTCCATTATTTTCTACACGCAGCACCTGGCAAAGGTGCTCCTGGGCGAGTTCTTCGCGGGCCTGAGCCTGGGCTCCCTCGTGGTAGTCGGCGCGTTCGCGGCCATGGTCGGGCGGCCGGGCATGGACGCATGCTCCCTCTTCCCGATCGAGGTCATCCTTATCTCCATCCCGCCCGGCATCCTGACCGCGCTCCTCCTGTTCCTGAACGAGTTCCCGGACGCGGACGTGGACAGGAAGTTCGGCCGTTTTCACCTGGTAATCTGGCTCGGAAGGAAAAAAGCGTCGTACCTGTACGTGTTCGGCCTGCTCATGACCTACGTGACGATTCTCCTGCCCCCGCTTCTCGGCGTGTCGTCCTGGTGGGTGATGCTGGGGTTCCTGACCCTGCCGATCGCGGTCAGGGCCGGCATGACGGCCCTGAAGTATCCCGAGGACATGCAGAAGCTGGTGCCGGCCATGGGCCAGAATGTCATCGTGGTGCTCGCCACCGACTTCCTCCTGGCCGTCGGGCTCGTGCTGGAGCTGATATTCTCCGTATGAGGCTGCCAGCCGTCATCGTGCTGGCCGCGGCGCTGACGTCATGCGCCGTGCCCGGCATCCGCACCTTTAACAACGATCTCGCGAAATCGTACCATGATCCGGTGGGCTACTTCCACCGGGTCGCCGGCGCGGGCGACCTCGTCGCCGTGATGCGCTGCGTCGAGGAGGGCTTCGTCGGCGTGAACGCGCGCGACGCGTACGGCTGGACCGCGTGCATGTACGCCGCGCGGGGCGGCCACGACGGCGTGGTAGAGTATCTCGTCGCGAAGGGCGCTGATTTCAAGGCCGCGGAGGCCGGCGAGACTGCCCTTACAATCGCCATTGACGGCGGCTGGCCCGGGACCGCGGCGTATGTCATCGAGGCGGGCGGGGCGGTAACGTCACGGGACCCGGACGGGAATTCCCCCCTGATGAAGGCGGCGGTGCGCGGGTACGGCGATATCGTGCGCGAGCTCCTGTCCCGGGGCTTCGACATCAACGAAAAGAACAACGCGGGCAAAACGCCCCTGCTGGCCGCGATCGAGGCGCGCTATTTCGACATCGCCGGCATTCTCCT
>Ga0116149_1003003_pt1 | contig 17873 bp, 13 predicted proteins | sample AD_UKC057_MetaG_FD_89787 | JGI IMG/M metagenome (GOLD analysis project Ga0116149, IMG submission 89787) | Active sludge microbial communities of municipal wastewater-treating anaerobic digesters from USA - AD_UKC057_MetaG | ecosystem: Engineered > Bioreactor > Anaerobic > Digestate | place: USA... | reverse complement strand
GCCGCGCGGGCCAGCACGTTGAACGGTGTCGTACATCGGTTAGCGGCGCGGGGATCGGCGTCGCCCGCCCCGGCCAGAGGGCTGCGGTGCCTGTGTCCCGGCTGGCGACCCGCCGCGCGCGCCGCCCTGATGCGTTTTCTCGCGACGCCGCCCCGGCTCCGCCTTTCGGGGCGGGCATTGTCCCGCCGCATCGGCTCCGCGCCGCTGCGAACCGCCTTTGCGCGCCTTCTTCTCTGCGGCGCCCGCCGCGGCCTGCTCGCTGCCGGCCAGCACAAAGTCGGCACGCCGCTGATTGAAGTCCACCGTGGCGACCTGCACCTGAACGACCGTACCCACGCGGTAGACCGTTTCACCCGCGCTCAAGGACTCGTTCGAGGGATTGAACCGCACGAACTGCCGCGAGAGGTTGGAGATGTGGATCATGCCGCCCATCGCCAGATCCGGAATGTCGATGAAGACGCCGTAGTTGGTACACTTGGCCACCACCGCCCGGTAGACAATCGGTCGCTGCTCATCGAGCTGCTGCTGAAGGAAGCGGAACTTCTTGATCTCGATCAACTGGCGCGAGGCGTCGTCCGCCACCTGCTCGCGCTCGGTGGCCAGAAACGCCGTCTGGATCAATTCGTGCTGCGGCATCTTGCCGCCTTTCCCGTCGAGGAAATCGGCGAGTTGCCGGTGCAGCACCAGATCGGGATAGCGCCGGATGGGCGACGTGAAGTGCGCGTAATACGCCTTCGCCAAGCCGAAGTGGCCGATCTTCTCGGCCGAATAGACCGCGCGCTTCATACTGCGCAGCACCATCATGTGCGCATGGTAGCGCAGCGGGTGCTCCTGCGTATCCTTGAGAAACTTGGCCAGCCGCTTGGGATCGGACAGGTCGCCGGGACGGAAGCCTAGTATCGCCAGGTTCGCCTGCAACTCCTCAAGCTTCTCCTCATCCGGCGGCTCGTGCAGGCGCACGAGAATCTTGATGCCGCGCGTCCACAGCTCGGTCGCGACCGCCTCGTTCGCCGCCACCATGCACTCCTCGATCAACTGGTGCGACTCGTCGTAAGGCCGCACCGCCAGGCCGGTCATGCGCGCGTGGTCGTCCAGCATCACCTCCACCTCGGGCACCTCCAGGTCCAGCGCGGCCATGGAGAACCGCCGCTGGCGCAACTGGGACGCGAGCCGCCACGTCTCTTTCAACAGTCGGCGCGTCGCCTCAGACACCGTTGCCAACCCCTCCGGCGGCTGATCGGCGATGATGGCCATCGCCTGCTCGTAGTTCAGGCGCAGCGCGGAGCGGATGCGCGTCCGCGCGAAACGGCGCTCGATCATGCGGCCCGCCGCATCGAAAGTCATAAAGGCCGAAAACGTCAGGCGGTCCTCATCGGGCCGCAGGCTGCAGACCCCGTTGGAAAGCTGCTCGGGCAGCATCGGAATCACCTTGTCCACCAGATACACGCTGGTGCCGCGCTGGCGCGCCTCGCGGTCCAGCGGCGTGCCAGGCCGCACGAAATGGCTCACGTCGGCAATGTGCACCCCCAGCACACGGTTGCCGAGGGCGTCGGTCTCCAGCGAGACGGCGTCGTCGAAATCGCGCGCGGTCGCCGGATCGACCGTGATGATGAAACGGCTCCGAAGATCTTCCCGGCGCCCCGGCTTGGCCAACCGCTGCGCCACGCGTTCCGCCTCATCGATCACCTCTGCGGGAAAGGCTTCGGGCAGGTCAAACTGCTTCATCACCACCGTCGTGTCGAGCGAAGGCTGGTCGGCCGGCCCGATCACATCCACGATCTCGCCCTCCGGCGCGACATAGCGGTTTTCCCAGCCCGTGAACCGCACCACCACGCGATCGCCGGGCTGGGCGCCGTTGGCGGCCGGCACATAGAAATCTTTGCGGTACACCGGATTGAGCGGCACCACATAGAGGAACTTGCCGGTGGTGAAGAGCGTGCCGACGATATCGCGCGCGCAGCGTTCAACAATCTTGATCACTTTACCCTTGGACTCGCCGCCGCTGCGGTAAAGGCGGATCGTGACGATATCACCGGGCAGAGAGGTCCCCAGATCCTCACTCTCCACCCAGATAAACTTCCCCGTCTCGCGTTCGGTCACGTTGCCGGCACCGTTGCGCACCAGACGCAGCGGTCCGGTCACCAGATCGGCCTGCTTGCCGAGCGTGTACGCCCCGCCTTGGCGAATCTGCACGATTTCGCCGTCACGCACCATCTGCTGCAGCAGGTCGTGGAGACGCTTGATTTGCTTGCCCCGGAACCCCAGCGTCCGGCTGATATCCTTCGCTGTCCAGGCATGGTCCGGTTCGGACTCAAACAGATATTGAATCGCGATTTTTTCTTTGTTGGTTTCTTTCATTTGCTTCTGATCTTATCTCACCCGCGCCGCGATTGTCTCCAAAAATTTACGGCGCGCGCAGCTCTTCAGGTCGGAGAACCCGCAGGCGCGCGAGTTGCAACCGGTAACGTCCGGGCTCGTCGCTCGCCGGCGCGCCTAGGCGTGTGGCGGCAATCCGGATGTAGCGTGCGGCGGGATAACCGATCACCGTGTAGAGGTCAACCGCCAGCCCGTCCGGCCCGAGGGCCGCACCGCCATCCACTTTTTTTACCGTCGTGTAGGCCCCGGGCTCTTTCGCGAGTTGAACCGTGAAGGCGCGCGGGAACCCCGCCGCCGAACCGTCCGTTCCGGTCACATCGCGCCGCGGCACCAAGACAAGCTGCCCCAGCGTGCGCTCTTCGCCCAAGTCGATCTCAATCCATTCCTCGGCGTCGGCCGCCGCATGATGCTTCGAGCTGTATCCCTTGCGGGCCGTGTCCTGCTCCGGCGCAAAGAGATGCGCGATCCCCCACCCCCCCGCCTCGTGCGAGCTGGAGGCCTTGGCGGAATAGGCCATCCGCCGGTCCGACGTTGAACGCTGAAGCGTCGGATCGCGCCAGGCATCGGCCGACACCCCTTCCGCAATCACACGGTAGCTCCCCGCCGGCAAATCGGTCAGTCCGCGCGCTCGACCGTTGACCGTCACGCGGCGGCACCCCGGCAGCGCGATCTCAGCCCGCGTTCCCTTCGGCACCGTCAACAGCAGCGCGATCGAATCCTCTTTGAACGCCCATTCACAGCGCACGGCGCCGCGCGGCGTCGGCACGAGGCCTTTGGCCCAGCGCACCTCGCGCGTCACATGGGGCCGCACGCGGAAGCGGCGGAACCCCGGCTCAAGCGGCACGACTCCCAGCAGGTAGGCGCTGAAATGATGCGCGATCGCGGTGTCTGGATGCGACTCATCCCCCCACCCCTTCGTGATCGTGCCCATGCACTCGGTCGTGGTCCAGGCGCCCTTCCAGCCATCGTCCAGCAGCTTGAGCCAGTTGTGATCGAAGAGCGTCTGCAGGCCGGACTGCGCGAAACCGTATTCGAAACGGCCGCGGCTGGCCAGACTCTGAAACTTGTCGTGACCGATTTTCTTGAACTGCGGCGCGATGCGCCGCGCCCGTTCGGGCGAGACCAGCCCCAGTGACAGCGCGAGCGCGTTGGCCTCAGCCCCGAAGCGCGGCGTCTCGACCGCCTCCCTGTAAAACCCGCCGTCCTCATCCCACAGGTGCCGGTCAAGCGCATGCACGAGCGCCGCTTCGCGACGCCGTGCGGCCGCAGCCTCGTCCCGCAGCGACAATTCGTCGGCGATACGCGCGGCATCTCTGAAGACCGCCCACAGCAGGATATTCATGAAGGCGCGTTTGCGGACATCGCCCACCTTCAGATTGCCGGCGTGCTTGGAAGTTTCGGAACGTTGCTGGAATAATCCGTCAGCCCCGAGATGAGCCTCCAGGTAAGCCATGAGCCGCTGTAGCGCCGGCCAGAGCTCGCGAATCGTCTCGCGGTCGCCGGTGTAGAGCAGGTGATCCCACGCCACCGGCAACAGCCACGCCGCGAATTCATCCGACGGAAACGGCCCATAATCGCCACGCGGAGGCGCCACGCTGCGCTCGGGATAGGGCGAGGCGTGCACATACCCGTCCGGCGTCTGATTGAAGGCGAGCATGCGCAGCGAATCGCGCAGATAAACGGGGTTCGCCGAGGCATAATACGCGCTGCGCTGCGCGAAGTAGAGATCGCCGGACCAGACCAGCCGGTCGCGTTTCGCGCCGTCTGCCACGTACGAGAGCGTGCGCGCGAACAGCCAACGGTCGAGCCCGCCCGAAAAATCATCGGCCAGCAACACGCGTCCCCGGGCATCGGTTACCCGGATCGCGTCGAAGAGCGGCCATCTCTCTTTAGGCGTGAAGAAGCCCACGCGGCCGCTCGCGAAGGCAGCATCCTCGGCGCGCGCGACCTCTGCACCGTCAAGCCGCACCGCCAGCGCCGGCCCGCGCGCCTCGACCTCCAGCCGGTAGCGAACGCCGTCCACCAGTGGCTCGGCGAGGCGGCGTTCACACAGCACGCGGTCGCGTCCGTCCTGCCGCGCCAACAGCCGCACCGCACCGTCGAGCCCGACCTCCGCCAAGTATGCGTTGCGCGCATCCGCCGCGCGGAACGCCAGCCCTGCGGCGGACACGTGATCGGGATTGGCGCGCAGCTCGAAGGTCGTCTCGATGCACACATCGCCCCACGACGCGCCATCGCGGCTCAGTCCGATCTCTTCGGCCTGCTCAAGCTTGCGCGGCAGCAGCCAACCGTCCACGCACTTCCAGGCGTCGTGATTCGGGAAGGAAGCGATCTGCAACGTCCACGCGCTGATCGCCCACAGCCGATTCAAACGCTCGTCGCCGCACAGGAAAAGCCCGTCGTTCGGCGTACGGTCATACACCCCGCTGTTCACCATCGCCACGGCGTCGATGGAGACCTCGGTGCCGGGGGTGTCAAGCTGAAGCCTAACATACCGGGTCTGGCCTTGAATCAGCGGTGCGATGAAACGCCCGGTACGCGGCACGGTATAGGTCTCGTGCCGGTAGACATTCCCCGGCAGCACCGGCAGATCAAACGTCTCGCCGAGGTAACGGGCACTGGTCGAACGCGTGAAGCAGCCAGTTTCTGAGAGACCGTCAGGATGACACGCATAGGCCAACCGCACGACCGGCAGCCCCTGCTTTGCGGTCACCGTGAAGACTGCGTATCCGCCGACACTCTGCCGCCCGAAATCGAGCACCACCACTGGCTTGGGGCCGCCGGCCACATAAGCCAGCCGACAGCTCGCGCCGTCCTCGGCCAACAGACGCTCGGCCCCCTCCACCGAACCCTCGCTGCGCACGGTGCCGACCGGATACACCCAGTCGGTTGCGGGCGTCAAGGCGTATGACCGCGCCTGATCCATCCATGCATCCGCCTCCGGCGCATCCAGCAACCGGCACGCCGACACCCACACCACACAGCCCACGACCACCGCCTGCGCCACCCGTTTTGCATTCAGCCCGCTTTGCATTCTGTCCTCCTGATTATCTTGAAAAACGCAGTCGTTGTTCAAACGGGAATGCGTTCTCGACGTGTCGGATCAGCGGTTCGCCCTCCTCCGGCTGGCCCAGCACCTCGATCACATCAAAACGAAAAAAAAGCCGCGGATAGCCGGCCTTGCGCACATAAGCCGCCGCAGCGCGGTTCAGCGCATGGCGCTTGCGGGGGTTAACTGCAGACAACGGCCGGCCGAAATCCTCGCGCCGGCGCGTCTTGACCTCGACGAACACAAGGGTGTCACCGCGCCGCACCACCAGATCGATCTCGTCATGACGGTCCGGACGCACGTTCTGTCCGATGACCGCATACCCGGACGCCTTGAGAAACGCCGCTGCGCGCGCCTCGCCCCAGGCCCCCACCACAGCCGAGCGCGGCGGCTTGTTCCGCTCGCCGCCGCGACCCGTCACGATCTGGAGGAGTCTTGCGAACACGGGTGTCCAGCGTCCTAACGCGTCGCCGCGCACGCGCGCCCCGCCTCGAACGCCTTGAGATTCATATCGACCAGCTTGGCCGGGATGCGCGCCTGCATCGCCTGGTGCCACAACTCGGCGCTGAAGGGCGTCAGGACAGACAGCGCGCCGGCCAGCACCATGTTCATCGTGCGGGTATTGCCCACTTCCTTAGCCACCGCCAGCGCGTCAACATACAGCGCCGACGGATATTCTGCACGCAGGCGATCATCCAGATCTGTCACCGCAGCCTGCTGGCCGCTCGAAACCGTGACGGGCGTCATGTTCATGTCGTTGATCAGCACCTTGCCGCCCGGCGCGAGCAGATGCCGCCAGCGCAGAGCCTCCAGCCGCTCGAAAGAAACCAGCAGGTCACTGGCGCCGTCCGGGATGATCGGCGCGTACACCTTCTCGCCGAAACGCACCTGGCTGATCACACTGCCACCGCGCTGCGCCATGCCGTGGATCTCGCTCTTCTTCACATCCAGTCCGGCCAGCGCCGCCGTCTTCGCCAGAATATCGCTGGTGAGAAGAATACCCTGACCGCCCACGCCCACCAAAGAAACATTCATCGTCTTCATGTCCATCAACTCCTTCACGCGCTAGCGGATTTTGGTGATCGCCCCGAATTTGCACGTCTGCCTGCACATGGTGCACCCCGAGCACTGCACGGGGTCGATGCGCGACTTGAACCGTTTGCCGTCCGGCGTCGGCTCGCCGCGTTCGATCGCGGGACAACCCAGTTTAAAGCAGGCGCCGCAGGCCTTGCATGTGACCGGGTCCACCTCGCAGGTGCCGGCATTCATCAGTTTGGCGGCGATGCGGCAGGGTCCGCCCGCGATCACGACCGACGGCTCGGGGGCATCCAGCTCCTCCTTGAGCACCCGCTCCAGGGCGGCCAGGTCATACGCATCCACGCGCGCGACGCGCTTGAAGCCCATCGCCTTGGCCAGCTCGGCAATGTCCGTGACCGGCGCGGGTTCGCCGCACAGGGTGCGTCCGGAGCCCGGATTCTCCTGGTGACCGGTCATGCCAGTGATGCGGTTGTCGAGCACGATCGTGGTGATCGTGCCGCCGTTGTAGAGCACATTCAGGATGCCGGTCATGCCGGAGTGGAAAAAGGTCGAGTCGCCGATCACCGCGCAGAGGCGGCCGGTCTTTCCTGCCTTCTCCATGCCGAAGGCATTGCCGATGCAGGCACCCATGCAGATCGTGGTATCCATCGCGCTGAGCGGAGGGAACGCGCCCAGCGTGTAGCATCCGATGTCGCCGGTGACGGTCGCGCCCAGTTTGGCCAGCGTATAGAAGACCGCGCGATGGCTGCACCCGGAGCAGAGCACCGGCGGACGCGTCGGCAGGCCGGCATCCGCGCGCGTGACGGGGGGCAGCTCGACATCGCCAAGCAACTCTTTGCGCAGCGCGGTCAGGCGCATCGGATTCATCTCAAGCATATTCAACTCGGTCGCGTGCTCGACCACCTCAATGCCGAGTGCCCGCACCTGCTCTTCCATGAACGGGTCCAGCTCTTCAATCACCAGCACGCGCTCCACACTCGCCGCAAATGCTTTGACCTGCTCGACCGGCAGCGGGTTAGTGAAGCCCAGCTTCAACACGCTGAACTCGGGAAAAACCTCCTTCACATACTGGTACGTCACGCCGGAGGTGATGATGCCAAGCCGGTCATCGCCGCGCTCGACGCGGTTGAAGGGCGTTTCGCAGGCAAAGGCCCGCATCGCGGCGGTACGCTCCTGCGCTTTCAGACGCTGGGGCCGCGCGAACATCGGCACCGGGATGTAGCGCCGGATGTCCTTGACGTACGCTTTGCGCTGCGGGGTTCCCGCTCCGAAATCGTCGCCGACGTCCACGACCGTCGAGGTGTGCGACGTACGGGTCGACAGCCGCACGAATGCCGGCACCTGAAACTGCTCCGAGACCTCGAACGCGGCCTGTACCATGTCGAAGGTCTCTTGACTGTCGGCAGGCTCAAAGAGCGCGGCGCGCGCGAACTTGACCAGATTGCGCGAATCCTGCTCGTTCTGCGAGCTGTGCATGCCGGGATCGTCTGCCACAATCACCACCAGGCCACCGTTCGCTCCGACATACGTGTAGGTCATCAGCGGATCCATCGCCACATTGAGGCCCACATGCTTCATGGCGGTCAGCGCGCGCGCACCAGCGATCGAAGCGCCGATGGCGACCTCCATCGAGACCTTTTCATTCACGCCCCACTCGCAGGAAATCGAGTCTTTGAACTTCGCCACATTCTCGAGGATCTCAGTGCTCGGCGTTCCCGGATAGGCCGACGCCACGGCGCAGCCCGCCTTGCAAGCCGCCCATGCGACCGCTTCATTCGCTGACAACAAAACCTTACGGCTCATCTGTTCGTCCCTCTTTCTCTTTCTCAACAAATCTGTGGGACTCGCCGACAGACACCGGCAAAGAGACAGTCCCTCGTCACTGACGCACCCTCACCGTCGGCGGGTTTTCGTGGGGCGGGATTGTCCCATGCGCCCCATCCCTCCGTCAATGAAAAAGCCTGCACCGTAACGGGCGCGCGTTGCCTCCGCTGCGGACGGGAGGCCGACTCCCGCATCGGGATTTATATGGGATGAACCGAATGCCTCGCGGGCGCTCAGCGCTGCACGCGGGCGTTGCCCTTCCAGACGCTCCAGACCTGCTCCTCGTCCGCCGGCAGGGCATAGTCCACCAGCATCGTTGTGGCCAGCGCACCGGTGGCCCAGCCGAACTGAATCCATTTCTCCGGTGCCCACCCCTTGAGGATGGCGTAGAGCATGCCGCCGACAAACCCGTCGCCGCCTCCGATGCGGTCCAGAACCGCGATCGGACGCGGCTCCACCACATGCCACGCCGTGCCGACGGCCATCAGCGCCCCCCAGTGATGGGCGTTGGCGTGGTCGACCTCACGCAGCGTCGTACCGTAGACCTGCGCGTTGGGGAAGGCTTTTTTGACCGTCTCGATCATGCCCTTGAACCCGTCGATCTTGGCCTTGATATCTTTGCCGCCCGCTTCGGGCCCCTTCACGCCGAGGCAGAGCTGGAAATCTTCCTCATTGCCCACGAGGATATCCGCCACACTGGCGATTTCGGTGAAGATTGCGGAGAGATCCTGTTCGCGTCCTTTCCAGAATGACGCGCGGTAATTGAGGTCAAACGAGATCTTGGTGCCATACTTCTTGGCGGCGCGCGCCAGCTCAAGGCAGAACGCGCTGGTCTCGGGCGAAAGGGCGCCGATCAGGCCAGACAAATGCACGATCTGCACGCCCTCCTGGCCGAAGATGCGGTCCAGGTCGAAATCCTTGACATTGAGTGTGCGCCCCACTTCGCCGGCGCGGTCATTCCAGACGCGCGGGCCACGCGAGCCCAATCCGCTGTCGGCGATATTAATCTGGTGGCGGAAGCCCCAGGGGCCGCCCTGGTCGACTTCAACGCCTTCGTAATCCATGTGACGGCCGCGCAGATTGTCCTTGATAAGCTGGGCGATCGGACTGCCCTTGACAAAGGTGGTCAGCACTTTGACCGGCATACCCAGATAGGCCGCCACGCTGGCAACGTTGGTTTCGGCGCTGGTCGCCTGCATCATGAAGGCCCCACCGAGGTGCACCGGCTGTCCATTGACGGGGGTGATGCGGATCCCCATGCTTGTCGGGACGAGCAGCGCATACTTGCAATTTTCTCTCAAATCAAGCGTCATGACACTCTCCATACTTCAACGTGTTCCATCAAAAAAAAACGCACATCGATCCACCACCATGCGCTCACGCATAGCGGGTCTCGTTTATAACAACCCCCCTCCGCAAAGTCAAGGCGCCCCGGGACGGGTCGGGTGACGGGGACGGCACCGGACGCGGCCTGCGACACGCGGCCTGCGCAGGCTTGCCAGTCGCACGGTGCACCGGCTACCATGCTGATGTCATGCTTATCTATTTGACACTGCCGCTGATCGTGGCTGCGGCCGCGCTGATCGCCGGGGCCACGCCCGCCACGTGGCTGGCGGCGGCGTTGGGCGCCGCGGCGGCTGCCTGGCGCGCCCGCCTGGCCGGCTCGGCCGGAACGCGCATGATCGTCACGCTGGACCCGCTGGCCCCGGACAGCCGACTGGTGCTGGCGGCCCTGCGCGAGGCGCTACGCCAGCTCGCCCGCACGCGCCATGTGGTTTCGCTGCGCACGGCTGCGTTCAGGGCCACGGCGCATCCCCGCCTGCACTTGAGCCTGAGCCGTGACGGCGACCTTGAAATCCATTGTGACGGCGCGCGCGTACAGCGCCTGCGGCAGCCAGGCATCTGGATCGCCGACCATCCGCTGCCGTTGAAGCTGCCCCGCGCGCACTGCCTGACCTTGCGCTTCACCCCGGCGGACGGCGGGCGGGTACGCGTCGCGCTGGCGGCGGCCGCCCCTTTATCCCGGCGCGGCTGGTTTGCCGTGGTGTTCGTGATCGCGGCGGCCTGCGTCTGCGATGCCGCCAGTGTGCTCGCCGGCGCGCTGGGCTTTGCCGCGCAGACCTATCTGCTCGAACACCACCCCGACCGTCCGCGCGATCAGCAGCAGGTCAAAGCGACGTGACCGGTGGCAAAGATAATAGATGTCAAGCAGGCACATCGCATCAAACGTGAGTCGGTTGCGCCCGGACACCTGCCAGAGCCCGGTCATGCCTGGCAACCCCTCCAAGCGCAGCGCGTGCGCCGGCTGCGTATAATGATCCTGATCGCTGGCCGGAAGCGGGCGCGGCCCGACGAGCCGCATCTCACCGCGTACGACATTCACGAGTTGCGGCAACTCGTCGACAAACGTGCGGCGCAGCAAGGCGCCCAACCGGGTCACGCGCGGGTCGCGCTCAAGCTTGAACAGCCGTCCACCCGTCCGACGACGGCGCTGCAGCCGGGCGTGCAGGGTCTCCGCCCGGCGGTCCATCGTGCGGAATTTATAGACTACGAAGGGGCGCCCTCTGAACCCGAAGCGCTCTTGCCGAAAGACAACCGGCCAACCGTCGCACAGCAACACCAGCAACGCCGTCACCGTCAGCACCGGCAAGCAGAGCACCAACAGCAACAGAGCGGCCACTCGTTCCACACAGCCGCACGGCACGGGACCGGCAGGCCATCGAAACCGAAAACAGCCGTCGGTGTCCGGCCGGCAGCGCGCGTCATGAAGCAGCACCGGCGCACACTCCGCCGGCACCGCAGCAGTACCGTCCTCCCGAACGACCTCTGCGATGAAAGCCAGGACCTCCCCCTCCCGGGTCCCCTCTCCGGCTGTGAGCACTCTGGCCATATTTACTGATGAGTATCCGCCTTCCCTCTCTTCACTTCAAGCCCTGAATGAGCCCTCCCTGACGATTCTGTTTGCGGGCACGTACCTACTGGGCTATAGTGCCGCGTGTGTACAGCAGGAACCGGGAGATCGCGCATGAAAGAAATTCTCTGCACACTCGCCGTCTGCCTGATGGTGGCTGCGGCTGTGCATACCAACCATTCCGTGGTCAGAGATGAGGGCCGCCGCACGCGCACCGCCTTGGCCAAGACATCAGAGCCGTCCACGCCGTCAGGCGAAAGCGACGGTGCCGTTGCCAAACGGCTGGACGCCGTGCTGAGCCAACTCACCGCGTGCAACCGGCGCATCACCGCGCTGGAGGAAACGCTGGCCGCGTCTGACCGCGGCGCGGACAGCACGCGCAGCGTACGGAGCGACCTGAACGCCGTACGCCAAGACCTCAAGTCGATCTCTGCTTCTCAAGCCCGCCTGACGGCAGTTCCGGGCTACTTGGCCGATCTGACCCGGTATCTCGATCACTCCTTCGCGCGTGTCGAGCAGGGCTTTGACGACGCGCGCATGCCCGAAGCGCTCGCCGTAGCGCTCGATGACCTGGCGCAGCGGCTCGATGCCATAGAAAGCCTCTTCGCCGCTCTCTACGGGGCGCTAGGCATCGCGTTGGACCCGCAGGACGGCCAGCCGCTCGCCGAGACGCCGTCGCTGGACGCGCGCCTCAACCAACTGGCGGAGCAGAGCGACCAAATCCGCAAGGACATCGAGGCGCTGCGCGACTGGATGACACCGCGCAACATCGACCCGGTCAAGCGGCCGCGCTGAGTGTTCAACGGCGGAGGCCGGCGAGTTCCGGCAGGAGCGCCCGGTTCTCCGCCAGCAGGGCATCGAGCGTCACGCGCTCGCGCCGGGCAGCGGCTTCACGGCCGAGAATCGCGGTGAAATTGCTCTCGACCGCCCTCACGACCTGCTCGTTCGCGCAGTCGCCGGCATCAATCGCCTGACGAAACTCGTCGATGTTGGTGCGCACGCTGGCTTCGGGATTCGGCACCCCCCCGCTGAAGTGCCGCGGCCCGCCGCGCACGTAGGATTTGCCGGCATACGAGAGGCAGGCCGTGCCCTGCGTCCCTTGCAGCGAGGCCGTCAACCGCCCGGTCTTAATCCAATCGTGGTAGGCGCCGAGAATGCCCTGGTGGCACCACATTGTGCCATCGTCGAAAAGATAAACGACGAGGCTGGAGTCACGCGCGTCGCCATGCACCGACGGCCGGAACGCGGCCGACGCGCCCAGCGCGGCGACCGGCGTTTTGCCCAGCGCCCAGACCACGGCATCCAGAATGTGGACGTCATAGTGCACCATGTAGTCACCGCCCAGCGCGACATCATTGCACCACACCAGATCCTTCAGCCGGTTCTCGGCCGATGTCTCCAGCGGCGGGTCTTGATACCCGTTGCCGCCAGCCCAGCCGGAGGAAAAGATCGTCTGCAGTTTGCCCAGCGCGCCGGTCCTGATGCGTTTCGCCACCTCCACATTCACCGGGTCGCGCGGCAACTGGTAGTCAGCCTGAAACACTCGTTTTTCACGCGTCGCCCGCGCCGCCAGACTTTTGATCGCGAGCGTGCCGGGCACGTCGATAGCCACCGGCTTGGCCATGTAAATGTGCAGTCCGGCGTCGAGCGCGGCTGCGGCATGTTGCGGAAAAAAGTACGGCGGCGTTTGTAGCACGACCGCCTCAACCCCGGACGTCACCAGGCGCTGATAACCGTCCAGACCGGAAAAACAGGCGGCTGCCGGCACGCCGAGCTGCGCACCGGCGCGCGCCGCCCGTTCCGGAAAGTAATCGGCCACGGCGCCGAACGTGAAACCGCCGTGCGCGGTGAACAGGCTGCTGATCCACGTGCCGCGACCGCCACAGCCGATCAGTCCCAACTTGATTTTTTTGGCGTAGGACCGCGGGGCGGAGGGCGACAGCACGGTGCCGACGGGCTCCTGACCGCCCGCCACAGAGGCGGCGAGCGGCAGCGCGGTCATGCCCGCATGCGCCAAACGCAAAAATTCGCGCCGCCCGACCCCGTATCCGTTTGCTGTCGTGTTCATGTTTGAAACGCCCCCGTGGCTCTTCGTGTCACCGCCCGCACCTGCGCCTGCACGGCGGCGCACTACCAGCCGCCCACCCGCTGATACCCCAGCCAGCGGGCCACCGCCGCGTTTTTCGAACGCACGTGCAGCTTTTTATAAATACGCAGCACATAGGTATGAACCGTCGCAAAGGCGACATTCAATTTGTCTGCGATTTCCTTGTACGAGAAACCCTGCGCCAGTAGGTCAAGGACCTCCTTCTCGCGCGGCGCCAACTCGTCCGACTCGCCGCCGCCGGAAGCGGCCGCGCCGACGGGCATCGCCGGGGCGGCCGAGGGTGCCTGCGCGCGGAAGGCGTCCACCACCTTACGCGCCAATGCGCTGGTCATCGGCGCGCCGCCGCGGTGGATGTCACGGATCGCCGCCAGCAGGTCGCGCGCACGCGCCGGCTTGACAAGGTACCCGTGCGCGCCCGCCGCCAGGGCGCGGAAAAGATTGTTGGTGTCCTGGTAAACCGTCAGCATCACGATCTGCAACTCGGGCAGACGTTCCGACAACTGCCGTACACACTCGATGCCGTCCATGCCGGGCAGATTAATGTCCATCACCGCCACCTGCGGATGCAGGGCAGGCGCCTGCGCCAGCGCCTCCTCGCCCGAGCCGAACGCGCCGACACAGGTACACTGGGGATCGCTGTTGACAATCTCCACGAGGCCGGAACGCAGCCGGTTGTCGTCTTCCACTATGATCACATCGATGGCCATCACACACTCCCGGCAACCCATCCAGACATTCGGCTCTCACAATAGCGTGATCTTTCCGGCAACGCAATTCCCAATTCTCCAATTGAACCGGGTTTGAGGTTGCGGGATCACCCCGGGATTTGTATAGTACAACCGATTTGTTCGGCTACGGAATAACAAGGAGTGATTTGACCATGTACGTTTCGCTTCAATCGTTTGCGCGTATGGGCGCATCCTGTCTTGTCCTTGCCGGGTTCTGCCTGGTGCTGACGCCTGGCTGCAAACCCTCTGCCGAAAAGATTGCGGCACGCGAGGCGTTGCTGGGCCACGAAATCGAGCGCACGCTGGAGGAGGTGCAGCGCCTGCGGGCCGAGGAAAAAAACAACGAGGCGCTGACGGTGATCGAACGCGCGCTCGCCAATCCGAAGTATGCCGCGCACGCCGCGCGCTTTTTCACAGAAAAGATCGCCGCGCTGCTGGCGCAAAACCAAGACGCCGCCGCTCGTGCCGCCATTCTTGAGGCGTGGAAAAAAGCACCGGAATCGGCACGTGCCGTGTTCGGCAGCGTACACAACGCCTACCGCCAGATGAACCGTCATGACGATATCCGCCACTGGTGCCGCGACCTGCTGGCGCGCGAAATCAGCCTGCCGGTTGACCTCAGTCCGCAGGTGTTGAACTGGCAACTCTCAGCCTCGCTGGCCATGGCAGACGCCGATCTCGCGCAGGCCGATCTTGACAAAGTGGTCCAGGACCTGTCGCCTGAAAAGGCGGCCCCTCTCGTGCAGCAAACGCTCGGAGGCCTGATCGACGGCGGCCAACACGCCTTTGCCAGCCGCCTGCTGCGTCACCTGCAGGCCAAAAAGCTGGAAGCCTCCGCCTATCGCAACCTCTTGGTTTCTCTCACGCTGCGCTGCGTCTTGGCCGCGAAAAGCTGGGACGACGCGCCCGCCGCGTTCGACGCCTGTGTCGCCCAGTTGCCGGACAGCACGCTCTACACGCTCTCGCGCACCTTTTTCACGTCGCTCCAGAAAAATGGGCGTAACGATCTGGTCGAACAGGCCAGCAAAAAAATGGTGTTTAACGCCATCGGCAAGACCAACGCGGTCAACTATGCGGCGCGCGTCTGGGTTGACACCGGCGTGGCTGCCAACCCGGGCGTGTTGCCCGAACGGCTCGACGCTTTGCTGACCGCCCAGATTTCGCCGGTGCAGGTCGGCAACCTTTTCGACCGCTACTTTTACGAGATGGCTGAGCAGCTTACGATCATCCGCGCCCTCTGTACCGTCGGCGAAAGGATCCTCGCGTCCTGTTCCGACGAAAATACGGTCAACTCCGTCAAGGTCAAGATTCTGGACGGCGCCTTCATTACCGAGAACTACGATCTTGCGGTGAGCATGCTGGAAAAGGGCATCCCCGGCAAAGACAAAGCGTGGCATGACATGTCACTGCCAAAGGTCAAGGCGCATCGCGCCATGGCCAAGAAGCAGCCGCGCGAAGCGGTGTCGTTTTTCCGCGAGTTTATGAATGCCTGGCTCACCTCAGATCAAGAGGAGGAGTTCGACCCCACCAGCGGCATCGCCTACAGCCGCGAATGGATTTTGGGCCGCAACGCCAAACGCATTGCCGGCATCCTCGACTCGATCCCGGACAAGGCCGAGGCGGACAAAGCGCGCGCCGAGGCTAAGGGCTACTTCAAGACCGCGCTCGAGAAGGCGGCCAACGACCCGGCGGCTCTTAAACTGCTGCAGGAGGAGACCAAGGGGTTCCTCGACTAGCACCTGAACGACTAACCCCGCCTCCATCCTTCTACCAGCGCGGCGATCGTTTCGAGCGCCTCTGATTCGGACACTGTTTTGAGCCGTTCACCCCGCACGTAGAGCGCATACCGCCCTTGACCGCCGGCCACGGCGATGTCGGCGCCCTTGGCTTCACCCGGCCCGTTCACGACGCACCCCATCACCGCCACATGCGGCCGCGGCGCGTCGGGATGCGCGCGATAAAACCGCTCCAGCCGATCCTCGACGCGCGTCGCCAACCCTGCCACATCCACGCGCGTGCGGCCGCAGGTCGGGCAGGACGTCACTGCCGCGCCCGGCGCCCTCAGCCCCACGCTGCGCAACAGCTCCACGCCCACCCGCACCTCTTTCGCCGGCACGTCAGTGAGCGACACGCGGATCGTATCGCCGATGCCCTCCAACAGGAGAGCGCCCAGCGCCACACAGGAGCGCACGGTACCGGGCAGGAACGTGCCGGCCTCGGTCACCCCGAGGTGCAGCGGGTAGACGGTGCGCGCCGACAGTAGGCGGTAGGCCGCAAGCGTGCGCGGCACGTCAGAGGCCTTGACCGAAATCTTGATCTCGTGATACGCCTCGGCTTCGAGCAGCGCGATATGGCGCAGGGCGCTTTCGACCAGCGCCTCAGCCGTGGCCGACCCATGCCGCGCCAAAATATCGGCCTCGAGCGAGCCTCCGTTCACGCCGATGCGGATCGGCACGCGGCGGCTGCGGGCCGCAGCCACCACGGCGCGCACGCGCTCGGGCCCGCCGATGTTCCCGGGATTGATGCGCAATCCGTCCGCGCCGGCCTCCAGTGCCGCGAGCGCGAGCCGGTGGTCGAAATGGATGTCTGCCACCAGCGGCAGCGGCGACAGGGCACGCACCCGCTTGAAGACGGCAGCCGCCTCCGCGTCCGGAACGGTCAGCCGCACAATGTCGCACCCCAAGTCGGCGGCCTCGCCGATCTGACCCAGCAACGCCTGAGCATCGTGCGGATCGGCGTTCGTCATGGTCTGCACGCTGACGGGCGCACCGCCGCCGATCGCCACCGCGCCTACGAAGATCTGGCGCGTCTCGCCGCGCGGACGCACCGTCGGTGTTGCATCAGTCTGCATGGTGATTACGGCTCCGTTCTGCCGCCGCTCCACCGCGTCACGGACGCACGTCCGCGGCAGGTGTTACGGTTTCCGCCGCCTCCTGCTCGTGCGCCATCGCGCGCAGTTCCCGGTTACTCCTGATCTTGCGCGTGATGTCGGTATAGACGAGCAGCAGCATGAGACCGATCAGGAGGACGGCAAAGGTGTTGACCAGCACGGCGACCACTTTGGGATGCGGCTTGCGGCGCGTGATGATTTCATACAGGGCGAACATGATATGCCCGCCATCCAGCACCGGGAAGGGCAGCAGGTTCAGGATCGCCAGATTGACGCAGATCATGCGCAAGAAGCCCAGGCCGTCGATCAGGCTGCCGCGCACCGTGTTGTAGAGTCCCATCACGATCGCGACAGGCCCGCCGATATTGCGCGCGACGGCCTTACGCTCGCCCGGCGATTCAGGCGCGACCATCGCTTGCAAGACCCGCACGACCGAGAGCGAATCCCATTTGAGCTGCTGCCAAGGATCGCGATACATCATCCAAGGCTTCACGCCCTCGCGTCCGTCGCTCCAGCGGATTCCGACCAAATATCGTTTCGCCTCTTGCTCATAGCGCGGCGTCACCGAAAGCTTCACGCGCCCGGCGCCGCGTTGCAGCGTAAGCAGCGCCGGCTGCGCGCCCCGTTTTGCGATCAGCGCGGAAAAATGATACGCACCCAACACCGGCGTCTCATCCACCGCCAGAATCACGTCCTTCACCTGAAGCCCGCTCTGCGCGGCCGGCGAGCCGGGAATCACCTCGTCCACCTCGCAGCGCGCCTCGGGAAAGACGCCAGCCAGTATCCGCAAGCCCAGCGCGTTGTTGGTTTCGAACGAGAGGGTCAGATCGCGGCGCACGCCGTCGCGCACCACGCCGAAGGTCGCCGCGCCGGAGCCGCCCGCCAGTTGCCACTCCACCTGAAGGTCGGTCCACGTCGCCACCTTGCGCCCGTTGACGCTGTCGATGCGG
>Ga0116149_1002987_pt1 | contig 17946 bp, 21 predicted proteins | sample AD_UKC057_MetaG_FD_89787 | JGI IMG/M metagenome (GOLD analysis project Ga0116149, IMG submission 89787) | Active sludge microbial communities of municipal wastewater-treating anaerobic digesters from USA - AD_UKC057_MetaG | ecosystem: Engineered > Bioreactor > Anaerobic > Digestate | place: USA... | reverse complement strand
CCACTTCGCGCTGCGCATCGGCGCTGAGGTGGTCTGCGAAAAGCCGCTGGTGCTCAATCCCTGGAACCTCGACGCCCTCAAGGAGATGGAACGCGAGAGCGGCCACCGCGTCTGGACCCTGCTCCAGCTGCGCGTCCACCCCGCCCTGCTCGCCCTGCGCGAGCGCATCGCCGCCGGGCCGGCGGACAAGATCCACGAGGTCGAGCTGACCTATATCACCTCGCGCGGGCGCTGGTATGACTATTCCTGGAAAGGGGATGTGCAAAAATCGGGGGGGATCGCCACCAACATCGGCATCCATTTCTTCGACCTGCTGGCGTGGATCTTTGGTCCGCCGCGGGAGATGGAGGTGCACCTCGCCGAGACCCACCGCGCCGCCGGCTATATCGGGCTGGAAAAGGCGCGGGTGCGCTGGCTGCTCTCGATCGACCGCCGCGATCTGCCTCCGGCTGCTGTGGCCGCGGGCAAGTCGACTTTCCGCTCGATCATGGTCGATGGCGAGGAGGTGGAGTTTTCGGAGGGGTTCACCGATCTGCACACCAAAGTCTATGAGGAGATCCTCGCCGGGCGCGGCTTTGGCATCGATGAGGCGCGCACCTCGGTGGAGATTGCGCACTGGATCAGGCATGCCACGCCGGTCAAGGCGGATCCGCTGCGGGCCCATCCGCTGCTGCGCTAGCAGCCTGCCGGCCCTGCGTGGAAAAACCTGTTTTCATCTCGCACCCACCCGGACCGTGCCAGGTGAGCGCTGCCCCCAACAATCTCGTTCCCTCCCGGACTGTGCCGGGTGAGCACCAGGAGAAAAATATTATGGCGGCTTGAGCCGGATTGATTAGTGATAAGGCTTTACAGTTCGAGAAGTTCCAGGAGCTGATCCACAGAAAGGTGATGATGGGCTGCAATACTATTTAGAATGCTCTTGAATGTGCTTAATTTAAGTGGATTATGATCCGGCACAGTTTCATGATGCTCGCCATCTCTCTTTGTGGTGATGCGAATATGGGATCCTCTTTGGCGCGTGATCTCATATCCAAGCTTTCTCAGCGCGATTATCAGCTCATCAGCAGAAATATCGCGGGGCAGTTTCATAATGCAAATACTTCATCACGCGAATAGATAAGTCGCACTACTTTAGGAATTTCTGCTGTTTCCGTGAAATGGCAGGCAATGGCTTCCTTGATATTGGCGCGCAGCTCTTCCATAGTTTCAGCTTCAGTATGGATGCCATGACCCAGCGAAGATGCGCTGTAGCCACCATCAACCTCATCTTCCACCACCTGGAATATTATTTCCTGCATATTTGGCACTCCTTGAAAAAGCTGATCGACTGACAGATAAATATAACCAAAATAAAACATAATGTCAAATAGTTGATCTGCATCGATCATCTGTTATCTTCGCTTGCGCCCAGCCAACACCGCGCCGGGCGGGCAGGAGCGACAGGTGGAAGCGAGAAGAAGCACCTCTTCGGGATGGGTAAGGCTGATATCTTCACCGGCGGGAATGGGTCTGAGGACAGGCAAATTGCTTTCGATTGCAGTCTCAATATACAGCGCTGCGGCTTCTGCGAGGTTTGCTTTTGCTGATGCTTTTGTTGTTCCTTCAGTGACAATATCCAGATCGGGACATATAGCCACATAACAGCTATTTTCTTTAATCAAATAGGCTGAAAATCTGAATGTATTGGTTTTCATCCCGCGTGTTCCTCATCTGTTATTAGCTCTCGTTGAATATTAAGCTTTTTGGCAGACAAGCGCAAGCTGTTTTTACTTTTGATCCCGCAGCGGCGCGGCTTTGCCGGTACTCTTCTTCTCGTTCCCACCCGGACTCTGCCGGGTGAGCACCAGGAGTTTGTCTAATTTTCATCTGGCTCCCACCCCGCCGGACCGCCCACCCTCCATTTCCTGCTCCGCAAGCCTTGCTCCCTCTCTCCGCCCAGGCAAGAGCATGTCCTCATCGCTGATCTGCTCGTTTCTCATTATTTGCTGCGTATTTTCATTAATTCCGTTATTATACTATTGGTATTATCATTAATTCAGATATCATAAAGGCAGAAATATGATTTATTATCCACGCCCTCGAAATGATGATCCCCCATCAGCTGGTTCCCGGTAAAGTTCTCCTGGTGCCGGGAGCCCGCGAGTTTCTTGCGCGGGACAATTATTTCATCACGCGCAGCCGCCTGGCCGATAGGATGGTGCTCGGTTCGTACCCGGAAGTCTGGCAGCTGCAGGACAGGAGAGAACAAATCACTTATCTGAAAGAGCTGGCTGCCGATTATCTGTTAAAAGATATCTTGCAGTACGACGGGATCAGAAATGCGATGAAAATCTGAGCGGATTTGAATTCAAGTGGAGCAAACATAGAGTCAAGGCGCCAGGTGGATGGCAGCGGGCATACCCGGAGGCTTCATTTACAGTAATCCACCCGGAGAATTATATCGAGTGGCTCACCTGAGCCGATGCACCCCCTCAAAAACAGGGCCCGCAGCGTTCCAGATCCGGCTGGTGCTCCCCGCCGCCTGCTCGCCGTCGACCAGCCGGGCCACCTGGTAATTGGGGTAAATGCCGTTGTCGCGCCGGGGGGCGCACTGTCGGCGAGTCGGCGGGCGCATGATTTTTCTGGTGCATGGAAAGGAAAAGTTTACTATTTTCAGGCTGGCCATGAAGGTGATTCCCCTCCACGGCGCAGACTACGCACCGGCGGGGGTTTGCAGGTATGTATTCATAAAAAAAGGATCCTCATCGTGAAAGGCATCATCCTCGCCGGCGGGGCCGGCACCCGTCTCTACCCCATCACCCAGGCGGTGAGCAAGCAGCTCCTGCCCATCTACGACAAGCCGATGGTCTACTATCCCCTCTCCGTCCTGATGCTGGCCGGCCTGCGCGAGATTCTGCTCATCTCCACCCCCGAGGATCTGCCGCGTTTCGAGCAGCTGCTCGGCGACGGCGGGCAGTTCGGCGTGCGCATCAGCTACAAGATCCAACCCGAGCCCAACGGCCTGGCCGAGGCCTTTCTCCTCGGCGAGGAGTTCCTCGCCGGCGACAGCGCCTGCCTCATCCTCGGCGATAATATTTTCTACGGCCATAATTTCAGCGGGCTTCTGGAGAATTCCGTGCGCCATATCGAGAGCAGCGGCGGTGGCGTGGTCTTTGGCTATCAGGTAAAGGACCCCGAGCGCTACGGCGTGGTCGAGTTCGACGCCTCCGGCCGCGCCCTCAGTATCGAGGAAAAGCCAAAACAGCCCAAGAGCAATTTCGCGGTGGTGGGGCTCTATTTCTACGACCGGGATGTGGTGGAGGTGGCCAAAAACATCCAGCCCTCGGCGCGCGGCGAGCTGGAGATCACCGACGTCAACCGCGTCTACCTGGAGCGGAAGCGCCTGCAGGTGGAGATCCTCGGGCGCGGCTATGCCTGGCTCGACACCGGCACCTACGAAAGCCTGCTCGACGCCGGCGCTTACGTCAAGACCATCCAGGAGCGGCAGGGGTTCCGCATCGCCTGTCTGGAGGAGATCGCCTTTGCAAAGGGGTGGATCGACCGCGGCCAGCTGCTGGCGCAGGCGCGGCGGCTGGAGAAGAATGAGTACGGCAGCTATTTGAAATCGCTGGTGTGATGACTGGCTGGAGGCTTCCGCCTGCCCGGGCGGGAGCCTTTTATCAGGTTGACGCCGATTGAATGCGCGGTTGTTCCAGAAAGATTTGAGTTTGTTTGCAGGCAGTAAACAATGCACGGGGCAATAAAAACGCAACGGTCACTCAGTCAGAGCTAATTCCGCCTTTTGACCGGTAAATTCGTTAAATAGATGTAAATAGCCATCTTCTGTCTGCAATTGTTCAGAGGCATTCAGCAATTCCAGCCCATATATTTTTCCGTCAGCGGATATATCCAGAATCAGTTCGTCGCTCAAGCGAAGGCTTTGAACAGTTGCGCGCCGGTCCTGAAACTTGATATACGCAACATTTAATTTGGGATCATAAGAAAGTTTCATACTATCACCCTCTTGTCTTAGAAATACTTCGCCAGTACAGTCGCAACGATCCAGCCGGCTGCATCATCAACAGCCAGCACCTCTACCTGTTTGCAGCCATATTTTTTACCATTCCAGAAATCGTCATATGAAAAATTGCACCGAAATCCAATCCTGCCGAATTTTGCTGAAAATCGTTCTCCATTCTGGATTGCAAAATTTACTTCACTCTCCAAGACTCCGCGCTCAGCCATTCTCTCACGGGCGTGTTGGGATATTGTGATATTCAAAATTTGCTCCAATAGATAATGCTGTTTTGTACCTCTTTGTCACTCTTTTTCTCTGCGGGCTCTACCCTTCTTCTTCATCCCGCACCCGTTTGCCAAGAAACCCCTCTTCCAGATCACCGATGCGGACATTGTAGACATCCAGGGTATGCGATTGGGAGGCCAGTTCGGTGCGCAGCATATCGAGCTGCCCGGCCTGGGCATCCATGCCCTCCAGGACCTGATCGAACTTTTGCCTTACTTCGGTCCTGAACTGCTCGAATTGCTCCTCCAGTCTGCCCACTCTCACCGTCAGCGAATCGACTCTGATCGTCAATTCATCAAATCGCTCCGTCAGCTGATCGACTCGCTCCGTCAGCTGATCGACTCGCTCCGTCAGCCGATTGACCTCCTCTTTCGTGGCCACTTTGGTCATGAGGTAATCGGCCATGTTTTCAACAAGGAGATAGAGACGCTCAAGGGTAATTTCAGCCATCAGGCACCTCAAAAACGGGGGTACTTTATCCTTCTCCGAATATTAGCGCTTTCGCAGTTCAAGTGCAAGTTAATTTGGGGGAAATTTTCGCCACTGCCGGGGGGAGGATGCACGCGCGCAGGCTCTGTTCAGACCAAAACCTCCCCGATCAGCTCCTGCATGATCTCCTCCCCCCTTTTGAGTTCCCGCAGGATGCGCGCCTGCAGCGCCTCGGGGCGGCGTTCGCGCAACCCCTTGATGCGCCAGCTCTCGATCACCTTTTGCAGATGCACGGTGTCGATCTGGTCGTCGGCGGCGACAGCGAGGCGGTTGAGGTTGCGCACCAGACGCAGGAATTCGTAATGGCGGTAGAGCTCCTCCAGCGCGGCGGCGTGCTGGGGCAGGATCGCCTCGAGCTTTTTGAACATGCCATAGTTGGAGTTTTCGAAAAGCCCGAAACGGGCGCGGAAGATGTCGATGAGCATCTCGACGTCGCGGAGCCCGCCGGGGGCCTCCTTGAGGTTGAGGCCGGTCTGATCGGTGAACTCGGCGCCCTCGCCGGCAGCGGCACCGGTGTTGGTGTCTGCAGCGGTGCTAGCGGCTGACACGGCGAGGGCGTCTGCAGAGGTGATGGCGGCTGCCCCGGTGTTGGTATCTGCACCGGTACTCTCCGCGGCCGGGGCGGCGGAGGTGTCCGGAGCGGCAGCCGTACACCAGCTTCGCCGCCGTGCGATCTCCTCCAGCATCCCCTTGGTATAGGATTCCTTCTGCGCAAAGATCTCCCCCTCGATGATCTCCCGGTTAAACTTTTCCCACAGCGAACGCCCGCCGACGATCATGCGCGCGCCGAGCAGCTGCGACATGTCGATAAAGCGCTCCCCGTTCTCCTCGCGCAGCAGCGATTTGATCTGCGCCGGTGTGCAGATGAAGGAGCCGAAATGGTCGCCGAGGCGGTAGTGGGGCAGCACGCCGCTGCGGCTGATCTCCCGGTGCATGCGTTTGAGGATATCGATGTAGTAGGCGTGGTCGCCGGGCTCCTCCGAATCGAGGAGGATGATGAGGTCGTGGTCGTCGTCGAAGGCGAGCATGTGGCCATAGCCGCCGGTGACGAGGATGCCGAGGGCGGGGCGCTCCCGGACCGGGTGGGTTCCTTTTTCGTCCACCCGCTGCTTGCAGGTGTCGTAGAGCAGGCGGATGAAATTGTCGGAGAAGTAGATAAACTCGTCGGCGATCTCGGCGGCCGGAGCGCTGCCGAAGAGCATCTTGCAGCAGCGGAAAAACTCGAAATCGTGCCAGCCGGCGATCCCCTCCAGCCGCTCCTTGTACTGCGGGGTGCGCATGATTTCGGCCAGGAGGCCTTTGCCGAATACCTGCAGCCGCTCGGGGCTGTCGAGCATCTTGTAGACCGCCGGGTGGCGGGCGAGCACCCGGTCGGTGATGCGTTTGAGGTAGCGCGACGAGGCGAAGTGGAGGCTGGCGAGGTAGCTGAGGCGGTCGCGCGCCGGCACCACCCGGCTGTCCCAGAGTTCGCCGGCGATGAGTTCCTGGAAGCGGCGCTGCTCGGGCTCGGTGAGGCTGCCGAGGAACTTGTGCACCTCGTGGGGGACGTCGCGGAAGACGGTGCCGAAGCGCTGGACGATCTCGGTGCCGATGGTGCGCTCGAAGAAGAGCTCGACCAGGCGGCGGTGCAGGGGCCTGCCCTCGGGATGATCGTAGATGAGGTTGAGGAAGGAGAAGAGGGCGATGAAAGAGTTCCAGCCCCAGTCCATGAAACGGACGAGCAGGATTTCGGTCTGCGCGGGGTTGGCGGTGAGATCGTGGACGAGGCGGTCGAGGACGAGGTGGTCCTTGCGGCTGAGGACGGCGATGATGTCGTCCCAGAAGCGGGTGCCGCGGAAGAAGCGGGCCTCGTCGAGAAAGCGCACGGCGAGGTTGCCGACGCGGGTCTCGCCCTGGCGGGTGACCTTGCGGCGGTGCATGATGCGGCCGAAGGTGGTGATGGTGGCGAGGTGGTCGATGACGTCGGGCAAAAGTTCGCGGATGGTCCACTTGGCGAGGCGGGCCTTGGCGTAATAGTCGGTGATGAAGAAATCGAGGGCGCCGGCCGAGCCGATGGTCTGGTAGCCCATATAGCCGGCGACGATGGCGAGGTTGTCGCGCGTCGCCGGGTCGTTGATATAGATCTCCTCCTCCTGGCTGACGAGGAGGTGGTAGAGGAAGCGAAAGACCTCGAGGTAGGTGAGGCTGACGTCGAGTTTGGCGTATTGCGGAAGGCGGCGCTTGTCGGTGTTTCTGAGGGCGTCGAGCAGGGCCCAGGCGTTGACCTGGCGGAGGTTAAAGATGGTCTTGGCGGCGAAGAGGCTGGCCTTGATCATGCGCAGGCCGTCGAGTTTGGGGTCGAGGCGGTCGTCGGCGAAGGATTTGAGCATGAAGGAGCGGATCTCGCCGGTGATGCCGCGCAGGTAGCCCTCGTGGAACTTGTGCATTTCGGGCCGGTCAGGCTGGAAGTAGTAGCGGCTGGTGACCTGGCGGAGGAAGGTGCTGAAGAGGGCGCGGCTGCCGAGGATGCGGGCGGAGCCGAGCATCTCGTTGATGATGACAAAGTCGTGGATCTCGCTGTCGAGCAGGGCCTGATAGTCGGCGATCGAGGCGGAGAAGGAGGCCTCGCGGCAGACGTTCTCGGAGAGGTGGTAGTGGGTGACGATGGCCTTGCGCAGCATCTCGCCGTTAAGGCGGGCGATGGCGCTGGTGAGCAGTTCGCGCTGTTCGGGGCCGCTGTCGACGACGCCGACATCGATGTCATCCTGATCGGAGCGGGTGCCGACGCCCATGAAGACGAACTCGCCGGGATAGTGCTCCGGGAGGTAGATTCTGAGCAGTTCGGTCATATAGCCGGCGGTGAGATGGCGCACTTCGTGGCCGACGTGGAGCATGAAGGTGCGAAAGACGGCGAGGCGGGTCTCGGTGCGGGCGACGTCGAGGCGGAGGGTGTCGAGGGCGTCAAGGTTGAGCTGGAGGAAGTGGAGGGCGAAGAAGCAGCCGAGGTCGGCGAGTTTTTCCTCGTGGGTGCGGCCGATGGAGGCAATGAGCTGCATTTCGGCGCGATAGTCGAAGGGGCGCTGCCAGAGGTGGATGGTCTCGCAGAGGCGGCACTGTTCGAGGCGGCTGATGAGGCCGTCGTAGCTTTTATCGATGACGTGGAGGTACTTGCGGTAGTGGTTGCCGAGTACCTGCGCCCGCCGCCTGAGGCGGGTGAGCTGATCGTCCATGGTTCCTCCGGTTACGCCCCGCCGCCACCCCTAAAAATTAAATTTCTCACGGAGGCGCGGAGACACAAAGCCCCAGCCGCCACCCCCCCAAAAAAATAAAATAACTCTCACGGAGGCACGGAGGCACAAAGCCCCACACCACTGCCCAGGAGGGTTGTGTGCCAGCAGAGCAGTTTTTCTCCGCTCACGCTTCACCTGGATCGAGTTCCAGGACAGAGCGGGAGATGGTCTCCTTTACTCGCTCCCAATTGGCGTCCATCAACATCAGAGGCATCGGCTGATCATCCGCATCCGCAAACCAGGAGAGGGAACGAAGCAGGTGATAGCGATTGCTCCAATCGATGCCATATTTTTCCTCATGTTTCTGCAAAAGCTCCGGCAGTGTAATATGGCGCAGGATAAAATAGAGATCGATAAAATCTTTTTTGTCTCCCCTTCCGGAGATGGCCTCCAGTTTCATCAGCGCAATATCGAGAATGGAAGCTATCCGCAGCTTGCCTGACGCGATACACTGCCAGACCGGGTGTGGATAATAAAAAAAGGAAAGCTTTACTCCGGCGAGTTCACAATGCAGAGTTCCCGCTGCTTCATTAAGGCGTTTCAAACGGCCCAGCTGTAAAAGCCGGCCGGCCAGCAAACGGTTATCAAATTCCTTTTCCGAAAAGAAATCAAAATCTGCAGACTGACGATGGCCCAGCTGCAAGGCCAAAGCGGTTCCGCCAGCGAGATAAAAGGGCGTCAGCCACTCCACCTGCTCCAACCTTGCCAGCAGCTGCCGCTGCGCCAGGGGCAATATACTAGTGATCAGTTCTGGAGTCAAACCACATCCGCCAGTAGTTTCGGGTTTTAGGATCAAGATTCCTCGCCGAAGAGATGATCTCCTTCAATACCTCTGCAGGGACGGTAGCCAGCAGCCAGCGCACAGCGGGACTGTCACCGTAGACCAGAATCCGTTCCGCAATAAAACGTCTGTGGACAAGGGGATCCAGGCTGGCAAAATCGCAATCCCAGAAACAGGATTTTAGTGTCTCCGGAAGCATCTTTTCTCCGAGCTCCATCTCATGCCGCCCGGCCAGGTGCGGCAAGTTGTCCTGCATACCGTGAAATTACAATATTGCCGTCAATTAGTCAACGCTTTAATTGGAGGGGAGGGCACGAAGCCCCGCCGCCACCCCCCAAAAAAAATAAAATAACTCTCACGGAGGCACAAAGACACCAAGCCCCGCCGCCACCCCAAAAGATAAAAATTGTCCGCGCGCAGAGCGGCAGAGGCGCAGAGTCCCACACCCCAAAGAAATACAAATGCCTGTCAATAGCTCGCGGAGAGCATCTTCCAGGCGACCGGGTCGAGCTGGATCAGCGTCCGGATATGCGTCTGCAGCCCGGCCGGCTCAGCATGGATATAGAGAGCAGCCAGGAGTTCACGCGCCCGGCGCAGTTCGCGCAGAGCGGGAAGCCAGCGCCGATCTTCTGTCAACAGGTCCAGCAGCTCAAGCGCGCGTTCCAGGCAATTCCGGTATTCACGGGGATCATCGGAGAGATGGTCCGCCCGGTTCAGCTCGTTGGCCACCATGAGCAGCTGCTGATGTTTTGGAAAAGAGCCGAAACGCTGCGGGAGGGTCGTGTGCCAGCGGCTCATTTTTTCTCCCCGCTGATCTCTTCGCCGGGGGCAAGGAGCAGTTTTTCAACCAGGCCGACGATTTTTCCGCGAATAACCGGACTTGTAACCTCCATACTGGCATTCTCGTCGGCCGGGCGGATATTGACAAAACTGGTGAATTCGACTCGCTGATCGGGCGCCTTCCAGGGATAAAAATTGCCTCCCCAGAGATCACTCTGGCGGCTGCCCTGCGCGAGCAGCAAGGCCTCGGCGTCAGCGTGCAGTTCTCCTCCCGCCGCCAGGATTTCTTTTTCGATATCAGCGACAAATTTTACCATCGTTTCATAATGAGCCGCACAAAGCTCTTCCAGCTCGCGCGGAGATATTTTCGCCGTAACCATCCGGATCATGGGTATTCCTCTTATCTGCCGCCCGGTCAAGAGCGGCAATCAATCCTGTGTACCGTGAAATTACAATATTGGTGTCAATTAGTCAACGCTTTAATTGGAGGGGAGGGCACGAAGCCCCGCCGCCACACCCCAATAAAAATTAAATTTCTCACAGAGGCACAAAGACACCAAGCCCGGCCACCTCCCCAAAGATAATAATTATCCGCGCGCAGAGAAGCAGAGGCGCAGAGCACCCAGCCGCCACAACCCAGTACATTAATTTCTCACAAAGGCACAAAGTCACAAAGAGAAGCATAAATACAATTTTTCTTTGTGGCTTGGTGACTTGGTGAGAGTAATGTTTTCTCTGCGGCTCGGCGGGAGGTTTCTCTTTTCCTCTCTGCGATCTTGGCGGCTCGGCGGGAGGATGTTTTAACTCTCGGTGCTCTCCGTGCCACTGTGCAGGATATTGGAAGGTAAGCAAACATCAGAATAGTTATTTTGTTGCATTTTATTGCCAATTTTGGTATATTAATACAATGAAATTCGATGATCTTTTGCACATCGCCGGTGACCTGCCGCTCTTCGAGTCCAGCCTGCTGGTGGCCGGGGATATCCGGCCGGCGGAGCTGGCCAGGCAGCTCAGCCGCTGGCAGCGCGCGGGACGCATCATCCAGCTGCGCAGGGGATTGTACACCCTCGCCCCGCCTCTGCGCAGGGTCGTTCCGCATCCTTTCCTGATCGCCAATCATTTGGCGCCGGGAAGTTACGTCAGCTGCCAAACCGCACTCAGCCATTACGGGATCATTCCGGAGTACACGCCGGTGACGGTGAGCGTGGGCCCGGTCCGGCCGCTGCATCGCCAAACTCCCCTGGGCGCCTTTACCTTCCACCATATCAAACCGGATTTCAGATTCGGTTATAAGAAAATCAAACTGCTGCCGGGACAGGAGGTTTTTATTGCCACCCCGGAGAAGGCCCTCCTGGACCTCATCCATCTCACCCCAGGGGGTGATGCGGAATCCTTTATTTGGGAGCTGCGCCTCAATCTCGATGGCACCATCGATCCTGTGCTGCTCAGCCAGTATGCCGAGCGGTCGCGCTCCCCCAAATTGATCCACGCTGCGGTGATTATCAGAGCCATGGTGCTGCAGGAGAAAGGAGCATTCAGGGAGATATGAGAGAATATCTGGTGGAACTTGCCGGCGCGGCGCCATCACCTGCCGCCGGCCGTAATATCGTGCGCGAATACCTGCAGGCCTTGGTCCTCTCCGCCATGCAAAAGAGCCATGCGATGACCGCCCTGGCCTTTCACGGGGGCACGGCGCTGCGTTTCCTCTATAGCCTGCCGAGGTTCTCGGAGGATCTCGACTTTGCCCTGGAGCGGCCGGAGGCGCAATTCGATTTTGTCCGCCTGCTGCAGCGGGTGCGCGGCGAACTGGAGCGCAATGGATTTCCGGTCCGGATCAAGGCGCAGACCGAACGGGTGGTCAAAAATGCCTTTATCCATTTTCCCGGCCTGCTTTATGATCTGGGCCTCTCCACCCACGCCACCGAGTCCCTGGCCGTAAAACTGGAGATCGATTCACGTCCGCCCGCCGGCGCGATCCTGGCCACGACCCTGGTACGCCGCCATGTCATCCTCCACCTCCAGCATCATGATCCGGCCTCACTCCTGGCGGGCAAGCTGAATGCCACGCTGACACGCAGCTACACCAAGGGCAGGGATTGGTTCGATCTTCTCTGGTACCTCGGCAACCCGGAGTGGCCGGTCCCTAATTTGCCCATGCTGCAAAATGCTCTGGACCAAAGCGCAGGAGCCGATCAGCACTATGAGGCCGCTGCATGGCGGGAACTGGTGCTGGAGCGCGCGGAGGCAGCCGATTTCAAGGCCGTGCGCAGGGATCTGGCGCCGTTCCTGCAGGATGCGCGCAATGGGGAGATGGTTACGCTGGATTCCTTCCGGCAACTGCTGGGGAGGAAAGAATAATTTCTCACGAAGGCACAAAGAGAAGCATAAAAACAATTTTTCTTTGTGGCTTGGTGACTTGGTGAGAGTAATGTTTTACTCTGCAGCTCGGCGGGAGGCTCTTCTTTTCAGTGCAAATTTCCCTTGACATAATCCAAATAGAATCCTAACTTGAGACAGCCTGAAAAACCGTCCAATTTAGGTCTCAGCCTACATGAAGCAGACGCTCTCATATCGCTTCAACCCGCCGCAATTTCATTCCGTACAACCCTATACCCATTTCAGCACAGCTCTAACAGAGGAGGAGATGCATGTCAAAAGTTTTGACCCATGATCTCGTCATATTCGGAGCGGGACTGGCCGGCCTGCGCGCGGCCATCGAGGCATCGCGCCAGACCCAGGGCAAGATCGACATCGCGGTGGTCACCAAGAACCAGATGATGCGCGCCCATTCGGTCGCGGCCGAGGGCGGCACCGCCGCGGTGATGCGCACCGAGGATGGCGACAGCCTCGAGCTGCACGCCTGGGATACGGTCAAGGGGAGCGATTTCCTCGCCGATCAGGATGTGGTGGACCTCTTTGTCAACGCCATGCCCGGCGAAATCCTCCAGCTCGACCACTGGGGCATCCCCTGGACCCGCCGCGACGACGGCCGCATCGCCCAGCGCCCCTTCGGCGGCCACAGCTATCCCCGCGCCGTGCTGGCGGCCGACAAGACCGGCTTTTTCGAGCTGCAGACTCTGTATGACACTCTGCTCAAGTACAACAACGCCACCCACTATAACGAATTCTTCGTCACCGCCATCCTGGTCGAGGGCGGAGAGTTCCGCGGCCTGGCGGCGATGAACATGACCACCGGCGAGTTCACCCTCATCCGCGGCAAGGCCCTGATCATCTGCACCGGCGGCGGCGGCACGCTCTACGGTTTCACCACCTATTCCCAAACCGTCACCGGCGACGGCATGGCCCTGGCCTATCGCGCCGGCCTGCCCCTCGAGGACATGGAGTTTCTCCAGTTCCATCCGACCGGACTGGTCCCCTCCGGCATCCTCATCACCGAGGCCTGCCGCGGCGAGGGCGGCTATCTGAGGAACTCGAAGGGCGAACGCTTTATGGAGAAATACGCCCCGAACAAGATGGAGCTGGCCCCGCGCGATCTGATCTCGCGTTCGGAGATGACCGAGATCGAGGAGGGGCGCGGATTCAAGGGCCCGGGCGGACTCGACTATATCCACCTCGACCTGACCCACCTCGGGGCCGACCGCATCAACGAGGCCCTGCCGCTGATCCGCGAGGTCTGCATGGAGTTTAACGACCTCGAACCGATCACCGAGCCCATCCCCTGCCGGCCGGTCGCCCACTATTCGATGGGCGGGGTCGAGTGCGACATCAACGGCGCCACCCGCATCAAGGGGATCTGGACCGCGGGCGAAGCCGCCTGCTCCAGCCTGCACGGGGCCAACCGTCTCGGCTCCAACTCGACCGGCGAATGCCTGGTCTGGGGCAAGATCACCGGCGGCGAGGCCGCCAGATACTGCGCCGCCCTGAGCGAGCCGCCGGCCCTCGCCCGCGAGCTGCTCGACGAGGAGGAGAAACGGGTATTCGGCGAGATCCTCGGCCGCAGCGGGCCCGAAAACCTCTACGACCTGCGCAAGGAGCTGCGCGCCACCATGGACAAGTACGTCGGCGTCTACCGCACCGGGCCGGAGCTGGAAAAGGCCCTGGAGATCATCCAGTCGCTGAAAAAACGCTTCGCCAACATCACCATTCAGGACAAGAGCCGCACCTACAACACCAACCTCGTCCATGCCCTGGAGCTGCAAAATCTCATCGACCTGGCCGAGGTGACGGTGACCGGCGCGCTGACCCGCACCGAGTCCCGCGGCGGCCACGCCCGGCGCGATTTCCCGGTGCGCGACGACGAAAAGTGGCTCAAGCACACCCTGGCTTTCCATACCCCCTCCGGCCCGAAGCTGGACTACAAGTCGGTGACCATCACCAAATGGAAACCGGTGGAGCGCAAATACTAAGACCTTCATGAGGATTGACCAATGGCAGAAACCGCAAAACATTACAAGAACAGGCTCGGCCTCCTGGGATGGCTCAGCGGCGGTCGCTACGGGCTGGAGCGTTATGCCTACGCCCTGCACCGCGTCACCGGACTGGGGCTGCTGCTCTATTTCGTCCTCCATATCTTCGTCACCGGCTCGCGCCTCGGCGGCGAACACTCCTGGATCAAATGGATGGGCGGCCTCGACAGCGGGATCTTTAAGGTGGGCGAATATCTGGTCTTCATCGCTGTCGTATATCACGCCCTCAACGGCGTCCGGCTCGCGCTGACCGAACTGGGGCTGCTGATGGGCAAGCCGACGCGGCCGCTCTTTCCCTACCGCAGTGCGGTGATGAAACAGCGCCCGGTACTGATCGCCGTGATGGTGCTGGCGGCGATCCTGATCATCACCGGCGGCCTCGATTTCTTCGTGCTGGGAGCCGAATAGGAGGCGGAATATGTCCGCGCCGGGCGCTGCCGCAAAAGGCGGTTGACCCGATGGCGGCTTTCCCCGGGAACAGAACAAGTGATTTTTCCGGATAAAGGAGAACAGCGAATGCGTGAATCCACTTTATGGTTCTGGCACATCATCGCCGGTGCGGTGATCCTGGTGCTGGTCGGCCTGCACATGGCGATCATGCACCTGGATGATATCATCGGCCTCTATGCGAACGCCACCGAATGGGAGACGGTGATCGCCCGCAGCCAGCAGGGCTTTTTCATGGTGACCTATATCCTGCTGCTCGGCGCAGCGCTCTACCACGGCCTCTACGGCTTTCGCAGCATCCTTTTCGAACTCAACCTGCGCAAGGGGACGCAAAAGGCGATCTCCTGGCTGGTGGTCCTCGGCGGCCTGCTGCTTTTCATCTACGGCGCCTATGTGGCCATCGCTGTCTATGCCATGAAGGAGGTGGTCTCATGAGCGACGCCCCGAAAAAAGTGATCTTTGAAGTGCTGCGCTACAACCCGGGCGTGGACGCCAAACCGCGCATGCAGAGCTACGAAGTGCCGTCGCCCAAGGGGCTGACGGTGCTGGACGGCCTGCTCTGGATCAAGGAGAACCTCGACCCGACCCTGAGCTGGCGCTCCTCGTGCCGGATGGGGGTGTGCGGCTCGTGCGCGATGTTCATCAACGGCAAGCCGCGCCTGGCCTGCGCCAATCAGGTGGCCCATCTCGGCGGCGGCAAGGTGGTGGTCAAGCCCCTGCCCAACTATGACATCATCCGCGACCTGGTGCCGGACCTCGAGCCCTTTTTCGCCAAACATGCGGCGATCAAGCCTTTCCTCATCCGCAAGAATGTCGAGGAGCTGGAGAGCCCGACCGGCGAGTTTTTTCAGAGCAAAGAGGAGTTGATCAACTATATCCAGTTCGCCTACTGTATCAAGTGCGGGGCCTGCCTTGCCGCCTGTCCGACGGTGGCGACCGACGAGAGTTTTCTCGGCCCGCAGGCGCTGGCGCAGGCGTGGCGCTATACTTCGGACAGCCGCGACGAGGGGGCGGCCGAGCGCGGGGAGGAGGTCTTTACCGCGCACGGCGCTTTCCGCTGCCATTTCGCCGGGGCCTGCTCGGATGTCTGCCCCAAGGGGGTGGATCCGGCCTTCGCCATTCAGCTGATGAAGCAGTTCATGTTCAGGCAAAAGCTGGGCGGCTGCAAGGACAAACACGCCAGCGAGGTGGCGCCGCCGGTGGAGAACTGGACTCCGCGCGAGGGGATCCCCAAGCCGCCGGAGCATTCGGTGTAGCGGACAGCAAAGGGCCTGGCGTGACCGACACACCAGGCCCTTGGTGTTTGGGGGGACATGCAGGCAGGTTTACAGGTTCCAGCGCGGCCGGACGGCGGTGATGGGGGTGATCCGGGAGAAGAGCGGAAAACTTGCGCAGGAAGGCCTCCCCTATCTCCTGAAGAGGCCATATTTAAGGATGCACCAGATCGCGTGCAAGCCATCCCGCCAGTTGATCTTCTTGCCCTCCTCATAGGTGCGACCGTAATAGGAGATGCCGATCTCATAGATTCTGATGCGGGGAATGCGGGCGATTTTGGCCGTCACCTCCGGCTCAAAGCCGAAGCGCTGCTCGCGCAGCGCAATGCCCTTGATCAGGCCGGTTCTGAAAAGCTTGTACCCGGTCTCCATATCGGTGAGATTGAGATTGGTGCAGAGGTTGGAGAGGGTGGTGAGAAAGCGGTTGCCGATGGTGTGCCAGAAGAAAAGGATCCGGTGCGCCTTTGAACCCATGAAGCGCGATCCATAGACCACATCGGCATGGCCGTCGATGACGGGCTTGAGCAGTTCGGCGTATTCGCCGGGGTCATATTCCAGATCCGCATCCTGGATGACCAGATAGTCACCGGCGGCGTGGCTGATGCCCGAGCGCAGGGCCGCACCCTTGCCGCGGTTGACCTCGTGGCGCACGAGGCGGATCTCCAGCTCGGGATGGGCGGCGATAGACGCCGCGACAGCCGCCGGGGTGGCGTCCGTTGAGCCGTCGTCGACGACGACCACCTCCCTGCCAATGCCGGCAGGCAGCCGGGCGGCGTTGATTTTGTCAAGTACACACGGGAGAGTAAGGCTTTCATTAAAGGCCGGGATGATGATGGAGAGTTTTTGCGGGGTCATGGTTTTCTTTCGTTCAGGATGCGGGAGTTGCTCTTCCTCCGCCGTGGGCAGGAGAAGATTCAGTCCAGGCAGGACGGACATATTTTAGGCATAATGCCGTAAAAAAACAATGGTAAAGTAGAGACCGGGGCAAGTGTAGTATCAGCTTGATTCAGACTACTTTATTGCCAATTCTTTAAAAAATCCACCAGAGTCTTGAAGATCAGTTCATCCGGAGTAATCAAGGCCATGGTTATCAAAAAATACATTTTTTACCAGGAAGAGGGTATGTTCATCGGCTGGCTGGAGGAGTATCCGGATTATCGCACCCAGGGCGAAACGCTGGATGAACTGAAAGAAAATCTGCTTGAGATATATCGCTGGCTGACCAACGGCACAATCCCACAGGTTCATCAGGTCGGGGAATTGGCTGTTGAATGAAACGAAAGGATATGGTGAAACGAATGAACAGAGAGCACGCGCTGCAGAAGCTGAAATCCGATCCCGGCAAAATCTGGGATGTGATCATCATCGGCGGCGGGGCGACCGGCCTCGGCTGCGCCGTCGATGCCGCCGCCCGCGGCTACGAGACTCTGCTGGTCGAGCAGTCCGATTTCGCCAAGGGGACCACCAGCCGCAGCACCAAGCTCATCCACGGCGGGGTGCGCTATCTGGCGCAGGGGGACCTCTCGCTGGTCTTCGAGGCGCTGCACGAGCGCGGGCTGATGATGCAGAACGCTCCGCACCTGGTCCGCAACCAGCAGTTCATCATCCCGGTCTATGAGTGGTGGGAAGGCCCTTTCTACAACGTCGGCATGAAGTTCTACGATGTGATGGCCGGCCGGATGGGGCTCGGCCCATCGGAAAAGATCTCGCCGGAGGAGACCATGGCCGCCATCCCCAATCTCGACCGCAACGGCCTGCTCGGCGGGGTGATCTATTACGACGGCCAGTTTGACGACGCCCGGCTGGCGGTCAATCTCGCCCAGACCGCCGCGGAGAACGGCGCCACCGTGCTCAACTATCTGCGCGCGGCTGGCCTGACCAGGGATGGCAGCGGCCTTTTGGACGGCGTCCGGCTGCGCGATCTGGAAAGCGGCGAAGAGTTCACCGCGCGCGGGCGGGCGATCATCAACGCGGCCGGGATTTTCGCCGGCGAGCTCCTCGGCATGGCCGAGCAGGGCGCCGGCAGCGCGGTCTTGCTCAGCCGCGGCGTGCATATCGTCCTGGACCACTCCTTTTTGCAGGGGGATGCCGCCATCATGATCCCGCGCACCACGGACGGCCGCGTGCTCTTCGCCGTGCCCTGGCACGGCAAGGTCATCGTCGGCACGACGGATGTTGAGACCGAAGAGCCGCTGCT
>Ga0116149_1002986_pt1 | contig 17950 bp, 17 predicted proteins | sample AD_UKC057_MetaG_FD_89787 | JGI IMG/M metagenome (GOLD analysis project Ga0116149, IMG submission 89787) | Active sludge microbial communities of municipal wastewater-treating anaerobic digesters from USA - AD_UKC057_MetaG | ecosystem: Engineered > Bioreactor > Anaerobic > Digestate | place: USA... | reverse complement strand
GCTGGCAGAGCGCTCGCTTGCGGAAACGAAGGCGATCTCCAGACTAATCGAAGCTACAGTGGCTGACACCGGCAGAGTGTCTGCGGCCATAGAGACATCCGGCAAGCTGGTTGAAGAGAGTATGCCGCTGGTCCAGGCCTCCATGTCGTCGCTGAAAAAGATCGGCCAATCCGCGTCTAACAATCTGACGCTCGTCGACTCAGCTGTCAAGCTGCGCCAAAGTGTCATGGACGCAGCCAGCAAGGTCCGGGAGTCGATGGCTGAGGCTGTGGCAGTGGCCGAGGAAAACGCAGCAGCGGCGGCGCAGATGAGCGCCGGCATCGCGGAGGTCCAAAAGTCCATCGAGGGCGTGGCAGCGGTATCAGAAGAGAATGCAGCCGCAGTTCGGGAGGTCTCCGCCTCGGCAGACGAGGTAAATGCCTCCATTGCACAGATGGCGTCCGCGTCTCAGTCGCTTGATGAAATGGCCAGTCGCCTTCAGGAGCTAGCCGCCAAGTTCAGGACGGCGCATGATGAACGTGACAACACGTCCTCGGTCGACGAGAGGAGGAGTTCATAGATGCGCGCAGGTGTGCAGACTAGGCTGTTGGCGTCGTACCTCGTCCTGCTCATCCTGATGATCGCAGTGGGCGGGATAGGGATCCTGTCGGACAAAAGGGTAGAAAGCGAATACGTGGAGCTCGTGCACTCCAATCTGCCCATAACGATCTTGCTACATGAGTTGCGCGAGGGCTTGCTGGAAAAGGGCATGGCCGCCCGGGGTTTTGTCCTGTATCAGGACAACAAGCTTGTGGATCAATTCTACACGGCCGAGAAGACGGTCAAAGCCAACATCGAGGCCATAGCCGAGCTGGACCCGAGCGAGGAGTCCCTCCAGTACCTCAATCAGCTGGACCAGACCAACAAGCAGTACACGAAAGTCTGTGAGCACGCCCTGGATCTGGCCAGGTGCCGGGAAATCGAAGACGCGAGGGACCTTCTGGCCGGCCAGGCGCCGGCGCTCATCGATGAATTCGACCGACTGACAGCGGAATGGTTCGCGTTCCTCGACGGGCGTAACAGCGATTCCCTGCTGCGAGCCGGAGTGGAGAGTCGCCGCAGCACATGGCTGACAGCGGGGGCGGTGCTTGTGAGCGTGATAATCGTAATCGTCATGGCGATCTCCGTCGCGCGCACTGTCGCCGTGCCGGTGGCCAAGATGAGAGCGGCAGCTGAAGCCGTGGCTGCAGGCGATCTAACAGTATCGTTGCCGACGATCAAGACCCGCGATGAGATGCGCGACCTCAATGAAGCCTTCCGCGCAATGATCAACAATCTCACCAGGCTCTTGGGTGAGATACGCTCCGAGTCCGACAACGTCGCCGGCGCCAGCCGCGAGCTATCGACATCGACCGAAGAGTCGGCGCGCGCGGTGGGGCAGATTGCGGCCACGATTCAGCAGATGGCCGCAGGCGCCGAGCAACAGAGCGCGGGCGCTGGTCGGACCGTTAGCGCCGGCGAGCAGATCAGAGCGGGCATCGAGCGGGTTGCAGCAGGCGCAAGCGAGCAGACCCAGCAGCTTCATCGGGCGTCCGGGCTCGTGGCGCAGATGGTAGATGAACTCGAACAGATAAGCGCCTATCTCGGCCGGATGGAAAAAGACATGCGCGCGACTGTGGATGCTTCGGAAGAGGGCGATCGCTGCGTGACCCGGGCTGCGCAGAGCATCGCCAGGATAAGAGAGGCCTCCGCCGAAGTCGAATCCGCCTCCACGGGACTGGGCAAGAGCTCCCGCGAGATCGGCCGGGTAGTGCAGGTAATCGGCGATATCGCAGATCAGACCAACCTTCTGGCCTTAAACGCCGCCATTGAGGCTGCCCGCGCCGGGGAGCAGGGGCGAGGATTCGCAGTGGTCGCCGATGAAGTGCGGAAGCTGGCGGAACGGTCACTTGCGGAAACCAAGGCCATATCCAGGCTGATCGGCGTCACAGTAGCCGATACCAGCAGAGTGTCTGCCGCCATAGAGACCTCGGGCAAACTGGTTGAAGAGAGCATGCCGCTGGTCGAAGCCTCCATGTCGTCGCTGAAGAAAATCGGCGAGCACGCATCCGACAACCTGGCACTCGTCGGTTCAGCTGTCAAACTGCGCCAGAGTGTCATGGACGCAGCGGGTAAGGTGCGGGAGTCGATGGTCGAAGCTGTGGCCGTAGCCGATGAAAACGCGGCCGCGGCAGGGCAGATGACTGCCGGCGTCGCTGAGGTCCAGAGGTCCATCGAAAGCGTCGCGGCAGTGTCGGACGAGAATGCCGCTGCCGCTCAGGAGGTGTCTGCCTCGGCAGAGGAGGTGGGCGCATCCATCCAAGAGATGGCGTCGGCATCTCATTCCCTCGACGAGATGGCCGGTCGTCTTCAGGGACTCGCCGCCCAGTTCAAGGTGTAGACGAGACCAGAGCGTCGATGCCCTGCGCCAACACGATGCTTTCGCATGCGTCCACTACGCCGGGGTCGTACAGGCGGCCCCGGTTTTTCCTTATCTCATCCAGCGCCGCCTCGACCCCCAAAGCCGGGCGGTATGGACGGTGTGACGACATAGCCTCCACCACGTCTGCAACAGCTACGATCAGGGCGCCATAGGAGATCTGGTCGCCTGCAAGCCCTTGGGGATACCCCGAACCATCCAGGCGCTCATGGTGCTGCATGACTATGTCGTTCACAGGCCACGGGAAATCGATTGACCGCACGATGTCGTAGCCCGCCTCCGGGTGCACTCGGATCAACGCGAATTCGGCACTGCTCAGCCTGCCCGGTTTGCTCAGTATCTCGCCCGGGATACTGATCTTGCCGATATCGTGCACAAGCGACGCATAGTAGATTCCCAACACCTCGTCTTCAGGCAACCCCAGCGTCTGAGATATGGCCCGCGCCAGGCATGCGACTCGCTCCTGGTGGCCCGCGGTATAGGGATCCCGCACCTCCACGATGTGCGCCATGGCCCGGATTGCCTGCGTCATGCTCTGCCTGAGCTTGGCCATGGTGTTCGAGAGCTCCTCCTGGGTCTGCCGCCGCGCCGTCACATCTTCAAGCATCAGGATAATCTGTCGAGCGCGCGCTTCATCTGCCGAGCCGATCAGAGTGCCCACAACTCGCCCGACGAGAGCGGAGCCGTCTTTGCGAATGTAGCGACTCTCTGCGTCGAAGTAGCCGATACTGCCGGTCGCGAGCCGCTCCATCCGCGTGGCTACATCCGGCATGTCGTCAGGATGGCTCAAGTCTTTTATCATGACCCCTACCAGTTCTCGGGGCGCACATCCGAACACCTCGGCCACTCGCCTGTTCGCCTGCACAACTCGGGTATCCATGTCGACAATGGCCATGCCCAGCTGGCCCTCTTCGAACACTCTCCTGAACCGTTCCTCACTTTCGCGCCGTAGAGCCTCAGCCTGTTTGCGTTGGGTGATATCCTCAAACAAGCCGACAATGGCGCGGGGCCCTCGCCGGTTGCCAACAACGCTGGCCGCGGGCGCCAGCGAAACACTGACGTACACTGAAGACCCGTCCGATCGTTTGTAGCGCAACTCAGTCCCGGAGATTGCCTCACCGGTCGCGGCACGCCGGAGAAGGTCGGCGAAGTCCACACTGCACCCACCGTCCAGCAGGGGAATGATCCTGCCGACCGCCTCGCTCTTCGCCTGCCCGAAGAGGCTTTCCGCTGCCGGGTTCCACCCATACCTCACAACCCCATCGCGGCTCATGACAACCACTGCGATGGGAAGCGCCTTGAGAAGTGCGTCGACGCGATCCCTGAGACTGACGTGGCGCACATGGTCCGCGTTTTCCATTGACTCGATACTCCTCTGCCAATGCCAAAGTACATAGATCAACATTCGAGTCGCGCCGCCGTTCTTCCTCCCCGAATCGACCCGCCGACATCTCGCGACGGCGTCGCATGCCGACGCACATGTTCGGCGAGATTGGTAATAATAATGTGGCAGGAGGTGTAATCTAATTGTGCTCCCGCGGCAAACAGCGCTATTACGCCGCCATTGTTCAGGAAGCGGCGGCCAGACGCGCCCGTGAAGAGATCCCTTCATTGTATGAGGAGGTTCTGACTATGGAAGAATGCACATACGACGAGATCGGCAGAAAGTCGCTCGCCGCCTTCTCCAATCTGCTGGACATCCTGTCCGGAGCGAAGTCTGCGTCTATCAGCCATGACCAAGCGTCGATCGAGAGGCGCCTCGGCGATCAACTGGCTTCGCTGGCAGCGTCGCTCGAAGTAGTCCGACGCGATCTGGCGGCCTTTGCGAGCAGGACTGATAGGGTTCTTCTCGATCTTCTGAAACGTATGGAGGCACAGGAAGACTTGACGTCCGCTATGGGCGGCGCGTCTGACTCCCTGTCGCTCGCAGGCCAGACTCAAGTCATGGGGGTTGCAGGCCGCCAGGCCGGCCCTGGCGCAGGACGGACAAGGGGGCCGTCCAAAGCGGGCACTGCAAGGGGCAAGTACGAGAGAGTGCCCAAGGAGCAGACGAAGAGGAAGATCCTTGAGGCGGCGCGAGAGCTTGCTGCAAGCGGGCGGAAGGTGACACTTGCAGAATGTGCCAGGCTGGCAGGAGTGGCATACTACAAAGCAGTCTATGCCTGCAAAGACTCAGACGAGCTTGCGGGATTAATGGCGAGTGCGGAGTAGAAACGACAAGCCGGTGTGCCGACAGGTTTTCGGGCGGGATCTGTCGGCACATCCACGCACCGCCAGATCGACACGCCAGCACGCCGACGCACCGCCAGATCGACACGCCAGCACTCCGACGCACCGCCAGATCGACACGCCGGCATGCCGACTTACAGCTGCGCACTACCCACATCGCCGGAAAAGATGAGGGTAATGCATAGACCTGCGGCGCACAACGCCTAGAGAGTCGACACGAGCCAGCCTTGCACACTGGCAAGTAGGCTCTCGACTATGCGCATGGGATCCATCGGGTCGAAGTTTGGGTTCCGATACGGCCACTCTAGGAAGTCATGAGTCGTGTTGGGCAGATAAACCAAGGTAACGCTGCGATTACCCGCGCGTTCGGCCGCCTCCGCCAAAACCTGCGCGTGATATGGCTTGACCTTTAGGTCCTTCTCGCCTTGAACAATCAGAATCGGAGCCCTAATGGCCTGTATTTGGCCCACCGGATCTATCTGCATGTGTTCACGCAGCCATTCTGGATTACCTGGGACCGCGCTACTGCTCTTGCCGTCGCGCGCGTCCTGTACGAACCGCTTCACCGCAGGCAGCATGCCGGCGGCCAAAGAACGCGCCGGTTCGTCCAGCTCATCGCAGATAGCCTGATACTCAATCTGCTCTATCATCACCTTGTCCAGGGTAGCGGACGCGCCGGCCATGATCACGCACGCTGCGATCTTCGGGTCTTCGCCGGCCAGCATGGAAGCTACATAGGCTCCCTCCGAATGGCCAACTACTCCGATGCGGGCGGGGTCAACACCCGGATGGCCTTTGAGAAACCCAACCATGGCTCGGGCATCGCTCGCCAGGTCGAACAGTCCCGCCGATCCGAAGTCGCCGGTACTCGCGCCTACCCCCCTGTCATCGTATCGGAGCGTCGCGATGCCGCAAGACGCCAGGCGCCGGGCGATCCGACGGAATATGAACGTTCGGTAGGACGGAAGCGTATTCCCGTCCCTGTCCTGCGGGCCCGATCCCGAGATGAGCACGACGGCCGGGTGGCGCGCACCCTGATCCAGGCCGGCTGAGGGAATGGTGAGGGTCCCCGCCAAGCGCACACCGCCGACGCTCTTTGCAACGACATCCCGATCCACATAGTCGCGCGCAGTTGGCACGGATGACGCGGCGGGCACGGCAGATGCGGCCGAGGTTGCCGATCCTGTGGATACCACCGGCCTGGACGGGGCGGCTGACTTGGCCGATGGGGCTAACTCCGGCGATTCGGTCCTGTCGACAGCCTTTTCAATAGCCTTTTGATACTCCTCGCGAACCGCCACGGTGTTCTGAACGGGCACTTCCACATGCATGATACGACCTGCGCTGTCCGCATACACCGACACGCCGATCACGCCGGCCAGGACTATCTTGTACTCTGCGAGCGGAATCGGAGGCCCTGCATCTGCATCCGTTTTCGTATCCGCATCGACATCCAAGTCGGCATCCGCCCGTGCTCTGCGCCTGGGACGGCCCGGCCCCAGCAATTCCATGGTCACAGAAACCGAGGCATTCGCAGTTGGCACAAACGCTCTCAGCGACTGGACGCCTCCGCTTGAGCGGTCGTACATGGCCAGTAGTATCCGATAATGACTGAACACATTGTTCTCCAGGACCACTCGGGGGCGGTACACCTTCATCTGGCGAGACATCCCCGGCGCCTCGAACTTGGCGATGCCCTCCTCAAAAGCGACCCTGAGGCACGCCCCGGTCGCCTCCAACCGGTAGGACTCCACTTCCGTCTGCGGTGACAAAGCAAGGTCAACTCGGGCACGCGAAGTCTGCCCTCCCATGGACATTTCGACAACCGAGCGAGCGCTCGTCTGTGTCAGTTCAAAGTCTTCTGAGCCTACTTGATCTCCGCCGATGAAGATGAGGAACCGACCGCGATCAGCGAGAGCGGCGAAAGCGCCCACCGGCGCGCCCACAAATGGACTCATAACCAACACCACCAGCAGGGCTGCCGTCAATACCCACAGGCCAGTGGACGTGCCTGCATCAGGATCGGGGTGACGGCGCCTTCCACTATACGCGCGGAAGGCCCGCGAAGTGTCAGATTCGCTCTCCCCAAGGCATGGCAAATGGCGAAGCTACAGGCTATAGCCAACGAGACCCCAAGTGAAATGAACCTGTCTCCATGGGGCACTGACCGTCGCCGGCGCAGTTGAGTATGAACGGGACCAGCCTGCCCCACTGGGCAACGATCCCTTCATCCTGCAGCTCGCGCGCAGCGCCTTCGCTCACGAGATGCCCGTACACTGCGCGGACCCCTACATCTATCGCCACCCGAGCTGCGGCGACCCCTACAACCTTGTCCGCGAGGGAAGAACCTCTGGCATCGGCTCCCGAGGCCCGGCACGCCAGAAGGAGGGGCTTGACCCCTTCCCCCTTCTCCGACGCGAGTATTCGTCCGTTCTTGACCAACACCGCGGAAAAACCCGTCTCGAGCAGGCGTCGTGCCGCGCTCAGGTCGCCTGTTAGTTCGCTATCAGCCATACTTTCAAGCTCCAATCTCATGGGGGCTGGCACAGCACGCCCCCTCGGTGGCTATGAAGACCTAAGCCTGTCCTCAATGACTGCCCATAGCCGCCTTATGGCCTGCTCCGCCTGGCCTTGGCTGCGGACCGGATCACCCGCAACCCCACTAGTGCCGCTGCTGGCTTCGACTGCGGGCCGACGGTGCATCACCGCAGGCATTCCCAGTACCAGAGCGTTTACCACTTCTTCATCGAAGGGGATCCTACCTGCTACTTCCACGCCTTCTGCGCGGCAATATGCCCCGATCTGTTCAGCGCCTGCCTCATCCAGATCATACTTATTGATGCATACAGCAGTCTTCACTCCAAAGCGGCGGGCCAACTCGACGACCCTCTGCATATCATGTGTGCCTGCAACTGTAGGTTCAGTAACAATGAGTGCGAGATCCACTCCGGACATAGACGATATCACCGGGCAACCTATGCCGGGCGGCCCGTCCGTGATGATGTAGTCAAGCCCCTGCCTCTCGGCGATCGATCTCGCCTCCCGCCTGACCTGTGTGACCAGCTTGCCCGAGTTCTCCTGAGCAACTCCGAGGCGTGCGTGGACCATGGGCCCATAAGCTGTGTCGGACACAAACCAATGCCCCGAAACCACATCCTCCATTGAAATCGCGTCATGAGGACAGGCGCGAGCACAAACGCCGCAACCCTCGCAGGAGACTGAATCGATGTGGGGGACTATGTGGGGAAGGCCTGCGCCGGCTGCGGAGCCGGTGCTAACAACTGACATACCTCTGCCAACGTTGCTCCCGGTGAGCGTCGCATTGGCAAACCCGATGGCCTCGAACCTGCAGGCCTCGGCGCAGACAGCTGATAGGCCGAGCCGGCCGGCGCCACACTGGCCGACGCCACACTGGCCGGCACCGACGCATTTGGCCGAGTCAAGCACTGCTTGTTTGGATGCCCGGAACTCGTGGGTAGCCCTCACCGTCGGGCTCAGCAGAAGGTGCAGGTCAGCTGCGTCCACGTCGCAGTCGGCCAGAACCTTGCAGTCCGCTAAAACCGCGAACGCTCCTACGATGGAGGTCTTTCCCGTGCCTCCCTTGCCGCTGATGACAAGTAGTTCCTTCATCGTACTGTCTCCGCCTCCTCCGGCAGCGGCCCCGCCGCAGCGCGAATCTGCCGCCAGAGGCCCCTCAGGGAATCGCCCAGTTCAGGGAAGTCGCGTACAAGCTGGCCTCCACGAGCGTAGGAGGCTGCGAATCTCCTGTCGAATGGGATCTCGAGCAACACCGGAATGTTCTCCTGTGTGCAAAAAGCCACGACCTTGTCATCGCCCAGCCCTGCGCGATTGATAACCACTCCGAATGGAACAGCTAGTTCGCGAACCATATCCACTGCGAGTGTCAGATCATTCAGCCCAAACGGTGTCGGCTCGGTAACAAGTATGCAGTAATCACTTCCCTTTACCGAGGCCACCACGGGGCAGGACGTCCCGGGCGGCGAGTCGATAATGACGACTCCCTTGGCTGCTTCATTAGCTGCTCCAGTAGCTGGGGTAGCCTTACTCCGGACAGCCTTCACCACCGGAGGAGCGAGGGCAACCCCGATGTTGACCCGTCCATGGACGAACCTGATTCTCCGTGCCTCTCCCGCCGGCGCTTCCGCTGCAGCCGGCGCGCCCACCCAACCGGTCTCTACAACACCGATATCCTTGGGCGCCTCGGATATTGCACCCTCGGGGCAGAACCGCGCGCATCCTCCGCATCCGTGGCACAGTTCGGGGAAGGTGATCGCACGACCTCCCAGCGACAAGATGGCATGAAAAGCGCACACCTCAGCGCAGACCCCGCATCCGCTGCATTTGCTCTCATCGACAACAGGCACAGGCAGAGTGACTGGCTCACAGGGCTCCAGCACGGGATGGAGAAACAGATGCGCATTGGGCTCCTCGACATCACAGTCCAGGAAGTCTACAGGCACACTATCCCCCAAAGCCAGCGCCAGGTTGACCGCGATAGTTGTCTTGCCTGTGCCGCCCTTTCCACTAGCGACCGAGACGATCATGGTCTACCTGCCGTGTCCGCAGGAGCGTCTATGGTGGTCATTATGGTTGCTGTGGTTGCTGTGGTTGCTGTGGTTGCCGTGGTCGCATGATCCATGTCCTTGGTGTGCGTCGGCGCTATCGGGGTGGTCGCACGCGCTCTCGCCCACCTCGAGCGATCCCGCGAGATGACTCTGGAGAACCTCGGCAACACTGCCCGAGGCACCCACTATGGCCTGGATGCCCTTGGCCGCAAACAACTCCTGCGCCCTCGGGCCCATGCCGCCTGCGATGATGCACGAGACCCCAAGCTTCGAAAGGTATTCGGGAAGAAACCCCGGCTGGTGTTCTGGATTGTCCACCCGCTCTGTGCGGACAGCCTTGCCGTCTTCTACTGTGACTATGGCAAACTCGGAGCAATGACCAAAATGCGGTGATATCATTGCGCCATCTGTCGCCAACGCAATCTTCATATGCGATGAACCTCCCATTCGCCTAAGCGCTGCAAATCGTTGAGTCAGTCTGGCTGCCTATGGTGGCAGTATTGTACTCTAGCGTCTTCCCATTCCATGATGCGAGTCCACAGTGGCGCCGGAAATCGGGCTGAGCTTGCCGGCCTTGTAGGCCCGAAGAGCATCGCGCACAGTGCCTGAAGCCGCGGCATACACCTTGATACCCGCCGCTTCCAGCGCGCGTGCTGCGTTTGGGCCGACGTTTCCGGTGATCACCGCTCCTACTCCCTTGTTGGCCAGGAACTGTGCGCTCTGGGTGCCCGCGCCCCCAGACGCCGTGACGCTCTCGTTCGAAAACGCCTCGAATTTGTCGGTGTCGGAGTCGGAGTCGGAGTCGACGATGACGAAGTTCCGACACCGTCCGAACCGCGGGTCCATGGCCGATTCTAGGTCCGCGCCCTGAGCGGTTACTGCAACACGCATGTTACTCGCCGCCTCCCATCGGGCCCTGGCCCTGGTCCGGGCTCTGCTCTGGGCTACTTCCCGAGCCCGCTAGGTCGTTGAGCCGCCGTTCCATGATCCCGAGCTCTCTTCTGAGAAACTGCACCTGTTGGCTAAGCAACTCCTTCTCGCGTTCGACCGACATGCCCTGAACATCATCGGCATAGCGACTCTCCTGCGGCACACCTCGAAAGCCCCCGGCCGGGAACGCGGCCCATCCGGGGCAGCCGTACCTCATCCAGCCCGGCATGCCCGTGGCGTAGTACATCCGCCTGTGCCCCCTGCCGGGGCCTGCCCCGAAACTCGGTCGGATTCCCACGGCGCCCCATCCTCTTGCCCCTGCTCTGCCCCTTGCTCCGGGAGCATCGGCACAGCCGGGACCGTCGTATCCTGCGCAATATCCTGCCGCCCTTCCGGTCGTCGGCCCGAAGCCTGCCGGACCTGTTCCGTCTCCTCTCGGCATCTCACATACCTCCCTAGTTATAATGGTCATATGCCCGGTATCAGTATACCCGGGGTTATGGGCATATGTCAATAACCACATGAGATATGACCGGGTGAGACCCGACCGGATGAGACATGGCCAGACATGACCGTACCAGACAGGAGCCGCCTCACACAGGGCCGGGCCGCCACAATCGTGTTGAGCACGGCTTTGTTCAGCCTGCGGGAATAGCGTACGGTTTCTCGGCGAGCCTAGTGGAATACCATACGGTTCCGCACGGCCAGGCGAAATCGGAGGGCGTTTTGGGGACTCCGCAGCCCCTGTGGCGACAATCGGGAGGGCTGCCGTGGAATCGCCGTGTCATGCCAGCGTATATAGCTGCTCGTTTGCCGAGCACCGACCGTCTGGAAAAGAAAGGCCCACCGCCGGTTTCGTCCGGAAAAGCATGTGCGTTCAGAACCGTATGGGATCCCGACAGGCTCCGCCAAGAACCTGCTGGAAAACCACACGGTCACCGAACAGACACAAAAGACTCACGGAATCTACCGGGACGCTCCGCCTTTGCCGGATGAACTGCAGACACTGTATGAAGACAGCAATCTGAAGAGCCGATGACGATGACCCCAGGGCCGAGACTATCCTGATCGGGACGGCCTTTAGCGCTGTACGCTGCTCTTGCGGGCGTAACTACCCGCTGAGCTGGGGTGTTGTGATCTGTCGATTTGTGAACGTGTTTTCGCCGATGTGTTACGAAAATGCGTTCACAATCTGAACATACTAATTCATTCCATGTGGGTAGAGTCCCTTCTGCCACCCGTGCGAACGTCAATCATCAGTCTCCGGAACGCCCGGAGTCTCCAGAGTCTCTAGAGTCTCTGGTGAATCCCCAGCTTCCGAAGCACGCAGCGCTTTCTGGCCGCCACTCATAGTACTGGGTTTCTCTGTACCAGGTTTCTCTAGGCTCGCGTCGCGTTCTACGCCCTGCGCACCTTGTGCAGTCTGCGCCGCGCCCCACCGCCTCCCGCAACGCCCGTGCCCTTTTCCTCCGGAGTCGCGTTCACATCCGTGCCCGTGCCCACGTCCGGCGCGCCCAACTCGCTTTCCTCGCTTAGCCCCGCAGTGTGGACACGCGGGGTCTGTCCCACTCCGCGCCGCGGCGAATGGCGCCTCGAACTCATGACTACACGCCCCGCATCGGAACTGCCCCAAAGCCAGTCGGTAAGTTCCGCCTTCGAAGCGAATGGCCTTTCCTTCCACAAGCGCCCGAGCCACCTTCTCCCTGGCCGATGAAAGCACCCTCTGAAACGTAGGCCGAGATACCTGCATACGTTCAGCGCACTCTTCCTGCTCCAGTCGTTCCAGATCCTTGAGGCGTATAGCCTCAAGCTCCTCTACTGTGAGCACTTCCTCCTCCAGGTCGCGCAGCGACACGCCCGCAGGCTTGAACACGGTCACCTGAGGAATGAACTCCACACGTCTGAGTTTAGGTGGTCTTGGCATGGTATCAGCTCCTGTTCGGAACTACGCGTATGTCCGGGGTAGGCAACTCCCTGCTCCTCGAATATCAATCATATGCCCATAACCATTGTGATAGAACTCGTCCCAAGTGTCAATGCGCGGGCGCGGGCGTGGGCGTGCGCGCCTCGCTCGGGCAACGCCTATCATCGTCATGCGACCCCATCCCTCGTTGTGAAACCCCGCCGCCGAACATAGTCGTCCGATTCCGCCATTCAACGCCGCCATTCTTCCCCACTGTTCAACCCCCATCGCTCAACGCCCATCGCTCAACCCCCATCGCTCAACCCCTTGACACCGCGCAGACGCCGTTGTATATTCTGATCAGAGGATGTTAGTCTCACCTAACTTATTGCGCTGGGTCGCCGCCGCCGGGAACGATTGGGCATGGAGGACTGAACATGGCTGAATCGAGAGCCCGCATATCGCCTTCGCTTGAAGACTACCTGGAAGCAGTGCTGGAGCTGGCTGGCGATGATGACGGCGCGCGCACTACCGATGTGGCCGCCAGGCTCGGAGTGTCCAAGGCCAGCGTCAACCAGGCCATGGGTATTTTGGTGGACCGCGGCCTGATAAGCCGGGAGAGGTATGGGCCAGTCTACCTTACAGAAGACGGACAGGATGCGGCTCAAGCCGTTTTCAGGAGGCACCGGGCAATCAAGTCCTTCCTCATCTCTGTGCTGGGCGTAGACGAATCCATAGCTGAAGGGGACGCGTGCCAAATCGAGCACGTGGTCAGCAAAGAGACTATGGCGGGCATAATCGACTTCATGGAAAAGGGGGCCGACGAATGATGAACGACGACAGACCAACCTCGCTGGACGGGCTCGACCTGGGGGAACGCGGAACGATTATCCGTATTGGCTGCCCGGGCCCGCTCAGACACAGGCTCATGGATATGGGCTTGACACCCGGCACCGAAGTCCGCCTCGAAGGCGTCGCCCCTCTGGGCGACCCCATCATCGTGTCAGCCCGAGGATGCCGCCTTGGCCTAAGGCGCGCCGAGGCCGCGGGCATCACCGTCAGCCCGTGGCCCGATTCAGCACGCACAGATCGCTGCCGGGGCCGGCACAGGCGTGGCCGGCTAAACGCCGCGTCACGCAGAACGCGTGTTTTTCGCGCCGAAGTTAGTGGACACTAACTATTCGCGCGCGCAGTGAGCGCCGCCAAGCACATGATCCTCGGAGAACCATTACAGTGCCATTGCTTCGGAGGACTATTACGCCATGAATGATTCCTCTATCCGAGCAATTCCCGTAATCGCCATCGCCGGCAACCCCAACTCGGGCAAGACCGCCCTGTTCAACGCCATTACCGGCGCGCGTCAACACGTAGGCAACTGGCCTGGAGTAACGGTCGAGAAGAAGGAAGGACGCGTAGCGCGCGGCGGGAAGTCCGCTATCGTAGTCGACCTGCCCGGCACTTACGGCCTGGGCTCACAGGCGCTGGACGAGACAATCGCGCGCGATTTCATCACGCGCGAACGGCCCGATGTCGTGGTTAACGTGGTCGACTCCACCAATCTAGAAAGGAACCTTTACCTCACGATTCAGCTGCTCGACCTGGGCGTCCCTCTCGTGATGGCACTCAACATGTTCGACGAGGCAAAGGCGCTTGGCCTCGATATCGACGTGAAGGAGCTGTCGAAAGCGTTGGGGGCGGAAATCGTGCCCACAGTGGCAGTTCGCAGCCAGGGAGTCGGCGAACTGCTCGACGCCGCATTCGCAGCCATCTCGACCCGGACCGCGGAACCCGATTCGGCCACGCAAGACCGCAAACCACAATACTCAATCGAGTCGAACACCTCAGTCGGGCCGCATGACCCCGCCGAGCTGCACGATCCTGCCGAGCCATACGGCCTGGCCACCGAACGCCGCTACAAGCTCGCAGCCGAAATCGTCCAGTCGGTAGTCAAGACCGCTGCCGACGGTCCCGCAGAGTCGCCCTCGCAACGGATCGACCGGGTGGTGCTCAATCCGTGGCTCGCATACCCCATCTTCTTCGGCGTGGTGTGGGCAATGTTCCAGTTCACGTTCTCCCTGAGCGCACCCGTAGCAGGCTGGCTCGGGGGCGCAATTGGAGCCTTCGGAGGCTGGGTCGCGCGCGCGATGGAAATCGCAGGCGCGCCGGAAGTCGTGGTCGCTTTCCTTGTAGACGGGATCATCGCCGGCCTCGGCGCCCTGCTCGAGTTCGCGCCCCCCATATTCCTGCTCTTCTTCGCCATATCGTTTCTTGAAGACATTGGGTACATGGCACGGGCCGCACTCATCTCCGACAGACTCATGGGCGCTGTCGGGCTGCACGGCAAGGCGTTCATCCCGATGATCCTGGGCTTCGGGTGTAATGTCACCGGAATCCTGGCGGCACGCAGCCTCGACAGCCGCCGCGACAGGCTGGTATCGATACTCGTTAACCCACTGATCTCGTGTTCCGCGCGATTGCCGGTGTACGTCTTGTTCGCCAGCGCCTTCTTCCCCCGGCGTCGCGGGCTCGTGGTGTTCTCACTCTATGCGCTGGGTGTTGTGCTGGCCGCGCTAGTAGCCAAAGTGCTGAGCGTCTTCATCAAACCCGATGTCTCGTCCACATTCGTGATGGAACTCCCGCCATACCGAATGCCGAGGATATCAGGGGTTTTGATCCAGACATGGGAGAGGGGCCGGGAATTCCTCCACAAGGCCGGCACAGTTATCTTGCTGGCAGTAGTCGTGGTGTGGGCGTTGTCCAACCTGCCCCCAGGCGCCGCCCCGGGCAGCCCGGAATCGCTGATCGGCAGGATCGGCGGTGTGATGGCGCCTCTGCTGAAGCCCGCCGGATTCGGCCGCTGGCAGGCCGCAGCGGCACTGGTGTTCGGAGCCATAGCCAAAGAGCTGATAGTGGGCACTTTGGGAGTGCTGTACGGTTCAGGTGTAGGGTCAGCGCCTGGCAGCGCCAGCCTGGTCAGCGCAATACAGGCCAATTGGACGCCCCTTTCAGCCTACGCATTCCTGGTCATGTCGCTTGTGTACATGCCGTGCGTGGCCACGATAGCGGCCATCCGCCGCGAGACCGGTTCACGGGCCTGGACCGCCTTCGCGATGGCGTATCCGCTCGTGCTCGGCTGGACGCTTGCAGTCATAGTCTATCAGGCCGGACGCCTCATTGGCCTGGCATGACGGACCGCACCGACTTCATCGAGTCCTCTTCGCCTCCCTCAGGCCAAGTCAAGGCGCGGGCGCCATAGTATCGGCCTACGATGCTTGAGGTCGTAGTCATCGCATCGCAGTATGCGAGCCACCCTGGCCTGCGCAAGCGCATCTTCCTCCGACAGCCCTTTCGACTCGAAGGCCGCGACAACCGAAGCCCAAGGGTCCTCGCCGGCCCCTTCGAGGACCGCCTTCGCCCGGCGTGGGCCCACACCGGGGCATCCCGAGTAGCCGTCGGTCGAATCGCCGGTCAACACCTGAAAATAGAACCAGTAGTCCGCGTCCGGCGTCGTCACCCGCTCCATGCAGTCCGTCCGCCAGTTGTAGTGGACTCCCGGCACCTGCTTCAGGTCCTTGTCGGTGCTGGCAATGACATGGCTACGCGGCGACCTGGTGGCCATGATGCCCATGACGTCATCCGCCTCCAGGCTATCCTCTGATCTGCACTCCCACACCTGCCGCGCGTGCTCGATGAGCACATCCAGCAGCACGGGCCTGGGCGCGCCCCTGCGGTTCGCCTTGTACGTCGGCAGTACAGTATACCGGAAATTATCGCAGCCGGTGAAGCAGAGAATTGCCTTGTCAGTCCGCGTCTCCCTCAGCATGCGCTCGACAGCCGAATCGAACCCGGCAATCGCCCATCTTCCGTCAGTGCGTAGCCTTTCGTTCCGCACCTCGCCGTCAATGCCCCCGTCAGCAGTGGCAACCGCGCGCGTGCCGCCCGGACCCCGTCTGGCCTCATATGCATACGCAAACTGGCAGGCCAAGATATCCGCGTCAATCAGCAGATCCATACCCATCCCGTCCCCCTAGCCCGTCCTCCCAGCCCATTCTCTCAGCCCGACATCCCAGCCAGTCCTCCTAGCCCGTCCTCCTAGCACAGTAAAGGGCACGAACAGGCCGGTTTCGCCGGCCTACTCCTTCTCCGGGCGTGTGACATTCTCCTGCGACGCTTAGGTGGGGTATCGTGCCATCGGAATTCTCAAGCGCCCCGCGCGCGTCGGCGCGCCCATGCATGCCTGCGTGCACGAGCCGACCTGTGTGTTGATACACGATCTTGCACCTGCTCTCATTGGCAAGGGCCTTGAACACGGTCGTGCGCCTCTGCGTCTTCTTTGTTCCCATGTCAACCAACTTCACCTTTCATGGCCATATTCGAACATAGCAATTCGACTGTCAAGAAGACACCATGGTTCCACCACCCCACTAACCCACCACCTCATGGCGTCGCCGCGAATCGCCCGGGTTGTCGAAAGGCGAGCCATCGACAAGCCGTCGCTAGTAGCCCAGATGAGTTCCGGCACTTTGCATCGAGATTCAGAAGGAGTGGAGCTTGTGTTGTCGTAATTGGTAGTACGCGCAGCCATGTCATTGCAAGGAGAGGAAAGGCCATGCAAGGCTCAGTAGGATTCTCGCCCAAGATCAATGACCCGGCGTTCGCAAAGTATCAAAGGGCATCCAATAAGTGGGCGATCATCTTCGCGGGCATACTGGCTATCATTGCAGTCGTGGGCTTCCCGATCTATGGGCACAGGAGCGGGGAGCTTGAGATGCCACAGTCGCTCTATTACGGGCTGGCCATCGGCGGTATGTTCATCGTGATCGCCCTGGCGCAGATCGCCCGGAAAGGCCACGACACCACCTGGGACGGCGTTGTAGTCGGAAAGCAATTCTTCAAACGCAAGACCTATGACAAGACCAACGATACGCATACGACCCATACAGTGTATGAGTACAAGGTTAAGCGGAGTAACGGCAAGGTCTACAAACATCAGCATCAGGATTGCGATACTGTGTTCAATTACTTCGATGTCGGTGACAAAGTGCGGCACCACAAGGGGTTTGACGTATACGAGAAGTATGACAAGTCAACCGATGCCACGGTATTCTGCATTGCCTGCGGATCAATCAACGATATCTCCGACGACACTTGCTTTCGCTGCAAATGTCCGCTCCTCAAGTAGGGGCGTGGAGGCGGCGTTACGGTGGATGAGACCGAGAAGCTCCGATGGGAGATATCAGTTCCGATCTTTCGGAACGCGATTATAGTAAGGCAGATGGCCATCGCCATCGGGATTCCCTTTGGCCTGGTCATCGGCATTCTGCTCATTGCCTCGCGCGGGGAGGGAGCGAGAGAGTACTCGCTCTACGGCTTGGCGCTCATAGCTGCCGCCTTCGGACTGGCCTACCTCGTGATCATGATCGCCTATGGCGGCAAGTACCAGGTGGGTTTCGTGCTCGATCACGTGGGCGTTCAATGCTACACCTGCGGCAGACAGGCGGAACGAAATCGGGTCATCAACGGGCTCACAGTTGCGTTGGGGATTCTGACGCGCCGCCCCGCGGCGGCAGGGGCGGGAATTCTCGCGGCGTCACGGCAATCCACATCACTCAGGTGGCGCAATATAGGGAAGACCAAGTTTCACCCTGCGCAGTACACAATCACTGTCCACGGCGTCTTTGCGCAGCAGATGGCGATATTCTGCACACCGGACAACTACGGAGCGGTTGAAGCCTTCGTCCGGTCTAGGCTGGGCGATTTGGGAAGACGAGTCGGCGGGTGAGAGAGTGTGGCCAAAAGGATCCTCATCACACTGCTGGGCATAGCGCTCATCATCTACGGCGT
>Ga0116149_1002980_pt1 | contig 17961 bp, 15 predicted proteins | sample AD_UKC057_MetaG_FD_89787 | JGI IMG/M metagenome (GOLD analysis project Ga0116149, IMG submission 89787) | Active sludge microbial communities of municipal wastewater-treating anaerobic digesters from USA - AD_UKC057_MetaG | ecosystem: Engineered > Bioreactor > Anaerobic > Digestate | place: USA... | reverse complement strand
TTCTCTTTCTGGATGAGCTGCCCGAATTCAAGCGAACCGCTCTGGAAACCTTGCGCCAGCCGCTGGAGGATGGTTTCGTGACCATCTCCCGGGCATCGGGCACCCTTGTCTTCCCCAGCGAGCTGATGCTGATTGCCGCCATGAATCCCTCTCCAGACGGGAAAATGCCCCAGGAATCCCGCAGCTCACCGCGCCAGATTCAGTGCTATCTGGGGCGCATCTCCGGACCGCTTCTGGACCGTATTGATCTGCATATCGAGGTTCCGACCGTTCCTTTCCGCTACATCTCCTCCAATCAGGAGCCTGCGGAGAGTTCGGCGGAAATCCGCAAACGGGTCATCGCCGCACGGCAGAGACAGATCGAGCGCTTTAAACAATCTCCGAATATCCGCTCCAATGCCCGGATGGGAAGCCGCGAGCTCAAAAATTTCTGCAATCTCAATGCCGATTGCCTCAACCTTCTCAAAATGGCCATGAGTGAACTCCACTTGAGCGCGCGTGCCTATGATCGCATCCGCAAAGTTGCCCGCACGATTGCCGACCTGGATAACTCCGATGAAATCCAGACTCATCACATCATGGAGGCCAGCCAGTACAGAAATTTAGATCGGCAGGTCTGGAGCTTTATTTCCTGAACACCCGGCCGCTGAAGCAAAAAATGAAAACGAGATTATTCGCTCTATTCCTTCTGGCGGCATCTCTCTGCACTCTGCGGGCAGCCGAACCCTACCAAATTCAGGTAGTGGATAGTGAGAACGGCTGGCCGGTCCCTCTGGTCGAGCTGAGAACCGTCGGCAACATCCGCTTCGTCAGCGATAATGCGGGCGTCATTGCTTTTGATGAGCCGGATATGATGAATCAGGAGGTCTGGTTCGACATTGCCGGCCACGGCTATACGGTGCCCAAGGACGGCTTTGGTTATCGGGGCGTGCGTCTGAAACCGACTCCGGGCGGAGAAACCACGGTCAAGGTCGAGCGCGAGAGTATCGCCCGACGAATCGGCAGGCTGACAGGCAGCGGGCTCTTTGCGGAAAGCAAAAAATGCGGATTGATGCCCAATTGGGAAGATAGCGGGGTGATCGGCTGCGACAGCGTGCAAACGACGATTTATGGAGGCCGGGTGTTCTGGGCTTGGGGAGATACATCGCTGCCCGGCTACCCTCTGGGAATCTTCCATACCACCGCCGCAACGACAGCACTCTCTCCCAAATTCCCCGCTGAGCCGCCGCTTCAAGTCGTCTTCGATTTATTTCGTGAGCCGGGAGGCAAGCCCCGCGGCGTCGCCAAACTCCCGGGCGAGGGTCCCACCTGGATCAGCGGCACTCTCACCCTTAAAGATAAAAACGGACAGGAGCGGCTCTGCACGGTCTATAATAAAATCAAGCCGCCTCTGGACGCTTATGAACGGGGGCTCTCCGTCTGGAACGACGAAAAAGGGGAATTTGAACGCGCCCTCACAGTTTGGGAAAAATCCTCCGGCAAGCCCTCTCCTCTCCTCCCGGATGGACACCCCATCTTCTGGAAAGAGGAAAAAACCGGAACGGAGTGGGTCCTTTTCGGCGACCCGCTGCCGCGGCTCAAATGCAGGGCGACTTATGAGGATTGGCTCAATCCCGATGTTTGGGAAAAGGTGGAATCCCCACGCACGCTCACCTCTGCCGACGGAGAGGAAACCGTCCGGCTCCACACCGGTTCGGTCCAATGGAGCCAGTTCCGCCAGCGCTGGGTCACCGTTTTTGTTCAGTCCGGAGGGAAATCTTCTTACTTGGGAGACCTCTGGTACGCCGAGGCCAAATCACCTCTGGGCCCCTGGGGTAAAGCGGTCCGGGTTCTCTCCCATGACCGCTATACTTTTTACAATCCCAGGTTGCATCCGGAGCTGGTCGCAGCCGGTGAGCCGTATCTTCTCTTCGAGGGCACCTACACGACGACCTTCGAGAATCGCGCCTTCCCGACGGCCCGATACGACTACAACCAGATCCTCTACCGTTTGGAGCTGGATGATCCGAAACTCAAACCGGCCTTTGTAGATTAAGGCTTTTCGCCTCCGGTTAATTGTTCTCCGAATGCCGCAGGCTGATCGCCACCTCAGGGCGTAATTCTTCCGGAACCTGAAGCTCCAGTTTTCCGTCCTTTGATTCTGCCTTCAGGCGCTTCTCGGCACCCGTGATCGTATTGAGCATCCAGACTTCATAGGGAGCTGACGGCACCTTGAGCGTTACGCTTACGGGCATCTGGCGGCTGTAGAGCAGGTACTCCTTGCCGGTCTGTTCCAAGGCGAAAAGATTCAAGCCGCTATCCGCCGAGAGGCTCGAGCCCTGCACCGGTTTCAGGCGAATAAAATCAGCGCTTTCCAGAAAGCGTTTCATCAGACCGATCTGACGGCGAAACTCCGGACTCCCGCAACCCGGGGTCGGGTCCTTTACTTCAAAGGTTCCGTCTTCATAACCCACCGTGAACGAGTAATCCAGGTTGTTATAGAGTGCTCCGCCCGAAAGCATGAATTCCCAGGCTTCGCGGCGGTAGTAATCTCCCTGAACTCCTTTGAACCCGGTTTCGTTCATCCCGACAGGCAGCGGCAAGTGAGCATTCTCGGCCACGGCGCTGGGCGGTGAACAGTAGTGGAAGTTCAAAAGCGACCAGGATTCATGGGGATTTTCCACCTTCCCTGAACCATTAGCCACGTTTACAGAAATGAGATGTTTGCGAGGCATTTCTTTTTCGGCCTCCACGATCCAATCGGTAACCAGCCGTTGCCAGGCATCCGTAACTCCGCCGAAATAGGGTTCATTGCAGATTTCAAAATAGAAATTATCGTAACCGTTGACCTCGCTCACCACTTTGCGGACGAACTCTTTCTGGACTCGAAGCAGCCCCTCTTCAGTGTCGGCGTTGAGGAGCCGCTCGGAAGGAACCTTACCGATGCCCTGGATATTATTCTGCGCATTCATGGGAGAGAGCTTCCACTGCGACGAATCATAAATGGGGCAGAAAAGAGTCAGCTCCAGAACAATCCCGAGCTCGGAGGCTTTTTGCACCAATTGATGCAGCCGCTCAAAATAAGCGGGGTTGAACTGTGTGAGGTCGAATTTATTGGCGCCGTCCAGCGCACCGGCTTCCTGACTTCGCACCCAGGGCGACACATAGTTTTTGCCGGGCGCAAGAGTGTTGCTCCGGATATTGAAATTGCCAGCTTCCTCGCGATAAGAGCCCATGAAAACACGGGTATGATTCAGCCCGTCTTTGGAAAGCGTTTCCAGATACTTATCGAAGTTAAAGGCCCCATTGAGCAGCACGCCGTAATGCTCGCCGGAAGTCACCAGAAGTGTCGGCTTGCCGCGGAAGAGGAAATATTTCGGATTCTCCGGATGAAGCGAAAACGTCTCGCCCAAAGCCCGTTTGCCGGTAAGCGGCTCGATCATGGGCCAGACCGGTTCTCCCCGGCGAATGATTCCGAAACCGCCCTTATAATCCCAACTGGAATAGCCGATGTTGTGCCGTTTGAAGAGCATCGTCACATCCCTGTACCAACGATATTTATCCGGAGCCGGAGAGGTCTCGCAGCAACCAAATTCGCCGCAATAGACCGGCAGATTATGCTTTTTGGCCACATCCAGAACCTGTTTGAAATGGCCTTCGATCACGTCGGCATTAAAAACACGCCGATTCCATTGCACGCCATATTTCTTACGCAGTGCCTCGGGGAGCGCATCCAGTTCCTCATCCAGAATGACTTTGCCGGGGTAATGAACCGGCCCGGTATACTCCCTCACCTCGTGCCAGGGTGCCCGGTGATGGGTCAGGAGGAATGGCTCATAGTAGTGGAAGGTGATGATGATATTGGGGTCGTTCTCAGGTATCCAGAGCTCTTTCACGGTGCTGAAATTTTGCCAGCGGTTCGAACCGATGAGGATTTTGCGCTCAGGCTCCAGATTTCTGAGGATTGCCACGCAGCGTCGGACAATCTTGTTCCAGACCTCCGAGTCGTCGGCCACGGGCTCATTCATCAGCTCATAGGCGACCCAGTCATTGGAGTATTTATTCAGCTCGCCGCTCAGCTTTTCCCAACAGGCATAGAATTTCTCCTGGGCCTCCGGGTCCGTAAATAGGGGTCTGACCTTGTTGTCGAAGTAGTGAGAGCGGAGAATATGCAGGTCCACAATCGCCCGCAACTGATGCTTCCGGCACCAGTCAAGCGCCTGATGCAGCAGGAGGAATGCCTCTGCGTGTTTATTCCCCTCTTCATCGAACATCTGTTCTTCATCTATGGGGATGCGCAGATGGTCATAGCCCAGAGAAGCCAGAAAGGCCACATCCTTTTCGGTAAAGTAAGCCGCACGCCTTTCACCTCGTGCTCCGCTTTGCGAAAGCCAATGGCTGATATTGATTCCCTTTTTTACCTCAAAGGGAACAGCCTCCTTTTCTGCCGCCGAGCCGTTAAAGGCCATGCAGGCGAAAAAGAGTATAAGGCAATAGACTAAGTTTTTTTTCATAAACAGGAATGAGACAATTTTTTCTTTCGATACAAAAAGGGGTGGATGCTCTTCACACCCACCCACCCAAAGAGTGTTATAGCACCCCGCTGAAATTTACTTGAGTTCTTTGACGCGCATATAGCGGAAGGCTACGTTGCCGTGATCCCCCTGGACGAAGAATGCGCCCGGGTCATTCACGTTGCCGTCGAGCTCACTGCCGGTAGGACGATCCACCGTGACATTGTCGTGAACCTTCACTCCGTTGACAATAACGGTAAACTGATTCCCCTTTACCGTCGCTTCCACGGTGTTCCATTCGCCGGGCTTCTTGGAAGCCTTGACCAACGCCGCAGAATGATTATAAATGGCGTTATCGCTCGTCTTCTCAGGTTTAGCCGTTACCGGTTCACCGAGGATTTGAATTTCATGACGGCCGCGCAGATAAAATCCGCTGTTGGAACCCTCGGGTACCATGTACTCATAACGAACGACGAAGTCACGGAATTTTTTATTCGTGACGAGGTCGGTGCCGTGCTGGCCTTTGGGAATGCTGTTGACAAGCATACCATTCTGAGAACTCCAGCTCTTGTAGCCATTGGGGTTGCGATAGTGCCAACCGGTCAGGTCGCAGCCATTGAAGAGCGGGACGAATCCATCGACCGCTTCTTCCGTACTCACCTTGTACCAATTACTGGTGGCGCTCGGATCGCCGTCAATTATGCCCATGGACCAGAGAATACCCTGCAAGACATGGCTCTCATACCAATCCTTTTCGATCACGTCCGTGCGGTGACCCAGAGAGGTGTAGAAAACGCGGCCCTGGCCCCAGTTCTTGCAATAAGCGATCGTATAATCTCCGGGCTGATTCGCTGTCGGACTGCCGTCGTTGGGACGCTTATCCATCGTGAGGAGCCCGTGGACGGTCGCGCGGTTAAATTTCTGCAGAATGTACATCTCATCATGAACCACCAGGTTATCGGGGATATCCTTGATGATCGGATGCGTCGGATCTTCCTTGATCACATTCACCGTTGCCTGAGCGCCGTGGGTCAGGAAAAGGCCGCCTATCATCTCGGTATAAGGAGGGAACCCGGCGAAAGTATCGGTCGCGGCATGGAGCCCGACAAAACCCTTACCGGAGGCGACCCAATTGACAAAGCCCTGCTTATCGGGCAGAGGGAGCTCACCGGTCGTATTATTGAAGACCACGCCGTCATATTTGTTCAGGGATTCCATGGTCATGAGCTTGGCCATATCTTCATCGGTCCTGACAAATTCCACATCAAACTGGCCGCTCTCTTTGGCCAACTTTTCAAGCATTTTGTCCGCTGAGGGGATAACATCGTGCCTAAAACCCTTGGTCACCGAAACGACCAGGACTTTTTTATCCGCGGCTTGCGCCGAAAAAGCAAAACAGGCTGCCAGCGCCAGAACGCCCGCCTTCAGGTATAAACTTTTGTTTTTTTTCATAAAATTTCTTGTCAAAAACACACTGGGTTAGACGCGTTCGACAACGCTATTATTCAGAAAAAAGAGTAAAAAAACAAGCCTCTATTTCGCTTGCTCACTTTCGATAGCAGCCGGAAGCCAAAACTGCCTCCCGGACGGCCGCCGGCATCAGCCCTTCCACGCTTTGACCCAAAGCAATCCGTTCGCGTATTCCCCGGGAGGAGGTCTCACAGAACACGTTGTCAATCAAGTGCATACGAAAAACTTCGGGCAGAGGAACGAAACTCTCTCCCGGACGGCTCACGACGGCAAACTCCACCAGCCGGGCCAATTCCTGCGCATCTTTCCACTTGGGCAGACTCGGCACATTATCCATCCCGATGAGATAGAAAAGCTCAGCATCCGGGAAGCGCTTCCTGTATTTCTTCACGGTTTCTATGGTGTAGGAGATTCCTCCGCGCTCAAGCTCCGAGGAATCGATTTTCCACTCCGGGTGCCCCTCCAGTGCCAATTGCACCCATTTCAGGCGAAGAGCTGCCGGCGCCGTAGACTGCCCCTCCTTGAAGGGCGAACGGGCCGCAGGGACAAAATAGAGCTCGTCCAGCTTCAGATAATTGCAGGCCGCTTCTGCCACCTGCAAATGAGCTGAGTGAATCGGGTCAAAAGACCCGCCATAGATTCCAAGCCTCACCATTCCGGCAGCCTTCTTCAATGGAAAGGGAGCTTTTCTCCAAAGCCCCCTCCGGTTCAATCCAAATAGATTAGATGGACGTCACGCGCGCCAGATAGTCGATCTCCCGCTTCAACTCGGCAAAGCGCTCCTCGGGCGTCTTGAGGCGGCCGACGATCTCGTTTTCCAGGCACATATCGGCTTTATACTTGGCGGCCTTCATAATTTGGGCGAACTTCTCAAAATCGATATCGCCTTCATCGATCGGGGCGGCATATTTTTCATACTCCCAACCCCTTTCGCGCTGACTGTTACGCTTATCTTCCGGGTATTTGATGCTCTTGCAGTGGGTATGATAGGCCTTGCCGGCATAGCGCTCGAAGATCCCGTAAATATCGTCCAGGGGATGCCCATACCAGTAGAAGTTGGCCGTATCCAGGGTCAAACCGAGCCGATCCGAACCCACTCCGTCAAAGAGACGGTCCAGGAACCACGGGTCATTGGTAACGCTACCGTGATTCTCAATGGCATAGCGAATCTTTGTACCTTTGAGCAAATCGCAAAGCTTCTTGCAGGCGTTAATGGCGACGGGGAGGAAATCCTCCTTGCTCGACTTGGAAGGGTAAACGTCGATACGAATAGCCGGAACCTTCAGAATCTCGGCGGCATTCACCACCGTTTCCGCGTATTTGAGCTCCTCGACCAAATCCTGCTCCAGGGTATTGCCCATGAGGAATGCGGTGATGTTCTTTTTCTCCGCTTTCAAATCTTTCTTGAGCTCCTTGATGCCGGCATCGTTCGTCAGATCATACTTTTTCTCATCGCTGAAAAAATTATTGCTCTGGAATCCGCGCGGCGAAGCAGCCTCCACTCCGCTGATGCCGAGCCGGTCCATGGCCTCCCAGCAACTTTTGGCTCCGATCATCGCCAGGAGATTATCCCGGCAGGAGAGCTCCCAACGAGGTTTCTTTGCTTTGGGTGCGGCAAAGGCCTCCGCTGAGCCGAAACCCAGAGCCATACAAGAGGCAGACGCCAACACGGCACTCTTGAGAAACGAGCGCCGACTGCTTGAAAAACAATCATTCTTCTTCACCCGCACATAAAAGACGAAAAGAAGAAGAATTTCAAACCTTTTATTAAAGGGATCCTGGAGGCTCCCTAAAAAAAACGGGGAGACATCCATCTCCCCGATTATTTTCTTACTTGAAGGCCCCCTTGCCGAGGCAAGGGAAAATCCTTTGCAGCCCGGCAGTTAGTCCTCGCCGAACTTCTCGTTCACCAGTTTCTGGATCTCATCCAGGGCTTCGCGAGCATCCTCTCCGGCAGCCTTGACCAGAATGTGACTACCCTCACCCGCTGCCAGCATCATCAAACCCATAATGCTTTTACCATTGACCTCTTCCCCATCTTTTTCAACATAGATGGAACACTTGTAACGTCCTGCCAATTTTACAAACTTTGAAGCCGGTCTGGCATGAAGCCCATAACGGTTCAGAATCACCATCTCCTGAGACAATCCCTCAGAAGTATCCATTTGACTACTTGTGTCACTCACAGCGCTTTCTGGTTGGAGAAAATTTAAAAACTAAGCGCGTTGTCTCCAATAACACCGCGCGCGGTCGCTCCACCGCCACCGCAAAAAGAACTATACACGCCTCCGGAGTTGAATGCAAAAAAAAACTCACTGCTTTTCCGACGAGAATAAGAGACCCGACACCGCAAACCCCGTCCATCAAAAAAATGAAGACGTTCCCACTGATAACTGGCTGTCCGACCTGGATTTGAACCAAGACAGAGGCTTCCAAAGAGCCTAGTGCTACCATTACACCATCGGACAAGCCGCGGTGAGGAAGATACCAACTCTCGGGCCTATGGGCAAAGTATTTTTTAATTTTAGGTTGGATTTCCCCCGGAATTCCCGTAGAATTCGCTCCCGGTACTGTATTTACATGATGCTATGGATATTGTTTTAAGAAGTCGGTTGTCCCTGATGATGTTGATTCAATACATCATCTGGGGGTTATGGTATTCAACACTGGGCGCCTTTATGACTAATAAGGGGTTTTCTTCGACAGAGATTCCCCTTGCTTACGCTTCAACGGCTATTGCGTGCATGATCTCGCCCTTCTTTGTCGGGATGGTTGCGGACCGCTTTTTCGCCACCCAAAAAGTCATGGCGACCTTGCACCTTCTGGGTGCGATCTTCGCCATTGCCGCGGTCCTGCAAACAGAGTTTGCATACTTTTTTACCTTTTTGCTCTTGCACACCATCTGTTATATGCCGACACTGCCGTTGGCAAACTCACTCTCATTCAAACAGCTTTCGAACCCGGGCGAGCAGTTTCCGACAATCCGCGTTTTCGGCAGCATCGGCTGGATCGTAGCCGGCTCTATTATCTCCGCGCTCAAATTTGACAAGACGGAGGGAATGTTCTATACGACCGCTTTCTTCGGCGTCGCTATGGCCGTCTACTGCATGACCCTTCCGAATACGCCCCCGGTAAAGAGCGAGAAGAAGCCGAGGGCGAGAGAAATTCTGGGCTTGGATGCACTGGCCCTGCTGAAAGACCGCAACGTCCTCGTCTTCATGTTGGGCTCCTACCTCACCTGTATCCCCCTGACCTTCTACTTCTCCGCAACGGGTATCTACCTCGGAGATAATAACATCGAAAGAATAGCAGCAACCATGACTATCGGCCAGTGGGTCGAAATGGGCTTCTTCCTCATTATGCCCATTATGCTGAGGGAATTGGGAATAAAAAAAGTCCTCCTGCTGGGAATGCTCTGCTGGGCATTACGACTCTTCTGCTTTGGTCACGCTTTCGGAACCACGGGCCCACTACTGTGGATGATCATTTTTGGTATAGCCCTGCATGGTATGGCATATGACTTCTTCTTTGTAACGGGCCAGATTTATATCGACCGCAGGGCGCCTAAGGAAATCCGCAGCTCTGCTCAGGGCCTTCTCTACTTCCTGACCCTCGGAGCAGGTATGCTCTCCGGAAACCTTGTTTTGTCTAAGCTTTATGCCCACTTCAGCCATGTCGTTGAAAAAGTCGGAGCCGATGGCATCATGAAAGAAGTCACGGTCTATGACTGGCCCAGCATCTGGTACATAGGTGCCGGCATGTCAGCGGCCGTCTTCCTCATGTTTGCCGTAGCATTCAAAGACAAGGAAGCGGTAGAAGAGGTGGATGTGAAGGCACATACACGCAAGCCGATGAAGGCTTGGGCCGTGGTTGGGAGCATTGTAGCTATCATGTTCATCCTGAGCTTCTCGCTTCAGTACTATCTTTTATCCGTCTCCACCTGTGCAGGCCTCTGGGATAGTGAAAAGGCCAAAGTGGAAATCACTACCGAAGCCACAAAAGATGAAGTTAAAGGACCTATCGTCACTGGGAGTTTTGTCCTGACCTTAAAGGATAGCGGTGATGAAACGGTTTACCACGTCGGAAAAATTGATAACATGGAAGGAACTGTGGATGCTGACGGTAAACACCATGTTAACTTCGAAGTATCGGTTCGCAGCGGCAGGGCCAAAGGCAAAATCAAAAATGCTGCCGGTAAAGAAATAGATGGCGTCTTTGCTCCGGAAATTAAGAAGGGTCAGGGAACTCTCATCTGGACCCGTTCCGGTCATGAAATCACTTATTCCTTTGGAACAGAGGAGAGTTTTTCACTCAAACGCATTGAGAAAACTTATCAGAAAAAGTAAAGATTTGCCCTGATCACATAGGGTGAACCCCTACATTTGCACCCTCCGAGGATTTTTCCCGGAGGGTGTTTTGTTTGGATCAGCTCGGTGGCCGAGGGCCGGGCGGCTAGCTCTGTTTGCAGAGTTTCTGAATGGAGTGGAAGCCGACGCTCAGAATGAAGAGTGCAATCGCCGTTAAAACGATCAGAGGTCCGCAAGGAAGGTCAAAATAGTAAGCACCCGTCACCCCGAAGGCGCCGGAAATGAGGCCCATCAGGACGCTCACCAGGATATGTTGCCTCAGGCTCGTGGTCACATTGCGTGCAGCCGCCGCAGGGATAATCAAGAGCGCTGTAACGAGGATAATCCCCAGAAGCCGAACGCTCAAGGCGACCGTAAAAGTCAGGAGCAGGAGAAAGAGGTAGTTCAGAATTTTTACCCTCACACCCGAGACCTGCGCCAGGCCTGCATTGAGCGTCAGGAGAATCAGCGAGCGCATCTTGGAGAGGAGAAAACAGCTTCCCAGCCCGGCAATCAGGACCGCAAACCAGACCTGCGCCGGCCCCGTGGCCAGAATATCGCCGAAGAGATAGCGATGCAGCTCTCCGCGATAGCTTTTGAGAAGGCTCAAAATCACGACACCCACCGCAACCGAACCCGAAAGCAAAACCGCCATAATCGTATCGGTCAGGAGTTTCGTGTTTTCCTTGAGCCAGATCACCCCGAAGGCGATCACGAGGCTGAAGAGGATTTGTGTCAAAGTCGGGTCGCTTAATCCCCACCAGAATCCCAGCGCCACGCCGGTCAGGGAGCTGTGGGCCAGCGTCTCGCTGAAGAAAGAGAGCTTTCGGGCGGTCACAAAGACCCCCATCAGAGCGCAAAAGGGCCCCATCAGGAGCGCCATCGCAAGCGCCCTCTGCATAAAAGCCTCTAAAACATTTCCGATAACATCCTTTAATTCTCCCTGTTTTGAGCCGCAGACGGGTGAGTGTGGCTATGGTGATGGTGATGGTGGTGATGGTGATAATAGGATAATTCCCTCCCGAAAACCTGAGCCAGATTCTGAGCACCCAAAACTTCCTGCGGAGTCCCCTGACAGCAAATCACCCGGTTGAGCGCATAGACCCGTGAGGCATGTTTATAAACCATGGATAAATCGTGCGAGACCAGCATCACCGTTAAGTGTCTGCGTGCATGTATCTTGCCGATCATTTCGTAGAAGCTTTCCTCTCCGGGCGCATCCACTCCCGCCGTCGGCTCATCCATAAAAAGCACCTCCGGCTCTTTTAGAAGCGCAAAGGCGATCATGACCCTCTGGAACTGCCCTCCCGAGAGTTCCGCCACCGGACGGCTGAGCAAATCCTGAATTCCGATTTCCTCCACGGTTTCAGAGAGCAATTGATCCACCCGCCTGTTCGAAAACCAGGGCCAGCGGATCCCCTTCAGATGCAGTGAGAGAAGCTCCCGGACGTTCAGAGCGAAGCTGGGGTCCGCCACCAGACGCTGAGGAACATACCCCACCCGTTGAGAAATCTCCCTGAAAGAATCGCTCCCCAAAATCCGTACCGTTCCGCTCTTAAGAGGGGTGAGCCCCAAGAGCGCCCTGAGGAGCGTTGTTTTGCCGGCTCCGTTGGGACCGATCAGGGCCGCGGCCTCACCCTGCAGAATCCGCAGGCTGATATTCTCCAGCACAGGCCGCCCTTCCAGACTCACCGAGAGGCCGTTGGCCTCTATCACCGGGATTTGGCTCTGCGCATGTTTTTCACAACAGGATGCCATCTCTCCGCGGCGTTACTTGAGTAATTCCAGAAGCGCTTTGAGGTTCCCTTTCATCATCCGCTCGTAGGTATCGGCATTCAGCGGGCCCTCGTCGAGCGTCTCCAGAGTTTCCAGTCTGCCGATCTTGATCTTCCCATCCCGGGCCAGGCGCTCAGCCAGACGGTCGGCGCTTTTGCTCGGCAGGAAAATAGCGACGACCCCTTCTTCCCTGATCCTCTTGAGCAGGGTGCTCAGGTGCCGCGGCGAAACATCCGAATCGGGAACTTCCTGCAACACGCCGGCGCATTTAAGCCCATAGCGCTTGTTGAAATAGGAAAAAGCGTCATGCTGAGTATAAAACGGCTTTTGCTGAACCTCTTTCAGACTCTCCTTCAGAAGTTCGTCGAGCTGGGTGAGTTTCTTGTTGTATTCCTCCGCATTTTTTCGGAAAGCAGGCGCATTCTCGGGGTCCATCCGTTCCAATTGAGCCGAGATCAGCTTGACGCACTCCTGCGCCAGTACCGGGTCCAGCCAGAGGTGCGGGTCATACTCCCCGTGCTCATGAGCGTGAGCGTGTTCAGCCTCTTGGCCGTGCTCGTGGTCTTTCGCTGACGAATTATGAGAATCCTCTTTTTCATGAGCGTCTTCTGGGACTTTCGCCTCCGCTTCGGCATAGGAAATGAGCAGCTTTTTATCCAGACTTTCGCCCAGATTCAAAACCTGCACACTCTTTTTCAGAGAGCCCTTTTCGATCATTGCCTCCAGCCAGGGTTCCAATTCCAGGCCAATGCAGACGATGAGGTCCGCCCCATTGAGTTTACGCAGATGGCTCGGGACCAATTGGAACTCGTGAGGGCCGACGGTCCCTTCCATCAGGCTTTCCACTTGGGCCTGCCCGGAGGCAACCGCAGCGGTCCAGCTATAGACGGGAAGGAATGTCGTAACAACCTTGATCTCAGCAGCCTTTACCGAAAAAGAGAAGGCTGCCAGCAACAGGGTTGCGAGAGATGTTTTAAAAAAGTTCATAATACAGTCTTTCTAATTGCAAATCGTTTGCAAATGAACTCTACAAAAAAATCCCTCCTCTTGCGGGAATGGATTTTCTGGCGAGCAGGTTTTCCTGCCTACTTCATCAGCAACATCTGACGGGCACGTTTCACCGAGCGGGAAAGCTTGCGCTGAAACGCTGCGGGCAGGCCGGTATATTTTCTCAGAAGAATGCGGCCGTGGTCGGTCACATATCTGCGCAGCAGGGTTACGTTCCTGTAATCAAGCTGGTCGATGGTAAAATCTACCTTGGGTGCGGGGCGCGGAGTACGGCGTTCCATCGGTCTGCCGTTTGCATTGCGGCCGCCTTTTTTACTTCTATCGGTATTTGTCTTACGAGGCATATTTAAAGCTATTTGATCTCTTTGTGCAAAGTGCGACGGCGAAGATACTTGTTGTACTTCATCATCTCGACTTTCTCGGTTTGGAGCTTCTTATTCCGGGAGGTCTGATACCGAGTCGGGGATTTCCCCTCTTTGCGGGCCTCCGTACATTCAATCGTTACAATTTCGCGTGGCATAATAACTATTCAAAGCCAAAAAAATTCTATCTCTACTCTTTATCTTAGGCAAGCTTATCTTCACCCTCATCCTCTTCTTCGGCGGATGAGCGCGATTCCGATTCGTCTCCGGAAGCGGCGGTCAGGTTCCCCAAATCGGCCAAGCGGCGGCGGCTTTTGCCCCCTTCTTTTTCGATGATGGCCTGGGCCTCGACCGTGTAGCGAGTCCAGGGAATCGCTTCCAATCTGTTTTTGGGAATCTGCTTGCCGGTCATCTCACAAATCCCATAAGACCCATTTTGAATCCGTTTCAGAGCCTGCTCCACTTCATGAATGGAATCTCTATCGGCGGAAAGCTGGCTCAAAGCGAAATCCCGGTCAAAATGATCGGTTCCCGCATCGGCCATGTGCATCCCGAAACTGGAAATCTCCTGAGCCGAATCCTCGGCAAAACCCAGCATCTGGTTCTTGAGCCGTTTGTGCAGCATGTAGAGATTCTTGTAATATTTAACCCACTCGGGCTTAACCCATTCAGGCGGCTCTTCCGAAAAAACAACCTTCTCACTGCTACTGACAGGTGCTCCAAAAAGTGAAGCCAGTGAAGCCCGTTGCACCACCTGCACCACCTTTGCCGGGGCTGCGACAGGTTTGGCTTCCGCCTTAACCTTCAGACCGCTCCGAGGAGCGGCGGCCGGTTTCTCGGCTTGAGCCTTCACGGAAGTTTTTCTGGTCGCTTTTTTGGTCGCTTTGGTCGCTTTTTTAGCCGCAGGTTTTTTCTCTGCGGCCGGGGAAACTTTTTCCCTGGCGGCCTTGGCGGCCTTGGCAGCCTTGGCAACCTTGGTAACCTTTTTCTTCTTCAGCGGTTTTTCAGCCACAGCCGGCGCAACCGGCGCTGGCGCCGGGGCCGGGGCAGAAGACTTCTTTCTCAAAAGTTTAGCTTTCGGCTTTTCCGGAGCTTCGCTCTTCTTTTTGGTCTTCCGGCTCTTTTCCGTCTTTATTTTTTTCGCACTCACTGATTACCCTCCGGACTCAAATTATCGTGTTTCAATCCCCGAGAAGGGAAACCCTGCTCTCCGCAGGAAGGCTAAGCATACTGATCCGGTTTAAAAAATCCACCTTAATCTTCAAAAATATTTAATCGTATTTTTTCCCCTTTTTCTCCCGCCGGCCGCGGAAAAAGCTCAGCCCTGTCATGCAAAGAGCTAACTCGTTGAAAATGAGCGCTCTGCCCGGTCCGAAAGTCAAAACCCACAGACTGTAAAAATAGCCCAAAAGGAGGCCCAGACTAATCCAGGTATCCGGGCAGGTCTTCCATTTCTTCATGTGAACCCAGGCAATGTGATGAAAACGGGCACTCACAATCGCCAGAACCGGCGTCGCTACGGAAAACTCTATCCAGCCCCAGTATTCCCAACCTCCACACTTCAACACCCACTTGAAGAACATCAGAATCAGCACCGGACCCAGCCCCAACCACCCGGCCAGATTCCACGCCATGAAGATGACCGGCTCATTCTTCTCTTCAGGCGTTTGGGACTTGGTTTGGGAGTCAGGCATGGTTTCCATTCTGCGGCTGAGCCCGAAGGCCGACATCCGGAGGGCTCAACGCCACTGCAAAGGGAGAATCAGCCCCGGCCGGGGTTGCGGCCTGGAATCGGCCTCTATCTGTTGTTGCAAAAATCGGATCACCTGCCGATTCAGATCCGGCGTATAGTGGTTATAATCATCCCGCAATTCAAAAAACAATTTCGAAGAGCTCTCCAGAAGCGAATAGACTCGTGCCGCCGAATCCAGACATTGGGTCAAATTCTCCTGACGGTTGACGCCATCCTCCTTGAACGCGATGATCCAGGCCGGGCGCGGCGCCACCAATCCCAGCACTTCATTGAAGTCATAGGGAATCCGCCTCTCATGCTCCTCAAAGGAGGCCAATCGCGGCGCCAGGAGCGGAGATTTCACCCAACGTCCGATACCGCCCAGGTGTTGGCTCTGTTCATTGATGCGCATCGGAGCAAAACCGCCTACCGAAACCACTCCGGCTATTCCCGGATCCATGGCCGCCGCATGAAGCGCCGCCATTCCGCCCGTATCATAGCCCACCAGATAGATTTTCTTCGGGTCCGCAAAAGGGATTCTGCCCAGAGCATCCACTGCCAGCGACACATCCTGAACCATCTTGCCCAGGAGCGACCAGTGCGGATAGCGCTCATAGAAACTGCGGGCCTCTTCTATTCGAGTTCCGCAGCCGATCGGGTCAAAGACCATGACCAGGAAGCCCGAAAGCGCCATCTCGAAATAGGGCGGCTCGCCGCGGAGCTCGGAGCAGGTGTAGCCTCCGGGCACCGAGAAACCGGGCTGCCAGATGACCACCGGCAGATTCGTGCCACCGGTATCGGCCCCTTCTTTGAAATAGAAATCGGCATGAGTCCCATTGCTCAGGCGCACGCCTCCTTTGAGGAGAGTCGGCGGAGCCCCGGAGCGCCGCATCAGAGCGGCCACCTGAAGCGGTTCGGCTTCAAATTCGGGCTCTTTCAGGAGCAGGGGCGGAGTTTTCCCAAGGCCCCACTCCAGCTTTTCCCGCATTTCCGAGCGGCGGATATTCCAGTTATCGGGCGAGAAGACCGGATTGCCCGAGGGAAAGGAGAGAATATCCTCATAGCTTTTCTCGGGATAAGCAAGCGGGTTGGGTTTCTGGAGAGTGCCCACGGTCTCCAGCCATTTTTCGTAAGTGGGATAAAAAGAGGTCTGCAGCTCAAAAAGCCGCCTCATCCCCCATTGGAATTCGAGCCAATCCAGAGCCTTTTCCCTCGCTTCACGGGTGAAATCCGCTCCGGAGTATTCCTGCAGGAAGAGCCGCCGCGGAGGCGCTCCCAGTTGGAGGTAAGTTTTCTGCAGGACCTGCAATGCCTGCTCGTTACCCCAGAGGCTCTCGGCAGGATCATGGTTCAAACTTGCCACATAAAGAGCTCGGGGCGCAATACAGGCCACCAGGTCCGTCTGTTCAAAGGGCAGATAATGCTCCCGGCCGGAGAAAAAGCGCAACCGCGGATTGACCCACTCCGGATGCTCCCGGGTGAGCCCTTCGATTCCGCCTCCCATTTGCATCTCGGACAAAGTCCGGAAAGGAGTGAAACCGGCCAAACCGGGAGAAAAAGCGATCGTCGCCGAAATTCGATTGTCTGCGGCCGCCGCTGCAATCGCCGCCTTGGCATAGAACTCCTCGCCCGCCAGCGCGATGCGGCCGCGGTCCACTTGCTGAAATTGAACCAGGTAATCGACGACGCGCCTCATCATCCAGGCCTCGCGGCAAATATCTCCCCAGTCGGCCATCGCCCATTGAGCCAGGGCGCGCACCGAATTAGTCCCCTCACCCGGTTCCAGGAGAGATTTTTTATCCAGCCCCACGCCCGGCCAATAACGGCAGACGATGAACCCGCGGCTTACCGAGGCTTGCGAAAACTCATCCGTCGCACGGCTCATGCTTCCATCGGGCTCCGAGGGCAGCACCACGACCGGCTGAAGCGCGAAGAGAGGCTCTTTGGGAAAAACCATCTCGACGTTGATTTCCGCCTTCACATCCTCCCCCATTCTGAGAATCCCCCTCTGAGTAAAGCAGCGGAAGGATTCGGTCCGACCCGGCAAAACTTCCGGCAAAACTTCTCTGGGTGCCGGAGGCGAAGAGCCCAGCACCCACCAGGTATATAGCCCCAGAATCTCATTACGGCGGCCATTCCAGATTTTTAAGAGAATATCGCCCGGCATGGTAGGCATGACCAGGAGCCCACGAAGCGGATCGGGAATTAAGGGCGTGGGCAGCGAAAAATCGGCGTCCTCTGATTGCGGAGGGAATTTCTCCAGAGCCAGCGATAAGCGTTTGAAATCCGGCGGCAGCTCTCGGCTCATGCTCTGCCATTGCTCAAACGATTCCACCGGCGGAATCCACTTTTTCAACTCCTCCCAGTATTCTCCGCGGCGAATCAGGGATTCTCTCTCCAGCCGGACCACCGTCTGCGGGTCCGGCTCCGTGACGGTCGGGGCATTTGTCCCCCCGGTTTCTCCGCTTCCCTGAGCACAAAGGTCTCCAGCCAGAAACAGCAGACAAACCCAAAAGGTCCCCACGGCCATCCTCATTGAAGCTTTTAGAGAGATCCTCATCTGTTTCACGAATGACAAGAGGCTTTAAAACAGACCGCGCGTCGGATTGAATTTGCCCATCATCTTCTGGAACTTGCCCATTTTCTTCATCATTTGCTGGAGTTGCCCGAATTTATTAAGCATGTTGTTCAGCTCGGTCACCGTCAGTCCTGCCCCTTTGGCGATACGTTTGCGGCGGCTGGCATTGAGCACCTGCGGCCTCTCGCGTTCCAGC
>Ga0116149_1002979_pt1 | contig 17963 bp, 11 predicted proteins | sample AD_UKC057_MetaG_FD_89787 | JGI IMG/M metagenome (GOLD analysis project Ga0116149, IMG submission 89787) | Active sludge microbial communities of municipal wastewater-treating anaerobic digesters from USA - AD_UKC057_MetaG | ecosystem: Engineered > Bioreactor > Anaerobic > Digestate | place: USA... | reverse complement strand
GCACCATCAACTCGCACTTGGTCCACCCGTCGTCACCGATTGTTCCGGTGCCGGCGTCATCGTTGTTGACCAGGTCGCGGACCCGCACCACCGCATCCCAGGCAGGATCGCTGATGGTTGTGTAGTAGTAGTACCCCGAGTCGGCCGCGCCCCAGATGTCCGAACCGCCGCCGACGATTGTCATGGTGCCATCCCCGTTGTCGGTTGCCGAACCGAGCAGCAGGGGCGAGCCCAGGTCTATCCCCGTGAAGGGCTGGGCCTGGATCGCGCCGGCGAGCAGGAACACCGAGGCGGCTAGGCCTATGAGTGTTGTTCTTTTCATGGTTGCCTATCTATGGTGTTGGTTCTTGTGGGTTACTCCGTTGTCGTGCGCGTCTCGAGGCGATGCCCGGACGGCGCACTATTGGTTTGTGGATAAGCCTTCCGCAGGCTGCGTCGGCATGCGTCAAGCTCCTTTCTGACGCACTGGGCGCACGACACCGCACGGGTGTTGAAAACCTTACGGATGGCCATGCGCCAAATCTGAAGACATTACAAGGGCGTGCAAGCAAAAAACAGAGGTCTTCACCACGAAGAGCACGAAGGGCACGAAGCGGCAGAGCCGCAACCGAGATTCGTCGGCGGCTGGGCAGATTCTGGGGCATAGTAGCACGAAGAGGCTTCTGTTTCTCGCCTTCGTGTTCTTCGTGTTCTTCGTGGTGAAGAGACCGGCAGAGGCTGCGCCCCTCGACACGCGGACTGCGGGGTGGTGAGGCCCCGGAGCGCCGGCTTGCGGCCGGCTTTACGAGCGCGACATGACCTCCGGTTGCGGCCCTGCTTTTCTCGCCCTCACGGGTCCAAGTCTTGGAGCTTTCCGATTCGCGGTGCTCACGATTCCTGGAAACAGCCGTCCTGCCGCTCACTTGTTCTTCGAATCCCCGGCCAGGCGACTCCGGCACAACTCGATGCGCCGTTCGAGTTTGGCAGCCTGTTGCGCGCGTCCGGCGGCCAGGGCGAGCCGATGTGCGGTCTGGGCAGCCGCCAGGCCCTCGGCGTAAAGCCCCTGGTTGACGTAATTGCGACTGAGCAGGTCGTGGTAGTCGGGCAATCGTGCCAGGCGCGGTTCGGATTGGACCGCGCGATTGAAGAAGGGGGTGGTGGTCGAGGTTTCGTCGAGCCAGGCCCTCGCCATGGCCATGAGGTAGTTGGCGCGGGCGTGGCTGGGGGCGCGTTCGAGGGCAGGTTCGAGCACTGAAACGGTCTGCGCGTAGCGTTCGAGCCGGTAACCGACCTCGGCCCAGGCAAGGCGCATATCGACGACGTTGTATTGGCGGTCGAAGCCTCGGGGCAACAGGCGCACCGATTCCTCGAGGTGAACGGCGGCGTTGGTCAGATCGCCTTGGGCCGCCAGGGCGGCCCCCAAATCAAAATGAGCGAATCCGTTCTGGGGTTCGAGCCGCACGGCAGTGCGCGAGTGATCGATCGCCTCGGCCAGCCGGTTCCTGACCCGGAACAGCAGGAAACCCAACCGCTGATGGGCCATGGCGTTGTCCGGATTCATCGAGAGTGCGATTTCGAACTTCTCGATCGCCCGATCGGCGTCGCCAGCCCGGTAGAACTCGTTGCCGGCGCGGGTGAAAGAGTAGTCGTCGAGAAACTGCTCGCGGATCCGCCCGATGGCGTCCGGACGCAATGCAACGAACTCGGGGATGTTCGCCGCGCGTCCGGGCGCGACCATGTGTTCGAGCCAGACCGGCGGGCTGGCCTCGCCATTCTCGGCTATGCGCGCGAGGTAGAGCTGGGTGTAATCCGAGTGCTCTTTGGACGAGAAGACCAGCCAGCGCCCCTCCGGGGACCAGGTGTGCCAGGAGTTCATGCGGCCGAGGTTGCACTCGAGCCGCCTGGGTTCGCCGCCGTCCGCCGGGATGATGAACAGCTCGCTATCGGGCTGGAGCAGCATGTAATTCGAGGCCTGGCAGAAGACAATCCACCGTCCATCCGGCGAGTACTTGGGAAAGAAGTTGCTGCGCCCGTTGGCCGAGGCCCCGCGCAGCGGTTCGGCGAGGCCGCCGGCCCCGCCGTTGAACCGGACGCGATAGAGGTCGTATCGAAACTCCCGACCGCGTTCGAGGAACTCTTCGCATTCCTCCGGCGTCAGGAGAATGCGGCCTGTGTCGCGGGCCTTTTCGAGTTCGTAGGCCCGGTTCCGGGCGAACACAACCCATTCTCCGTCCAGGCTCCACGTGGGGTTGCTTTGGACGAAGGCGGGATCGTCCGCGCCCGGCAGCGAGAAGAACTGCCTGGTTTGCCGGTCATAGACCGCCACGATGCCCTTGAGCGGAAAGAAGAGCTGCGAAAAGGCCAGACCGGGCCGGGGAACAAACACGGAGCGGTCCTTGACGGTGCTCAGGACATAGCGGCCATCGGGAGAGATCTGCGACAACAGACCGTAGGTCTGGCGTCCGTCCTCAGGACGGTAGTCGTTCCAGGTGATCAGATCGCTCGTCGCCAACCGCATCTCCGGAGCCGTCCGGGTAATGACATAGGAGGCCTTGCTGTTGGCGTAGTCGACGTCCATCGCCAGGTACTCGCCGTTCCGGCTGAACGAGTGGCAGTTGCCGCAGACCGGCAGGTTCTCGAGCACCACCGGAGGCGCGGTGGGCCGGTCCAGAGCGCCGAACCGCCAGCGAATCTTCGATGGGTCCTTGACCGCATCGACAAACGGCAGATTCACCTCGCGGTAGAACAAGGGCGCTTCAACCGCCCAAGGAGAGACACTGAACTGAACGGTGCCTCGGGCCAACGGCGGCCCGCCCTTGCCGGGCCCCGCGCCGGCCACAATCAACTCGATCGGATCGCCTCGCGCCGCCTCTTTGATGCGTAGCCAGTCCGATTCAGGCGGACGCCAGATCGGCTGGATTCGGTCATAGACCCACCTCTGCCCGCCCGCTCGGATCCCGACTGCCCAGCGGTCGATGCCGGCGCTGTTCGTATTCCACAGCACCGCGGGGGCAGGCATGTTGGTCGGCATGACCGCGCGCAGCAGGGGGTGTTGAATCTCGATGGGCGCGCATGGACCCGGCCCGGTCAACAGGGACCAGGCATCGTCATCGCACGACCCGCGATACGCGCTCAGTGCGCCGGCCGCGATCAGAAAGGCGGCCAGAGATCTTTCGCCACCCCACGTCACGGCGGCCAGAATGGAAGGAACCTGCGGACAAGACAAACCGAAACCATCAACAACTTTCTGGCAGACGTCCGGCGCGGATTTGGGCAAGCTCGCCTTCGAGCGTATTATGAGAAACTTCCTCAAGTCCGTCTGCATTCTGTTCGCTGTTTACCTGAGCCTGCGATGCACGGCCGCGCCCAACACGGCCCTGGCCTTGCCCCGCAGCAGCCCCGAACAGCAAGGCGTCTCGTCCGCAGCCCTGATTGCATTCGTCGATGCGGCCGACCGTCAGATCGAGGGGATGCACAGCTTCATGCTGGTCCGGCATGGCCACGTGGTGGCGGAAGGGTGGTGGGCGCCCTACAACCCTCGAAGCCCGCACGAGCTCTATTCGCTGAGCAAGAGTTTCACTTCGACGGCGGTAGGTTTGGCGGTGGCGGAGGGCAAACTCAGCGTGCACGATGAGGTCCTGAAGTTCTTTCCCGATCAGGCGCCTGCCGAGCCGAGCGCGAACCTGAAGGCGATGCGCATCAGCGATCTGCTCCGGATGGCGACGGGGCATCAGGACGAACCCGTTTGGGGCACGGGCAAGCTCACGGTCAAACTCTTTCTCGATCACCCGGTGCCCCACAAGCCCGGCACGCACTTCAGATACAACACGGCGGCCACCTTCATGCTGTCGGCGATCGTTCAAAAGGTCACGGGCGAGACCGTGCTGGACTACCTGCGCCCGCGACTCTTCGAGCCGCTGGGGATCGAGAATCCGACTTGGGGCGCCAATGCCGAGGGGATCACGCTTGGGGGTTATGGATTGAGCGTTCGGACGGAGGATATCGCGCGGTTCGGTCAACTCTACTTGCAGAAGGGCCTATGGGGCGGCAAGCCTCTGCTCCCGGCCGCGTGGGTCGAGGCCGCCACCGGCCTCCAGGTGGCGAACGGCAGCAATCCGAACAGCGACTGGGACCAGGGCTATGGCTACCAGTTCTGGCGCAGCCGCCACGGCGCCTATCGCGGCGACGGCGCATTCGGCCAGTACTGCGTGGTTGTGCCCCGCCTGGATGCAGTGATTGCGATCACGGGCGGCGTGAGAGACATGCAGCAGGTCCTCAATCTCGTCTGGGACCGGCTTCTGCCTGCGTTGGGCGCGCAGGCGCTGCCCGCCGATCCCGAGACTCAGAGGGCGCTCGAACGCAGGCTGGCTGGCCTCGAACTGCCGCCGGCGCAAGGCCAGCCTTCGTCTCCGATGGCATCATCGGTCTCGGGCAAACGCTTCGCGTTCCCTGCCAACGAGCAGAAGCTCGAGTCGGTCGGACTCGATGTCGGAGCCGACGGCCAGGGCGTCACGCTCGCGACTCGGATCGGCGGGGTCGAACGCCGCGTGGCTTGCGGAAAGGGCGATTGGAAGAACGCCCGCCATCCGTTCGGACCTTACCCCGATCAGCCCGTCGGCGTCAGCGGCGCCTGGACAGCGGACGACACGTACACCGTGAAGATGTGCGCCTATGAAACGCCCTTCGTCGCCGCGTTCAAGCTCCGGTTCTCCGGCGACCAGGTCGCGTTCGATCAGGAAGTCAATGTCTCGTTCGGCCCCACCAAACAACCGCAACTGATCGGACGGGTCGAGCATTAGCGAGGCTTCGTCTCAGACCGAGGAGGCGCGCGGAGGGCTCGTGGCGGCCGGGTAGCGACCACGATCACCGGCACCCGACGCCTCGCTAACCCGGATTTCTCACGACCGGGAAGATGACAACGAAATCCACGCTAGCGCGCGCGCACGCGGAGAAAGACGGGCCCGGGGGCGGTCGACGGGCTCGAGAGGCGGAAGCGTGTGTTGGCGGAGACGACCTCGAGCGCGGCCTGGCTGTCGGCCTGCCAGGGGCCGCCCGGATTGGTGGCACGCATGAGATCGAAAACGAGCGTCGATCGGTAGTTTGTGACTTGGAATTCGACGATCGTCTGGCCGCCTTCGAGACGTGGGGGACCGGAGATTTCGAGTGTTGGCACGGGCAGGTTCTTGGCGTTGACCCTGCTGACGGCTCCCCATTCGGAGTAGTACCGGTTGAAGTACTGCGCGCGGGCGCAAAGAACGTAATCGCCCGTCTCGAGTGGGCCAAAGGAGAATGTGAGATCCGCGTTGGCCGGTGCTGTGACGGGATTGCGCAGCTCCTGCGTGTCGGTGAATTTGACGTTGTCGAAGTGCCAGCCAGCGTCCACATCCGTGTTGACGTAGTAGGCCCGGTTTGGGTCGACCTGGTAATTGAACCGCAGCAGGATGGGGCGTCCGGCAAACGAAGCCAGGGAGACTGTGCGATTGACAAAGTCGAGTTCGCCCACGCCCTCGACGTCGTTGGTGCCGGCCTGGGCGTAAACGTCACGCCAGCTTAAGCCTTCATCGGGCGAGATCTGCACCTTGGCCTGCTGACCGCTGGTGGCCAGGGTGAGCCGGCTGCGGAACGACACCTGAGCCCCCGCGCCCGGCAGCAGGAGACGCTGGTAGGTGAGGATCTGGTCAGTCGGCGCCGGATGCGCCAGCCTGTAAAACGTGCCGGCGTACGAGGGCACCGTGACGAGGAGATCGTAGTCCGGACTTGTCCTCGCCGTGAAACCGCCCAGACCACTCTCGGCACCTTCGACCACGTTCAGCGCCCAGGGGCGTCCGCACAACCACTGGAAGCCGGTCGCGCGCGGCAGGGGGGTGATCGAGTAGAGGTTGGGCTGATTCAACGCCGCCGGGTTGGGCCCCGTGACAGTCGCCCACTGCGTGTCTGGGCCTGCCACCTGGGGGTCGTACACCGTCACCGAGTACGAGAAGCTCGTCGGTTTGCCCCCGACCAGCACATTCGAAATCGCGACCGCGTAGGTCGTGTCGGCGGCCGGACGCGGCCAACCCGACGCGGAGGTCGGGTCGAAAGCCGCCGGATACCAGACCAGGGTATTCTCGCCCATGCCGGTCTCGATCGGCTCGACCACGATCGCGAGCGGGACACCGCCCTCGCTCATGCTCACGGTCGCACCGCTGAAATCCGCATCGCCGTAAGACAAAGACCATCGTGGGAAGACAATCGGATAGGGCACAAAACCCGGCGGGGGCCACGCGACAAAGCCGTCCCGCGTGGCCGGGCGCGGATCGAAGAAGTGCCCATCGAGGATCCAGTTGGCGTTTGCGCCCCAGCACGTGGCCGAAGGGGGGATGTCGCCGGTGCCCATTAACCGCGTCTGGGGGTAGAGCACCCAGCGGCGGTGTCCGACGGGGTAGTTGTTTGCGCCGTCGTCCTGGATGTAGCCGCTGATAGCATCGGGCCCGGACGATCCCAAGGCGAGATTGGAGTTGCCCGCCGCCTCCTGACCGGCGGCGGTGTAGCAATGCCACTCGGCTGACGGTGTGTGGCTCAGCATGTCATTGGCGGCCATGATCAGAGCGGCCGCCTGGTTCTTGCTGTTGAACGTGTTCTCCAAAACAACCGTCGATGGCACGCCTGCCATCGCGCGGAAGTAATTGACTCGAAGCAGCGTCAGCTCCTTGAAGGTCGAGGCGGTCGTCCCGGCCACGCAATTCGACACGCTCCCATCCCAGGCGGAGTCTGCGTATTCCCCGGCGGCGTAGAGGGTGTTGTGGGCGATGCGCGATTCCTCGCGGCTCGATAGATTGATCGCAAACCCGGCTCCACCCCAATGGGCGAGCGCCACCCGCCGGGCGCCTCGCCAATCCTCCCCCGGCCGCGGAGATCGGGGCGGATCACCGTACGCAATCGTCCGCCCCGCGCCGCGGATCGGCAGACAGGCCAGCAGACAGAGGAGAACAACTTTGGCGAAAGGGATTGACACGGTTGTGGCTTGCATGAATGGCATGCCTCACCACAGGAAAGAGCGCTGCTCGTCTTCGAGTCGATCTCCGTTCCACAGGGTGGCGCGCCACGCGATCACCTCGCCCGCGCTGCGGAACGCCTCGCCTTCGAGCCCCAACCGCGCCCAACACCCCCCAAAAGACTTTGGCCGGACTGGCGTTTCGAGCACCAGCGGACGCTCGCGGCTCCCCGTCGAGGTCACCAACTCGAGACGCAGTCTGAGTTTGGCGGTTGGCGACGACCTGGCTTTCCACCGGACGTCGAAACGAAGGCCCGAGCACAGGGTGCGGTCCTGGCGCAGCACGGCCTGGTAGGCATCGCGCTCGAACAGACTCGGGGCAAGCGCGATCCGCCCATCGAGATCCACATAATGGGGGAGGACCTTGACGATCTTCGCCGGCTTGGCGGGCGCGGCCACCAGCGGACTCGCCAGGAGCGGCAGGCAGAGCAAAAGCACACAGTAACGCACCGGCGGCAAAGCTAATCGGCACACCGCCATTTCCAAGTCTAAAGTGCTTGGCTTGAAAAAGGAGCAGCCTTCGTCGAATCGGAGGTGGAGTGGGGAGGTCCTCGTCCCCGACAAATGCTTCAGTATTCCGCAGTGGACATGTTGTCCCCAACCCGAAAGTCAATCTCCATGAACGATGGCCGGTCACGTCCCGCGCAAAGCCCTGCTGAAGCACCGCCTGCCTGCGCCAAGCCCGAGCGAGAGCGCCGGTCGTTCGTCAACCGTGAACCGTCCGAAACCTAAATGACCCTCGTCTGGCCCGGCATGGCGATCGGGTACCGCCCCTGGGCGTCGGGCTCGACCGGGGCCTTCGAATCGAGCGTGAACTGATCCAGGCCGGGCGCCAGTTCGAGGTTCGACGCCAGAGCGTCCTCGTAGGCGATCATCTGACCCGATTCGGACGCCATGCGCCCCAGGATGGCAACCATTACGGCGTGGGCGCATCGTTCGGTCTCGTTGTAGGGTCTGTCCCCGCGAATGGCGGCGAAGAAGAGGTCCTGCTCGACCTGGTACGGGTCGGGCTCGGGCCCGCTGTAGCGCCACGTCTCGTTGGCCCGCGTCTGGGCGTGGCCGGCATAGAGCCGCGGCCTGGGCGACGCCAGGCTCTCCATGATCACCGCGGATCCCCGGGTCCCGTGCGCGAAGTCCGAGAAGATATCGTAGCACTTGTTGATGTGCCGGCCCTGCGCCAGCAGGCGCGTCCCGTCTGCAAACGCGTACTCGACGAAGTACTGGTCAAAGAGCTGATCCGGTTCGGTGCGCGTCTGGCGTCCGCCCATGCCTTGCGCGGTCACGGGCAGCGCGTTCTTCGCCCAGCAGCAGATGTCGATGTTGTGGATCAGCCAGTCGACGAAGAAGCTGCCGTTGAGCCAGGTGAAGCTGTTGTAGTTGGCGATCTGATGGGCGAGTTCGCTCTGGCCGGGGCGCTTGGGGCTGAACCCCACCGCGCCATGCATGCGGTAGGTGCGGAGCAGGACCAGCTCGCCGATTTCGCCGCCGTGAATCCTGTCGATCACGGCCCGGCGCGCCAGGTCATGCCGCCACATCAGGCCGCCTGCCACCTTCACGTTCTTCTCCGCGGCGCGTTCGCCCGCTTTCAGGACGCGCCGAACGCCCGGGGCATCGACGGCGAACGATTTCTCCATGAACACGTGCCGCCCCCGTTCAACCGCGTACTCGAGATGCAGCGGGCGGAACGCAGGTGGCGTGGCCAGGAGAACAACGTCCCCCGGGTCCACGGCGTCCATGGCCCTCTTGAACCCGTCGAGGCCCGTGAAACGGCGTTCGGCAGGGACCGCGACTTGCGTCGGGAACTGCGCGGAAAGCGTCGCCAGGCTGCTGTTGAGCCGGTCCTCGAAGGCGTCCGCCATCGCCCAGAGCTGCGTTGGCCCTTGTGTCCGCAGGGCGTTGGCGGCGGCGCCCGTCCCGCGTCCGCCACAGCCAATCAGGGCGATCTTGAGCGTGTTCCGTTCCGCGGTGTAGCCGGGACGATACACCGCCGCCAAAGCGGTCGCCGCGACCGCCTGGGTCGACTGCCGGAGAAAGGCGCGCCTCGATGCGAGGCCGGCGGGGACAAAGGACGAAGGCGCAGCGGCGACAGACGGGGCCGGGGAGGGCAGGTTGAACGTGGGCATGGCCTGAGTTCACTCCCGCATCCGCGGTCTGTCAACGTTTAGCGAGGAGCTTGTGAACGATCCGGGCGAGTTGCCGCTGGATTTCGGCGGCAGTCCTGACTAGGGTGGCGCCCCATGAAAACGCTTCCGTCCCCTTTGGCGCAAACGCTCGTGCTCTGCGCCCTGATCTCGAGTTCCGCATCGGCGGCTGAGTCCGGCAAGGACAACTGGGATCCCCTCTTCAACGGCAAAGACCTCTCCGGCTGGGTCGGCGTCCACGACACCAAGTTCGACGTGGTCGAGGGCAACCTGCGGCTCGTGAGCGGGATGGGATGGCTCCGCACCGAGAAGCAATACCGCGATTTCGTTCTCGAATTCGAGTGGCGCGCCCTCGTGCCCCAGTACGACAGCGGCATCTTCATCCGCGCCGGCCTCGAAGGCAAACCGTGGCCGAAGGATGGCTGGCAGGTGAACTTGCGATACGATGCCCTGGGCGGGCTGGTGAAGGGGACGCGACCGGTCGTGCCGTCCGAGACGCCCAGGCTCCCGCTCAATCAGTGGGTCAAGTTCCGCATCGAAGTGAAGGGGAAACAGATCACGCTCGATGTCGACGGCGAGCGGGCCTGGGAAAGCGATGCGCTCGATGCAACCGAGGGTTACATCGGCATCCAGGCGGAAGAGAGAGCGTTCGATTTTCGCAACATCCGGATTCGGCCCCTGGCCCCGGCCAAGCCATGACCCGCCCCGCGACGCCAGTCCCGCAAGCATCGAGATCAGAACAGATGCGTTTTTGTGCAATGTCCGGCCTGGCTGGCGCCCTCCTGACGTGCGGCCTCCTCGCCGCCGACCTGCCGCCCGCCTTCCCCGAGGATCCGCTCGCGCAACTCGAGCGGACCTGCTTCCAGACCGGTCAGGGCTGGAGCCCGAACGGCAACCTGAGATCGGACGTGGCGATCGTGTACGGCATCGATCCGGGCCTCGGTGGACGCATCCGGACGTGGCGGGATCGCGGCTACCGGATTCACGTCATGACCGGCGTGTCGTGGGGCAACTACCAGGACTATCTGTACGGGCGCTTCGACGGCGTCAACCACGAGGACGAGGCCCAGACCGACCGAGAGGGCCGGAAGATCAGCCACGGCGGCGACGTCTACTACATGTGCCCCGGCGAGAACTACGGGCGGTTCCTGTGCGTCGGCGTCCAGCGCGCCCTCGATGCCGGCGTCGACGCCATCCACCTCGAAGAGCCCGAGTTCTGGGTCCGTGGCGGTTACTCGGAGGGCTTCAAGCGCGCGTGGCGCGCCCATTACCTCGAAGATTGGCAACCGCCGCACAGCAGCGCCGACGCCCAATGGCGCGCGTCGAAGCTCAAGTACTTTCTTTATCGCCGGGCGCTCCAGCAGGTCTTCGACTACGTCCAGGATTGGAACCGCCGAACAGGCAAGCGAGTCCGCTGCTACGTCCCGTCCCACAGCCTGCTCAACTACGCCCACTGGCGCATCGTGAGCCCGGAGTCGAGTCTGGGCCAGCTCAACGGGTGCGACGGCTACATCGCCCAGGTCTGGACCGGCACGTCGCGCACCCCGAACCTCTTTCGCGGCAAGCTCAAGGAACGCACCTTCGAGACCGCCTTCCTCGAATACGGCTCGATGCAGGACCTCGTCCGCTCGACGGGCCGGACCGTCTGGTATTTAAACGACCCGATCGAGGACAATCCCGATCACGATTGGGAGGACTATCGCACGAACTGGGAATCCACCCTGGTGGCCTCGTTGCTGCAGCCCGATGTCTGGCAGTACGAGGTTGCGCCCTGGCCCGAGCGCGTCTTTGGCGGGCGCTACCCCAAGAAGGGCAATCCGCGGGAGCGCGAACCGATCCCGCCAGCCTATGCCGCCGAGCTTCAAACGGTCTTCAACGCCTTGAACGATCTCCGGCAAACCAGCGTCCGCTGGGACTGCGGCACCGAGGGGCTCGGCATCCTTGTCAGCGATTCGCTCATGTTCCAGCGCGGCGACCCCGCCCCGAGCGATCCGCACCTGAGCCACGTCTATGGACTCGCCCTGCCTCTGTTGAAGCGCGGAATGCCCGTCGCCCCCGTTGTGATCGAGAACATCACATCGCCCGATTCCCTCAAGAACTTCGCCGTGCTCCTCCTGAGTTATCACGGACAGAAACCCATGTCCGAAGAAGCGCATCGACCCCTGGCGGATTGGGTCCGCGCCGGCGGCGTGCTCGTGGTCTGGGACGATGATTCCGATCCATACAACCGGGTGCGCGAGTGGTGGAATACCGAAGGGCGACAGTACGCGACTCCTCGGATTCACCTCTTCGAACAACTCGGACTGGCTGGAGGCGTCGAGTCGCCGGCGCCGGCGGAAGACGCCCCCCGCGCCGTGGGCAAAGGCGCCGTCCTGTGGCGGCGCGAGAATCCAGCCCGCGCCGCGGCCAGCGCCGAAGGCGACTCGAACGTCATCGCAAGCGTCAAAGCCGCCACCTCGAAGTCGCCACGGCAATGGCGCGAAACGAACTACCTGGTTCTCGAACGCGGCCCCTACGTCGTCGCGGCGGGCCTCGACGAGTCGGTCGGCGGTGCGCCCAAGACCTTGCGCGGTCGTTTTGTGAACCTGTTCGATCCCGACTTGAAAGTGCGCCTCGAGGTCACGCTCGATCCGGGCAGCCGCTGGTTCCTCCTCGATCTGGACAAGGTCACTCCGCCCGCTCCGGCGGTCCTGGCATCCGCCTGCAAGACGCTCCCCGCCGCCTCCGCCGCCTCTGTCGCGGACCCGAGGTGCTGGCATGTGGAAGGCGTGGCCGGCACGCCGGCGATCGTGTTGCTGCACGCCGCCAACGCGCCGAAAACCGTGACCCTCGCCGGGCAACAGTTGGATGACTGGTCTTGGGATCCGGACCAGCGCCTCCTCTGGATCCGGTTCAGCAACACGTCGAGCCCGCGCGCGTTGGCTGTCGAGTTCTAGGGGTCGTAGGCCTCAAGCTCGTGTCGCCATCGTCTTAGGCCCGGATGTTTCGTAGCTCCGCGGAGTCTGACATCCGGGCTGTGTGCCAACCAGACGGTGCGAGCCGATCAACATGGCGCGACATGCCCGTCGGCGCACCCGGTTGTTCTGGCGGGTTGTTGTCGGCGTCATGCCGCCCGGTGAGGCCACCGGGCCTACAGCGGAGGCTTTCTCCGTTGACGAACGCGTCGGCTTGCGGTGGATTAGTTCCCATGCGTTGCTTATCGAATCCTGGATCTGTTGGTTTTCCCAAATCCCTGTCTGTCACGCTGCTGACTCTGGTGGCGGCCGTTTGGCTGCTCCCGCTCAGCGGTCTGCGCGCCGACGTCCGGCTCCCCGGGCTGTTCAGCGACAACATGGTCTTGCAGCAGGGGTGTCCTCTCAAGGTCTGGGGCTGGGCCGATCCGCAGGAGGCGGTGAGCGTTCAGTTCCGCAAACAGACGGTCAAGGCGACGGCCGACGCAGACGGGCGATGGGCTGTCACGCTGCGACCGGAGCGGGCCGGGGGACCCGACCCGATGGTTGTGACCGGCAAGCAGCGGGTCGAGATTGGCAATGTGTTGGTGGGCGAGGTCTGGATTTGCAGCGGCCAATCGAACATGGAGTGGCCACTCCACCGCTCGTTCGAGCCGCAAGCGGACATCGCCTCGGCCGAAAACCCCCGGATCCGGCTCTTCACTGTGCCGAAGAAGAAGGCGGTCGAGCCGGTCGACGACGTGCCTGCGAAGTGGGCGCTCTGCTCGCCCGCCACCGTGCCCAACTTCTCGGCTGTCGGCTACTATTTCGGACGCGCGCTCGAACGGTCCCGCCAGGTGCCGGTGGGACTGATCAACACCTCGTGGGGCGGATCGCCGGCGGAGGTCTGGATGAGCCAGGCTGCGCTCGAAGCCGACGCAGGCTACCAACGAGACATTCTGGATGCCTACTCCGCGCAGAAGAAGAACTACGACCAGGCCCTGGCGCAATGGGAACAGGAAAAGGCCGAGGCGGACAAGGCCGGCCAGAAGTTCGAAAAAGGTCGTCCCTGGGACCCGTGGCGCCCCGCCGAGCTGTACAACGGCATGATCGCCCCGCTCGTTCCTTACGGCATCCGCGGGGCCATCTGGTACCAAGGCGAGTCCAATGCGGGCCGCGCCTGGCAGTATCGGACCTTGTTCGCCGACATGATCCGCAATTGGCGCCGCGACTGGGGTCAGGGCGATTTCACCTTCCTCGCCGTCCAACTGGCGCCATGGGACCGCAACAAGAAGCGCACGCTCGAGGCGATTGCCGCCGAACCGGTCGAGAGCGATTGGGCAGAGCTGCGTGAGGCCCAAATGCACGTCGCCAAGACGCTGCGCAAGGTCGGCGTCGCCGTCATCACCGATGTGGGTGACAAGGACGACATCCATCCGACCAGGAAAGTGCCTGTCGGCGAACGGCTGGCTTTGGCCGCCCGCGCAATCGCCTATCACGAGAGGATTGACGGTCTGAGCCCCGTCTACAAAAGCGCGCGCTTCTCGGGCGGACGCGCCGTCGTCAAGTTTGACTCGGTCGGCGGCGGGCTCGAAGCCCGCGGCGGCGAGTTGACCGGATTCGCGATTGCGGGACCGGACCGCCGGTTCGTGTGGGCCAAGGCGGAGATCCAGGGACGCAACAAGGTCGTCGTCAGCAGTCCGTCCGTGCCCCAGCCGACTGCCGTGCGCTATGGCTGGGCGGACTATCCGGTTGTGAACCTGTTCAGCCAATGCGGTCTGCCGGCATCGCCGTTCCGCACGGACGACTTCCCGATGCTCACCGCCCCCAAGACCCCGTGACAAAGAAGGGCCTCCCGGACACACGGCTGCCCGCCTCCCGGCGGGCGGCCTGGCCCAAGACACACCGCCCCATCACAGACCCGAGGACTCGCATGATCACACGTCGCTGTTTCTTTGGACGGGCGGCCGCCGCCGCCGTGACGACCGCCGGCGCCGCGGCCTGCCTGCCGCGCTTGAGCGCCGTTCCGCCTCTCGAGCGCAAGGGCAAATCCCAGTTGCGCCTGAGCCTGGCGGCCTACTCGTTCCGCGATTTCTTCAATGCCAGGGAGGCGGCGCGCCGGATCACCCTGAACGACTTCATCGATTTCTGCGCGGATCACGGCTGTGTGGGCACGGAGTTGACGAGCTATTATTTCCCCAAGGAATTCGGAAACGATTACCTGGTGGGGCTCAAGCGCCACGCGTTTCTCCGCGGCCTGGCGATCAGCGGCACGGCCGTGGGCAACAACTTCGCGCAGCCGGACGGCCCCGACCTCGACCGCGAAATCGCCGCCGTGAAGCGGTGGATCGATCACGCCGCCGTGATGGGCGCGCCGCACATCCGCGTGTTTGCCGGCGCCCCGAAGGGCATCGACCTTCCGACGGCGAAGAAGCAATGCGTGCGCGCGCTCGAAGAGTGTGGCGCGCACGCGGCCGACAAAGGCATCTGGCTCGGCCTCGAAAACCACGGGGGGATTGTGGCGGACGTCGCCGTGCTGCTCGAAATCGTCCAGGCCGTCCAGTCCCCCTGGGTGGGTGTGAATCTCGACTCGGGCAACTTCTACGGACCGGGCGATCCGTACGACGACATGGCGCGGCTGGCGCCCTACGCGGTGAACGTCCAGGTCAAGGTCGAGATCAACCGCGCCGGGAAGGGCAAGGAACCGACCGACCTGGCCCGTGTGATGGCCATCCTGCGGCAGGCGAATTACCAGGGCTTCGTCGCGCTCGAATACGAGTCGGCCGCCGATCCCTGGAAGGCCGTGCCCGAGTGGCTCGAGCGGATGCGCGTCGCAATGGCCTAACCCGGAAATCTCACCAGTGGGGCGGTCGCGGCCTTCCTGACGGTCCGTGGGTGAGGAATGCGGGCTAAACGAATCGCGGCTCGAAGACCGGCGCCTGGCCGTGGGCGCGCAGGCCGTCCATGAACCGGCACAGACCGCGCTTTTCGTCGGGCCCAAGCTCGAAGTAGACGTGCCGGCGAAAATACTGGCGCCGGAACTCGAGGTCGAAGTCGGTGCGTTGCGCGACGATGCGCGGCAAGGCAGCCACGCCCCGCGCGCCCATGTCGCGAAGGGCATCGCGCAAAGCGGGGGTGTGTGCGCCGCGTCGCAACGCCCAGCCGGCAAACACAAAAGGAAGGCCCGTCCGCTCGAACCACGCCGCGCCGAGATCCCAGATGCGGTGCGGATGGGGGCGTCGGGAGAACTCGATTGCCCGATCGCCGATCAGCAGTACGGCGTCTAAATCCTCGACGATGCGGTAGTTCGGCAGCGGACGGAACGGGGGACGCAACCCCCTTTCCGCGAGCAGCACGCGGAGCAGGTTCACGCTTGTCAACGATGCCGTGTCGCAAAACACCTCGCGCACGGCCTCGAGAGGCGAACGATGGGCGAGGAACACGCTCTTGACCTCGCCGCGCGCGGCGATGGCCAGCCCGTCCAGAAGGTCATACCGGTCGGTGAGCAGCACCTCGGTGATGCTGACTACGGCGGCGTCGAGTTCATCGCGACGCAGGAGGGCCGCCAGGCCGGACGGTGTTGCGAAACGCATCCGCGTTTCGAAACCCCAGGTCAACGGGACGGCATTCAGAAAAGAGACATTCCCCACCCGCCGCAGATCCACCTGCAAGGGTGGTTCCGCGGCAGCTCGATCCGGATCAGGCGCAACAGACACGGCGACATCCTACTCGATCCGTCACCGTCAGATCCAGGTCGAGATTTCAAGGCGCCGGCTTCGATGCCCCTTCGGGGGTCAGCGCGCCAAACGGGCGCAGATCGAAGCAGGCCATGGCAGCCCCGTTGCGCACGAGCAGCCGGCCATGAGCGAGCGCCGGAACATTCCATGTCTTGCCGCTCAGGGCGTGAACCCGAGCCAGCTCGACCAGGCCCAGCGGATCCGCTCGCACCAGGATGAGCTGGCCCTCGCCGCTCAGGATGATCAAATGGCCCGACGCCAACAGCAACTGACCGTAGCCATAGCGCCCGTCGCGCCACCGCCGCTGGCCCGTGTCGAGATCGACGCAGCACAGGACACCTTCATCGAGCCCGTAGGCGTGGTTCTGCCATACGACAGAGGGATTGAACTTGTTCTTCAGATTGCGATTCCGCCAGATCTCGGTCGCACTCAGGCCATTGGCGCCTCGAGCGATCTCGACCAGCGCGCAGCCCGCGCCGTATCCGGCTGAGATCAGGAACCGGTTCGTCCCGATGATGAGCGGGGAACAGATGCTGTTGTCGTTCGGGACCCGCCACCGATAGTCCCAGAGCAGGGCGCCATCCTCGGGATTCAGGCCTGCCACCCGTGTCGCGGACGCGATCACGATCTGTTGCCTGCCCGCCAAATCGGTCAGGAGCGGAGACGCATACGCCTGCTTGTCGTCGAGGACGGACCAGATCCGCGCGCCGGTTAGCCGGTGGTAGGCGACCACCGATTTGCCCGGAGCCGCGTCTCCAGCCAGAACAATCACGCGATCGTCCACAATCAGCGGAGACGTCGCCATTCCGTGCAGCAGGTTGGCCGCCCCGTTGTCGGCCAGGATATCCTTGCGCCACAGCAACCGTCCGTTCGCCGCGCCCAGACAGCACAACTCGCCGGCCGCGCCCAGGCTGTAGATCAACCCCTGATGATAGGTCGGCGTGGCGCGGGGTCCCTCGCCCCCCATCCAGTGGTTGAATCGGGCCGGATACCGATGGGCCCAGAGCTCGATCCCCGTGTCGAGGTCGTAAGCAACGACCGCCTCCTCATCGCGCCGTTGCTCGATGGTGAACGCATGGCCCTGGCCGACAACAAACGACGCGTAGCCCCCACCGCAAGGCTGGCGCCACAACACAGGCGGCCCCTGCGCAGGCCACTCCGTCAGGATCGGCTGCTCGGTGTAGTGCCCGTCCCGCCGCGGTCCGCGAAAATCCGTCCAATACGCGTCCGGTGCCGGCGCGGTCGGAGCGGCTTGGGCCAGCCTGGCCTCCTGGGCGGCGCGGTCCGTTTCGAGTTCCAGGTAATTCGGCGTGGTCTTTCGCCGGACAAGACTCGGGCCCAGACCGCCTCGCCACTCGACTTGCAGGCCGCCCAGGGCGACCAGCAGCCAAAGGACGGCCACGGTGTATGGAACCAGGTAGAGAATGAGCGCCCCGGCAGCGAGCATTCGATGGCGGCGTGTCAGGTTGCGATTGGCGCGAAGCAGGACGAGGCCCAAGGGCGGGAACGCCAGGGCAATCACACGCCCGAAAAAGGGCGTCTGATACCACGGCGTATCCGGGTCGATGACTGCCCGTTCGGACCGGGCGCTGCGATCTGGTGTGTCCACGGTGACTTGTGGCGCCGCTTATTCCAGGGCCAGCGCCAGCTTGAGCAGGTAATACAGGTCAGCCCGGCAACACGGCAAGTCAACTCGGCACGCCAATTCCTCGCCCCTGGCCTCCCGCAGCCAAGCCAACGCCCGGAAACCGTCCATCGCCAGGTCGGGCGGATCGCTGAAATTCTCGCCGAAATGCACCTGACGCTCCTCGCCCACCAACGGCCAGGTTGCATCGAGCGTCGTGAACACGCTCCAGACCGAGTCAGCCGCCGCGGGTGCCCCCCGCCTGATCCACTGAGCAACGGGTGGCGTCAGGTCGTGGAACAACCCCAGCTTGTGCCGATGCGGCGCCAGCCGCAACGAGAGGGCGTCGCCCTTGCCGATGAACGGATCGAGTTCGGCCGGGCCCTTGAACTGCGTGAGGGTCCCTGTCGCACCCGCCCGCTCCCACCAGGCGATCAGGGCTTCGCCGATCGCCCGTGCCTGAGCCTGGGCCGCCCCAGCGGCTTCCGGATCGCCGCACTCGACCGCCAGTTTCGCCAG
>Ga0116149_1002975_pt1 | contig 17987 bp, 8 predicted proteins | sample AD_UKC057_MetaG_FD_89787 | JGI IMG/M metagenome (GOLD analysis project Ga0116149, IMG submission 89787) | Active sludge microbial communities of municipal wastewater-treating anaerobic digesters from USA - AD_UKC057_MetaG | ecosystem: Engineered > Bioreactor > Anaerobic > Digestate | place: USA... | reverse complement strand
GGCAAACATGTACTCATGCACAAACCCATTGCCAATCGCATGCGGGAGTCCAGACTGGTCCTTGACACCGCGCAGCGTACGAAGTTGGCCACACATCTGCTGGCATGGTCCGCGAACGATTCCATAGACACTGTTAAGGCGTGGATCCGGGACGGCGCAATCGGCACGTTGCGGCAGGTCCACAACTGGTCGAACCGTCCCGTCTGGCCGCAGTTCCCGACGCTGCCGAAGGACACGCCGCCCGTTCCGGCGGGATTCGACTGGGATCTGTGGCTTGGCCCGGCCATGGACCGCCCTTATCATCCCAACTATACGCACGCTGTGTTTCGCGGGTGGTACGATTTCGGGGGCGGCTCGATCGCCGACATGGGCCATTATAGTCTCTGGGCCGTGTTCAAAGCATTGGACCTGGACGCCCCCATCAGCGCCGAGGCCACTCCCAGCCACGCGGCCGAGATAAACGGGCAGGTGAGCAGGGTGATTCACAACGAATGGTCTTTCCCTGCCGCATGCACCATTCGCTTCCAGTTCGCCTCAAAGGGGGACTGGCCCGCGCTCGACTTGTTCTGGTACGACGGCGGCATGAGACCCCTCACCCCTGACGAAATGGCGGAAGATAACGAACAAATGCCCGCGGAAGGCATGATGTTTGTCGGCGACAAAGGAAAGATTCTCTCCGGCTTCCTTCTCCAGAAACCTCGAATCATCCCCAAGAAGAGGATGCGCGCGTACCAGGAGTCAAAACCGCAGGCCGCAGGTCCCAGCGATGCCGGCGCAGCCGCGCCCGGCATTGTGCAGTGGATCGAGGCCTGCAAGGGTGGCAAACCCAGTATGGGCAGTTTCCTGGAAGCCGCCGCTCTTTCCGAGACCATCAATCTCGGCGCCGTCGCTCTGCGGGCGGGCGGAAGGGTCCTCTACGATGCCGCCAACATGCAGATCACCAATGTGCCGGAAGCGAACAAGCACCTCACCCGGGAGTATCGGCCGGGCTGGGAGCTTTAAGAACAAAAGCCTGTTCTATTTCGCATACGACTGCCGTCAAGCGACATGCAAGCCGTCAGAACCCGTTGGATACCGCTTGAATTGTTGGTGCAAGACGTTCCTCGCCTCATCGCCACGGTGCACGCGTCCATAACTTCGAACAGGCCGAAAGGTCCGGCCGCTCAAAACGTGTACTGCGGGATTTTCAGCAGCTCGCCGTTCTTGAGAGCAGACTGATGGGCGACGATGCCGGCCACGGTCATGTTCAGCGCCCACGCCACGTTGATGAGGGGTGGGCGTTCCTGAAGGATAGACGTGACAAATTCTTCGCAGAGGTAGCCGTGCGAGCCGCCGTGGCCGCCAGCTTCGACCCCGGGCGGCAGGGGCGGTTTGGCGAGGGTCAGGCCGGAGATATCGGCCGTGCCGTCGTACGTGAGGCCCACCATCGAGCCCTTCTGTCCACGCACGCGACCCATCTCGCCGCCGTGGCCGGGGGTATCCTTGCTCATCAGCATGCGGGCCATGCCGCCTTCGCTGGTGCGCAACAGGGCGATTTCGGTACCGAACGGGTTCCCGTAAGGATTGTTCTCCGGCTGGCAATGCTGCAGTTCGCTGGGCATGCCCAAACAGGAGACCTCCGTGAAACTTCCACCGGTGACGCAGACATAGTAGCCGGTCGAGTGCGTGGGATACCACAGCGGAGGGCAGCCCACGCGCCAGCCCTTGTAGGAGTCAAGCGGCGTTGGCGCGTAGTGGTAGTATTCGCCTTCCGTGTAGACGAGCTTGCCGAAGCCGCCGGCCTTGAAAATCTCGCGCATCGCGTAACAGTCATCGTGAAACCCGCTCGTCTCGAACATCATGTAGTTGAGCCCTGAGCGCTTGACCGCCTCGTACAGGCGGTCGGCGTCCTCCAGCGAGCCGAAGCACGCCGGCACCGCGCTGGCCACGTGCTTGCCGTGCTCAAGCACTTCGATACAATGGCGGACGTGGCTCGGCGCATCAGTCGCCACCCAGACCGCCTCAATCGCATCATCCTTGACAAGCTCTTCGAGCGACGGATACGTCTTGGCACAACGGCATGCCTGGGCCAGCCCCGCGCAACGGTCGGGGATCAGATCACTCACGGCGACAACCTCGACATTGGGATGATCCTGAAAACCGAACGCCGCCCCGAATTTGCACAAGCCATACCCGACAATGCCCATCCGGATCTTTCGGTCGGAAACCGGTTCCCACGCCTTGTCCGTCCGCGTGTTGCTTCTGACGTCGCCGAATCCCTGAATAGGTTGCTCGCCGGCGCGGGTTTCGCCCGTGGCAGCAAGAAGCCCGGCGCATCCTGCGGCGTTCCCGATGAACGAACGGCGTGTAATCGAGCCAAACATGATGGTCCTCCCAAATGACGCGTAGCGGATGCGGAAAACATCCAATTGACGTGACTATTCCCGTGCTGATGAATCTGCTTGAGTTAATCAAAAACCAGTTGGGGATTCAAACGGCCTGAACGGCCGCGGCGAGCGCAGACAGGAAAGAAAGCCCCCGGGCAAATACGGGCGTCACAATCGTAATGCGTATGCATCGCTGGCGGGCGCTATCGTTGCGCGCATCGATCCGCCCCAGATTTTATGCTGTTCCGCGACATGCTATGCTACGGTGCGGCTCGGCCGACAGGGGGCTGTGGCAGGGCCGCCAGCAACTTGAACACAACCGCCCCCAAATGAGGCTTGTGATGAGTTGGCCTGCACTAATCGTGTTGACTGCCGTGGCCGTCTTCGGTTCGCCGGGAATTGCCGCCGCGGACACGGCCTCCGTGCCCGAAAACGTCTACCAGGGCGAGTTGGTGAGCTACCCGGGGCCATGGGGCTTCCTGCTGGGCCGGCCCCACATCATCCTTGTGAGCGACGAGCAGTTAGAGGCGTTATCGGACCCAGACAAGGTAATCGATATGAGCCTCACATTTACCAAGCATGAGGATAGTCTGCGCCAGTTGTGCGAGCGGGCACAAGCGGCCGGGAACCGCACGCTGGTTCTCGCGTTCGACCATTTCTTCGCTCAATACCGGCCGGGCCAGGAAGGCAAACCCCGCCGCCTCACCCCCGATAAGGACGAATACATCGAGCGGCTCGCGGCCATCAGCAAGTTCGCCCAGCACTACGGGCTTGGCCTCGAACTGAGCCTCTTGTCGCCCTTGGAAATCGGGCCGGGATACGTGGAGCAGACGGGCGAGTCGGGCGTCTGGATGCACTACCGAAAAGGGTTGCGCGACCCGGAAACCGGACGGTACAGCGTGCAGCTCTGGCGGCATTTGCGCTGGGCGAACAACAAGGGCCCTCTCGAACTCATCCCCGCGGGCGTGAGGGTCTTCGCATTCCAGGAAAGAAGCCTTCGCGGCACCCCCTACCTGTACGTCGACCCCGCCGGCATCGTCGAGATCACGGACAACGCCCAGGTCGAGGTGTGGGACAATACGCGCCGCCGCGCGGGCGACTACGAAGCAGTCCGCATTCGTGTCTACGGCGAGTCTTCCGAAGGGGGGCCCCGGGACCGCGTGCTTGTGGTCCAGGAATACCGCACGCCTGAAATGGACTATTTCAGCGGCCAGGCGCTCCCGTACCTCAAGTCCCTCGGCGACAAATATGCGGACGCAGGGGTCAAGCTCAATGCGCTGTATTCGGACGAGATGCACATTCAGCAGGACTGGGGTTACTTCTCTCATCACGACAATGGCGAGTTCGCCATGCGTTATGTGAGCCCAGGTCTCGCAGACGCTTTCGCCAAGGCCTATGGGGAAGAGTACCGCGATCTCGCAAAGTATCTCCTCTATTTCGTTCACGGCCAGGAGGACACCGCGAACGATCTGTCCGCGAAGGCGGGCCGCATGCACGTGTTTGGGGACACGCCCGAGGCGATTCGGGCGACCGCCCTGTTTCGCGCCCGCTACTACCGTCTGTTGCAGGACGGCGTCGTGGACCTGTTCGTCGCGGCGAAACGGCATCTCGAGGAACGGATGGGCCATCTGCTGACCACGCGCGCCCACGCCACATGGGCAGAGAGTCCCACCATCGACAAATGGGACACCGGCGTCGAGCCGCATCAGCAGAATCAATACGAGTACACGTCCAATTTCGTCTGGTCCGATACCGTGCATCAGGCAGCTTCGGCCTGCCACGACTACTTCAAGTGGGGCGATTACTTGACGGGCACGGGTAACGATCATGCAGAAGGCGGTTGGCTTGACCGCGACTATTTCGGGCTGGCCCTGGCGTGCTCGACGGGCATTCTTAACGAAGTCCCTTACTCGTATGCGGCCCATTGGGGCATGCCGTACGAGGTCAGCCGGCGCCGTCAAGCCCTCGTGAATACCTACGGCGCCGCGGCGGACCAGTGTTTCGCCATGGTGCAAGGCATGGCGCACCGGGATACCTCCGTGCTCATGCTTTATCCCCTGGAACTTGTCGCGGCCGAGGAACGTTTCGGCAGTTGGATGACACAATACGGCTATGCGAACTACATTACCCAAGCCAAGCTGCTCGAACGCGGGAAAGTCCTGAACGGAGCCCTCGAGGTAGCCGGACGGCGGTTCACGACGTTGTGCGCCACGTTCGAACCCTTCCCGGCGCCCGAGTTGCTCGAGATGATGCGCGCCATGGTCGAGAACGGATGCCGTGTAGTATGGTCAGGGCCGCCGCCGGTGTTGCTTGCCAACGGAGAGAGCGCGCTCGCGCGGTGGCAGGATCTGACCGGAGTCGACTACGCCCCCGGCCTCAACGAAGGGCTCCTCGCGCCCGGACGCCAAGTCGTGTTTGACGGCGCATTCGCCTCGATCCCGCCCATGACCATCCTGACCGACTTCATCGTGGACCGCATCTACCCCGTCACGCCGCGTGAAGACGTCCAGGCCGTTGCGCGCGTGAAAGAGAAAATCGTAGGAGCGCACAGAGTGACGCCCAGCGGCGGATCGGTAACGTTTCTGGGATTCCGTCCGCGCGATGACCAGTCCATGAGTCTCGGTTATGAAGAACGGCACTGGTTCGATATTCTCGACGCACTCGGGGCGTACCCGGGCACCGGCCGGTTCGAGGGTGTGAATGACAACGCCGATTACGTCTCTCGTACTTCGGATTACCTGGCGTGCACGTTTCCAAACGGGGCCGTTTCCATCGCCCCCCATCTCCGTCTCCTGGAAGAATGCTGGCCCGGCGGATTCGCCCGCAAACCCGACGAGGACAAGGCCATCGTCGAGCAGCTCGACCTGCCTTCGGAAGCCGTCTTGCTCGACGGATTCCACGTGGGCGGACATGCCGTAACGTACGCGGGCAACCACGCCGTTACCTTCCGTATGGATGACGAAGGCCGATTGACTGCCTTCTGCGGGATGGGAAGCGACCGGATCACCATCGACGGCAAGACGACCGTCTACGCAGACAGTCCCATACCCACCGCGGCCTGGGCGCCCGTCGAATCCCAACGCCGCATAGAGGGCGGCGCTCTCATGGAGATGTTCTTTCAAGGAGACGGCGCCGTCCACATCCCCGTCTACGGGTTGCCCGAGGCCGTCCAGGTCGTGGCACAGGGCCCGACCCTCGGCAGCCGCGGTCAAGCTGTCCCGAGCCAGCGCGAGGGCGATACTCTCACCATCACTCTCGACCAGACGAGTTCAAACCGCTGGCTCTTCGTCCTGCCGGGCGGATGACATCCATCGAGCACGTACAGGCCGCGACGTTGCTGCCGGCCCCGCTCTGATGATGCCCGCACAACCGACCCGCTGCCTGGCGAGTCTGAACATATGACGCGCTCCCCCTTTGAACCATTCACGCCCCCACCGTACAATTCACCAATGCGAATCGGTTTAGTCACCCTCGGTTGCGACAAGAACACCGTTGACAATGAATATATCGCCGGACTGTTCGAAGCCCGCGGGTGTACCGTCGTCTTCGAACCCTCACCCGACGGCCCCGGGCTCGATGCCGTGGTTGTTCTCACCTGCGGTTTCATCGCAGACGCCAAACAACAGTCCATTGAGACGCTCGTAGCATGGGCGGAAGCAGCGGCTCGCGACGGGGCTCCTCGCCTGTACGCCGCGGGCTGCCTGGCACAGTGCCATGCCCCGGAATTGCTCGATGCCATCCCCGAGATTCAGGGCGTTGTCGGAGTCGGCCAATTCACCCAGCTTGTAGACCTTGTCGTTTCCGGTGCATCGCGCAGAGACCTCGTGAGACCCAAACCCCTTGTAGAGATTGCCTCGCCCTTGCCGCGCCGCAGAGCCGACACCCGTCCATATTCGTTCCTCAAAATTGCCGACGGATGCAACCATGCATGCAGCTTCTGCTCGATTCCCCTTATGAAAGGCCGCTTGCGCTCCGTCCCCCCTGAGATCCTCCTCGAAGAAGCACAAACCCTCCTTGCGGAGGGCGTCCGCGAACTCGTTCTCGTGGCCCAGGACGTCTCCGTCTACGGATGGGACAGACACGGCTCATACGGGCTTCCCGAACTCCTGCGCGACCTGTGCGCCCTCCCCGGCGACTTCTGGCTGCGCTGCATGTACTGCTATCCCGGCGGAATCACCAGCGAGCTGCTCGAAGTCATGGCCTCCGAACCCAAGGTTGTTCCCTACATCGACGTGCCTCTCCAACACGTTGACCCCGAGATCCTCAGGCGCATGCGCCGGCCTTCGAACCGGATCAACCCGCGCCGCCTCGTGGCTCGCTTACGTCAAGCCATACCCGGCATCGCGCTCCGCACCACCATGATCGTCGGGTTTCCAGGTGAAACCCCGGCCGAGCATCGCCGAATGCTCGACGGCATACGAGAACTCCGGTTCGACTGGCTGGGCGCGTTTCCCTATTCGCGCGAACCCGGAACCTCCGCCGCCGTCGCGCCGCGACAGGTTGGAGAACGCGTCCGCCAGAACCGATGGGAAGCCGTGATGGCCGCGCAGGCCGAGATCGCCCAGGAAAATAGCCGCTCGAGAATCGGCAACGTCGAGCGCGTGCTCGTCGAAGACTACGACAAGAACCACAGCCAGTGGGTCGGAAGGTCCGCCCGTGAAGCCCCCGAAGTCGACGGGGTCGTCCTGCTCCAATCAGCCCGAAAACTACACCCGGGCCAGTTCGTCACGGCCAAGATCATCGGCGCCGATATCTACGACGTTACTGCCCGGGTCATCAGGGAATAATCAAAACAAGTCCTGGCCGGTATGCCTCCACAGGCCCGTGAGGCGAGCGGATTGAGCGGACGGACGGCTCCTTTCCCGGCCGACGTTCGGGTTCGGTTCGGGCAGCCTGATGCTTATAAACGGAACTCCATTCCCTGTCAGCGTCCTGCCGAAGCGTAATCCCGATGGCTCAGGAAGCGGCATTCTCCTGATGAGCCGCCTCACCATTCAAGACATCGGGTTGGGCTCTCTCGCACCATAAAATCATGCCGAGGACATGCGCGAATCAGTTCGGATGGACTCTCGGCAACCGCAATTGTTCATGAACCTTCGCTTGATGGTGCGGATTCTTTTTCGAGCTTGCTCAGATACTTCTGAGGGTCTGCCTCGAACGCCTTGACGCAGTCCTTGCAACAGAAGCGCACCAGGCGGTTCCCCGCAACGTAGTCGACGGGGTCGCCCATCGAACCGAGCTTTTCGCCAGACACGACGCAGGTCTTAACAGGGTAGCTGTCTTTCTGTTTCTCGATGACGGCGGCGTCGAGCTTCTTCAGGTAATTCGCTGGGTCTTTCTCGAACGTAGCCGGGCATTCTCCACAACAGAACCGGACCAATCGGTTCTTGTACACCTTATCGACAATCTCGCCCATGGAACCGAGTTTCTGCCCCGACACGAGGCACGTATCGAGGGGATAAAGCTTCTTCTGTTCCTTGATTTCGGCCGCGTCGATCTTCTTCCAGTACGCCTCCTTATCTGCTTCGAACTTGGACACACATCCCTCGCAACAGAACCGGACTTCGCGGCCGCCATAGCTCTTGATGATTGGTTCGCCCCGGGATCCCAGCTCTTCGCCCGACACCGGGCAGGTCGTGAGCATATAGATATCACCCTTCGGGGGCGGGGTAGCTTCCTGCGCCGCGGCGTCCGTCCAAGTCAATCCGGCAAGGGCCACGACGCCCGCCAGCACCACCATCGCAATCGTTTGTTTCATGGGGTTAACCCTCCGTGTTTCCGTCGCCGTTTCGCTTGACGGTTATGGGAAACTTCGCTTTGTCGCTCAACAAATCGTCACCAGCTAAAGCGGCCGAATCGCCAGACTCCATCCACGGGCCGCCCATCAGGGACTCCAACCGCGCGGAAGCCTGTTGCACGTCCCGGACCGCGCGCACTTGCTCGAGTTCAAAGTTGAGCAGGGTTTGCACGCTTTGAAGCAGGTCGAGAAAATCCGCGCCCGCGCTGGTAGCATAGCTGACCTGAAGGCTTTCATAGGCAAGACGGGCTTTTGGCAGCAGGTCATCCGCGTACAGACTGTAACGGCGTTGCGCGTCCTGCATCTCGAAGTACGCCATACGCGTTGCTTCTTCAAGCGATAAGATGACGCGTTGCTTTTCGTGTTCCGCAGCCGATTTCATCTGCCGTGCTTCCGCGATGCCCGCCTTCACCTTCTTCCGCCAGACCGGCAGGCTTAGCGTTAGAGAGACCATCAAGTCGTCGTCAGGCTCTTTTCCGGTCACAAACCGGTCATATTGCGCCAGGGAGTTCACGTTCATGGCGGCTTCGAAAGGGTTTGCCGCCATGCCGGTCAGCAGGCTGTTCGCCGCACCGGCGGCCTCAAGGGTCGCAGTGGTCTTGTCCATCATGGGAGGCATGTTTTTCATTTCCTCGAACTCGACCCCGAGGGTGAATTCCGGGTAGCCCATCTTCTTCGCCAGACGAATCTCAGCGGCTCGCGCGTCAATGACGTGATCCATAACGCGGACTTCAGGATTGGCCCCACGCACACGAGCGAGCACGGCGGCAGGCTCCGGCGGAGCGGGCGGCAATCCGCAAGGCTCGGGCCACTCGGGTGGTTCTGCGTTGTCACGTCCCAGGGCCGTGGTCAGACGCGCTGCAAGGGCGGGGCGAAACTGGGCCAGTTCCTTCAGGCGGTCTTGGATGGCCGATTGCTCCATCTGGACGCGAAGGAGTTCGTCCTCGGTGGCCAGGCCCAGAGCGTACTTTGTTCGAACTGTTTCTTCCATATATTGCAGCAATTCGACCTGCCCCTGAGTGACCCGAAAGTTCTCGCTCAGGTAGGCATACTCAAAGTAAGCGCGTTTGACATCGGTGAACAGGGTATTTCGCTCCGCGTAGAACCGTTGGAGGGCCGCTTCAGCTTCCGAGACCGCGGCGTCGCCTCGCGCGCGCAACGTACCGAACCACGGAAACATCTGCATAAGGCCGACACGGTATTGAGATTCCTCCGAGCGGACAAAATAGCTGTAGGTGAATTGGGGGTTATCGAGGGCGGTAACCTGGGGAATCTTCTCGAGAGCCGCCAGCCATTCCGCGTGCCTTGCATGGAGACCGGGGTGGTTTTCGGCCGCTTCCATAAGGTACGCATGAAGTTCTTCGTTCCCGGCGAAAAAGGCTGGCGGCTGTACCTCGGGCTCCGCACCGATAACGCTAACTAGAAGAATCAACCACATGACGATCCAACTCCTTCTTTATGGGTGCGCACGTGCCGCCTCAGCTTTCGCCGGGCGCCGGCGGGGCCGCACCCTGTCCCAACATCCGGAATTTGATCTCTTTGACCCAGCAATACAGGACAGGAACAAGAAAAAGCGTAAGCAGTTCAATGGTCATTCCGCCGAACGAGGGAATCGCCATGGGAACCATGACATCGGCCCCCCGGCCTTTGGACGTGAGCACCGGCACCAGCGCTAACACCGTGGTCGCGGTGGTCATCAGGCAGGGACGGATTCGCCGCAACCCGGCAGCCAGCGTCGCCTCGCGGATATCCTTGATGGAAGTGATCCGTCTGCGGGCGAAGCTTTGATCGAGATACGTTGCAATCACCACCCCGTCGTCCGTAGCAATGCCGAAAAGCGCCAGAAAACCTACCCAGATGGCCACGCTCAGGTTGATCTGGTGCACCTGGAACAACTCCCGCATGTCCACCCCAAATAGATCGAAGTTCAAGAACCACGGTTGCCCGTATAGCCACAGGAGCAAGAATCCCCCAGACCCGGCAACCAACAGCCCCGACCACACCAGCAATGTGGTGAGATACGACGTGAACTGGAAATAGAGAAGAAGGAAGATAATGAACAAGGCAACCGGGATGACCACGGCCAGAGTTTCCTGGGCGCGCACCTGATTCTCGTAACTTCCCGCAAAGCTGTAGCTTACTCCTGCCGGCAGGCTCCATTCGCCGCTATCAAGTTTCTGCTGCAAGTACCGCTGGCAATCTTCCACCACATCCACCTCGGTATGCCCAGGCTTCTTGTCAAGAAGCACATAACTCACCAGGAACGTGTCCTCGCTCTTGATGGCCATCGGCCCGCGAACGTAGCGGATATCAGCCAGTTGGATGAGCGGGATCTGGGTGCCGTCCATGGATGGGACCAGAATTCGCTCCAGCGTCTCAATCCGATCGCGCAACTCGCGCAAATAGCGGACGCGGACCGGGTAGCGCTCGCGTCCCTCAACCGTGGTCGTCAGCCGGATGCCGCCCAAGGCGACCTCAATGACGTCCTGGACGTCCCGGATTCGCAGTCCATAGCGGGCAATGGCCTCCCGGTTGATGTCAATCTCAAGATAGGCGCTGCCCACGATGCGGTCCGCAATGACCGCATCTGCCTGAACGCTCGGAACTTCTTTGAGGTAATGCTCGATCTCGAGCCCCACCTTCTCGATGGTTTCCAGGTCAGGCCCTTTCACCTTCACGCCCATGGGCGCGCGCATGCCGCTCTGCAGCATTACTATCCGCGCGTTGATGGGCTGGAGCTCCGGAGCGCTGGTCGTTCCGGGAACCTGGGCCGCTTTCACGATCTCCTGCCAGATGTCGTCGGGGGACTTGATATGATCGCGCCATTGGCGGTAGGGCCGCCCGAAGGGATCGGGGATCAATGCGCCGCCGGCATCCCGCGCAAACTCATTTGCGCCCTCGTCGTACTTGAACGTGAGCCGGCGTCCGTTCATGTCCGTCAAGTACTCAGGCTTATAGTTGATGACGGTTTCGATCATACTCATGGGAGCGGGGTCCAAGGCACTTTCAGCCCGCCCCACTTTACCCACCACGGCGTCCACCTCGGGGATTGATGCGATGGACCGGTCCTGAAGCTCGATGATGTCCAGGGCCTCGCCTACGGAAGCATGCGGCATCGTGGTGGGCATGTAGAGGTACGAGCCCTCGTCCAAAGGAGGCATGAACTCCTTTCCAAATCCGGGGAACTTATGCGCCATACTGACCCAGATGGGATTGAGACGGATCCGCTCAGCGGGTATTCCCACCTTCCCGATGGCAGCAGGGACCACCCCGAATACACGATCGAATCCCAGCCAGGCCGTCAATCCCGCCAGGACAAGGAGGCTCACAGCGCTGACATAGACCCATTTATGATCGAGAAACCACGCCAGGAAGAACCGGTAAGTCCACTGGAATACCAGGTAGGTCGACAGCAGCCCCCCGATAATGATGGCCGCGAAAACAAGATTAAGAAACAGGCCTCTATCCGGTCCGAGAGGCATCCAGTGCTTTGTCAGGACCACCAAGACCAAAACCAGGGCCGCACCGTTAGCCAGCCATGGTCCCGCCTTGCGCAATCGCGGCGGAACATAATCCACCGACAGGTGGTAGGCGCTGAAGCCGATGAGGACGAGACCGGCCCACCATGCAACGGCAAAGACCGTTACGACGCCGCCGGTGAAAAGGGCAGCCAGGATGTATCGCATGAGTTTCCTGGACTGAATGCGGCTGGCGAGCAGGACATGGGCCAGGGCGGGAATGATCGTAAGGGCCACAATCACGGATGCCATCAGGGCAAACGTCTTCGTGAAGGCCAGCGGCTTGAACAGTTTCCCTTCCGGGCCGGTCATGGCAAAGACGGGGAGGAAGCTCACCACGGTTGTAGCGATGGCGGTGAGCACGGCACTGCCCACCTCACTCGAGGCCCGAAATACTACCTTTAAGCGGTCCTCGCCGGGGCCGGCGCTGTCCAGATGCTTCAGGATGTTCTCGCAGATGATTATGCCCATGTCCACGACCGTGCCGATGGCAATGGCGATCCCGGATAGGGACACGATGTTGGCGTCCACCCCGAAGACCTTCATCGCGATGAAGCTGATCAGTACCGCCAACGGCAGCACCGAACTGATCAGAATGGAACTCCGGAGGTGCGTCACCATCACCACGATCACGATGATGGTGATAATCACTTCCTCGATGATTGCCGAGTTCAGAGTTCCCAGGGTCTCGTATATCAACCCCGTGCGGTCATAGTAGGGCACGACCGTCACCTGGCTCGTGGTGATCCACGGAGGCCACTGCGCCCGCTCATGACCGCGCAGCCACGACAGCCAGGCCGCGTCGTTTATCTCGGCGCTGGCATAGGCTTCGAAACCTTGGGCTTCCGCAAACTGTTCCACTTCACCCCGGTCCACCCGATGGTAGTCAATAACCGGCTTGCTGGGCAGCCCGGGCGCAATCTCTTGGATCTTGCTCTTGACGTTCTTTATCACTTCGAGGGGATTAGCGGCGTACCGAACTACCACGATTCCGCCCACAGCCTCCGCGCCTTCCTTATCCAGGGCGCCCCGGCGCATCTCAGGACCCAGGGATACCGCCGCAATGTCCTTGACCCGAACGGGCACATTCTCGTTGACCCGCACCACAATCTTCTCAACGTCTTGGAGGTTTTCGATGAACCCAAGACCTCGGATCAGGTACTCGACGCGATTTACCTCAATAGTCCGCGCTCCAACGTCAACATTGGACATCCGCACAGCATTGAATACGTCTTCCAGTCTCACGTTGTACGCGCGCATGGCATCCGGGTCTACGTCGATCTGGTATTCGCGAACAAACCCTCCTATGGACGCCACCTCGCTGACGCCCCCTGAACTAAGCAATGCGTACCGGACGTGCCAATCTTGAATAGAGCGGAGTTCCGGCAAGTCCCATCCGCCCACGGGCTGTCCGTCGGGGTCCCGTCCTTCCAGCGTATACCAGAAGACCTGTCCGAGAGGCGTGGAGTCCGGCCCCAGCATCGGCTGCACGCCTTCGGGCATGCTGCCCGCCGGAAGACTGCTCAGCTTCTCGAGGACGCGCGTCCGCGACCAATAAAAATCGTGTTTCTCTTCGAATATGATGAAGATCGTCGAATAGCCGAAATACGAATAGCTGCGGACCGTCTTTACACCCGGAATACCCAGGAGAGCGGTCGTCAGCGGGTACGTGATTTGGTCGTCGATATCCTGGGGGGAACGTCCTTCCCACTCCGTAAATACGATCTGCTGGTTCTCGCCGATGTCGGGAATGGCGTCAACCGCAACGGGATTTCTTGGAAATCCCCCCAGTTCCCAGTCGAAGGGAGCCACATAAATGCCCCACCCCACAACAAAAAGGGTGACCAGCCACACCACCAACTTGTTCTTCAGACAGAACCAGATGATCTGGTCAACCCAGGACATCTTCTCGGGACCGAGACTGTCGGACGAGGTCTTCACTGGGCCTTCACTCATGGCTTACTCGTTCCCTGAGTACTGTTCGGGACCCGTCACAAGGCCCACCACCTCGCCGCAAGTGAGCATGCTCTTGCCAAAATAGGGGTTGCGCACCGTCTTATCCGCCTGGAGCCAGTTGGCTCCCTTGTTCTCAAACGCCATCGGACAGTGCAATTCATAGACCGGATGGCCCTCGCCAATCCCAAAAGCGCGAACAGGCTTGACCAGCGCGTCGGACACCTTTGCAAAGCTCGTACGCAAGGCCTTTATGTCGCTGGCCTTTCCAGCTTCTTCGAGAGCCGGTTGGAGTGCTTGCAAATGCTCCATCCAGCGCCCGTGCGCCTCGCCCCCAAGCAGGGTCATATCTACAGCGGCAAGCATGTCCGCGACGCGTTTCACCGCGGCGGCAGCCTTCTCCAGCTCATCCGATGCCAACGCAGCCTCAAGTTCTAGGTAAGCGTCAAACACGCCGCGAAGCTGTGTCTGGAACGCCTCGGGCGCGTTCTTGGCCTCTCCCTCATCAGGGGCGGCGCCCGAAGGCCGGGTGCTCACAGCACCGTTCGCCGGACCATGTTCATGAACTGCGGGCGTGGCTCCGCCCTCCGGGTTCATCATGCTGGGCTTTGCGAGGATCTGAAGGGCGCTGTCAATCTTGAAGTTTCCGTTCGTGACGACCATTTCGCCTTCCTGAAGCCCGCTCTCGACGATGTACTCATCTCCCGCACGCGGGCCGAGCACCACCTCGCGCCCTTCGAATGTGGGCCGATCAGTTCCAGGTGTCTCGACGTAAACCACCGCGCGCTTGCCCGTGATCAACGGCGCCGAAGCAGGGATAACCAGAGGCTTGGTACTGTCTGACGCAACTGCGGAAACATACCCCAATTCCTCCGCCCGTACCAAAGGCATCCCGCATACGTCGCAGGTCCCGGGTTGATCCTTCACGATCTCGGGATGCATCGGCGAGATCCATTTCCCGGCCAATTCCGGGTCCATCACCCGGCCATTGGCGGCTACTTGTGCGAGAACAACAGCCCGTACAAACATCTCCGGCTTCAGCTTTCCTTCCGGATTGGGCACGTTCACACGCACCTTCACCGTGCGTGTCACCGGATTCAGTATCGGATCAATGAAGGCTATCCGGCCCGCGAAACGTTCCCCCGGGCATGCGTCCGTCCCAAACGAAACCTTTTGTCCATAGTGGAGCCATGCGAGGTCCGATTCATACGCATCCAGCTTCACCCAGACTTCGCTGAGGTCCGCGATGGTATAAATCCTGTCGCCCATTTCCACATACATCCCCTCAAAGCCCATTCGCTCAATCACCGTCCCGCCGATGGGAGCATATATCGTTACGTGGTCGGAAAAAGCACCCGACTGCTCGGCTTCGCGGATCTGGGACTCCGCGAGACCCCAAAGCCGCAGCTTGCGACGCGCCGCATCGACAGTCGCTTTGGCGGAATTCTTCAGCGTCTCGGGCGAGCCCTCCGAAACTCGACTGAATGCCTGGGACGCCGCGAACAGCTCCTGCTGGGCCGTCAAGAGTTCAGGGCTGAACAGGCTGACCATGTGGTCACCTTTGGCCACCCTGATGCCTGTGTAGTCGACAAAGAGCCGGTCGAGCCGTCCCGCCACCCAGGCGGTCAGATAGGCGAGCTTGGTTTCATCATATTCCACCTTGCCCACCATCCGGACTTCAGCGTTCACAAAGCGCCGTTGAACCGGACTTATCTGAATGTTCAACAACTCCCGGGCCGACTTGCTCATCCGGAGTGACCGAGGCCCGGCATCCTCATTTCCTTCCTCCGGCGTCACGAGAATCAGGTCCATACCGCAAATGGGGCATTTCCCGGGCTTGGGTTGTCGGATGTTCGGGTGCATCGAGCAGGTCCAGACCTGTTGTTGCCCGGATTCGGCCTCAGCTCCGTGATGGGGGCCGTGGTCTGATGAAGGGGGTGTTGCCGGCCCTCGCATGACATACCCCAACCATAGCGCCAGCAAAAGAGCCAGCACAATGCCCGCAGCCTTGAAATAGGGCAGGGCGCGTCCTGTCGACGACCTGTTGTTGTCCGTCATCCCGATACTCCCACGCCGCACCCGTGCTTCCAGGGCACGGAATCAGATGCTTCCAACACACCTTCCGGCAATTAAGCAACAGCTTGTTCCAGCGCATTCTCAGCCATTTAATTTAGTGAACACACAACAGTTGCGTTTGTCATCCCCAGAGACGTGGCCGGGGCCAAGTCTTCCCTTTCCCTCTCCATCCCGTAATGCTGAGAAACTCAGCCGACCTTCAAAGCCCCTTGTCACTAAAACAGAGGGCTCGTGAGCCATATCAGACCCCGGGCGATTTGAGGCTGAGACACAAGTTATGCTCCTGCCGCGGTTATGTTTACGCACGGTAGAGGCACTGCCTTGAAGGTTCGGTAATGACGCAGTACCCGGCATCCTTCGAGAGCGAGAATGCCATCTGCCCTCCGTGCCAGTCAAAACGCTAACACGCTGGCAGGAGGTCAGTTGTATGCTTGCGTCTTTGTTCAGATTTGCATGGAGGATATCCCCAAGAGGTACCTTATGGCTGGAAGGTGAGCGGGAATGCAGAGGAACTGCAAGCTCCTTCTGCTCGATGTGGGAACGAGCCGACAGTGCGCTCCATTCTTGCTTGCGACGGGCGCGGGAAAAAGCCTCAAACTGAGACTTTCTAGAACCCCAATAGGACCCCGAACAAAAAAGGACCTACGCGAAATCGGCGTAAGTCCTTGGTATCAATGGTCGGGGCGACTGGATTTGAACCAGCGACCTCTTGACCCCCAGTCGGATTTCATACCAAATGAAGGCGAACGCAGGCGAACATCGGAGTATGCATATCTCCTTTTTGTGCAAAGCTTTATCGTTTTCTATTGTATCGCGCGATCTTTCTCTGTATGATGGTTTTGGAGCCCCCGTGGAACCCCGGTGGAACCCCGGTGGAACCCCGGCGGAACCCCGCAGACTCACTTAACCTCAATCAGGGAAGCAGCATGAGAGATCATATCACGCAAAACTTGCTCAGAAGTATTGAACTAACCGGTAAAAGACAAGAGATTCACGATACGGAATTGCCTGGCATGTCTCTCCGGATTGGCCCCCAAGGCAGCATGTCATACTACGTTACGTACCGTACCGAAGAAGGACGAAAGACCCGATACTGCCTTGGAAGCACGAAAAAACTCACGCCGAAACTTGCCCGGAAAGCTGCGCAAAAGTATCTCGCGAGCGTCCGACTCGGCCAGGATCCAGCCGAAGCTCGGCGAAGGGCAAAGGCTCACGACCTAGAAGCCTACCTAGACAATATCTATGGGCCCTGGCTTAAGGAGAACCGGAAGACAGGCGATGCAATGTTCAAGCGACTGAAGTCGACATTCAGGCCTCTCCTAGCAGCCCGTGGTAAAAGTCGGGCGGGGCGCGTAGATCATATTGACATTTAACTATGTCTAGGATATACTTTCGGCGTGGTCGGTGGGGAGGTATTACGCAATGGCGATGGGACGGATGGACAAAGAACGACAAGAAACGCTCTGGGTGGAGACAAGCGCGCTGCCTTGCGCGCCAGGACACCCGTTTTATGAGCGTGTCAACGCCTTATTGGCCGAAGAGGGTTTCGAGGCGATGGTGGAAGCCGAATGCGCGCAGTACTACGCGGAAGTCCTGGGACGGCCAAGCATCCCGCCGGTGGTGTACTTCAAGGCGTTGCTGGTCGGTTACTTCGAGGGCATTGACTCGGAGCGGGGCATCGCGTGGCGCGTGGCGGACTCCATGGCGCTTCGGTCTTTTCTGGGTTATGCGCTGACGGAGTCGACTCCGGACCATTCGAGTTTGTCGCGGACGCGTCGCTTGATGTCGGTGGAGACCCACGAGCGGGTGTTCCAATGGGTGCTGGGCGTGCTGGCCAGGAAGGGCCTGCTACGCGGAAAGACCTTGGGGGTGGATGCCACAACGCTGGAGGCCAACGCGGCGCTGCGCAGCATCGTGCGGCGTGATACAGGCGAGCCCTATGAACAATTCCTCATAGGATTGGCCAAGGCATCGGGAATCGAAACGCCTACACGCGAAGATCTGGCTAAACTTGACAAGAAACGTCCGAAGAAGGGCTCGAACAAGGATTGGAAGAATCCACACGATCCGGATGCGCGCATAACGAAGATGAAAGACGGGCGCACGCATCTTGCTCACAAGGCGGAACACGCGGTGGACATGGACACGGGAGCGGTGTAAACGCCGGTCGAGAAGTGTAGCGGGAATTGGGGCGGTCGAGAAGTGAAGCACTCTTGGTAGACTCTCTGGTTTTCCGAGGCATGGGGCCTTGGGTAGCCGGGGAGGGAACGAAGGAGT
>Ga0116149_1002974_pt1 | contig 17993 bp, 18 predicted proteins | sample AD_UKC057_MetaG_FD_89787 | JGI IMG/M metagenome (GOLD analysis project Ga0116149, IMG submission 89787) | Active sludge microbial communities of municipal wastewater-treating anaerobic digesters from USA - AD_UKC057_MetaG | ecosystem: Engineered > Bioreactor > Anaerobic > Digestate | place: USA... | reverse complement strand
CCATTCCTGCCGACCATGACCGCGTGCGAGCTGCTCAGGAGCGCGGTCACCGCCTCGATCGGGGTGTCCTCGTTGATGATAGGGAAGGCGTCCTCCATCAGGTCGCTGACCCTCCGTTCCCCGATCGCCTCCATCCGTTCGCCCTCCCTCAGCCTTTCCAAAATCCGGTTCTCGCTTATGCTGCCCACATGCTGGCGTCCCTGGAACACGGGCATCTGCGATATGCCCGAGGAGCGCATCAGCTCCGTGGCCACCTTGACCGGCTCACTGGCCTGGATGCCCACTATCCTTCGGGTGGCGAGGTCCCCGGCCTTGCTGGCCTTGGAACGCTTGCGCGCCACCTCCTGCAGGGCGATGAAGATCTTCGTGACTGTCTCGTAACTGCCCTTTATACCCCCCCTTTCCAGCTTGGCAATGGTGGATTGGCTCACCCCACTGAGCCTCGCCAGCTCGAGCTGGGTGATGTCCAGGGACTTGCGGAGGCGCTTTATTTCGCTCTCTGAAGGGAACCTCATGATATGAGATATGAATATTCATATATGAATATTTGAGGCAATCACCCTTATATCAGAACAGGAAATTCCAAGAACCCTCCAGGGCCCGGAAGGGGTCCGTTCGCAATAAGGTGAGCATCTCATGGCTAAGGTAAGCGCGAAGGCGAAGGCCGCCGCCAAACCGGCGGGCCGCAAGGTAGCCCCCAAGCGGGCATCCAAGAACATCGTGGTGGAATGCATGACCGCCGTCCCGTTGGCCAGTCAGGACGTTGAGCTGGTCGAGAGGAAAGGGATCGGCCATCCGGACAGCATCTCGGACGGCATCGCGGAGGCTGTCTCCCTCGCCCTCTGCAAGATGTACCTGGAGAGGTTCGGGGAGATCCTCCACCACAACACCGACCAGAACGAGGTGGTGGGAGGGCAGAGCACCCCCAGGTTCGGAGGCGGAGAGGTCCTGGAGCCGATTCACATAATGCTCTCGGGAAGGGCGATCACCCAGGTCAATGGCGAGAGGCTGCCGTACAGCACCACCGCCATAAATGCCACCAAGGAATATATGAAGCGCTTCCCCAACCTGGATGTGTACCGGCACCTCACGGTGGACTGCCGCATCGGCAAGGGGTCCTTGGACCTGATCAAGAACTTCGAAGCCCTGAAGGACAAGTGCAAGATGGACGGGCACGGCAACCACTGCTTCCTGGCCAATGACACCTCCTTCGGCTGCTCCTACGCTCCCTACTCGGACACCGAACTGGTATGCCTTGAGACGGAAAGGTACGTGAACGGGGCCATGAAGAAGCGGCTCAAGGAGACCGGCGAGGACGTAAAGGTCATGTGCTCCCGCAAGGGGAAGAAGATCAACATGACCATCGCATGCGCGATGGTCGACCGCTATATCCCGGACGCAGACCATTACCTCAGCGTTGTCGAGGAGATGAAGGAGAGGGTGCTGGACAATGCTACGAAGTACACCGACTATGATGTGAACGTGGACATAAACCATGCTGACAACCCAATCACCGGCAACTTCTACCTGACGGTTACGGGGCTCAGCGCTGAGAACGGGGATGACGGGTCCGTCGGCCGCGGGAACAGGGTGAATGGGCTGATCACCCCCTACCGCCCCATGTCCATGGAGGCCTCCGCCGGCAAGAACCCGATCACCCATGTGGGCAAGATGTACAACATCCTGGCCAACTGGATCGCGAACGATATCGTGAAGGAGGGCAAGGGCAACGTGATCGAGGCCGATGTGCGCATCCTATCCCAGATCGGCCGTCCGATCAGCGATCCCGAGACATGCAGCGTCCAGCTGTTCATGGCGCCTGGTTCCGACAGCGCGAAATGGGAGAAGGAGGCCTTGGCGATCGCAGATGGATGGCTCGAGGACATCGGCAAGGTAACGGAGAAAGTTGTAAAAGGGCAGGTTACGGTATTCTAAGGCATGAAGCTCGTCGACCTGCCCCGATACGGACCGGTGCACCGCTTCGGGAACCACCACGTTTACCGCACGCTCATGGTCCTATCGGACCAGAAGCGCAAGGGACGCAAACAGATAGCGGACGCGGTGGGCATCGGGGAGGGGAGCATGCGGACGATAATCGAATACCTCCGCGAACTGGACATGATCGACGTCCGCCAAACGGGCGTTAAGATCACCCGTCATGGCAACGCCTTCCTGTCCGAACTGCCGATCAAGATGGCCAATATCGGACAGGGCTCCATCGCCGTGGGCAAGGAGTGCGTGGCCGTGCACATGAGCAACAATGGGGACAAGATCAGGATGGGGGTCGAGCAGCGGGACTCGGCCATCATGGCCGGGGCCGACGGGGCGACGACCCTCGTCGTCAGGAACGGGAGGTTGATCGTCCCCCCCGATTACGTCATCGATGAGAAGGACCCCGCCCTGGCCGCGCTCCTGCGCTCCACGTTCAACGTTCGCGAGGGGGACGCCATCATCATCGGCACCGCCTCCACCGTCTCCAAGGCCGAGGATGGCGCCCTGGCCGCGGCCTTCGACCTTCTATAACGGCGACGGGCCAAAAGCATGGGCAAGGAGCCTTGGCCGCAGGCCGGGCGATACCGGTCCTTCGATCATCAGTTGACGGGAAGCATGCGCATCCCTTCTTCAATTGGTCATTTCCCCTCCCGCGGGATGCCCCCCGCCCTTCCGATCCACCCTGATTGATGATGGAGACGATGGACGAAGCGAGAAGATCGGGAATATATTGAATGGGATAGTATTAAATCAAGGGGAACCGATTCCTTTGGCCAGTAGAACCGCGCTTGGGATGGGGTGCGCTGGTGAACATTCGCAAACGGTCGGGTGGTGGGAGGGGTAGCGATAGCGTCAGCCCAAGCGAGCCCCTCCGCTACGCCACGCTCTTCATCCTTCTCTTGGGCACGGTGAGCCTCTTCGCGGACATGTCCTACGAGGGGGCGAAGAGCATCAGCGGCTCCTATCTTAAGACGCTGGGCGCGACCGCAACCACCGTGGCGCTCGTCTCGGGGTTCGGTGAGTTCATCGGATACGGGTGGCGCGTCGTGTCCGGGCATGTGACGGACCGCACAGGCCGCTATTGGACGATCATCATGGTCGGCTATGCAATGAACCTGCTGGCCATACCCATGCTCGCGCTCACCGGCAACTGGTATACGGTCGCCATCCTGATCGTCCTGGAGCGCATGGGCAAGGCCATACGGGCCCCCGCCCGGGACTCGTTGCTCTCACATGCCGCCGTGCAGACAGGGAGGGGGTGGGCGTTCGGGGTGCAGGAGGCCCTTTCCTCGGTGGGGGCAATGATCGGCCCGGTGGCCATCTTCCTGGTCTTCATGGCCGGCGGGGGGTACTCCAACGCCTTCCTGCTCATGGGCATACCGGCGATGATATGCCTGGTGGTGCTCTATTACACCTACCGCCGCTACCCCCGCCCTCAGATGATGGAACCCGCTCCCGCCAACGAGAAGACGGTGCTTCCTAGCCGGTTCTGGCTCTATTCTTTGGCCGCTGCGTTCATGGCCTCAGGGTACATCGATTTCCCGTTGGTGGCGTACCATATCCAGAACCATGCCCTGGGGGAGGACATGGTCATCCCCCTCCTATACGCCTTGGCCATGGGGGCGGACGCCATCTCAGCTATGCTACTGGGGAAGATCTTCGACCACGGAGGCCCCAAGGTCCTTCTGCTCGTGATCGTCCCCGCGGCCTTCTTCCCGATGTTGGCCTTCTCCGATTCCATGATACTGATCGCGGCAGGGATGGGGCTCTTCGGACTGGGGATGGGGGCCCAGGAGTCGATAATGAGGGCTGTGGTGGCGGACCTCGCCCCTGTTGGGAAAAGGGCGACGGCCTATGGTTATTACAACACGATCTTCGGTTCGTTCTGGTTCATGGGTTCGACGGCGCTAGGGGTGCTATACGATGTATCCATCCCCACGATGATAACCATCTCCATAGGCCTGCAGCTGCTCTTCGTCCCGGTGTTCCTGATGTTCATAAGGGACCGGAGCGGATGACCGGAGGTCGGAAAGGGAAAAGGCCGCCTGGTGCGGCGACCGCCATTTCCCTCGTTCGACATGGTTCGGCGAAGGGGCCGTTGCAACGCCTTGCCGGGATCGAGGGAGGACCAGACGCATCCATGGTGATCATGCCTGGCAAATAAGATCATGGATGGAAAATGTTCTGAAAAAATGGGAGAAAAGGTTTCGCAGGGCCATCACCAATCCTCCAACATCGGGAGCATCACCCTTTCGGCCATGTTCTCCAGGGTCTCGATCCCGGTGACCTTCTCGGCGTAGGGCGTGAGGGAGACGATGTCGGTACGCCTAATCCGGTCCAGGGAGAACTTCCTGCTCCCCGCCATCAGCTGCTTCAATCCCTCCCCCAGGCGGTCCACGAGGTAGGTGTACTCACCCACGGCCCCATAGGGGATGTCCTTCCCAAGCCTCAGCCCCGGATAGCGGCGCTCGATCTCCTGGGCGGCGACGAAGAAGGTACGGGGGTCGCTGCCGTAGGCGGCCGTGAAGTTGCTCGGTAGGGCGTTGGTCTCCGCCAACCTCAGGAAGTTGGCGCTCTTCATTACCGTGAGGAGGGGCGCCCGGGCCATGGCGATCGCCTTCACCAGCGACCCCTCCCCAAGGTCCCCCAAGGCCATTGCCTTGAACATCTGTGTCTCGTTGACAAAGCCCCCCGCCATCACCAGGTCGGGGATGAACTTGCCCTTCTCCTTCATCACCCTAGCGCACGTCATCGCCTGGGCCTGCAGGTGCACGGTGGGAGTGCTCATCTCGTTCATCATCGGGACGGGGGACATGCCGGTGCCTCCGCCCGCGCCATCGAAGGTAAGCATGTCCACCTTGGCCTCCGAGGCAGCCTTCATCGTGAAGGCGACCACCTCCGGCCGGTAGGCCCCCGTCTTCAGGAAGACGTACCTGGCACCCTTGCTTCTCAGTTCCTCCACGTCCTCCACGAACGACCTGTGCTCGGGGAACCCAACCCGGGAATGTCTCTCAAAGCTCTTGAACGCCCCGGCCCTGAACTCTTCCTGGACGGCCCTGTCCTCCGGGTCTGGAAGGACGAGATAGCCGCGCCTCTTCATCTCCAACGCCCTCTCCAGCGTCGTCAACCGAACCTCCCCCCCGATGGCCTTGGCGCCCTGGCCCCACTTCCTTTCAATGATGTCGACCTCCAGCTTGCTCAGGGCGTACTCGTCTACCCCGCCCCTCTGGTCCTCGACATTGGTCTGGACGGCGATGCCCCCATGCTTCCCGTCCCAGAGCTCCCTGAACGCGCTCACCCGGGAGGCCATGTCCGGCGAGTTGGTGACCTTTCCGTTGGTATAGGTCGCCTCGGGGTCCATGCCGCACACGTTCTCCCCCACGGTTTGGATGATCCCGCTCATTGCCGCCCCCTTCGCCATGGCCTCCCAATGACGCTTGGCCACGGCGGTGGAGCCAAGGCCCGGGAGGACGATGGGCACCTTCAACGGTATCGGCCTCTTCGAGTGCGTGGCCACCGCGCTAGTGATATCAACGTTCTCGAAGAACGCCTTGTCCGACGAAGGCTCGATCCCCTCGGCCCCGATGAGCTCAGCCATGATCTGGAAGTGGGACCACTCGAGCTGGAACTCCTTGTTGGCGGCGGCAGTGCTCTTCCCGTAATACTCCGGCATGGGGTACAGGACCTCACGGCCACGGAAGGTGGACTTCCCCACCTCGCAAAGGACGTTGCAGTCCTCGATGCAGATGGGGCACATGCCGTTCACTGGGCTGATATCAGGCACACGGGTCTTTGTGCCTGTGGTCGATCTACTGTTCTCAATGATGTTCAAGGCTATCTCACTCCCCTCATAGGGTTCAGGTCCTCCCATCCAATGTCCATTATTTGAATGTTCTTAGGTAAATAATAGATAAATGTCTAATGAATATAAATATACAAAAAGAAAATGAATCTATATTTAACTCAAAAGATCGTTTATTTTAGCCATTTGTTTATAAACTGTCCGACACAAAGTTCCTTATTATATGAATCTTTTCTCAGTGCAAGGTTTCCTCAGTGCAAGGTGCAGTAAATGGCTCTCAATCTGCTATGGCTCGGTACTATATGGGGAGCGGCGGTGGGGATCATCCTGGCCGATGTCCTGTACTTTTTCACGGATTCGCTGGCGTCGTTCCTGCTGTTCGTTCCATGCGCCCTCGTCGGCTACCTCATCGCCCGACGGACCCTCCGTAAATGGAGGTCCTCCGAGGGGCATGCCGAGGAGAAACGATAGGCCAACATTTTTAATTCGTCCCTGCGATATCCACGGCAGGAGGGGAATGCCTTTGCCAGACATCAGGGACAGGGTCGAGGAGGACCGGGGGCTGTTAAAGAAGATCCAAACGGTCATCCCAGGGTTCCGCGGGTACAGGATCAGGGAGGACCTCAGGGACTCCGACCGCGTGCTCAGGGCCGAGCTCGCCAAGAGGTTGAGGACACAGAGGGCCCAGCTTGAGGACGCTCGGCGCGCATTGGTGAGGACGGACCCGATGTCCAAGGCTCTGGAGGAGATCGGAGGGGTGGTCAATGCGATGAAAAGGGTCGAAGCGGAGATGGTCCATTCCGAGGTGGGCTATTCCGGGGTCGCCGCGGACGTACGGATCAGGGACGATGAACTTAACATGCTCTATGAGTACGATGCCTCGATGATCGAGAGCCTGGGATTCATCGACCAGGCGCTGGTGAGGGTCCCGGAGGCGATCAGGGCGGGGAACGATGGCGACCTGAGGCAGGCGGTGGGGACACTGAGGGCAAGGGTCGATGGGCTGGAGGACCGCTTCAAACGCCGTATGACCGCAATAACAGGAACTGGGCTGTGAGCAGATGAGCCTTATCGGTGCTGAGACATTCAATTGGGAGGACGGGAACAAGCGGAACAACATCATGTACCGCATGCCCCGCAACATCAAGTTCAACGACAATATCGTGGTCCGCGAGGACGAGATCGCCGTGTTCTATCGGGACGGGAAGGCGCTCGCCTACCTGGACCGGCCGGACCGGTACGCCCTCACGTCCCTCAACGCCCCCGTGATCGGGAAGGTGATCGAGGCGCTCTCGGGGGCCCGGCAGCAGGCCGAGGTCATCTATCTGCAGAAGAGGGCGTTCGACGGGAAGTACGGCAGCAAGCAGCCGTACCAGTTCCGCGACGCGGAGTTCGGGATGGTCAACCTGCGCGTCTTCGGGGAGTTCCGGTACAAGGTCGGGTCCCCGGAGAGCTTCGTCAATCAGTTCGTGGGCACCTTCAACTTCACCACGTCCGCGGAGGTCGAGGAGCGGATAAAGGAGCAGATGGTGATGCTCATCTACAACGCCATCGGGGAGCTCAAGAACCGGGGGATGGGGGTGGCGGACCTGGCAAGCCAGCTGATGAACATCGAGCAGATCGTGCTGACCAAGGCCAAGGACCACTTCGAGCTGTACGGCGTGGTGGTGGACAAGGTCTCGGGCATGTACATCTCCCTGCCGGACGAGGTGCAGAAGGCGGTGGACATGCGGGCGTCCATGCAGATACTCAATACAAGCTACGCCACCTACCAGGCGGGCCAGGCGATGCGGGAGGCGGCCTCCAACCCCGCCGGCGGGGCGGCCGCGGCCGGGGTCGGCGTGGGCGCGGGCTTCGGGGCGGGGTACATGATGGTGGACGCGATGCGCCAGGGCGGGACGGCCCCCCCGGCGGGGGCGCCGGCCGTTGCGGTCCCCCCGGTCGCGGGAACGGTCGCATGCCCGAAATGCAGCACGCCGAACCCCCAGGGCGCCAAGTTCTGCCGCAGCTGCGGGAACAGGCTGCAGAACGGCACGGTCAAGTGCGGCAGGTGCGGCAGCGAGATGCCCGCGGACTCCAAGTTCTGCGCTGAGTGCGGGCAGCAGCTCAAGGGCAGCAAGAGCTGCCCCAAGTGCGGAAAGGAGTCCCCCGTCACCGCCAAGTTCTGCCCGGAGTGCGGCACCGGCCTCTGAGGTGCTCCAATGGCCAGCATGAAGTGCCCCAAGTGCGCCGCCCCGGTGGAGTTCGATGCGGGCGATAGGTTCGTGAAATGCTCCTATTGTTCGTCCCAGATCTTCATCGACAAGGCCGGGGCGGGGTTCATCTACGCCCTGCCGTTCTCGGTCACCGAGAACGATGCCGTCGGCATCTTCCGCCGGTGGGCGGCGGGCCCTACCCGGGCCAAGGACCTGGACAAGCTGGCCCAGATCTCTTCCCTGAAGAAGCAGTACTTCCCCGTCTACATGTTCAAGAGGGACGTCAACGGCATGGAGCACGTCTACATTGAACCGGCCGCCTCGACGACCCTCCCTGGCCTGCACAACCTCAAGGTGCCGGGGGGCGACCTGAAGATATTCGACGACCGCTTCGACACCGGCGGCGCCGAACTCGTCAAGATCGACATAGAGATGGCACCCTACCTGAGCAGCCTTCCCGGGACGGCGAAGGAGCAGGCCCTGGTCTATTTCCCGATATGGAGGCTTGACTACGCCTTTGAGCAGAGGGCGTACGTCGCGGTGATCAGCGCCTCCTCGGGGGAGGTCTTCTCCGGCGATTTCCCGAAGCGGAGCTCGGGGGCGTACATGGCCGTCGTCGGGCTGGGCTTCCTGGCCTTCCTGGCCGAGGGGCTCCTGGCAATAGCGAGCCCTGTCCTGGCGGGGGCGCTGATGGCCGTGACCGTCGCCGGCGTGTTCGGCGCGTCCAACTACGTTGCGCGGAGGATGTAGATATGGCGATAAGCGTGGGGCTGAACTGCCCGGCATGCGGCGGTGCCATCCAGGTCGCCGAAGGGGACAATGTCCTCAATTGCAGCTACTGCGGCTCGCTGCTCTGGGCCGAGGGGGACGCCGGGGTGATGACCGTTGCCTACCGCAACGTGCAGGGGCGCGATTCGGTGCTCAGGGCGACTGAGCAATGGTGGAGGAAGGGATGGAAGGCCAGGGACCTGAGGGAGAAGGGAAAGCTCCTGGAATGCTATCCCATCTATCTCCCGTTCTGGAGCACCACCACCCGCGTGGCCGGTTGGATATGCGGCTATGAGGAGCGGAGGCATACCGACCGGGAAGGCAACGTCCGGACCGAGAGGATCCCGATGGAGGAGATGGTGCTGAACGACTATCGCTACACGAGCATCGCCTGCGACCCGGGCGACCTGGGGATAAGATACCTCAGGAACGTGGGGGGCGAGGCCTCCTTCGCCGATTTCGAGAGCATCCCGACCTTCGAGAGCACCACAAGCAAGGACGAGATGATCGCGACGTCCAAGCAGAGGGCCTTGGAGGAGGCGCGCGGCGACGCCAACGTGCCGCACATCACCTTCGAGAGGGTCATCGCGATCCCGAAGGGCATCAGCAGGATCTACTACCCGGTCTGGGTCGTGCGCTATTCCTACGGGGAGAGGATGTACATGGCGACTGTGGACGGGGTGACCGGGAACGTGCTATCGGGAAGGGCTCCGGGGGACCCGCTCTACCAGAGCCTGGCGGTGACGGCGGGCACCTCAATAGGAGGCCTGATCGCCGCCGGGGGGCTGGCCTTCGGGCTTGGAGCGGGGGAGGGCGTTCTCGCCCTAATCGGCCTGGTCGTCGGGGGCGCGGTCCTCGCCCTGACCTACCGGTTCTTCCGCCATGGCTCGGAGATCGTCGAGGGGGACTTCGAGGGCAAGGCCGCCGACATGCGCGGGAAGCTCATGAAGGAGGCCAGGCGGACGTTCAGGGGGTTCCACACATGAGGGTCGTCCAGGTCAAATGCCCGCGCTGCCAGCAGCCCATCTACTCCAAGGTCAAGGACCTCGCGTTCTACTGTCAGCACTGCCGCACGATGCATATCCGCAACGGCGGGACGAACATCATCGACTTCGACATCGCGGAGTTCAGCCCCAACGCCCGGGGGGACCGGGTCTACATGCCCTTCTGGCGGCTATTCTCCTCCTTCACCATCAACCAGGCCAACGTGGCCGGCGGGACCTTCCACAAGCTCAGCCGCATGATCAAGGGCACCGCCAACGGCGGGAACCTCTTCATCTACGTCCCGGCGTGGGAGACGGCCGTGGATGAGTTCAAGCGCTGGTCAATGGGAATGACCGAGGGGCAGCCGATGTACTCCCTCAGGCAGGACTTCAACAACGTGGAGAGGGGGCCGACGGCGATCACCAAGGAGGAGGCGATGCAGTTGGCCGACTTCGTGGTAGTGACCATGGAGGCGGAGCGGCCTGGCACCCTGCAGTACCTTGACTACAGCCTGCAGGTGCACGACGCCCGGCTGGTGTATCTGCCGTTCGTGCGCGGGGCGCAGGGATTGGTCTCGGGGCTTTGAACTCTACAGTGCGTCCACCGGCCTTAGGCGGGCTCATCCCAGAGGACGGGTCGGAGCGACCGCTCCGCCAGGGCGGAAGGCCCCCTAACAACATTTAACTAATGTTATCCTATAATCTGCCCAAAAGTCAGGTGCAGCGATGTCTGAGAGGTCCGTGCAGCTCGAGGCTAAGTGGCAGGAGCGCTGGTATTCGGCGCGCATCAACGAGGCGGAGGTGGACGGCCGGCCCAAGTTCATGCTCATCTTCGCCTACCCTGGGGTCACTGGCTACTTGCACGTCGGCCACATGCGGGGGTTCACCTACGTGGACGCGATCGGGCGCTTCAAGCGATTGGAGGGATACAACGTCCTGTTCCCGGTGGGGACCCACGCCACCGGGAACGGGGCGATAAGCCTGGCCGCCAGGATCGCCCGCAAGGACCAGCGGACCATCGACTACCTGTGCGACAACACCTGCCCAGTTGACATGCTGGAGAGCCTGAAGGACCCGCTGAAGGTGGTGGAGTTCTTCAACGCCGTGTACGTCAACCAATACTGGAAGCGGTTCGGCTTCCTGAGCGATTGGCGGCGATTCACCTCGACCGTCAACCCCGATTACCAGATGTTCATCCGATGGCAGTTCCTCAAGCTGATGGAGAAGGGGCTGTTGATTCAAAGGCCATACTACGCCCCCGCCTGCGTCTGCCACGGGCCGGTGGCCATAGACGCCTCCGAGACCGACATCCAGTGCGGAGGGTCGGCCGAGACGCTCGAGTACACGCTGCTCAAGTTCAAATGCGGCGACATGTACCTGGTCGCCGCCACCCTTCGCCCGGAGACCGTGTTCGGCCAGACGAACTTCTGGGCCAACCCGGAGGCCGAGTACGCCAAGGCGAGGGTGGGGAACGAGACCTGGGTGGTGTCGACGAAGTGCCTCGAGAAGCTGATGTTCCAGAAGGATGGCATAGAACCGATCGGCTCCTTGAAGGGAAGCGAGCTGATCGGGCTCAGTTGCATCGCCCCAATGGTCCACAGGGAGGTCCTCGTCCTTCCCGCGGACTTCGTAGACCCGGCCGTCGGCACAGGGCTTGTGACCTCGGTCCCCTCGGACTCCCCGGACGACTGGGTGGCGCTTCGCGCCCTGCAGAGGGACGAGGCCACGCTGCGCCGGTACGGCCTGGATGTTGAGAAGGTAAGGGCGATAACGCCGATCGCCATCATCGAGATGAAGGGCTGGTCCCCCCTGCCTGCGGTCGAGGTCACCGAGCGGATGGGCATAGAGGCCCCCGGGGACCCCAGGCTGGAGGAGGCCAAGCGGTTGGTGTACAAGGACGGCTTCCACACCGGGCGGATGAACGACACCGCGGGGGAGTACGCGGGCCTACCGGTCATGGAGGCCAAGGAGAAGATAAGGCAGGCAATGGTCTCCGCGGGGGAGGCGGACGTGATGTACGACCTCTCGGAGCCCGTGATCTGCAGGTGCGGCAGCCCGGTGCTCATCAAGAAGGTCGACGACCAGTGGTTCATCGATTATGCCAACCCGGAGGTCACCGCCGCAGCCCACGAGCAGGCGAGGAAGATGGTCATCCTCCCCCCGGAGTACTATCAGAACATCCACGGTGTCCTGGATTGGTTCCGGGAGAGGGCATGCGTCCGGCAGGGCAATTGGATTGGCACGCGCTTCCCGTTCGATGAGAAGTGGATAATCGAGGCCATCTCCGATTCGACCCTGTACCCCCTGTATTACACCATTTCCAAATTCGCCAACGACGGTTCCGTCCGGCCGGAGCAGATGACCGAGGAGTTCTTCGACCTCGTCGTTCTGGACAAGGGGGACGCCGCCTCGGTGAGCGCCAGGACCGGCGTGCCCCAGGAACTGCTCATGAGGATTAGGGAGGAGGTCCACTACTGGTACCCACTGGACCTGAACCTGGGAGGGAAGGAGCACATGACCGTGCACTTCCCCGCCTTCCTGATGAACCACGTGGCGATCCTCCCGCCCGAGATGCTCCCCCGCGGGATCTTCGTGAACTGGTATGTGGTGGGCAAGGGCGGAAAGATATCCAAATCGAAAGGGGGGGCGCAGCCGATCCCCGGGGCCGCGGAGCGCTTCGGCATCGATGCCCTCCGGCTCTATTACGCGCACATCGCCTCGCCCCATGCTGATGTGGAATGGGAGGACGAGGCCGTGGAGAGCTACACCGCCCGGGTGGAGAGGATGGAGCGCCTCCTGCTGGACCTCATGCGGATGGACGGGCAGGCGAGCACGGTGGACGGCTGGCTTGTGTCCAGGATGGCCAACCGCGCCGGCTGGGTCCGGGAGGCGATGAAAGGGTACGACATTCGAACCCTCGCGAACGAGGTCTTCTTCGAGGCCTTCAACGACCTCCGCTGGTACCAGCGGAGGGGAGGGGGCAACGCCGCGACCGTCCGGAGGGTCATGGACATCCTGCTTCCCCTCATGATGCCGATCACCCCGCACCTCGCGGAGGAGCTCTGGGAGATGTCAGGGCATGAGGGGTTCGTCTCCACCACGACATACCCAGAGGCGCTGGAGGGGGAGATCGACCCGGCCAAGGAAAGGGCCGAGGACTACCTCATGGCACTGATGGAGGACGCCAACGAGATCCTGAAGGTGACCGGGATCAGGCCGAGGAGGATGACGCTCTTCACCTCCCCCGCCTGGAAGCACAAGGTCCTGGCTATGGCCATCGGCCTCCACGCCAAGGGCGAGCTGAAGGTCCCCACGCTGACCAAGATGGCCATGGCCGATGAGGAGGTGCGCGCGCATGGCAAGGAGGCCTCCGACTACGCGCGGAGGATGGCCGAGGAGCTGATGAAGCGCTCCTCCCCCGAGGTGCAGAAGATGGCGCACACGTTCGACGAGCGCGCGTTCCTTGAATCAAGCAGGGGGTTCCTCGAGCGGGAGTACGGCTGCATCGTCGAGGTGCACGGGGCCGAGGAGCGGGGGGCATCCGACCCTCAGCACAAGGCCAGGCAGGCGGCCCCGGGGCGGCCGGCGATCATCGTGGAGTGAGCTTCCTGGGGTGGGTCAGTCCCCCCACCGGCGGAACAGCTCGTGGGGCTGGCCCAGCTGGTCGAGGACCTTCCCGACCACGAAGTCGACCATGTCCTCGACGCTCTGCGGCCGGGGGTAGAACCCCGGACTGGCTGGAAGGATGACGGCCCCGTCCTCGGCGAGGCGCAGCGAGTTGCGCAGCATCGCGGGGCTGAGCGGGGTCTCCCGCGGCACGACGATCAGCCTCCTTCCCTCCTTCAGGCAGACCGCGGCCGCCCTGGTGACCAGGTTGTCGGAGATCCCGAGGGCGACCTTGGCCAGGGTGGACTCGGAGCAGGGGCATATGACCATGCGCTCAAAGCGGTGGCTGCCGGAGGCCACAGGGGCGAAGAGCTCATCCTCATGATAGACCTCGTCCGCAAGCCCCTCCACCTGGGCGACCCTGTGATCGGTCTCCGCCTCCAATATCCTCTTGGCTGTCTCGGTGATAATAAGGGCCTTCTCCCCCTCCAGCTCCTCAAGCAATCGCACGCCGTAGATGACGCCCGACGCCCCCGTTATGGCCACTACCGTCCTCACGGGGCTGAGTAGGAACTGCCGCATATTTCAACCCCTACGCCCATTCCCGGGCGTACAGAAAGGCATCCTAGGAACGCTCCGGGCCTTCGCCCCCTCCCATATCCACATCCCAGAAGGGAGATGGACCACAAGAATCCTTATATAGGGGCACCATATTAAAGGCCGAACATACCATTCGTCAGCGTCTGTCTGAAGTTCATTGAGGTTGGTTAAGATGGTTACGGTCTATGATGTCCCCTCCGAGAAGCTGATTGCGAACGTGGCCCAGAAGCTGAAGGCCTCTGGGGCAGTGAACCCTCCCGAGTGGGCGGAGTTCGTTAAGACCGGGGTTCATACGGAGAAGGCACCGATCCAGGCCGACTGGTGGTACACCAGGACGGCATCCGTGCTCAGGAAGGTCTATGTCAAGGGCCCGATCGGGACCTCCAAGCTCGCCGCCGAGTACGGAGGGTTCAACGACCGCGGCTCCAAGCCCAATAAGGCCGTAAAGGGCAGCCGCTCCATCGTCAGGAAGGCCCTGATGCAGCTGGAGGCCGCGGGGCTAGTGGCCAAGAACAAGAACAACGGTCGTATCGTAACCCCGAAGGGGCAGGCGATGCTGGACAGCGCCGCGAAGGAAGTGAGCGAGCCCACCCCGGCGAGGTGATGCCCGTGGAAGACGCTGAGCTCGAGGAACTGCGCCGGCGGAAGATGGCCGAGCTGCAGCGCCAAGGCGAGCAGCAGGCTGTCATGGAGCAGCAGGCCCAGGCCATCGAGGCCCAGAGGCAGGCGATCCTCCGGCAGCTCCTTACGCCGGAGGCCAGGGACCGCCTTGCGAACGTCCGGCTGGCCTATCCCGAGATCGCTCGCACCGTGGAGGACCAGCTGATAAGACTGGCGCAGATGGGGCAGATAAGCTCCCAGATAGACGATCAGGTCCTGAAGCAGATACTCAGGAAGGTTTCCCCTCAGAAGAGGGAGATCAACATCGAGAGGAAGTAATATGGCACGCAACAAGCCCGCCGCCATGAAGGCGCGATTGATGAAGAAGGTCAAACAGAACCGCCGAGTGCCGGCATGGGTGATGATGAGGACCAACCGCACCTTCCTGCGCCACCCGATGCGAAGGAACTGGCGCCACAGCAAGATCAAGGAGTGAGAGGCATGGCAGACGAGAAGGAGTCCGTGTACGTCATTCCCCTTATCAAGACCAAGACGGTGCCGACCTCCCAGCGCGCCAATCGCGCCCTGAAGGAGGTCCGCGCCTACGTCGCGCGGCACATGAAGGCCGACGAGGACAACATCTGGATCGACCCCAAGCTCAACGAGGCCATCTGGGCCCGCGGCATCACCGCCCCCCCGAGCAAGGTGCGGGTGAAGGCCGTACGCTTCGAGGATGACCTGATCGAGGTCTCCCTTCCCACCGAGTGAGCGCCAGCATATGTTACGGGTCTCCAACTACAACGGCGTGGAGTTCGTCGGGGTGTACGCCGTGGCCAACGAGGACATGGCCCTTTTACCGATGGACTCCGATGACCGCTTCCAGGAGGACGTGGCCATCGCCCTGGACGTCGAGTGTTCTCGAGGGACGATCGCGAGCACGAACCTGCTGGGGTCCCTGGTGGCGATGAACTCGTACGGGGCGGCGGTCACCAGCTTCGCCACCGACGATGAGCTCAGGGCGTTCCGCAAGCTTAAGGTGATGAGGCTGGAGGACCGCCTGAACGCCTGCGGGAACAACATCCTGGTCAACGACCGTGGGTGCCTCATCAACCCGGAGATGGACGAACGGACCGTGCGCGTCCTTGAAGAGCTCTTCGAAGTGGACGTGGTCCAGGCCCCGATCGCCGGCCAGAACACCGTTGGCTCGGTGTGCAAGGCGACCAACAAGGGCCTGATCTGCCACCCCGCCGCCAGCAAGGACGACCTGAGGCTCCTCAAGCGCCACTTCAAGGTGGAGCCCAGGATAACCACATTGAACTACGGCTCCCCGTACGTCGGCGCGAGCATAGTGGCGAACAGCAAGGGCGGGGTGGTCGGCGCCAGGAGCACCCCGATCGAGCAGGGCAGGGTCGAGGAGGCCCTGGACATCATAGGCTGATCACTGCGAGAACACCCAGTGCTCGGTGCGCTCCGGAAGGTCCTCCGCCTCGAACTCCACCTCGTTCCCGACGCGCACCACGCTCTCCTCCGGGAGGCCGTTCAGATAGGCGTCGGCGTTCTGGATCGACATCGACAGGCCCCCGACGCGGAAGTGCATGGGCACGGCCACCTTGGGCCCGATGGCGCCCACCAGCCTCTGGGCCTGGGCGCCGTCGATGGTGAACACCCCGCCCACCGGCACGAAGAGGACGTCCACCTCTCCCAGCTCCTGGACCTGGGCGGGCGTCAACATGTGGCCCAGATCGCTAAGATGGCAGAAACGCACCCCGTTCACGGTGAAATGGAAGATGTTGACCTTCCCTCTCCGTTCCCCGCCGACGTCGTCATGGTAGGCGGTCAGCCCTCTTATCGCCACTCCCTTCACGGTCCTGGGCGAGACGTCCCTGATCACGGTATAATCGCCCTTCACCACCCTAATGGCGTTATGATCGAAATGGTCATGGCTGATGAGCACAATGTCGGCCCTGAGCTGAGGCGGCTTCACCCCTATCGAACGGCCGTCATGGGGATCGATGACCACTATCGTTTCATCGCTCACCTCGAAGCAGGAATGCATGTGCCATATGAGCCGCATCTACTCCCACCTAGTCCTCGGAGGCTAGCTCGGCCCCGCACGCGGGGCAGCTGTCGGCCCGCCTCCCCACTCTCTCATGGCATCGCGGGCATATGAAGACCTCGCCGTCGTCCTTCCTTCGAATAGATGGATAGATGAAGACCGCTCCGGAGATGATCATCAGCGAACTCACCGCCCCCCCTATTAGGCCGATGGCGGTACCGAGGACCCCCAAGGCAATTAGCGTGAGGACCGAGAGGTAGCCGACAATGCCCAGCGCCAGGACGGCAATGGGGACGATGCCTTCCCACCCCTCCCCTTCCGTGACCTCGGCCATGGACGGGGGTTGGACAGCGAACGAAGGGGACGGAGCCGTTGGTGCGCCCTCCTCTTGTACGGAGGGTTCGGCCATCGATCGATGATCGGCTTCTGCCGCTACAAGAGCGGCCTCCTGTTCGACGGAAGCAGGAGCCCCGAGATTCTCTTTGGAAACGGCCGTTTCCGTCCCGGCGTCCGCGGCTCCATCCACCTCGGGGGAGGACAGCATCCCAGGTTCAACAGCCGCACCCGGTCCCTTTTGCCCCTCAGCCTCCGGGGCGACGGGTTCGGCCGCGGATGCCTGACCGCCATCGGCCGGGGCCGCCTGCTGCGCATCCATCCCCTCGCCGCTCGGTTGTGATACCCCTTCCTCGATTACAGGTCCGGTCCCCGCCTCCTCTGGCGCTGAGGGCGTTCCCTCTTTCACCGGAGGCTCAGCCTCGGTGGGGATGGCCGCCACCTCGAGCGTGATCGGAATGTTCCTCATCAGACCGTCCGAGGCTGATCCTGCGGGCCTTGGGATGTCCGTCCTCTCAGGCCCCCTGTTCTTTGGAGATGGGGCTTGCTCGTCAAGCTCCTGCAGCGCCCTGCCGATATCGTCCGCTTCCCTGATATCCACGTTCTTCTGGGGGGCCGTTTCCTTACGGATGATCGTGGATTCGATGCGCTTGGACGTTCGTTCGTCCACCGGCCCATGCAGCTCGATCCGATTGAGCGATTCGAGGTCCTTGATATGCTGTTGCCAATCGACCTCCGATATCAAGGCCTGCCCGCAAAAATCGCACTGGGTTGCGCTGGGCTTGTTGCGCAGCCCGCATTTAGGGCATTCCTTGAAACCGGCCTTCCTTTCCATCTGATTCCCCTATACAAGAATCCCTGATTATACCTTTTTCTGCCTTAATTGAACAGCATGGGAACGACCACGCGCCGTTCATTCACGGTTTCTTACTTCAATGGTGATTACAGTATTCTTATATAGAAAGAAACTGGATTGTTAACGGAATGAAGGTCCTCATCCTGAGCGTCGATCGCGATGACGATTTGGCAAGAAGGCCGGGCTGAACAGCCCCTTCATT
>Ga0116149_1002973_pt1 | contig 17995 bp, 15 predicted proteins | sample AD_UKC057_MetaG_FD_89787 | JGI IMG/M metagenome (GOLD analysis project Ga0116149, IMG submission 89787) | Active sludge microbial communities of municipal wastewater-treating anaerobic digesters from USA - AD_UKC057_MetaG | ecosystem: Engineered > Bioreactor > Anaerobic > Digestate | place: USA... | reverse complement strand
GAAAGTTCTTGACTTTCTCGTAAAAAAGTGTAACTTGTATATGCTATCGCGGGGTGGAGCAGTCTGGTAGCTCGTTGGGCTCATAACCCAAAGGCCGCAGGTTCAAATCCTGCCCCCGCTACTTCTGAAAGCCGGTCAGCATCTCTGCTGACCGGCTTTTTCTGTTTCAGGCCGCTGGCACCGCACCATTAGCCAGCCCGATGCGAAGAAATTTGCTTGTTCCTGACGCACCGATTTAGTATCTTGCTACATCCTCAATCCCCTTTCACCCAGGTGATGATCCGGAATCGAGAAGAGCATGAAACAAAAGAGCTTCGCCAGCATTATCGGCCTCAAGCCGGAATACCGGGAACGCTACATCGTGCTTCACCGCCACACCTTCCCCGAGGTTCTGCAGCGCATCCACGCTTCCCATATCAGCGATTACACCATCTTCCTCAGGCAAGAGCTCCTTTTCAGTCATATGGTCTATGAAGGGGATGACTATGCCGCGGACATGGCCGACATGGCGGCTGATCCGGCCACGCGGGAGTGGTGGCAGCTCACCGATCCCATGCAGCAGCCCCTGCCGGAGCGCCGCGAGGGCGCGAAGGAGCTGGCGGAGGTCGCGGATGAGTGCTGGCAGGCCATCCTCGCCCGCGACCTGGCCGCCTTCGGCGCCGCTGTACGCCGCTCTTTCGAGGCCCAGATCGCCATGTTCCCCAACATGGTCGATGAAGCGGTGCGCGCCACCATCATGCAGTATCGCGACCAGGCCATCGGCTGGAAGCTCTCCGGCGCCGGCGGGGGCGGCTATCTGACCATGGTCGCCCGTCAGCCCATCGCGGGCGCCATGCAGATCAAGATCAGAAGGAAGAACACCCTCTGATGGTGCGTGCGTTAAAGTCCGACCTTTCCCTGGGGCTGATCCTCATGGCCTGGATCGCCCTCAGCCTCCCTCTCCTCCTCCTTGGTTATGGCAGTGATTATGACGCCTGGCGCACCGCCATGACCGCGGAGAAACTCTGGAGCAGCGGAGTCTATACCCCCTCCCGCTCGCTCGGATTCCCGCTCTACGAGCTGCTGATCACCCCCCTGGTCATGCTCGGCGGCTGGACGCTCAGCAACCTCCTTTCCCTTATCGCCGGTTTGTTCATTTTTCTGGCCCTGCGCCGCCTCGCCCGCGCCGGCCACTTGCGCTATCCTCACCTCGTCATCGCCGCCCTGCTCTTTTTGCCGATCGTGTATAAAAACGCAACCGTCACCATGGATTATCTGCCGGAACTGGCCTGCCTGATCTGGAGCTATCTCTTCCTGATGGAGCGGGCCCCGGACAAAGCCGCCCTGCTCACCGGCGTCGCTGCCGGCTTCAGGCCAACCGCGGTTCTCTTCCTTCTCCCCCTCCTGTTCTATCTCTACCGGAACACCCTGAGCTGGAAATCCCTGCTCCGCGCCGCGCTGCTTGCCTCCGCCGCCGCCCTGCTGGCCTACTCGCCGGTCTTTTTCGCGCAGGAGTTCGGCGCGCCCGCCCCCGCGCCGCGCAGCGGCCTCATCCAGCATCTCAGTTTGGTGGCCTTTCACGGCCTCCGCTTTTTCGGCCTGGCGCAGAGCCTTCTGCTCATCCTGCTGCTCGCCCTCTCCTGGCGCCGGCGGCCGCGGACGCCTCTCCCGCCTGGATTCGCCTCCTTTCATTTGCTCAACATCGCCATTTGGACCGGGCTCTTTCTCCTCCTCCCGGACGAACCGGAGTATCTGCTGCCCGCCCTGCCCTCTTTCCTTTTACTGCTCGACCGCTATCTGCAGCGCCGGAGCTTCGCCACGGCCGTGGCCATCCTCCTCTCCTACCACTTTCTCCAGCTCGAAGTCCGGCCAGATCTGCCGGACGCCCTCCAACTGCGTCCCCGCCTCGCGGCCGGCTATACGATCGAGGATATCAATGACCGCATCTTCAAGCTCTCCTCGCGCCGGATCGCCACCGCATACAGACCGGAGCAGCCGACCTGCCTCATGTTCGGGCTGCCCTGGATCCCGGCGGTCAATCCGGAATGGGTCTATGACGCGGAGCTGGGAGTATACAAACAACGGGCGGGGGAGTTTTATCTCTCCGGCAGGATTACCGATCGCAAACAGATCGAAATGCTCAAACAGCGGGGTGTGCGGCTGGTCGCCTGGAGGCTGGCGGTATGGGACTATTTGCGCACCGGCAGCGAGGCCTGGGGGAATGACGTGGAGTTGCAGCAAGATCTCCGCTCACTCTTTCCCGAGCGGATCCGCGGCAAGGCGCTCAACGAGAGATAATAAAAAAAGGGATGGCGACACAGTCACCATCCCTTGCACTGCTGGAATGTTCGTAACTAGAGCTGGAAGCGGTAGCCCACCTTGATGGTCCAGGAGTTCATGCCCCAGGAGTCATCGCTGTCTTCTTCGGCGGCGGCTTTCATAAGCTCAAAATCACCCTCATCAGTGTCCTCTTCGCCGCTCTTGCGGCTGACGATGTTGTAGTTGAACTCGGCAAAAAAGTTCTTGTTGAAATCGACGCCGGCGCCAAGGATAAAGCCGATGGCGGGATCGATCTTCATATCATCTTCCTCTTCCTCGCCCATGTAGCTCATCTTGATCTTGGCATCGCCAAGGAAGTAGCCGACGCCGGCTTTGATGAAGGGGGAGAGATTGGCCTGGCTCACATAGTACTTGCCATAACCGCTGATGATGGTTGAATTGAAGGCGGTCTCGGTCTCAACGCCGAAGAAATCCGCCTCATACTTGTAGCCGCCGATGGCGTTGAAGGCCTCGAGGCCGACTTCCACATTCGGGGCTACATTGAAGCCAAACTGGATACCGAGGGGAAGCGTTCCGGCGGCGGCCGTAATTTTTGCATGCGATTGCCGTACTGTCGTGGTTTGTGCTGGAAGGATGACGATGCAGTTTCTCAAGTCCGGGCGTACCGCACCCTCCGGAAAAAGAACACTGCTCCGCAAGGGGTGGCAAGGCCGCGGGTCAGGCTGTCAGCGTCTGTTCTCCTGCAGTTTGGCCTCGACGGATATTTCGGTATGCGGGATTGCTTCCAGTCTTTCGCGGGGGATGGGCGACCCGGTGACGCGACAGACGCCATAGGTCTTGTTTTTGATGCGCTCCAGGGCGCGATCGAGATAGCCGATGAGCGACTTTTGCCGTTCGATCTGGATATAGACATTATCAAGATGCATGGTGTCGGTTCCGGCGTCCGCCATGTGAAAGCTGTAGGCGGAATCGCTGGAGCCCTCTTCACTGCCGGCGGAGAGATATTTCTGCAGCCGCTCAATCTCCTCGAGCGCCTCCGCTTTCCTCTCCAGAATCAACTGGTGAAAGTAGTTCAGCTCCTCGTCATTGAAAGGAGTGAGCGGATTGGATTTGTTCTGTTCCATTACGGATGCCCTGTGTTGACTATTGATAGCCATAGCCTCCTCCTCACATGGTGCCGTCTGCTGATGTCACGGCGCAATGATGCCCTCCACCCTCTTTAGCCATCAAAAGGGGATGTCTGCCTGGTGTGTGTTCTAAGTATACCAAACCGGGGTGCAATAAGCAACTCTTTTTTTAGCCCGGAAAGCATTTTGCCCAGCACAAACGGGGGGCGGTAAAGCTGCAAATAGTGCTTGAAATTGTTCATATTTTGTGCTATCATTCATGACAAGCCCGAAGCGGAGGTGCCACAGCTTGAATATGGTTGAAAATCCGGACAAAACGCCGATTCTGCTGGTCGAGGATGATCCCGACCAGGCCCAGGTGCTCAGCTATTTCCTGGGCAACAACGGCTATGCCGTCGACTGGCAGAACGCCCCCCGCCTTGCCTACGAAGCAGCGCGCAGCAAATCCTACCAGCTGATCCTGCTCGATATCATGCTCAACGCGGAAGAAGACGGCTTCGACCTCTGCCGCCAGTTCAAACAGGAAGAGGGGCTGAAGAGCATCCCCATCATCATGGTCACCGCGCGCGCGGACGTCAAGGACCGCGTCAGCGGATTGCGGGCCGGCGCCGATGATTATGTCATCAAGCCCTTCAGTCAGGAGGAGCTGCTCGCCCGTGTGCAGGCCGTACTGGCGCGCAAGCGCTATTTCGATTTCAACGAAAAATACCGCGCCCTGCTCGAGAATTCCGACGATATCGTCCTCTTTCTCAATCTGGAAGGCGAGATCGAACAGACCAACCACCAGGCTGCAGTCAAGCTCAAGGGGCTCGCCCAGCCGGGCGCCGGCAAGTTCCGCCTCACCGCGCTTTTCACCGAGCCCTTCGCCACCAATCTGCGCCAGCTTTTTCAGCGGGTGGCGGCCGGCTTTGATGTCAGCGGCAACAACTGGCGTCTGCAAGCCCCCCTCAGCGGCATGGAGATCGTTGATGTCCGCCTCGTCCCGCTCTCCCAGGGCCGGCGTATCTCGGGCATGGGCTGCATCCTGCGCGACGCCACCCCGCGCGAAAAGGTCCTGCAGGAAATGGAGGCACAAAAGCGCGACCTCGCCAGCCAGGTCAAGCACACCAGCGACCAGCTCGGCGAGATGCAGCAGCAGCTCATCCTCTCCGAGAAAATGGCCGTGATGGGCCAGCTCGCCGCCGGCGTGGCCCATGAACTGCGCAATCCTCTTAATATCATCAGCACATCGATCTATTATCTGCGCCGCATCCTCGCCAGCGATAGCCCGAAGGCGAAAGAACATTTCGACATCCTCGAGGAGGAGATCGCCCGGTCGCAGCGCATCATCAGCAGCCTGCTGGACTTTTCGCGCAAATCACCGCCCGAACGGAGCGAAATCGACGTCAACGCCGTGCTCGGTCAGACCCTCGCCCTGGTCAAAAAAGAGCTGGCCATGAACGACATCCTGGTGCGCACCGAATTCGCCCCTGCGGTCAAGGCCTGGGTCAATGCGGACGATCTCAAGCAGATTTTCCTCAACCTCATCCTCAACGCCAAGGAGGCCATGCCCTACGGCGGCAAGCTCTATATCCGCACTCTCAACGCGGATGACCACACCATCCGGATCGAGTTCAGCGACACCGGCGTGGGTATACCGGAGGACATCCAGGACAAGATCTTCGACCCCTTCTTCACTTACGGCAAGGAGGGCAGGGGGACCGGCCTCGGCCTCACCATCGTCCACAGCGCCGTCGAACGCAACCGCGGCCAAATCAGCGTCTCCTCGGAACTCGACCGGGGTGCGACTTTTCGCATCTCCCTGCACTGCCGGCCGGCTGATCCGGAAAAAATAGTGAAAAGAGAGAATTAGGGGAAAATTTAAGGCGCTCCCGTTGTTACAGAAGATGAATCCGACACTCACACAGGCTGGAAATTATGGACCAGGCAATCAAGATTCTGATCGTCGATGACGAGGAGAACTGCCTTCGCGCCCTGAAGGACGTGCTCGAGCTGGAAAACATCGTCTGCACTGCCACCAGCAGCGGCCTCAAGGGGCTGGAGCTCTTCGCTCACGACGAGTTCGATATCGTCATCACCGACGTGCGCATGCCCGGGGTCAGCGGCATCGACCTGCTGCGCCAGGTCAAACGGCTGCGGCCGGAGACCTTTGTAATCATGCTGACCGGCTATGGCTCGATCAACGATGCGGTCGCTTCGATAAAAATGGGCGCCTATCAGTATATCCTCAAGCCGGTGATCATGGACGACCTGCTCACCCTCATCAAGGACATCTCCGGCCAGATCAGCCGCAATACCGGCAGTTCGCCGCTCATGGACCTGAAGGAACCGCTGCCGACGGGCAAGACCATCCTCGGCCGCTCGATCCGGCTGCAGAATGTCGCCAAACTGATCAGCAAAATCGCCTCCACCGACCTGCCCGTCCTGATCCTCGGCGAAAGCGGCACCGGCAAGGAGCTGGCGGCGACGGCGATCCACCATACCAGCGATCGCGCCGCCAAACCCTTCGTTGCCATCAACTGCGCCGCCTTTCCGGAAACCCTGCTCGAAAGCGAACTCTTCGGCTATGAAAAGGGAGCCTTCACCGATGCGCGCACCAGCAAAGCCGGCCGCATCGAGGATGCCGACGGAGGCACCCTCTTCCTCGACGAGATCGGCGACATGAAGCCCGCCATGCAGGCCAAACTGCTGCGCGTGCTCGAGGAGCAGGAGTTCCAGCGCCTCGGCTCCAACAAATCACGCAAAATCGACGTCCGCATCATCTCGGCCACCAACCGCGATCTGAGCCAGGCCATCGCCGAAAAGGGCTTCCGCACCGATCTCTACTACCGGCTTAATGCGGTGACCATCGCCATGCCGCCCCTGCGCGAGATCCCCGAGGATATCCCCCTGCTCGCCAACCATTTCGCCCGCGATTTTGCCGCGCGCTTCAGCCGCGAAAGCATCACCGTCGAGGAGGAGGCCATCGCCGCCATGCAGCGCTACGCCTGGCCGGGCAATGTCCGCGAACTGGCCAACGCCATCCGCCGCGCCGTCGCCCTCTCCGAAGGACCCTCGCTGCGCATCTACGATCTCCCGCCCCACATTATCCAGGAGGCCACCCCCTCTTACGAAATCGAACCGGCCCCCAGCGGGGTTCTCCTCCTCGAAGAGGTGGAAAAAGAGCATATCCTCAAGGTGCTCGACATGACCGACGGCAACCGCAGCGAGGCCGCCCAGATCCTCGGTATCCATCGCGATACCCTGCTGCGCAAGCTCAAAAAGTACGGCGTGGAATAGTCCGTTTTCCCGGCAAGCTGCTGTCGTATTTTTCGGTGCTTTTTGATATTGTATTTATTATAGTTAAATTATACTATTCCTCTGCAGGAGCCCGATTGTCGTAATTTACGGCAATCGGGCTCCTTTTTTCTTGCCCGCCCGCCTCCTCTTTATTACCTTTATCCATTTAATATAATATACTTAAATCCTGCCCTGCAATTGTGGTATGCTGTTTGCTAAGGAGAGAGATGGTGAAGAGCGGCTCCTGAGCCCGCCTGGACCACCGTCCGGAATGGAAGGCGAACAGCCCTCCGCTTCTGCGGGCGGATTAACCTTAAAGACGATCATGCGGAGGAAGTGGCGGTGCGGGACGAGAGAGAGGCGGGAAAGCCGGCGGTCTGGGCGTTTGCAGGCGCTGCACCGCACAGCGGATCCGGCATCGCAGCCTTTCTTCTCGGAGGGGTGGCCGCCCAATCGGGCCGAGAGACCCAGCTTTTCCGGCCGGGGCAGTGGGAAACCCCACCAAAGCAGCACTATTCACCCACCCTGCCATTGCATAAAGAGGAGATGGCGGACCTGCTCAGCAGGCTGAGTGCCAGGGAACTCGCATCAGCGCAAGGGCTCTATCACTATCTCCTTCATCTCCACCCGCAGCAAAGCGAAGCGCCCCTCTGGCTCTTGGAGCTGGGTTGCAGCCGTTCCCATGCCCACTGGGATCTTTTCTGGAGCTGCGATCTGCCTCTTCTGGTCACCGGCAGCCGTGATGAGGCGGCTTTGCAAAAGATGGCCGATTCAGCCTGGCAGCGCTGGCTGGAAAGAGCCCTGGCGCTGGACGAGGATAGTCTCCACGCCCGCCGGCTGCCGGCAGATCTCAACGGGGAGTCTCAAGATTACCTCTCCAGCAGCCGCCTGCGGCAGCTGGGGAAAAAAGATCCGCTTCTCTATGTAGTGTTCGACAAGGCCTGCACGCTCGGCGGCCATTCGCAGCCGGACGGCGAAACCTCTACCCCCAAGGCGCCCTTGAAAAGCGCAGGCGTGCTCTCCTGCGACAGCGCCACCGCCTTGATGATTCGCGATCTACACGCCCAGTTCAATCTCCTCCCCCATGCCGCGCAGGAGTGGCTGCTCAACCGGCTGGAGGAAAAGCTCGATCCGGCGCAGCGCGGGAAGAGCGCCGGCAGTGAAAAAAGGGTTCGCACTCTCCAGCGCGGCGTCTATACTCAGCTGGACGGACGGCAGATCCTCAATATCGACCTGAATTTTTTCGACGTCGCGGCGGTCGTTTCGCCCTTTGCCGCCACCGACGATGAGTTATAAACTTTTCCTCACACCCGACACGACCCAGAATACGGGACCTTTGTCTGGCCGGCCCCCGGCCACGGCCGGACGGTTGGCCAGGCAAAGGCCCGTCCCGGCGGGTGAGGAACCCGATGTTCCACCCGACACTGAAAAGGGACGGTAGTCGTTCTTCGCAGCGGTTGTTGCGCACCATAGCAGGCACCCACAGCTCGGCATCTGAGTACGCAGCCTGGTAGCATCGCTTGACAGGCATCTTTCGACAAGCGAACGCACACGACATCCGCAACCTGAGAGCTATCGTCCCTTTTTATTTTCCCCCTCTCCCCCGCTTTTTTTCCTTGATTATTGCGCTGATTTATGTAAATTTAACCAGAATCTATCTCTTGCGTATCGCGCTGCGGTGCGGCGGCTGTGGGGAATGCTGCGTTTTCGCCCCTGGCCCTGGTCAGGAACTCTATGTGTGTGAGGTCTTGTATGGCGAAAATCCTGATTGTCGATGACGAACAAGATGTGCTCGAGACCCTCCCCGAGGTGGTGCGCAAATGGGGGCATGAGACCTTTGCGGCCCAGAACGGGGTCGAGGCCCTTCTCGCCCTGCAGCAGCAGAACTTTGATTTCATCGTGACCGATGTCAAGATGCCGGAGATGGACGGCATGGAGCTGCTGCAAAAGATCCAGGAATTCGACCGGAATGTGATGGTCATCTTCCTGACCGGATATCCCTCCATCGATTCGGCGATCACGGCCATGCGCAGCGGGGCCTATGACTATCTGGTCAAGCCGGTCAATCTCGATGAGCTCAAACTGCGCATCGAGCGCGGCCTCGAGCGCAAGGAGCACATCAAGGCTCTTCCGCTCCTGCGCGGACTGAACTGGGCCCTGCTGGTCTCGATCCCCCTCTGGCTGCTGCTCGGCTATATCCTGACCAAACTCCTGCGTTGATCATTTCACCTCTCTTTGGAAGGCCTGTATGATTAAACTCAATATCCGGCTGCTGAACCCGGAGGTCGACGAGGCCGCCGTCAAGGCGCAGCAGCGCTCAGTGCGCCGGGTTGTCGACCAGCTCTACAAGGGACGCTGCGCCGGTGCGGACATGCTCGGCTGGCGCGATCTCCCGCTCAGGGATAATCGTGAGGAACTCAAAAAGATCAGCAAGATCGCCCGCAAGATCCGCAAAAAGGCCGATCTCTTGATCGTCGTCGGCATCGGCGGCAGCTATCTGGGCGCGCGCGCCGCAATCGAGGGGCTCTGCCCCGCCCTGCCGGGCAACCGCAAAGGTCCCGAGATCCTCTTTCTCGGCAACCACCTTGATGCCGACTATACGGCCGAACTGCTCGACTATATCAAGGATAAAAAATACTATATCAATGTGATCAGCAAATCGGGCACGACGATTGAGCCCGGAATCGCCTTCCGCCTCCTCCTCGACCATCTCAGGCGCACACTGCCACCCAAAAAGGTCAAAGAGAGGGTCATCGCCACTACCAGCCCGGCCAAGGGCGCCCTCCTCGCCATGGCCGGCGATGCCGGGTTTGAGAAACTTGTCATTCCGGAGGACGTCGGCGGCCGTTTCAGCGTGCTCACTCCCGTCGGCCTCCTCCCCATGGCGGTGGCCGGCATCAATATCAAGGCGATGCTGAAGGGAGCGCGCAGCATGGCCCGCCACTGCGGCGAGAACCGGACCATAGCCGGAAACGACGCCCTCAAATATGCTGCCGCCCGCAATCTGCTCTACCAGGCCGGCAAACGCATCGAGATTCTCGGGGTCTGGAATCCCGCCCTGTTCTACCTGGCGGAGTGGTGGAAACAGCTCTTCGGCGAGAGCGAGGGCAAGGACAAGAAAGGCATCTTTCCCGCCTCGGTGGGGCTGACCACCGATCTGCATTCCCTCGGCCAGTACATTCAGGACGGCCGGCGCGAGCTTTTTGAGACCTTCCTGGTTGTCGACAAGAACCGCAGAAAGGTGGTCATGCCGGAGCTGGAGGGTGATCCCGACCAGCTGGGTTTTCTGGCGGGTGAACAGCTCACTTCTGCCAACCGGCAGGCCTGGCGCGGCACCATGCTGGCTCATCATGACGGCCAGACTCCCAACATGACCCTGCATATCGGCAAGCGGGACGCTTTCCACTTCGGCGAGCTCTTTTACTTTTTCGAGTTCGCCGTCGCCGTCAGCGGCCTGCTGCTCGGGGTCAACCCCTTCGACCAGCCCGGTGTGGAGGCCTACAAGAACAACATGTTCGCCCTGCTCGGCGAACCCAGCCGCGAAAACGAGAGACTCGCCCTGGAAGAAAGGCTAAACAAAATCGACGACTCGAACTAAGGAGACCCCGTGGCCGCATCAGACCGCATGATTATGGTGGTAGACCGCTCCACTCTCTTCGCAGAGGAGTATTTTCAGGGCTTTGCGCCCGCTGCTGCGCACGACTATCAATCGCTTATCCGCGACCACTATTTTTACGAACTGCGCGACAAGGCGGAAATCATGCCGCAGTACAAGCAGCCCATCGCCTACGCCATCATCGTTCACAAGGAGAGCCACGAAGTTTTCGCCTACCAGCGCTCGAGCAAGGAGGGGCAATACAACGAGACCCGCTTGCGCGGCAAGTGGTCATGGGGAATCGGCGGCCATATCGACAAAATCGATATCGAGAACGGCGACCCCATCCGCGCGAGCCTCCTGCGCGAGCTGAGCGAGGAGCTGCAGATCAAGCAGTTCGATGATCCCGTCATCCTCGGCTATATCAATGACGACGAGACCGAGGTCGGTTCCGTCCACTTCGGCATGCTCTACCTCATCATGACCAGTGACCGCGGGGTGAGACCGGCCGATGCCGAGATCGCCTGGGGCGGATTCATGCCGGTCAGCCAGCTCGAGGAGATCAGCCAGAGCAGCGAAGCCTCCGTGGAGAGCTGGTCCGCCATCAGTCTGCTCCCCCTCAAGCAGGCCCTGGCGAAAAAGAGATAGCCGCCTCCCGCCTCACTCCACCAGTACCTTCTTGCACAGTCGTCAGGCCAATCCGCTCCGCCGGCCGGAGCGGATTGCCGGCGGCACAGCCGGCCCGTTAACCAGGAATCCAACCACCATGAAAATCAAACACCCCCTCATATTCACCGCTGCACGAGATAAAGCGGGATCAAGACGGGGGGCGGCTTTGGCCGGACTGCGGAGCGATTGGCACAGAACCGAAGGGTGGGTTCGGCCGGTATGCGGGCGGAAACCGAGACCAAAAACGTGCGCAGACCAGTCACCTGGGCCTGTGCGCAGCCGCTCAATCCGGATGGATCCCTGACCATCCAGCTCAATAATTTTGATGATCCGGGCTGGCGGAAAGGCTTTTAAGCTCGACCAATCCGATTTAATAACAAGGAGATAAAAGGTCATGACAAAGCCACAAAGCATGCCATGGGGCAAGGCCATATTTATCATTCTGCTGCTTGGTTGTACTCTAACGGCTGCAGCTCAGCAGTCCGGTGCTGAAACCGGCGCAGCCCTGGGACCCTGGGATTGGGGGCACATACGCATTGTCCGTTCGAACGACAACATCGAGTTCCTGAATCGGCTGCATGCCACAGTCAACCAGAACGGCGGTCCGATCATTTTTCCGAAGGACAGGGAGAGCGGCCTCTTCATCACCGATCTGGCCGAATTCGATAAAATGGTCGCCGCCGCCCGCGCAAAAGTAGACCGTTTTCATCGTGAAGGCATGCATGTCATCGCCTATACCACCATGGCCCTGGCGGGCGAGAGCCCGACCTATGAAGATCTGCCCAGGCCGGAAGAGCTCTCCCTGAACGAAGCCTATAACACACCTGGAGTGTGGGAAATGTATGCCCGCTATTTTGGCCCGCGACCGGCGGAGGGGCCGGACAAATGGGCCCGGCGGACCCACGACGGGAAATACTCCTTTTACCGTTTCAGGCATCCCAATGCGCCCAAAACCGGCGGCCGGTTCGAAATGTTCGGTTGCCAGGACAATCCCTCCTACCTGCAGTATTTCAAGGGTGTCATGAAGCTGGTGGCCATCGGCGGGTACGATGGCGCTTATGTCGACTGGACAAAAGTGCATGAAGGCACCTGTTATTGCCCGCACTCCCGGGAGGCCTTTAGAAAATATCTGCGGGAGAAAGTCTCTCCCGTGTATCTGCGCGAGCGGTACGGAATTGCGGATGTGGCGCAAGTCGACCCCCCGCTGGACAATACACAGGCGCTGTGGCGGGAATGGCTGATGTTCCGCAGCTGGTCGCTGACCGAATTTCAACGGGAGATCCGCGCTGCGGCCAGAACTATCAATCCGGATTTCCTGCTCTCCGGCAATATCAATGGCGGCGATTACGGTAACATGGCCTATACCAACGGCGATGACATGGAGATGATGGGCACGGTCGAGGACTTTTTCTATTCGGAAATTCAGGCGGGGCTGCGCTCCGTCCCGCGTGCCGAAGGCGATGTCAAGGTCTCCAATTCCGGACCGCTGAAATTTCTGGCCGCTGCGGCGATGCAAAAGCCGGTCTGGATGTACTGCATTCAGCCTTCCATACCCAAACCGATTCCCAATGAGAAGGCCCTGTTCAATCTGATCAAGCTGAGCATTGCCGAAGCCTTTGCCAACCACAATACATTCAGTGTTGTGCGTGAAACCTTTGGTGAGCCGATCTCGCCGATGGTCCATGACGGGGCCGAACAGATCTATGCGTTTTTTAAGGAAAACGAGAAAAACCTCATCGGGGCAAAACTGGCCGCCAATACGGCCATCTATTGCTCAATCAACCAGTTTTACAGCGATGAGTTCAGCTATTTCAATCCGGCGTCCAGGGTTCTTGCTGACAATGGCATCGCCCACGTCATGACGGTTGAACGGGATTTCGATGCGGCCGAGCTGGCAAAGTATAAAACACTGATTCTGCCGTACGTTCCGCTCATGAGCGATGAACAGATCAAATTGATCAACGCTTTTGTGCAAAATGGCGGTGGTCTGGTTGTGATGGGCTTGAGCTCGGCAAAGGATGAAAACGGTCTGCCGCGGCGGAATCCGGGGCTGGCGGAGTTATTGGGTTTTGGCCTGCAGGACGCGCCAATCACCATCACGCGCAGAGAATCGGGCAAGGGACGGGTGGTGTTCATTCCGTTGAATCCGATACCGGTGGGCCGCGGCGACACGGAGAACTCGCCCCTCCCCGACGATCAACTGATGTACGGGCGCGGTCAATTTCCTGACCGGGTAAAAGAGGCTTTTGCCTCCTTGCCGGAGGCGGTTGAATGGGCGGCGGCCGGCGAATTTTCCGGAAAACACTTTGCCTCCAGCATGGTCGAGATGACCACGATGGAGCAAAAAGAGAAGAATCTGCAGCTGGTGCACCTGGTTAATTATCAGGTTACGCTGGATGGCGCAGTTACGCCGGCAGGGAACGTCAGGGTGCGTCTGCAAATCCCGGAGAACAAAAAAGTAGCCCGGGTGACGGCCGGATCACCGATCAACAAAACCGCCGCCATCCGCTTTGAAAAAAAAGCGGGAAGTATTGAATTTGTACTCCCGGCATTTGAAATTTACTCGTTGGCGACCGTTTATTTTGAATAGCCTGTCCGACGTGTATGAAGGCCGGCTGCGCAGTGCCATCCGTAGAGGGGCCCAATTGAACATGAGGAAGAGAGATATCCAAATTATGGAGACTTTGGTCCATGAACCCGATAAAGCGTCGTGGTTTTATAAAGCAGACCGCCCGGATAACTGCGGGATTGGCTGCAGCAAACGTAATGGCCTGCAAGGGAGGGCAAAATATGGCCGGCGATGGCATAGCGGCGATGATACCGCTGCCGATCCAGATTGTCATTGATGATGTGGGCTGGTGGTCGGGCGAAGATGGCAGTGCGCGGCAGGAGCCTTACCGCACCGGCATCAAGCGCAACCATGTTCCCGCAGATTACCAGGCGATTGTCGACCTCGGCAAAGGACTGGGGGTCCGGCCGCAGGCGGCCACCATTCTCTGCGAATGGGACCGGGAAAATATCTTGCGCCAGCTGCCCACCAGCACCTGGATGCGGGAAAAATGGGATAACCGTAAATGGGTGGGGCCCTGGCTGGAGGAAGCCGCCGATATCATCCGCAGCAATCAGCGCCACTACGAATTGACGCTGCACGGCATCGGACATGAATACTGGGCGGACAGCAATTTTACGCGGGCGGAGTGGGCGGAGAGAAACGGGAACATGCGTCCCAGGGATCAGGTCGAGCTGCATCTGGACTATTATGCCCGCCTGCTGCAGCAGAACCAGCTCGGTCCCTTTCCCCGGTCGTTCGTCCCGACTGCTTTTTTGCACGGCTTCGGCCCAACTCCGACATCTTCAACGAGTCTGGCGGAGATCATCAGCAAGCGCGGCATCAGCTATATCAATACGCCCTTCAGCACCATGGCCAACGCGGAGGCTGTGCAGTTTGGTCTGTTCGGCATTGATTCCGGCGTCATGACCGTAGACCGCGGTGAAGATCTGTTCGACTGGGACATCATCGGCGGCACCCCCGAGGCGATGATCAGCGGCCCGACCTGCGGGATGCATTGGCCGAACCTGCTGCATGCCGACCCCGCACGCAACTCCGAAATTGTCGCCGGCTGGGTGAAATATCTCTCGCCATACAATTCCCGGATGGAAACGCTCCTGGCGCCGGATTCGACCTTTTTTCAACAGCAGCTTGCGCATCACGTCTGCACCGGCCTGGCCAGGAAAGGCCGGTACGTCGAGCTGGATTTCAGCAAAATCAGCGCTGTCCCGGAGCAGGCTGCCGGCCGGCAGTTCATCCTCAAGGTCCGCAGCGCCTCCCGGCTGCAGTTTAAAGCCAGAAATATCAACGTTGTTTCCGATTCGTTCATCGCTGAGAATGAAGGTTTTCTGTATGCCCTCACCCTTGAGCGGATTCCGGACAAAATGGCGGCCAGGATTGAATTCATCACAGCAGGGTAGAAAAACAAACCTCCGGAGCAGCTCGTGCAGCCGATGAGAGAAAATACTGTAGTATGGTGCTTTCCCAAGTCCCTGAAAATCCGCGTCAGCACAAAAACAGGCCTGCCAATGCTCCTGATCGGCCTGTGTCTTTTCGCGGGCTGCACGCGACAGCCCGGACCGGAGTTGTCCATCACAGCGGTGCGCACAAAGACAGCTATCAACATCGATGGCCTACTCGACGAAGCTGCCTGGCGGATCGCCGACCCGGTCTTGCTCCGGAATAATCGCTCCGGACAGGAGGTCAGGGAGAAGCAGGCGGACACGCGCGTCATGACCTGCCACGACGACAGCACGCTTTTTATCGCATTCATCTGTGATGATCCGGATATCTGGGCCCATTACACGCAGCGTGACGATCACCTGTGGAAAGAAGAAGCCGTCGAGGTTTTTATCGATGCCGATGAGGTGCCTGAAACCTATGTGGAGATCGAAGTCTCCCCGGCCAATGTGCTTTTCGATAGCTATATTGTCGATCCGGTGAACATCGATATTCCGGCGACAGCGGCATTCGACCTGCCCGGAATCCGGACCGGGGTGACCGTTGCCGGCACGCTGAATGTGCGTGATGACAGGGATCAGCACTGGTCGGTGGAAATTGCCGTCCCTTTCCGCGACCTGGCTGTTGAGAGGACAAAAAGTCCGGCCCCCGGTTCATCATTGAAAATCAATTTTTTCCGTGTCGACAAGAATCAGGGCATGGACTCCGCCAGCTACGCCTGGTCGCCCACCGGTGGGCGCTTTCATAACCCCGCCGCGTTTGGCAGATTGTTCCTGAAACAGTAGCTGCCGGCACGACCTGATAGATCGCTTTCACGGGGTGACCGTTTGGATATTAACCAGCAGCAGGATATGGAGGTTCAATATGAGAACGCGAAAGGCTTTTCTGCCGGTACTGTTAGTGGCCGCTTTTTTCTCCGGCCATTTATATGCGCAAAAGGGGGATTTAAAGCTGGTCGATTGGAAGCCGGTCAGTCAGTTGAAAGTAAAGGAAACCAGAATAGAAAAGGCCAAATTCCCGGTCATCGACATCCACAACCATCTGGGCAAGCTGGAGAATACCGCGAAGTATCTCGAGGAGATGGACAAGGCGGGGGTCTGGAAATGCGTGAGCCTGGATGCCAATTCGAAGGATGATATCTATAAAAAGCATCTCCAGGCATCGCAAAGCGTTTCCAAAGAGCGCTTTCTGCTCTTCTTCAGGCCGGATTTCAGCCGCATCGATGAACCTGATTTTGGCGAGAATGAGGCGCGGAGGCTGGAGGAAGCCGTAAAATCGGGCTGCCGCGGCCTAAAGATCGCCAAGACGCTGGGACTTGGCTATAAAGATAAAACAGGCCGTTTTGTCGCAGTTGATGATCCGCGGATCGACCCGATCTGGGCGAAATGCGCGGAACTGGGCATTCCGGTTGAAATCCATGTTTCGGATCCCAAAGCATTCTTTACACCCGTCGATCAGTTCAATGAACGTTATGATGAACTCGGCATGAATCCGGAATGGTCGTTTTATGGCCAGGGATACCCGGCAAAAGACAGCATTCTCGCCGCACGCAATCGGGTGATAGCAAAGCATCCACAAACGATTTTCATCGGCGCCCATTTTGGCAATCTGCCGGAAGAATTGGAGACGGTCGCCCGCTGGCTGGATACCTATCCCAATTTCTATGTGGATATCGATGCCCGTATCAGCGAACTGGGCAGGCAGCCCTATTCCGCCCGGCGGTTCTTTCTGAAGTATCAGGACAGAATCCTCTTCGGCACGGATACGCCCTGCAATGCCGATGCTTACCGGCTCTATTTCCGCTTTCTGGAAACCGATGACGAATACATCGATCCTTCACCAGCCCACAAACTGCAAGGACGCTGGATGATCTATGGTCTCTACCTGCCCGACGATGTCCTGGAAAAAATCTATAACAAAAATTCCCTGAAAATTCTGGCCATGTTCAAGGGCTGAGCGCTGGTGCCGGGGGCAATAGCTGGTTTGAAAGAGGGATTGTTGATCCCACCCCATGCATGCAAAGGTGATGGATTATTCAGCGAGATGCATACGATAGAGTCGGGCATCTTCTTTTAAATAGCAGCAAAATATCACCGACCCGGGCAAGTCATGTTGACAAAGCCAGGTACGGACAGCCGCCAGCGCGATCTTGCAGGCCTCTTGCTGGGGATATCCGTAGATGCCGGCCGAGATACAGGGAAAGGCCACCGACTGCATTCCGGCATCGGCGGCCAGCCGGAGGGATTCCCGGTAACAGGAGGACAACAAGGCCGCCTCGCCCTGCCGTCCGCCGCTGTAGACCGGTCCGACGGTATGAATGACGTAATGCGCCTTGAGTTGATAGCCGCGCGTGAGGCGCGCCTCTCCGGTCGGGCAGCCTCCCAGGGTGATGCACTCCGCCAGCAGTCCTGGGCCGGCGGCGCGATGGATAGCGCCATCCACACCTCCGCCGCCGCGCAACGAAGAGTTGGCGGCATTGACAATGGCATCGACATCGAGGCGGGTGATATCGCCCTCGTGCACGGAAATTCGCGATCCGGTTAAAGAGTTCATGGCAGTCTCGTTAGGGCGTTCGTGTTTACGCTCTTTTTATTGGTCCATCAAGCCCCGCGGCAGGGCAGGCAGGTGCTGATTTAAAGAAATGTGATGGCGTTCTTTTTTAAATATAGCCTTTTGCGTGCTTGAGACCAAGGCAATTTTTACATTAAGCGCCAGGCCGTTTGGGAAAATTTCTGCTTGACAAATGGAATCTTGTTGCGCTGCTCCAGCTTCCGCAGGACTTGATCGCAAGATTTATATTAATTGAACGACTAACCTGGCGAAAAAGCCTGCTAGTGAAAAATCTCGGCACCCGATACTCGGGAAAACCGTTCTGAAGCGAAGACCTTCGCCCTCACCTGCAGCCGCTGATGGAACCAGAAAACCGGCTTCACCGATTGAGCGTCATCATGATGATCGCTAGAATCTTCAAGTTTGAAATGATCGACTAAATCCTAATCTTGAAATGATTGACAAAATCCTGGAGTTTTAGGCGTGCTGACTGCAAACTCCCATTCG
>Ga0116149_1002967_pt1 | contig 18012 bp, 13 predicted proteins | sample AD_UKC057_MetaG_FD_89787 | JGI IMG/M metagenome (GOLD analysis project Ga0116149, IMG submission 89787) | Active sludge microbial communities of municipal wastewater-treating anaerobic digesters from USA - AD_UKC057_MetaG | ecosystem: Engineered > Bioreactor > Anaerobic > Digestate | place: USA... | reverse complement strand
CCTTCCGGCCGACCAGCCCGGCCATGCCGACCATCGCGGCGACGGCCGGGAAATCGACTGGGCACTGCATCCGATCGGCGATGTCCGCGACCCAGGGCCTGATCGTGGTCGGCAGCAGGCCCACATCAAACGGGCGCACCGGCGAGAGGTCATCAGGGATCGGCTGCGGATCGGGCCATTCGCTGCTGCTGACTGACACACTGCCGGGCACGAACTTGACGGCCTGGTCAGCAAGTCTACGAAGGGCCACGCCGGGGCCGGCAGTGTCCTCGGGGGCGAATCTGGTCAACCAGTCGGACACGTCGCCCTTTTCCGGCAGGCCGGGCAGCTCGATAACCTTCACCACCTTGGCTTTGCCGTGCAACGCCGTAGCCACCTGCTGGGCATGCTCGCGCCCGGGCACATCGTTGTCCGGAATGATGGCGATCTTCCGGCCATGAAGAACCGAGTCGTTGGCAACCTGATGCCACTTGCCGGCCCCGCCGGAGTTGGTCGTGACCATGATGTTCAGCGCCCGCAGGTTGTTCACATCCTTTTCCCCTTCGACGATGAACAGCCAATCCTCGACAGGGGCTGCCGCGATGCCGGGCAGGTTGTAAAGCACGCGCGGGGTGTCCTGCATGTTCCATATCCAGCCGCCGCGCCCATCGGGACGGCGCTGAAGAAAGCTCTTGTCGCTGCGGCGGATCACTTGGTAGAGCAGCTTGCCATCTACGTCGGTGTAGTCGTAGGTGGCCACGATGGTGGGACTGGCCGTCGGCGCTGGCGGCGTGCAGAACAGGTCGGCTTCGCTTAGCCCGATGGCCGCGACGATATCCTTCACCTGGCAGCCAGCGTGGCAGTGCAACAGCACCCTGGCGTCGTCGCCCAAACCGATGGAAAGCGACGGTTTCTTGTCCTCGTGGGCCGGGCACAGTGCCGACCACTTGCTCGGGCCGATGTTCTTGACCTTCTTCAATTGCGCGAGAATGTCCTTAACGTAAGCCATTACAGCAGCCCTCCCTTCCGCTGGTCGGGGCAACCGGCGGCGATCCACTGCTCCACGACCGCCTTGGACCAGCGAACCAGAGCCCCCAACTTGACCGGCCGGGGCATGCGCCCGCTGTCGGCCAGGCGGTAGACCGTCCTGGACGAGCAGCTGAGCATCTCTGCGACATCATTAACCGTGAGCATCGCGCTGCCCTGTGCAGCGCATTCGGGTGTAACGGGCGTGTTCTGCATGTGATGATCCCTTCCAGCAGATGAAGTTCTGTAGCCACGCCAACCGTGGCTTCAGAGGAAGGCGAGAGGGACATCTTCAGGCGCAGAGAGACAGGCAGGGCTTGACAGGCAATGACTTGCGTTCCGTGGGACTGGGTATCCCCAGCTTGGGGTGGGGACAGGTGGGGATGGCGGCGACCGGCAGCGGCGGTGCTGTTACGTGAGCTCGCACATGAGCGTGCGGACGGTAGCCCGCACCTGAACGTCGGTCATTTCGCCGGCCTGATAATCGCGTAGCAGGGCCTTGGCATCGTTCATGGACCGGGGCCGCTTTGACTCTGCCAGGCGACGAATCTCGCGCAAGGTCGTCTCTCGTTCGTCGCGGTCAATGGCGGCATCGGCGGACGTGTAGTCGGAGGACGGCTCGGCTGACACGACTGCCGCCTTTTCGACCGCAATGTCCAGGCCGATTCGCTTGCCGGGCGTTGACCGGACGGTGGTGGGTTCGCCGCCACTCTTGCGGCGCAGTTCGAGCGCATTGGCGATGGCGATCCACGCCGGTGACTGGCTGACCATCTTGGCGGCCTTGACGCCGAGTTCCTCGGCGATCACGTTGCGGCCGAAGATCCTCTGCGCTGCCTGGCGGGCGACCATCTTCTTCCCCTCGGGGAGGTTGGGGGTGTCGATAATCCCGACGAGCTCCTGATAGCGCGCCGAACGCTTGGCCTGGTACTCGCGGATGGCCTCGTCCAACTCCGGTTGTGTCCAGCTTCGCTTGGCCGGAAGCGGCGTCTTGGCGGAAATCGGCAGTGTCGTCGAGGCCTCGATGCGGCTGTTGGCGGCCATTGCCGGGCGAATCGCTGCCATGGCCCGCAACGTGGCGCAAAACGGCATATCCCAGAACAGAAACACGTCGGTGAGTCGTGGCGGGTTCTCCTGGCAGGCCACTTCCGCAAGTTTGGCCTGAAGCCTGTCATGTCCCTGTTCCACCCGCTGCAGGAGCTCCATGAAGCCATTGACGAGCAGCTCCGTGCGGACGGCGTTGTACCGAACTTCGATTTCCTGCCACTCGGCCGACTGAAGCATTTCCCGTATGTTTCGAGAACCGAAGGTCTTCAGAGCCGACTCGATCATGTCGGCCAGCCTATCCATTGAAGCCCTCCCAGCTCTCTCTGGGCACATGTGCCATGACCTGCTCGACCATAGTCCGCAGCTTCTTGACCGACTCGGCCCACTCGTCACGCAACGCCTGGCAACCGGGGTCGTCTCCGCGCCTATGGATGTCTGGCTGATGGGTGCAGCGGTACGTCATCTCCCGCATCGCCTGGCAGGCGTCATCAAGCTGCTTAGCTTGGTCGGCGAAGCCTTTCATTTCCAGCCAGACAACTGCTTTCGCCACCGCGTCTCTGACTCTGGCGGATGCCTTGGCATTCTCCAAAATGCTCCCCCAGAACGCGTCGGATCGCAGGGCATTCTCCCACACTTGCAGATGGAAGGCGAAGTCCTGAATCGGCACACTCTGACGTTCAATCGGTTTGTGAAACAGAGGCGTCTCCACTACCGGTTCCTCGCCATAGAAATCCCAGTGCTTGATCGAGTTGGTTTCGGGATCGTGCATCGGAACGGCCCACAGGGAGACCGGCTCCTGCACATACAGTGAATATGTGAAGGCATTTCGCGGTTTGCTCAAGGATTGATCCTTCACGTGGCCAGACTGGAGACCCTTGAACATGGGGTGGCCTGATTCGGGTACGAATCCGCTGACGCGCTTGGTCTTGAGGTTCAACGCCTGGACGATGATCTTCGCCTGGACAGCCCCCTCCTGCTCTGGCTTAAAAAAGAACTGGCTCTGAATCGCGCCCCGTTCGCTCCTGGCCACACTCAACCTGAGATCGTCCACATCGCCAACACCTTGGACGGTCACGGTCTCTGCCGAGTGGTCGACAGGGAATGTCGCCTTCTTGAGCGCCGAATCGATGTTTTCGGTGATCTTCCGGCTCTGGGCGGGGTCGCCGGTATCCTGGATATCATGCTCTCTAGCAAGTCGCGACAATGCATCGGCCACTTGCTGGATGGAGTGAAACTTACGTTTTTCCTCTACGTGCTTCTGGAACAGAGACACAATCCAGCGCGCCAGTTTCTTTAACGCCGGCCCCGCATGCTCATCATTCTTTAGCGCCAGAGCGAGCCCTGCGACAGACAGGACCAGCTCAAGAGTCACCTCGAACGAACCGCGCTCTGGGGCTTTGACCCGCACCTCGGGACGGTGCTCTGCAGCCATGCCAGCCGTGCTGAACCTTCGCTCCAGGAATACAGACGTGGACAACGACAGGAAGTCCCGCCAGCCGGTTAGCGATTCGGTCAGGTCTTCGACCGGCAGGCTTCCAGCATCGGCAGCCAAGCCATCAAAGTGAATCTTGATTTCCTGTCGCACATGGTTAGTCACGATGGGGTCCTCTAGGTCGCAGCGCCGTCCACATCAGCCAGCCATACCCTGCGAGCCAAGGCAGTTAGCATGTCCTGACGAGTGCGGATGTCATTCGACTGCCAGGTGCTGAAAGTCTGGAGATTGGATACGGCACGATTCAATGCTGTGTCCCGCCCGACCTGGGGCTTTTGGGCAATGGATTTTGTCAACAGGAAGGCTGACTCGGCATATCCCGGTCTCTTGGCGTCAAAGTGGCTGTTGCTGACCGAGCCGTTGATTGTCTTCTCCAGCAGCGTCAGGTTTCCGAGACGCCCGACGTAATCTTGGTACTCCTCAGATTCGTCAAAGCCCTCGCGTATTCCCGGCTCCGGCCGCTGGGGCAGAATGTGTTCGATCTCCACCTTGCGGCTCAGGAAGTGGTCCAGTGTGTCATCGATCCGGTTGTCCCAGGCCGCCTTCTGCACGTGTTGGGTCAGTTTGGCCAGAATGTACTGGAGCCTGTATTTCTGGATTCGAGACTGCCGAAGTTCCCTGACGGCGAACTCCACCTCACGGGTCCGTTTGGCCATATCCTTATGTACGTACCCAGTGATGAATGTCTGCAGGGAGGCCCGGTCCGTCACCTTGCGCAGCAGTGGTGCCCAGGCAGCGAAGTTCTTCTCAAAGTATTTCGTCGGTTCACGGGTGATCAAATAGCAGAAGAACAGATTCTCGATGTTCCGTATCAGCTCGGCGAACAAATCATCAGGAAGATGCCTGCCGGCAAGAGCAAGAATCAGATGCTGGCGAACGGCCCCCCCGGCCAGCTTTGAGATATTGCTCAAGTACGGCACCGCCACCCCGTTGACCGACTTGCCGTTCACGAAGAGGCGGTAGGCGTCCGCGCAGTCGACCAACTGCCCGGCGACTCCCATCGGGTCGCGGTCAATGCCAACCTCGGCGGCATTCTCGACGAACCAACTGTAGATCTCGTCCTCACGAAGCCCTTCGTGGCCGGAGATGGTATACTGCGACATCACGAAGTACCGCAGGAAACGCAGGGGCTTCTCGCCGGCTCTGTCGATCACGTCAACCAGCCGCTTCCATCGGTCTTTCAGCTTGCCGTAGTCCTTGGCGCTGGTCTTCATGAACAGCAGGTTCTTGAGCAGATCCATCGCGTTCAGGCCCACGCCACGATCATTGATCGTTTCGAACACCTTCAGCGCATGGGCCAAGTTGGGCGTCAGAATGCGAATCAGCTTGACCCGCTTCAGGAAGGCCACCAGGAACTTGCGTACCTCAGCCGCCTTATCATCAAAGTTGATGCGCAGAAACTGCCGGATGGTCCGGTACGCCTCCGTGATGTGCCGGATCGAGGCCGTTGTCCCCTCGATGTCATCCACAGCGACCGCTCGCCCGGCAATCTGCGCGAGAACCCCGTGGCTGTCCTCGTATTGGAGCACCAGGCGGTATAGCTCTTGTTCATCGCCGCTGTCGGTCAGCCGCTTGTTGCGGATGGAGTTGTTCAGCGTGTCGGGCACATCCTGTCCGTTCTCTTGCAGGTGATCGCGGACGGCGCAGAAGACCAGGAATATGGTCGTCATCCGCTGCTGGCCGTCGATGAGCTGGTAGATGCCCGAGGAATCCTTGCATGCTACGATGCTGCCGATGAAATACTCTCGCTCCGGCGTCAGACGGTTGTCCTCGTCATAGAACTCGTCCTGCACATCCTGCAGGAGCTTCTCGACGTGCTCTGCCTCCCAGACGTATTCGCGCTGGAAGTCCGGGACGCAGTAGAAGTCCTTGAAGAGGTCTTCCAGGTTCAGGTCGGCTGACTCAATTTTGGGTGTCTTGGATTCTTCCATCGAAAATGTCCTATCGCCTTATGTCGCGCGCATGCCGGCAGGTCACTGTTTCATCGCCTTCAGGGCCGCGCGGCCCTTCTCGGTGATCTCCCACACCCCGCGGGGCGAATCGGCCTTCAGCAGACCCTCGCGCACCATCGAGTTGCGGGCCCACTGCCCGGCGTTACGCCAGCGCGGATTGTCCGGGCCGCTGGCCAGCGGGTCGTAATCCACCTCCTTGAGGATGGGCTTCATCAGCTTGCCGACTCGCTCCAGCACGTCGGCCACCTTGCCGGAGCCCTTCATCTCGACAAGCACCTGGAGAATCGGCACGTAGTACTGGGCCTCCGGCGTCCGCTGGCCGCGCCGAAGCCGGCCAAGGTTCCGCCGTTCGGCCTTGGTCTCCTCGTCTTCCTGGCTTTCGGCGACAGCCGCGATGCCTTCCCACTCCTTCCGCAGGGCAGCCACCTTGTCCCGAAAGGCTGTCAGCACGCCGCTACGCTCCAGGGCCTCTTTCGCCTTGTCGTAATCCCGGCCCTGAAACGCCTTGGCCCCGACGCCGTTGACAAAGTCGATCTCGGCCTCCACCTCTTCCAGAAGCATCTCGAACGCCGAAAACACGTTGCTGGGGTTGTTCTCGATCATGGCTGCTGCCCCCAATAGTCATGGGCCCGCTGAAGTTCGTCCCGAAAGAAGGAATCCTCGTCCTGGCCCGCGGCGAGCGCGCCGTTGCGGCGGGCCATGGTGAAGAACCCATTTCCCGGCCGGTTGGTCTCCTGGCCGATCACCACGACCGACAGCAGCGGCCGTCCGTGTCCATGCTCGTGGGAGGAAATGTCATCCAACGCCTGGATCAACTCCCGGCAGTGGTCCAGGCGCACGCCGTCGGGTACGCCCAGCAGGTCGGCCACGGGCCTGTAGGTGGTAACGTCCCCGCGCCTGGCAATCTCGGTTAGCCGTTGGCGCACAGTCGCCAGGGCCGGCGGCAGGCCCGCAGCGGGCGCAGGCTGGACCACCCTTCGCCACACCTCGCATTCCGTCTGCTCCCCGCGCACGTTCATGGAGACCCGCTTGCGGTGCTGCTGCGCCAGTTGTGGCAGGGATGCCAGCCGGCGACCGATTGCCGTGTGCAGGTTGACGAAGGGATCGCCATCGTCGGCCAGCGCGGCGTTCAGATCGGCAGCGTATTCCCGTGGCCGGTTCCGTGAAACCCAGAAGATCACGTCGTGCGAGTCGAACTCGCCGGCGGGCTGTGCAGCGACCGCCTGCCCCAGGATTGCGTCAGAGATGTGCTGTAGCCTCATCATGCACCCCTTGCTCTATGCCTTGTTGCGAAGGTCTCGCTCCTTGGCCGCATTGAATTCGTCAAACGGCTTGTCCCAGTCGACGTGCGGATATGCGTCTTTCAAAGCGTCCGCGAAACCGTCCTCGTTCAGTGTCTCGTATGTGACGTCGCGGTACTGCACGTCGAGTTTCATGTCCGACAGGAGCTGGTCTGGCCTTGGGAATTCCCGGTCGAGTTCCGCATCAAGCCAGGCGCTGACCTGAGCATCGTCCGGCTTGGCCGTGATTAACTGGCCCATCAGGCTGTCCGGGGGCCGCTCCTTCACGAGCGGCAGGTAGTACTCGACGACCTTCTGGCGAGAGTCGGCCAGATGCTTCTCCAGTTCGTCGCGGACCTTCTTCTTGTGGGCCTCCAGCTTCTTCCTGAAGGCCTCGACCCGTTCGTCAAACAGCTTCCTGGTCGTGCGCAGGATGACGCGCCCCCAGGGCTTGCCCAGCGGACGCGTGAAGTCATCGCGCAGCTTCCTTAACTCATCATCGAGGGCCTGGGATGAGAGCACGCTGCTCTTCTCGATCAGCTCGAAGGTGGTGCGAAGGCGGTTCTCGATCTCCTTGGCCGCGCCGAGCCCCTGGATGCTCTTGGGGATAGTCACCCGATGACGTTGGATGGAGCACCCGCGCAGGCTGATTTCCACGTACTGGATGTACGGCTGGAAGACGCGAACCTGGCGGGCGACATCGAAGGGTATCGGCGGGGCGATTTTCAGGCTTTCGGTGACATTGTTGACCGTGGCGTCGCCGAGTGGCGATTGACCGATCTCGGGCTCAGGGCAAGAATCCTCGGACACAACGGCTGGATCGGCGGCAACCGGGCAGATCGCAAGGGCGAGCAGGTCGGCCGCCTGTCCCCGAAGCTCGACAGCATTGGGCGTTTCGTCGCTGTGGGCCTCCGGCTGGACGTAGAGGGCGGTGGGCGTAAACGCCCATGCGCGATCATCCACCACCAGCAGCCCGACCCGCAGCCCCGGACACTGGCGGACATCGACCCCGGCCTTCCTCAACGCCTGTACCGCGTGCAGGTCGCCGTAGCCGAGCCTGAATACCTCTTCATCGCAGTCCAAGACCACCCTGACACCTTCAGCGCCCAGCCTGCCGGCGACCTCCGTCAGCGCCGCGCCCACCTCCGCCCGCACGGCAGGAATACACAAGAGCGCGCGCCGTTGCGCCCGGCGAAGCAAGCTGGCCATCTTGGCGCTCGTCATGCAGCCGAATGCGCGATCAGTCATGCTCGTGCCCCCCGTTGGCCCCGCAACTTGGTCACGAGTCGCCGGAAGGACTGCGATTTCCTAACGCGAGTATGGTCCGGCATCGCTCGGGCGATCTGGATAGCGTGAGTGCGGTCGGCGTAGTCGTGATGGCCGTTCCGCTGAAACAACCTGCGCAACTGGGTCTTGGGATCGCGGGCGGTGTCTGGTCGTTTGGTATCGGATATGCGGACCCGATGAGTGGGGCGAGACAGAACCGACGACAGTGCCCGGCCGTCCGAGATGAGCCATGCTTCCAGTTCTTCCCGGATGCAGATCAACGCCACCCGGGCGTCGCCGTCGCGGATACCCGCTGAGACGAGCGACTGTCGGATGGACCGGCAGTCGTGCATGCAGTTCGGCCGAGATCCATCCTCGCGCCACGCCGGATACAGGTCCCACACGACCAGCACCCTATCGCAGGGCTCGCCCAGGAGCCGAACGGCGGCCGTGCCACAATTGGCAATGAGATCAGGCTTGTTGCGGAAAGTGGCAGGCGAAATCGCTACGCCCGGCACGATCTGATCTGCCATGTGCGACAGCACCTGAAGGTCCGCCCCCTGGGGACCGCTCTCTACAATCAGCCCCAGCCTCATTTTCCGGCCCTCCGTGACAGGCGGCTCATCGTGTAGAGCTGGCCGGGGCCGAAATCCTTGGCCCACTTGACCTTCTCGGCATCGTCGGCAGGACGGTGGAAGACCGGTTCGCCGCCATCTTCCCGCTCACATAGCACAACGCTCGACAGCGGCAGCAGGTCCAGCAGGTACGGCGAGTGCGTGGTGACGATTACCTGGCTGCGCCCGGACTGTACTGCCGCCTGAATTTCATCCACAATCAGGTGAATCGTCCGTGGATCAAGCCCGTTCTCCAGTTCTTCAATCACGATCACTGGTGCCGGGTCGGGTTTCCGCAGCACCGCCAGCAGCGCCAGGATGCGCATCGTCCCGGTGGACATCAGCCAGCCCGGAATCTTGAACTTCCCTTCGGTCATCTGGACGAACAGGGTCCGCTGGACCTCACGGGTTATATTCGGCTGGAAATCCGATGTGTAGGGCAGGACCGTCTGCATCGCTTCCACGATCCCAGCGAAGGCCGTCACATCCGTGTTGCGGATTTCCCACAGATACTGGGCCAGATTTGAACCGTCCGGGTTGAGCATGGCCGTGCCGCGCGTCATCTTCTGCGGAACCGGCAGGCCCATCGCGGCCGGGTTGAGGCACATAAACTGCCAGGAGGCCACCAGCAGCTTGAAATCATACGGTGCGCAGGATTCACCTGTATTCACTATGCCAGAAGGTTCAGCACGTTTTCTGTCTTGACCGTCGTGCTCGACGTCATCGCGGTCCCGGTCAATCACCCGGCCTCCGGCCAACTCCAGGTGCTCCTGCTCTATGAGCATCCCGTTGATCCCGGACTCGGCGTTAATCTTCATCCGGGCGTCGAACCGCTTGCCGAAGGCCCGGCCGCGCAGCGTGAACCTGATTGGGTTCTCGTAGGTCTCTTCGTCCGTGCCCTTGCCGGTGACGTTGTGGCGGCTGCGCCGGTTCCACACGTGCTCCATGCCCAGCCATCGCTGCATGGCGGCATCCAAACCGTGCGTGATGGTTTCCTGGTAGGTCCACAGGCCTTCGATAAGACTGCTCTTGCCCGAACCATTGTTGCCGATAAAGACGGTCAGCGGCGTGAGCTTGACCGTGCCGCTGTCCATGATGGCTTTGAAATTCCGCAGACGAAACGAGGATAGGCGATGCGATGGTGTCACTTGACGAGCCCCCTTTCCACGTCGCGGTAGGCGTTGTGGGCGGCGACCTTCACCGGGTCGGGAACGAGCGGGAAGGTCGTCAGGATGTAGGCGAACTCCTCTTCCGTCAGGCCGTACAGGTGGGCGATCAGGCCGTCCAGCTCCGCCCGCAGGCGGGCGCGGTCGGCCGGTTCGGTCGCGCCCTTCTTGTGGCTGCCCAGCCCGACCTCCTTGGCCAGGTCGTCGAACTCGGCCGTCGTGCAGATCAGCCGTGCCGCCCGGCTCACGATGGGTCCGAACGCCTTGTCCTTGGACGTCAGGCGGGGAAATGCTAGTGTGTACATGAAATGCATATCCAGATGCGACGTAATCCTCTTTCGCATTTGATAGTCGGCCACGAATGAGTTGAAGACCCCGGCAAGATAAACATGAACTGGAGGCGGCACATCGTCACGAGCAGGTTGAGCAGTGTCAGCGCAGAAGTAGCCTGGGGGCAACACTGTGGCGATCAGACTTCGCTCGTTGGTGCTGCTGGCAATGCGACGATGCACCAATCGATATTTCTGGTACGGAAGGGCCCCACCTGTATCGCCCTGCCGACCGAGGAGACTGGCTCTGCCTTCTCGTTCGCTGATCCAGTAACGGGGCTCCGCGAAATCATGCTGGAATTGCCAGATCATCTTCCCTTCACATAGAGGGAAACGCCCCTTGCCCGGCTCTGGCCGAAACAGGCCACTGTCATTCGTCATATCGAATTCGCGGAACAGCCTCACGTTCCAGGAGTTGGCGAGGTCTTCCCCGAATAAAGGAAATTGCAGTATCTTCGCGGCAATCTTCACATCAGTCTGGCTTGCAAATTCCACAACTGAGAGCGAATCCGGCGAAAGCCGTTTGATGAGGTCCACCGAAATGCCTACGGATTCCTGAGCCGGAAAACGGTCGAGTTCGGCCACGTCGTGGCGCATGAATGCAGCCGGGAAGGTCTTCGTCGTGCCGCCCTTGGCAAAGGTCAGGACCACGAACTTAAAGCTGCGATGAACATTCTCGAAGACTTCCTTTCGGTTTTCGATGCAGAACAGGCCGGTGACCTGGCCCTGCTCAAAGAGCATGGTGCGGAGTTGCTTGGCCCCCAGGTCGGTGTAGATGCCGCTGGGGATAACGATGCCGCACTGCCCGCCGGGGCGCAGTAGGTTGAAGCACTGCTCGGTGAAGAGCTTGTAGAGATTGATGTCGCTGCCGGCCTTCTTGCCGCCGACGATGCTGATCTGGTTTCGGTACTGCGGGCTCTTGCGATAGTAGGCGCTGACGTGCGGGTAGGAGCTGAGGTAATCCAGCCAGGCCTTGCAGATATCCTTGTCGCGGCAGAGCTTGGACTGCTCCTTCTCAAAGTCGTGAATGGTCATCTTCTTCTTGGTGACCAGTTCGGAATGATCCTCGAAGAACTCCTTGGAGTTGGGCTTGAATATTTCCCACGGCGGGTTGGTGATGATGGCGTCGAAGCCGCCGTTGATGTTGAGCACCTGGTCGAACTCGTAGCCCCAGTGGAACGGCCGCAGGGCCTCGATGTCGGCCGGGCGCAGGGGGCGCTTGACGGGTTTGCCGGCCTGGCCCTTCTTGTCGTCCCAGGTGGCCTGCTCGTACTTGATGTCCAGGTCGCTGAAGGCATCCAGGAGCATCTGGTCCAGCGCGCCGGAGGTGTCGTCCTTGAGCTTCTGGATGTCGTCGCGGAGAGCGGTCAGGGCGGTGAAGGTATCGGCGTCATCGGGGCAGATGACTTCCTCGGTGCTGCGGTAGAGCTTGATCTTGCGGTTCTTCTCGGCGACGAGCTCCTTGTAGCTCTTGCGGAAGAGGGTTGCGCCCGTGGAGCGGCCGAACTGCTTCTCGTCCACACGCATCAGGCCGATGAGGCTGTTTCCGGGCAGGATGTTGAAGTCGATGTGCGGCAGCGGCTCCAGGTCGTTCACGTTGCGGGCGGAGGCGACCAGTGCCAGGAAGAGCCGCAGCTTGGCGATCTCGACGGCCTCCTCCATGATGTCCACGCCGAAGAGGTTGTCGGTGATGATGCGCTTCTTGATGTAGTAGCTGACCGAAGCGTGGTGCTTCTCGATCTCGGAGAGCCACTGGTTCAGCGGGCCGTCGGAGAGGAACTTGATGCGGCCGATGATGGCCGAATACAGGTTGATCAGCGTCTTCATGGCCGCCACGAGGAAGGCCCCCGACCCGCAGGCCGGGTCCAGCAGGCTCAGGGAGGGCAGGACGTCATCCAGGAGCAGGCGGCAGAGCGGGGCATCCAGGGCCATCAGCATGTCGCCGACGGACTCAAAGTTGCGCGGGGCGATCACGCCGGGGATGCCGGGCTTGTTGACCGCCTCCAGCACCAGACGGTGGATGGTGCGGTCGCAGAGGTATTCGGTAATCTCCGGCCGGGTGTAGTAGGCCCCGAAGGCCTTCTGGTTGATGTACTTCTCGAAAATGTAGCCCAGCACGTCGGGATTGATCTCGTCGGCCTGCCCGCCGGGCGTGTCGTCGAGGTTCCACGAATACCGCTCGAACAGGGCGAAGAGGTTGTCGAAGGCCTTGTCGGGCACCTGGAGGTCCGGGTTCTTGTCCTCATTCACGGCCGCATGGGGCAGGAACAGGCCGCCATTGAGGTAGCGGATGTCGCCCAGGAGTTTGCGGGCCTTGGCCGAGCGCTGCGGCTCGGGCTTGGCGAAGCCCTCGAAGAACAGCACCAGCAGGAAGTCGCGGAAGAAGCGGTCCTTGCCGGCCTTCTTGGACTCGGCCAGCTTGTCCTGTAGATACCGATCGTTCCCCAATTGCCCGGGGCGCGGCGGGGCCAGGAAGAACTTCCTTTGCAGGAAGTAGATGAACATGAGGCGGTTCAAGAGGACCGAAGCGTACCAGCGGCGGTCGTGGTCGGTCTTGACGCCCCGGATCAGTTCCATGAACTCCAGGTGCTGGTCCTGGAAGTCCGAGTAGAACCGCTTGGTGACCCGCTCGACGTCCAGGGCCTTGTGCAGGCGGTCGGTGACCTCGACGATGGAGATGTTGCCGGATTCGTCAAACTCGCTGAGGTCGAAGACCATCTCATTGAGCTTGCTCAGGAACAGGTCGCCCGGCTGGCCCCGGAAGAAATGATGATCGCGGGGGTAGAGCTTGCCATCCTGCCGCTTGACCCAGTACCACAGGCTCTGCGTGCGTTGGGCGTCCACGAAGATGAGCAGGTTCTCGTGGTGCAGGCGGGCGATTTCCTTGTGGATGGCCCGGCGGGCCTTGGCGTCGGGGATTCGCCCATCGGCGGCGGTGACCTCGAACACCACCGCGCCGGCGAGGTGGGCGACCTGGCGGCGCTGGTAGGAAGCGCCCTCGATATCGAAATTGACAATCTGCCTGGACGCCGGCTGCGACCAGCCGAGTTCCTCGATGAAGAGCTGGCCGAAGGCGAAGTCGTCCAAGTGCTTGCGGGTCTGGACCAGGTTGATTGCCATGCCTGCCGTTACTCCTTCCCGCCCGCGGGAGCAGATTTGTCCGGGTTGAATAGCTTGGGATGCGACTTGGGCTCCGGGCGGAACCAGTCGGGGGATTCCTCGGCGGCCGACAGCCCCAGCGAGCAGATAATGCGCGGTTCCTGGGTCTCCTCGCCATCCTCGTGAATGAGGCAGAGCCGCCCTTCGTCCCGAAGCGCAACCGCAAGTTCGGCCAGGGCCTGATCGGAGATGCCGGCGCGGAGCTGGCGATTGAGGGTGTCGGTGGCCGTCTGGCGCAGCGGGTAGCGGTAGATGTCCTCGATGGCCTTACGGAGTTCATCGGTGGCGAACAGCGACCCCTCGACCTGCTGCGCGTAGGCCTTCAGCCGCTCGTAGGTGCGGAATCGCGCCCCGGACGGCCGGCCCAACTGTCCGCCGACGGTCTTCTCCTCCTGGATGATCAACTCGACGCCCTTCCGCACCAGGTCGTGATGCTTGGCAAGCCGCGGCGGAATGGGCGTCTGAGGCTTGCACTCGGCGGCCTTGAGTATCTCGAATTGCGACTGCGTGACGTTGTTGCCGTTGGTGTCCACCCACGCCAGGGCATCGTTACCCTCCCCGGTGCGGATATACACCAGCGCGCCCTCCGGCTTGCCAGGGGCGGATTTGTGCGGCCGCGTGGAGTAGACCACGGCCGGCATCTCGGGGATGACTTTCTGGAGGCCGGGGTCGGCATCGACGGCGTTCTTCCATATCTGGTATGCGTAGGAGGCCAGGTCCACTTCGGTATCGGCGTCGCCATCCAGGATGCCGGCGGCTTCGGTGAAGAGGTCACGGATGACCTGATCGTTGCGGTCGTCCTCGAAGAACGCCTCATCGGTGCCGACGACCTCGGCGTTCTCCCGGAGGCGCTGGCGCACGCGGGCGCGCAGGCGGATGATGCGCTCGACGCCGTCGGCCGGCAGGAATGTGTAGCAGAGGATGTTTTCGGACTTCTGGCCGATGCGGTCCACGCGGCCGATGCGCTGGACGAGGCGGATGATCGCCCACGGCAGGTCATAGTTGACCACGACGGCGCAGTCCTGGAGGTTCTGGCCTTCGCTCAGGACGTCGGTGGCCAGCAGTACGCGCAGCTCATCGGCGGGCGGCACGCGGTCCCGCTTGTTGCTGGCCTCCGGGCTGAACCGCCAGGCGACGGCCGTGGGATTGTCATCGTCGCCGGTGACGCCGGCCAGCGGACCGACCTCTCGGGCGGCAAGCTGCTCTTCCAGATACCGAACCGTGTCGGCAAACTGCGAGAAGATCAGCACCTTTTCACCCGCGTGGCGCTTGCTCAGCAGGGCGAAGAGGGCCTGGAACTTCTCGTCCTTGTCAGGGTTCCACCGCCCGCAGTCCTTCAGCAGCTTGATCAGGGCCTTCGCGTCGGATTCCAGGTCTTTGACAAGCTCGGGGACAAAGAGGTCGGGCCTGAGCCACTTGAACCGCTTGTGGAAGTGGTCAACGTAATCCTGGTACACTTCCTCGGCGCGGGTGGCGAAGTCATCGGCAGTTTCGAGAACCCGGACGGACGGCTTCTCGTCGCCATTGTCATCATCGAAGATGTCCAGCAGTACCTCGTCCTCGTCATTGATGCGGCCATCCAACAGCCCCACGCCCTGCGTGCCGATCGGCAACGGGAGGCCTTTCTGGATGGCGTGGAGGTAAACGAAGTTGCGGACAATGTGTCGCTCAATGGACAGGATGAAAGACTGCCCGCTGCTCTCCAGCCGCTTGAAGAGGTTGGTGCGACAGAATCCCATCAGCCGCTTGCCAGCGCGGGAGAGGTCCTGGATCAGCTTGGCGTCATTCTGCGAAGGCGGCTTGTGCGGGTCGGACGCGATGTAATTGCCCAGGCCGTAGCGCGGAAGGCTTAAGCCATTGATGGCCCGCACGACCTTGTCGCCGTACAGGCGCGCGTACTGATCGTCGGGATCCTTGTCGTTGATGCGGAACTTCACGGTCTTCGGGATGCGTGCCGGGAAATACGACCGCCGACCATCCTCGAACGTCAAGAACCTGCGGCCGGTCGCCGGGTCGGTCTGGGCATAGTTGTCCTGGATGAAGGTGCGCGTCCGGCGGACCAGGTACAACCGCATGAGTTCGCGCCAGTCATCCGCGTACTCGCTCTTCTCGAAGGCCGACAGGGAGCGAACCGGGCACTGGTGCCGGCGGATAAACTCGGTCTCGCCGATGTCCTTCAGTAGGCGTTCCGGCCGCAGGCCGATGTCGAGGTCTTCGCGGACGAAGAGCCGGAGCTGATTCGACAGGTCCAGGTACGTCTTGTTGTACGGCGTGGCGGTCAGCAGGATGCACTTGCTCTCGTTCTCGTTGATGTATTCCTGGATCGCCCGGTAGCGTTTGCCCTCGCGGTTCCGAAGGTTGTGACTTTCATCGATCAACACCAGCCGATACCGCCGCAGATCGGGCAGGGCCTGGACCGCTCGACTAAGTGAAACCACCTTGGCGCGAAGGCGGAACTGGTGGACGTAATCGTCCCACATCGGCACCAGGTTCTTCGGGCAGAGGATGAGCGTCTCCAGCCCGTGGTCATCCTCGAAGATGCGCGCCACGGCGGTGGCCATGAGCGTCTTGCCCAGGCCGACCACGTCGCCGATCAGCACGCCGCCGCGCTTGTTCAGGTGATGCGCGGCGATCTTGACCGCTGCCTTCTGGAACTCAAAGAGCCTGTTCCCGAAGTCTGACGGTATCTTGAACTCGTTAAGGCCGGCGCGCGCCTCCTGCGCCAAGTGGTATGCCATCTTGAGGTAGATGTGGTACGGGGGGATCGGGTCGGGCCGGGCCCAACTGGTCTCGATGATCTCTGCAAGTTCCTTTGAAATATCGATGCACCAGCGGTCGGCCCAGCGGTCCTCAAACCACCTGCCCAGTTTCTGGCAGGCGTCGTGGTCCATCACATCCACATTCAGTTCGCCCTGCTTCGAAAGCCCCGCCAGCGTGAGGTTGCTGCTGCCGAGGTAGCCGATGATGGGGTTGATCGGATCTGGGCGGAACAGCAGATAAAGTTTGGCGTGCAGCGGGTGCCTCAGGAACAGCTTCACGACGACCTTACCGGCACGCATTTGAGCGGCCAGGCGGCGAAGACCGGCCTCGTCCTCATCCGTCGGCACGCCGTATGTGAGTTGCTCGCGGAACCCCTGAGCCAGCTTCTTCCTCAGTTGTATTGCGGTCTGGTTGTCGATGCCGACAGGCTCGGTCAGGGCCATGCCCGCGCGTAGTTCCTCCTCCGGCAGCCGCTGCATACCGACCAGGAGGCGGCAGCACTTGCCATCGCCACCAGCCCACCTCTCGATGAAGCTGTCGATCTGTTTCCAGCCGCGCAGGTTGAAATAGCCGACGCAGAAATCGGCATGGTCAGCGACCTGCAGCGTGTCCCGCAGGGCGGGCAGAAGCTGCTGCTCAATATTGTCGAATATACGCGGCATCGTCGATTCGTCCTTCAGGAGCAGCGCGCTCCCGTCATCTTCGTCCTTTCTTGTTGCCCTTGGCTCTCCCGGCCACCCAGGCATCGATGGCCCGCCTGTGGAATCGCCAGTGCCGCCCGACTTTGACGCCCGGCACCTTCCCCGCGCGGGCGAAGTGGTAGAGTGACGACTTCGACAGCTTCAGGTACGCCGCCAACTCGTCGATGGTCAGGATCGCGTCCCGTTGCTTCTTGGCCATGCGCAGTTCCTTTCCGCACGCGAAAGACACCACCCCGGCACCAGCTGATGGGCGGCCAGGATAGTAACCCATCTGTCAGTTGCTGTCAAAGGTCCGCGCGAAAGGCATCCTACCGCGAGGGTGCGACAGGCGTGGTCATGGCTTGACGGCCGGAGCGATGGAGCCCAGGGCAGGCGGCAGCGCCAGAGGCGGGTGACGCCCTGCGCCGCGCCCTCCGCGACGCCATGGTTCCTTCCTGTGCGGATTCTTCCTGACGCCACGGGAACGCGTCGAGCCACGGCGAACAGTTTGTTGGCAACGCGCCGATTTTACGGGCCGCCGGAAGGGGCTCGCCCCCGGGGGGCTCTTGAGCCTCGTGAACCTGCGAATCCGAGGCCACGCACGAAATGGCTGGCCCAGGGGGCAGGCGCAGAACGCGAAAACGGGCGATCTTGAGACTTTGGCCCATAAGGCCTTGGTAATGCTGGCCCGAAGGCTGTCTCAGCCGTGGCCAGCCGGCCAGGTGACATTCTCTGCCCCGCAGGCCGGAATCTCTAGCGGTGCATCGCATAGGGCGGCGATCTCGGCCGATATGCCGCACAGCTGGCCAGTGTCGGCGGAGAATCCGCATAGGTGGCGGGTGTCGGCGAACACCCGCGGAGAACGGCGGCTCTCCGGCCGATGGTGCGAACATCCGCCCGATGTCGGCGAACCCCTCGCACAACGCCGAAACTTCTGCGGACCTTTCGGACAGTGGCCGATTCTCTGAGGCCCCGTCGGACATCGGCGGCATGATGGCGAACACTCGCCGGGGGCTTGGCGGCCGGGCAGAAAGTCTGCGAATCCAGCAGGAATCATGCTTAGCACGGGGGCGATTCCATGGCTTCATGTGACCTGACGAGGCGGGAATGGCCCCGCCCGAAGCAGGAGCACGAACCATGCGTATCACGCGAATCGACTTCGAAGGCAAGAGAGGCCACTACGCCACGGCGCAGCGCCGCGTCGGGGCGGGCAACGCGCCCAACGTGGTGGTGGTCACCATCCTCACGCCCGACCAGCCCAACGG
>Ga0116149_1002962_pt1 | contig 18033 bp, 11 predicted proteins | sample AD_UKC057_MetaG_FD_89787 | JGI IMG/M metagenome (GOLD analysis project Ga0116149, IMG submission 89787) | Active sludge microbial communities of municipal wastewater-treating anaerobic digesters from USA - AD_UKC057_MetaG | ecosystem: Engineered > Bioreactor > Anaerobic > Digestate | place: USA... | reverse complement strand
GGCAACCGCGAGCGGATGTACCACGGCCTCGAGCAGATGGCCCGCGAGGAAACACAGCGCCTCGTGCTCCTGGTGCGGGACCCTGGGTTCGCTCCCTACCGGGCCGACGACCGGTACAAGAACCTCCTTCGCCGCGTCCACCTCGAGCCAGGACAGCAGGGGGGCTAGAAGCGCGCGCGCGCGCCGATGCGCGCGATCCGGGGCGGCACCACCGTGAGCGGCTGGAGGAACGCCGGGCCCGATGCCCAGTTCACCTCCGCTTCGGCATTCGAGTTCAGCAGGTTGAAGACGTCCAGGAAGACCGAGACCCCGCGCGGTCCCGGGCGGCCGACCGCGCGCTCGACCCGAAGGTCGAGCAGCGTCACGTGGTCCGTGCGCCGCGTGCCGACGGGCTCGGCCAGCACCCTGATGACGCCGTAGTTCATCACCGCGGAAACGGTACGGCCGAAGGGCTGTCCCGACTGGTGGCGGACGAGCGGGGTGACGTCCACGCGCCAGGGTGCGCGAAACGTCCCCGACGCGGTCGCTGTCCACGTTCGCAGGCGGTGGTGCCCGCCTGCGGACGTGTTGATCAGGTCGTTGGGCGTCAGCGGAAGCGTGTTCTGGCGGACCTGCTGGCCGCCGTAGACGTTGGCGTGCTCCAGCGTCCAGGTGTGAGCAAAGCCGGCCGACAACGACCAGCGCCCCCGCATCCGGCGATGGGCCGTCACCTCCCACGTCAGGTGGCGGCTGGCGGTCCCTTCGACGTTGCGGACGATGCTGGCGCCCGGGCCAGGCCGCCCGTCGATCTGCAGATTGCGGCCCGGGATTCCGGGCCCGTCGTCGCCCGTCCCGGCGCGTCCGTCGGGGCCCGGGTCGGCGATCAGCACCGGCTCGCTGAAGGCCGAGAAGGGCATCGACGGGTTCTGTCGCGCGTACTGGCGGGACTCGCGCCGCCAGACGACTCCCGTGCGAACCCCAATCGCGCCCGGCAGCGCGCGCTCGAGCGACGCGGTCAGCTCGTCGATCCAGGGGGCGCGCAGGCCGGGATCGACGGACTCGAGGGCGACGCCGCCGCGGCTGTCCACGAGAGGGCCCTCCTCGCCGTCGTCCCACGAACCGCTGAGGTTGGTGTCACGCCACTCGTGGCGCCGCCACCATCCCGTGGCATTCGGGTTGACGCCGAGGTCGCCGGGCGCCAGCCAGAACCGTCCGGCGCTGCCCTTGAGGATCGTCCTGCCGTCGCCGGAGGCGTCGAAGGCAACGCCCAGCCTCGGCGCAAGCTGGTTCCACGACACGACGTCATCATCGCCGGCGAAGTACCCCGCCGATGGCGGCGCGCCCGGTGGCGGCGCCTGCGCCGGCAGGAAGACGCGGTAGCGATCGAACCGGAGGCCCAGGTTGAGGGTGAGGCGATCCGCCACGCGCCAGGAGTCGCCGGCATACGCCGAGCCTGCCACGAGGCCGCTGGCGGATCCCGAGGGGGCGAGGAAGAGGTACACCTCCGCGGGCACGCCGTTGCGGGTCACGTGCAGCACACCGCCGGGGAAGGCTTCGTTCAGCCGATCCTCGTTGAGGGTGTCGAGGAGTTCTGCTCCCGCCTTGAGGTGGTGACTGCCGATCCACCCCCGGCGGAAGTAGCTGACCGACGCCTGGAACTGGTTTCGCCCCAGCTCGCGCTCGCTCTGACGCCCTCCGCCGCTGACGCGAAGCGTGTCGACGTCCTCGAACCGGGGCGCATCGCCGTTTGGCGTCATCGAGCGGCGCACCGCGAACCGGCCAACCCTCGCCTCGAGGAAGAGGCGATCGCCGAACGCGGCGTTCCACTCGACCTTCGAGATCTCGCCGGACACGCCGAGAGCGGAGGTGGCGTCCGCGGAGTCGTGGATCGCGGTCACCGCGTTGATGGCCCGTCCGCCTGCCGGGCCGAAGGGGTCGAGGCGATTGGGCTGATGGTTGCGGCCTGCCTGGAGAAATCCGACGAACCTGTGAGCGCCGGCCCGAACCGTGGCCTTGCCCGTGTAGCTCCTAAGGTGGGTTTCCGACGGCTTGACCGGGAAGTTCACCTGGCGGACCTGTACCTCCTGGTCGCGGAACGAGCCGTACCACCACGCGCGGTCGCGTGCGAGGTAGCCCCCGAGATCCGCGTTCAGATCGCGAGCCTGCCACAAGCGGTTGGCCTTGCGGGACAGCGGGCCGGCCTGCGGGTCCCGCCCGCGCCACTGCTGTGCGAGGTCGATGTTGTGCGACTGCCAGGCTCGATGCTCGACATCGCCATAGACGCTGCCGGCGTATTGGTTGCCGCCCGACCGGGCGATGAACCGAAGGTGCACGCCGGGCACCGGCCACTCGGGGCCCTGCGCCGCGAGGGCGACGTCCACCTCCTCGAAGGCGCCGTAGTCGATCGTGAACCCGAGCGGGAAGATCTGGACGACGTGGATCCCCTCGACCATCGGCCGGCTCGACCCGCGCGTGCCGTACGAGCCGAAGGGCCCGCCGGCATCCCCCGTGTTGACGCCCGCCTCGAACCGCGCGACCCGGAGGCTCGGCGTGAAGGAGATGACGGCGAAGAGGCTGCGCGAGCCGGGAAGGGCCGCGAGCTGTTCGCGGGTGAAGGTTTCGCTGACGGCGCTGCTGTGCCGGTCGATCACCGCGGCCTCCGGCCGCACCGTCACCGACTCGTTGACGCCGGCGACTCGTAGGACCGCGTCCACCGTCGCCGTCACGCCAAGGGTTACGCGAACCCGGGTCGACCCGGGTCGAAAGCCCGCTCGTTCGAAGGTGACCTCGTACTCGCCTGGGGGCAGCGCTGCCACCAGGTAGGTGCCGTCATCGCCCGTGATCGCAGCCCGGGGACCCATCAAGGCATCGCTCGAGAGGGTGACGGTCACGCCGGGTAGAGAGGCCCCTGACGGGTCGGCCGTCCGCCCCGCGAGCGCGCCGTACCCGATGCCGACGATTTGAGCCGATGTGGGTACGACTGGCATGGCCACGGCAAACGCCGCGGCGATCAGCCAGCGTCCAATGCTCCAGCTTGTGACGCGTGCCCGCACCGGCCTCTGCAGCATGCAAGTCGATTGCCTCGACCCCCGGACCGACATCCGCCGGACGGTCGTCGACTTGCATGCCCCTGGCCGGCGAGCTTCGGGACGCACAGGCCTGCCGCGCTCGCCGGTCGGTCACCCCGTGGAAAAACAGGAGACAAGCGCATGAGAGCCAAGCTTGCCGTTTGTCGCGGTGGGTACCTCTTCGTCGTGCTCGCCTGCGGTGTCGTGTCGGTCGGCGCTACATCGTGGGATGCTTCGTCATCACAAGCCGCCGCTTCGGACCAAGCCCGGCAGGGGAGTGCCGAGCCGCAAATCAAGGCGGCCCACGAGCAGCTGCTCGAAGCCGCGCGCAAGGACGACAAGGCTACCGCCCGCCGGATGATGGATGACGGACTGTCGTGGGTCCACGCTTCGGGGAGAATCGCCAGCAAGGACGAGCTTCTGGGCACCACGCCGGCTCCGCCGCCTGACGTGAAGGTCGAACGGGTTCAGCTTCTTGGAAATGCAGCTATCGTGACCGGCTCGAGCCGGTACGAGGACGGAAGGCAGGCGCGCTTCCTGCAGCAGTGGGTCAACCGCGACGGACAGTGGAAGCTCCTCGCTCACCAGGGCACGCCCATTGGGGGGATGCCAGCGGCGGGCCAGGCGCGCGCAACGCCATCCGCCGAGGGCACGGCGGGGCGCGCCACGATGAAGGGATCCGCGCCCGCGCTCGCCAGCGACGAGGAGCGGGCCGTGTGGAAGGCCGACACGCAGCTGCGCGACGCCTTCCTCACTGGGGACGTCGCCGCCTACGAGAAGCTGACGTCGGACGACTTCGTGCGCATCGGGCCGGGCGGTGAGCGTCAGGACAAGGCCGAGTTCCTGCAGACCGTGAAGCGGAACGCGGGACAATCCGCAGGCCGGATCGAGACGGGTGAGGTCAGCGTCGGCGTCAGCGGGGACGTTGCGCGGGTCGTGATGACGACCTGGGGAGCGATGCCCGGCGGCGACGAGTTCGCACCCCTACGCATCACGAAGGTGCTCGTCAAGCGGAACGGGCAGTGGCAGCAGGCCGGCGTCATCTTCACGCCGGTGACAAATCAGAAGTAGAAAGACCCCTCCTCACGGCGGGACGCCTGTGCCACTGGGCCACTGGCAGGCAGGGACGCCGGCCCTACTTGGCCCGTAGGGACGACGCGCCCTGCTTGCTCGGGTCGCCGGTGGGCGGCGGGGCCTGGTCGGTCGCCGCCGGCGGGCCGAGCAGCTCGGTGAGGATCGGCTTCAGCGCGTCGGCCCACACCTGGTAACCCTTGACGGTCGGGTGCAGGCCGTCGCCCATCATCCCAGGGAAGAGGCGCCCGTCCTTGTCGGCCAGCCTGTCGTTGACGTCGAGGTAGCGCACGGTCTTGCCGTCGGCCATCTTCGCCAGGTTCGCGTTGACGCGGGCGATCTGGGGCAGCACGGCGAGGTTGTCGTTGCGCGGGAAGATGGCCGTCAGGACGACGGTTGCGCCCGGCGCCTTCGCGCGGCAGGCGTCCACGATGGCACGCAGGCCGCGCGTGATCTCCTCGACCTTTCCGTCGCCGGTTGTCTCGCCCCCCAGATTGTTGGTGCCCGCCAGAACCACGATCACCTTCGGGTTCACGCCGTCCAGCTCGCCGTGCTCGAGTCGCCAGAGGATGTGCTCGGTGCCGTCGGCGCCCCAGCCGAAGTTGGCGGCGTTCCAGCCGAAGAAGTTCTTCTTCCAGTTCTGAAGCAGCTCGGGGTAGTCGGTGGCGCCCCAGCGCCGTGTGATCGAGTCGCCGAGGAAGTAGACGTCGATGCGACCCGCCTTCGCCTTGGCGAGCAGCTGCTGATGCGCCACCAGGGAGTTGGCGTCCCAGCGCGGCGACGGCCGGTCGGCGGGCCACGTCCTCGGCGGCCGCTGGTACCCCAGCAGCCGGTTCGCCCAGGGGAGGAACCACTTCCAGTTCGGCGCGTCGGTGTGGCCGCCGTCGTGCTGCCGCCACGCCAGGTGCCCGTCGAGGAGGCCGACGTTGACCGGGGGCATCTTCTCGGTCTTGTAGTCGTCGGACGTGCCGAGGTCCTTCACACCGAGCAGCCGGAAGGCGGGCCCGGCCGCCACCGCCGCCATGAAGCTGCCCTGCTGGTCGAGCCACTTCGCGTCGCCCATCTCCGGGATGCCGTAGCTGATGAAGGTGGGCCGCGGCGCGCAGAGCGCGATCAGCTGGTGGGCATCCACCGGGATGTCACCGGCGTTCCTGCTTCCGAAGACCGCGTCCGAGGCGCCGTACTTCAGGAAGTTGCCGGCCATCCAGTGGTACTCGCCCGAGCCTGTGAGGTTCTCGACCGCCTCGCCGAAGTTGCGGCGGTGCAGCTTCGCGCCCCCCTCGCCCGACGACCCGACCAGCACCACCGCGAAGCGCGGCTCGAACGCCATCGTGACGAGCGCGGCCTTGCCGTAGCGCGATACTCCCTCGATGCCGACTCGCTTCGCGTCCACGGCGGGATCGGTCTCGAGGTAGTCGAGCGCGCGCGCGGCGCCCCAGGCCCAGGCGCGCAGCGACCCCCAGTCGTCAGGCTTCCGCGGCTGGCCCTTGTTCACCAGGCCGATGATCCCGCGCGTCAGTCCCGCGCCGTTGTCCGCCTGGATGCTCGATGGGTTGAGGAACGCGAACCCCCAGCCGGCCGCGAGCAGCTGCTCGGTGGCGGGCGGATCGTAGCCGAGCGCTCCGGGCGGCGGCGTGAAGCGGGGCGGCATGGCTGGAGGCGGCGCCGTTCCGAGCGCCTGGCCGAGGCTGCCGCCGCGGAACATGATCATCACCGGCACCCTCGTCTTCAGGTCGGCGGGCGTGACGAGCGTGAGCTGGATCTCCACCGCGATGGCAGGGCACTCCGAGTTGTCCACGCGGCCCACCAGCTGGCGCCCGACCACCGGGATGCCGGCGAGCGTTGCTTCCTGTCGGGCGGCATTCGACCAGCTGACCCTGGGCACGTTCGGCGGGATCCGCCCGATCACCTCGCGCTCGAAGTCCTCGGCGATCTCCTTGCGCCGTTCGGCCCACCCGGCCGCGTCGGTCACCGTGCGGCCGTTCTTCAGCGTCAGCAGCTCGGGCAAGTCGGGGAAGGGGTTGGCGAGCGCCTCGTCGTAGTTCGCGTGGTTGGGGTCCTTCTCGTTGCCGCTCGGCCCCGGGCGGAGCGCCTTGATGCCGAGCTGGCCCATCATCTGCTGGTGGTCCTCGGCGGTGGTCCACTCCTTCAGCGCCTGGCACGGCGCCCCCTGCCGGGCGCAGACGCCCACGCGAGGTCCGGCGACCACGACACCGAAGACGACGAAGCAACCGGCCAGCGCGCTCGCCTTCACGATGGAGTTCATGGCCCCTCCCCGGGGTGGCATCCTACCACCGACGGGGGTCAGCTGACCGACCCTCCCGCCAACCACCATTTCGTAGCGAATCGGGGATAGAATCCCGGGCCATGGCGACCCGACCTCGTTCGCTCCTGCTGCTGCCCGCCGTCGTCTTCCTCGGCCTTGCGGGCGTCGCCGCCCAAGCCACGCGGTCCGAGGGCCAGGCGGGCGGCGAACCCGGCATCCTGACGCCGCCCCCGCCGCCAACGCCTCGCATCAACGGCCCGTCGGTCTACGGGGTGCGGCCCGGCCGCCCGTTCCTCTACCGCATCCCGGCCACGGGCGACCGCCCGATGCGCTTTCGCGCGGAGGGCCTGCCCGCGGGCCTGGCGCTGGACGAAGCAACCGGAATCGTGCGCGGCACCATCACGGATCTGACGCCTCGCTCCCACGAGCTGACGCTCATCGCCTCGAACGCACGCGGCCGGGCCAGTCGGCCCTTCCGCATCGTCGTTGGCGACGCGCTGGCGCTGACGCCGCCGATGGGCTGGAACGATTGGTACACCTTCTACGAGCAGCCGAGCGACGAGCTGATGCGGAAGGCCGCCGACATCATGATTAGCTCGGGCATGGCCGACCACGGATACCAGTACGTGAACATCGACGATGCGTGGATGGGGAAGCCGGGATCGAACGACCCGGCGCTCACGGGGCCGGCGCGCGACGAGCGTGGGATGATCAACGCGAACCGCCGCTTCCCCGACATGAAGGGGATGACCGATTACATCCACTCCCTCGGGCTCAAGGCCGGCCTCTACACCTCGCCCGGCCCTCTCACGTGCGCCGACTTCCATGCCTCGCACGAGCACGAGGCGCAGGACGTGGCGCGGTTCGTCGAGTGGGGATTCGACTTCCTCAAGTACGACTGGTGCTCGTACGAGAAGGTTGCGCCGAAGGGGAGCGCACCCGACCCCGAGCGGCTCCAGAAGCCGTACCGCCTGATGGGCGCGCTGCTGAAGGAGCAACCCCGCGACATCGTGTTCAACCTGTGTCAGTACGGGATGGGCGACGTCTGGACGTGGGGCGCGTCGGTCGGCGGCCACTCCTGGCGAACCACCGGCGACCTCGGTCTCGAGAAGGGCCAGCGGCTGCCCGGCTTCTACTCGATCGGGTTCCGGAACGCCGAGCACTCGGCGTTCGCAGGCCCGGGCCACTGGAACGACCCCGACTACATCCTCATCGGCTACGTGGGCAACGCGCACGACATCAACGAGGCGCCGAAGCCCACCACGCTCACACCCAACGAGCAGTACTCCTACATGTCGATGTGGGCCCTGATGGCGGCGCCGCTCTTCTACTCCGGCGACATCACCCGCCTCGACCCGTTCACGCTGAACGTCCTGAACAACGCCGAGGTCATCGCCGTCGATCAGGATTCCCTCGGCATTCAGGCCCGCATTGTCCGCAAGACGGACGACGAGTTCGTGCTGGCCAAGCCGCTGGAGGACGGGTCGCTGGCGGTGGGGCTGTTCAACCTGTCGGAGGAGACGCGGACCATCGCAGTGAGGATGGCGGAGTTGGGCGTGGGTCCGCGTCGCGTGCGCGATCTGTGGCGGTGGAAGGATGTCGGCGTGTTCGCGGACGAGTACAGCGCGAGCGTCGGGCGGCACGGCGTGATGCTCGTGCGGATGGAGGCCGGGCCGCGAGGCGGGCAGAGGTTCCGAATGTAGAAGGCCGAATGAACAATGTAGAAGGCATCGCATGACATCGCGCGAGCGGATTGCTGCGGCCTGCGCTCACACCGAGCCCGACAGGCTGCCGGTGGATTTCGGCGGCGGGTTCCAGACGGGCATTCACGTCAGTGTGGTCTACAAGCTGCGCCAGGCGCTGGGCCTCGACGCGCCCGGCACGCCCGTGAAGGTGGTCGAGGTGTGCCAGATGCTGGGCGAGATTGCGCCCGACCTGGCCGCCGCGCTGCACGCGGACACGGTCAGCCTGCACGGCACGGGAACGATGTTCGGGTTCCCGCAGGCCGAGTTCAAGGAGTGGCAGCTGGCCGACGGGACGCCGGTGCTGGTGCCGGTGGACTTCAACACGGCCTACGAGCCGAACGGCGACCTGCTGCAGTGGCCCGCGAACGACCGCAGCGTGGGTCCCAGCGCGCGCATGCTGCCGGGGGGCCCCTTCTTCGATCCGATCGAGCGGCCGCAGCCGATCGACCCGGCGCGGCTCGACCCCTCCGACAACACCGAGGAGTTCACGCTGGCGGACGAGGCCGAGCTGGCGCACTACGCGCGGCTGGCCGACTGCCTGTGGAGCACCACCGAGCGGGCGCTCTTCTGCACGTTCGGCGGCCTCACCTTCGGCGACATCGCGCTGGTGCCCGGCGCCAGCCTCAGGCAGCCGCGCGGGATTCGCGGCATCGAGGAGTGGTACGCCAGCACCCTGACGCGGCCCGCCTACATCCGCGCCGTGTTCGAGCGGCAGGCCGAGATCGCGGTGCAGAACCTCGAGCGGCTGCACGCGGCGGTCGGCGACCGGGTCGCGGTCATCCAGACGAACGGCACCGACTTCGGCACGCAGAACGGCCCCTTCTGCAGCCCAAAGATGTACCGGGACCTGTACATGCCGTACCAGCAGAAGGTGAACGGGTGGATCCACGCGCACACGCCGTGGAAGACGTTCATGCACTGCTGCGGCGGCATCGAGCCGCTGCTCGAGTCGATCGTCGAGGCCGGCTTCGACATCCTGAACCCGGTGCAGTGCTCGGCCCGCGGGATGGACCCGGTAGACCTGAAGCGGCGCTTCGGCGGCCGGCTGGTGTTCTGGGGCGGCGGCGTCAACACGCAGCGGACGCTGCCCTTCGGCACTCCGGCCGAGGTGCGCGACGAGGTGCGCCGGCGCATCGAGATCTTTGCGCCCGGCGGCGGCTTTGTCTTCACCGCGATCCACAACGTGCAGGCGGACGTGCCCGTCGAGAACGTCCTCGCGATGCTCGAGGCCGTCGCGGAGTACCGATGACGCCGCGCTACAACCTCGGCTACGTGTGGACCATCTCGCTGGTCGCCGCGATGGGCGGCCTGCTCTTCGGCTACGACTGGGTGGTGATCGGGGGAGCGAAGCCGTTCTTCGAAAAGAGCTTCGGCCTGACGACGGCCGCGTCCATCGGGTGGGCGAACTCGTGCGCCCTGGTCGGCTGCCTGGCGGGATCGCTGGTCACCGGCGCGTTGTGCGATCGGTTCGGACGCAAGCGGCTGCTCGTCGCCTCGGCGCTGCTCTTCGCCGGCTCGTCGGTCCTGACCGGGTGGGCGGGCTCGTTCGGGGCCTTCGTCGCCTGGCGGATCACGGGGGGCACGGCAATCGGCATGGCCTCGACCCTCTCGCCGATGTACATCGCGGAGGTGGCTCCTCCGCACCTGCGGGGCCGGCTGGTCGCCGTCAACCAGCTCACCATCGTCATCGGGATCCTCTCGGCCCAGGTCGTCAACTGGATCATCGCCGTGCTGCTGCCGTTCCCCGGCATCGCGGACGTCGAGGCGGCGCGGGCGGCCTGGAACGTGGCGTACGGCTGGCGCTGGATGTTCACCGCGGTCGCTGTCCCCTCGCTCGTCTTCCTCGCCGGGGCGCTCGTGGTGCCTGAGAGCCCGCGGTGGCTGATCGTCTCGGGGCAGAGCGAGCGCGCACGGCGCGTGCTGGCGCGGATTGGCGGCGAGGCTTACGCCTCCGCGGCCCTGGCCGACATCGCGCGCACCGTGTCGCACGAAACGGGGCCAGGCGCCATTTCCAGCCGGCGGGCCGTCGCCGAGCTGCGGGCCCTGCTCGATCCTGCCGTGCGGGGAATCGTGCTGGTGGGCGTGGCCCTCGCCGTGCTGCAGCAGTGGAGCGGCATCAACTCGATCTTCAACTACGCGGAGGAGATCTACCGGTCGGCCGGGTACGGCATCGGCGACATCATGTTCAACATCGTGATCACCGGCACGATCAACCTGGTGTTCACGCTGATCGCAATCGCGGTGGTCGATCGGGTGGGCCGCCGCGCCCTGATGCTGGCCGGGTGCGCCGCCATCGGCGTCTCGCACCTCCTGCTCGGAGCCGCCTACGCCGCGGGGCTCCAGGGGCTCCCGGTGCTGGTGTTCACGCTGTGCTCGCTCGGCGCGTACGCGCTGTCGCTGGCGCCGGTGACCTGGGTGCTCATCGCCGAGATCTTCCCGAACCGTGTGCGCGGCGCTGCCGTGTCGGCGGCCGTCTCGGCGCTTTGGACCGCGTGCTTCATCCTGACCTTCGCGTTCCCGCTGCTGCAGCGGACGGTGGGGATCGCGGTCACCTTCTGGATCTACGCCGCAATCTGCTTCGCCGGCTTCGTCTTCGTCCGCGCCAGGGTTCCCGAGACCAAGGGCCGCAGCCTCGAGGAGTTGGAGGAAGACTTGGGGACCGCAGAACAGCTGACAGCGGATAGGTGACAGCTGGCTTCGGGCCGCCTGCGCAAGGCTCAACCCCGACAGTGCCAGTGGAGGACTTTTCGATGCGCGTTCGTACCCTCGTGGTGCTCCTCGTCCTTGCATCCGCGCTGGTCGCGGCGGCGCCAGGCCAGGCGCCTTCGACCGCCGGCGCGCCGCGCACCTACTGCAATCCGCTCCCAATCCCCAACTACCCGGTCGGCCGCCTCGTGAGGGATCTGCGAGCCGGCGACAAGACCGACGGGTCGTTCCTGTGGTTCGGCGATCGGGTCGAGCAGTACCGCGAGCTGGCCGACCCCGCCGCCCTCTGGCACGACGGCAAGTGGTTCCTGTATCCCTCGGTGGACATGGCATGGGTGAGCGACGACATGGGCGCCACGTGGCAGCATCACCCGCTCAACGTCCGCGACGCCGGCTACGCTCCGACCATCGTGCGGCTGGGCAGCCGGTTCCTCCTGATGGCCAGCGAGTCGGCAATCTACGCGTCTGACTCTCCGCTCGGCCCCTTCACCGAGCTTGGCCGGCCGAAGCTTCCCGCCGGGCTGCCGGTCACCACCGACCCGATGCTGTTCGCAGACGATGACGGAAGGCTGTTCCTCTATTGGGGCTGCACCGAGACGGCGGGGATCTTCGGCATCGAGCTCGATCCCTCCGACCCCACCCGGCCGATCGGGCCCGCGAAAAAGCTGATCCCGTTCTCACCCGACGCCCATCCCTGGGAGCGGGTCGGCGAGCACAACCAGCAGCGCAATGCCGGCTGGATCGAGGGGGCGTGGATGATCCGGCGCGAGGGGCGCTACTACCTGACCTACTCGGCGGGCGGGACCGAGCACCGCGCCTACGCGATGGGGGCCTACGTCGGCACGTCGCCGCTCGGCCCGTTCACGCCGCAGGCGCACAACCCGATCTTCCGGACCACGGCGGGACTCGTCACCGGGACGGCGCACGGGGCGATCGTCCGGGGTCCCGGCGACCGCTGGTGGGTGTTCTACACGATCGCGGCGGGCGCCGCGCATGGCTTCGAGCGGCGCGTGGGCATGGATCCGGTGGAGTTCGGCCCGGACGGGCAAATCCGCGTGCCACGGGCGACCTCGACGCCGCAGTGGCTCCCGGGGAGCGGGCCGGGCAGAGAAGGGCCGGCCGACACCGGGTGGGTGCACCTCAACGGCGGCGTGCAGACGATCGCCTCGTCGAGCGCGCCGAACGTCACGGGACGCCTCGCGGTGGACAACGACCTGCGAACCTGGTGGATGCCTGTTGAAGGCGACCCCGCGCCCACGCTGACTAGCCGGCTGTACGCGCCGGCCTCCGTGCACGCCGTGCGGATTGCCTGGCGGGACATCGGCCTGGACACGAACCGCGGCGTGCGACCCGGTCCCTACCGGTACCGCGTCGAGCTGGAGACGACCGCGGGCACCTGGCAGACGATCCTCGACCGCACGGCCAGCAACGAGGATCTGCTGGTGGACTACCGGGAGATTACGCCCGCCGTCGGCCGGCGGGCGCGCCTGGTCGTCACCGGCTGGCCGAAGGGCATCACGCCGGGCGTAGCCGAGTTCACCGTGTTCGGGACGACAGAGCCCGCGTCCCGCCGCTGACGGCGCTCCCGGCGTTCGTCACTTCAAGAGGCGCCGCCGGCGCCTCGACGAGCAGCGTGATCGACGAGGGCCGGGCCGCCGAACGGAAGATCCGCTGGGTCGCCTTCCTGAACTCCCCCGGCTTTGCGCTCGGGATGTCGGTGAAGGTCTGCGGGTTGCGGTCCGTCAGCGGGAACCACGAGCTCTGCACCTGCACCATCAGCCGGTGGCCCGCGCGAAACGTGTGCGCCACGTCAGGCATCTCGAACTCGAGCAGATCGGGCTGGCCCGGGACGAACGGCTCGGGCTTCTCGAAGCTCCTCCTGAACTTCCCTCGGAAGGGCTCGCCGCGCACGAGCTGCTGGTAGCCGCCCATGCGCACGTAGTTCGCCGGGCGAGGCGCCGGGCCGGTCCACTCGGGCTGCGGGTAGGTTGCCGGGTACACGTCCACGACCTTGACGACGAAATCGCTGTCGGTGCCTGTCGTGGAGAGGTGCAGCGTGACCTTGATGGGGCCGAGCACGGTCAGGTCGTCGTCGAGCGGCTCGGTCTGGTAGACGAGGACGTCGGGGCGCCTGGCGGCGAAGCGCTGGTCCTCGGTCATGTAGTCGCGCTGCATGCCCATCTGCACGTACCCCACGTAGGGCACGGGCCGCATCGGGTCGGAAACGTACTCGTCGAACGCGTCGCCCGCGGGCGGCGGCTCGGTCTCGAGGCGGCCCGATTCCCGCAGGAACAAGGCGCGCGGCGTGACGCCCTTCGGCGGCCACGCGTCGAAGGTGCGCCACCGGTTCGTCCCGGTCTCGAACATCGTCGCCGCGGCGAGGTCGCTCACCTTGGCGTCCTTGAGCAGCCGGGCGAAGAACGGGAACTCGATCGACTCCCGGTAGTACGAGGCGGTCTTCTGGCCGAAGTCGACGTTGCCGACGCCCGAGCCGTCGCCCCGCGACCACCCCCCGTGCGTCCACGGACCCATGACGATCCGGTTGCTCGTCGAGGGGCTCGCCTGCGCGACCTGCCGGTAGGTCCGCAGCGGGCCCTGCAGGTCCTCCGCGTCGAACCAGCCGCCCACCGTGAGCACGGCGGCCGTCAGCTTGCTGAAGTGGCGCCAGATCGAACGGGCTTTCCAGAAGTCGTCGTAGGTCGTGTGATCGAGGTTGATCATGTAGTGCGGGTTGCTCGACAGGCCGTACTTCTCGGCCCCGGCTCGCAGCGATCCCATGTTCAGGTAGAACTCGTAGCCGTCGGGTGTGCCGTAGTCGAACGGCACCCGCGGGCCCGGGGGCTGCGGCGCACCGAGCCGGGGCTGGAACGCGCCGTAGAAGCCGAAGTTGGCCGCAAGCATGAAGGCGCCGTTGTGGTAGGAGTCGTCGCCCAGGTAGTAGTCGGTGACGGGCGCCTGCGGCGAGGCCGCCTTGAGCGCGGGGTGGGCGTCGATCATGCCGGCCGAGACGTAGAAGCCCGGGTACGACACGCCCCACATGCCGACCCGCCCGTTGTTGCAGGGAACGTGACGGACGAGCCACTCGATGGTGTCGTACGTGTCGCTCGCCTCGTCCACGTCCTTCGGCGAGGACTTCGACGGGTTGTGCGGGCGCACCTCGGCCCATGTCCCCTCGGACATGTAGCGGCCCCGCACGTCCTGGTAGACGAAGATGAAGCCGTTCTCCTGGAAGTGCTCGGAGGGGCCGAGCGCCGGGCGATAGTTGTCGGCGCCGTAGGGCCCGACGCTGTAGGGCGTGCGGTTGAGCATGATCGGCCAGCCCGTCGTGCACGTCTTCGGAACGTACACGGACGTGAAGAGCCGCGCGCCGTCGCGCATGGGCACCCTGTATTCGTATTTCGTGTACTGGGCACGCACCTCGTCTGCGGACGGGCGAGACGGCTGCTGCGCCGCGAGCGCGACGCCCAAGGCGGCCGCCGCGGCGACGGCCCATGCGATCCTGAAGCGTGAGACAGGCCTCATCGAAGGGTTCCTCCGCGTTCGACGCGAACGTCCGGACTATCCATGTCCAGCCGGCCGCTGTCAAGAAATGCCGGCACGCTGCCTCCCCTCGTTTGACACGTCCCGCACCCCGGGGTTAGCGTGCCCACGTTGCATCCGGGAGGGAACTGCGATGAAGGGCGCGTTCGAGATCAGAGAACCGGATTTCGACCTGAGCCCGCTCACCGGTATGACGCGGAAGCATTACCTGGACTGTGCGCGGTACGTGCTCGGGCGCGCGTTCCGGCACGTCGCGTCGCCAGACCGGCCCCTGTCGTTCCCGCTGGTGCCCGGCAAGACGTATCCGCAGCCGGGCGACCCGCCCTGGCGTCACCGGGCGCACGAGTTCGAGGCGATCGAGCGGACCTTCACGCTGGCCGGGCCGCTGCTGCACGTCGATCCCGCCGCCGCGATCAACAACGTCAGCCTGCGCGACTACTACTGCCGGCAGGTCTACAACGCGTTCACGCCGGGGCACCCGGGCTCGATCCCCTGGCCCGAGGAACTGCCCGACGCCACCTACCAGTTCACCTGCGAGTTCGGGGGGCTGTTCAAGACGCTGCTGCTGCTGCCCGACGTGCTGTGGCCGTGGTTCACCGACGAACAGAAGCGGGAGATGCTCCCCACCATCTCGAAGTGGGCGCACCACCGCACCACCCAGAACAACTGGCGCATCTTCAACATCGTCGCGCTGTCGTTCCTCCGCAAGCATGGCTACGAGATAGACGACGACCTGTTGAAGAGCCACCTGATGTGGGTGGCGTCGTACCACTCGGGTGACGGCTGGTACCTGGAGCAGACCTACAACTACTACACGATCAGCCTGTTCGTCGTGTACGTGACCATCTGGAACCGCGCGTTCGGCGACGAGCACTACCCCGAGATCGCCGCCGCGCTCGAGCAGACGGCGCGACGGCTGATGGCCACCTACCCGCGCTTCTTCGGCCGCGACGGCTTCGTCAACATGTGGGCACGAAGCATCTGCTACCGGACGTGGATCTCGGGTGGGTTCCCCGTGTCGTTCATGTTGAAGGGGGAGCCGCCGCTCGACCCGGGCTGGGCGCGCCGGCTCTGCTCAGGGTCGCTCCTCCAGTTCCTCACGCGAGAGGACTTCTTCGAGAACGACGTGCCGAGTCTCGGCTTCTACGGCCACCGCGAGTTCGTCCTCCAGAGCTACAGCTGCCCGGCGAGCCCGTTCATCATGTTCCTGCCGTTCATCGCGCTGGCGCTCCCCGAGGACTCGCCCTTCTGGACGGCGCGCGAGCACGACGGGCTGTGGGAGGCGCTCGGCGGCCGGTCGGTGAGGACCGTGCTCGAGCGCCCGGGGCTCGTGCTCGTGAACCACGGGAGCACGGGCACATCGGAGATCGTTCCGGGCAAGACCTACTACGAAGACCGCAACTACTCGAAGCTGGCCTACAACACGCACTTTCCGTGGGAGGACCACGATCCCGACGGCGGAACCGCGATGGAGTACAGCTTCCGCAGCCTCGACCCGCGCGACACGCGCGGCGAGGACGTCAACTTCTATCTGACGGGGGTGGCGGTGCCGGAGGAGGCGGCGCGGCTGGCGCGCTTCAACACCTCGCAGGCCATGCTCTACAACGGCGTGCGCGGCGGCGTCCTCTACCGCCAGGCGATCATGCGCCGGCCTCCGAACGACGGGATCGGCTACATCGTGGACCTGGCGGAGATCACGATCCCGGGCGGCGTGATCCGCGTGGATCGCTCGCGCCTGGCCTTCGAGCACGAGCTGACGCTCGGGCACTACGGCCTGCCGCACGTGGACGGCCGGCGAGCCGAGGTGTGGCGTGGCGCTGGCCGGCAGGTGATCACGGCCTCCATTCCCGGCCGGCGGCTGGCCCTCGTTGCCTACGCCGGATGGGACGAGCTGCGCTGCACGGTGCACGCGGGGCGAAACGCCGAGGCCGAGCAGAGCACCGTCCTCTACGCGCACCGCCGCCGCACGGCGAAGAACCCGCCGATGGAGTTGATGGTCGCCGTCCTGCTCCACCGGCGGGACGACGAGAAATGGACCGAGGAGGAGCTGGACCCGATCCGCGAGCTGCGGATCGAGGAGGTGACGCCATCCGGTTCGATGCTGGGCGCCACCCTCCTCCTGAGATCGGGCGAGACGTTCGTCGTCGACTTCGCTGAGATCGACGGACTGCGACGCTGCTGAGCCCCGATGAGCTCCGGGTCTAGTTCCCCGCCGGCTGCTTCTCGCTCGACGCCGGGACGATACCCTTCAGGCGCATGTAGGTGACCATGTTGCCGTAGTGCTCGTACAGGTGCGCCGTGCTGAAGTCGAGGATCGACACGCGCGCCATCTTCCCGTGAAAGAACGGCAACTGCTCCCCCGCGGTGGCGTCGGTCAGCCCCCCATACGCCTTCTGGCAATAGGCGATCGAGTCGGTGAGCGCCTTCACGAGCTCGGCCTTCGTCGTCTTCGTCTTCTCGATCCCCTCCACGGGCGGCTTCTCGCCCATGGCCGACGCGCAGATCAAGTAGGCGGCATCCGCCGCGTGGCCGATCAGCTGCCCGAAGGTCCGCACCTCGGGCGTCGGCCTGAAGGCGTACAGCTCCTCCGGCGCCTTCTCCGCGGACTTGGTGACGAAGCCGCTGACGACCTGGAACATCAAGCGCGAGCCGTCGCTGATCGGGTTGCCCGACGCGGGCGCCTGCGCGGGCGCCTGCGCCTGGGCGGGCGCTGCCGCAGCGATGGCGGCCGCCACGAACGCCGCGAGGAAGAGCCGGGGGCTGACTTTCACGGGACCCTCCTTCTGAAGAGCCGGTTTGTGGGATGCACTGCCAAGAATAGCGCGTTTCGGTACTGGCCTTGCTGCGTAATCGTGAGCCATGAACGCCTCCGCCTGGCTCACCTTCGCTGGCGTCGCGTGTGTTCTCGCGGCCGCCCAGCAGCTTCGGCTGGCAGACGCCCACTTCGACCGCACGCTCTCGCTCCTGGTTCTCAACTTCGTGCCCGATTCAGCCAGGGCGATGAAGGAGATGGTCCGTGTGACGCGGCCCGGCGGGGTGGTCTTCGCGGCCGTGTGGGACTACGGCGAGGGATTGGAGATGCTGCGCGTCTTCTGGGACGCGGCAGTGGCCCTCGATCCCGCCGTGGGACGCGCGCGACGAGCGCCACATGCCGCTTTGCCGGCGCGGCGAGCTGGCCGCGCTGTGGCGCAGCCACGGCCTCGGAGACGTCTCGGAGGAGCCTCTCACGATCGAGACCCGCTTTTCCGTGGGCCGTGAAGGGAGTGAGGATTCGCTGAGCCGTTGACGAGCCGGGCCGGATCGGATTGAATGCCTGCGCCGGCCGCCCTTGCCCCGGCCAGCAGGCGATATGCAGATCGACCTCTCCCTGACGCCCGCCGCCCTTTCCGGCCCGATAGACCGCCTCTGGCGCCTCTCGGGTGCCAAGATCCGAGCGATCGAGCGGAATCATCCGCCTGGGAGCGACACGCTCGTCTACACGGCGGCCGGCCGTTACACCTCGCGCGGCTGGACGGAGTGGACGCTCGGCTTCCGCTACGGCTCCGCCCTGCTGCAGTTCGATGCGACCGGCGAGAAGCGGTTTCTCGAGATCGGCCGGCGCGGGACGCTCGAGGCCATGGGCGCCCACCTGACCGACATGGGCGTCCACGACCACGGC
>Ga0116149_1002958_pt1 | contig 18063 bp, 13 predicted proteins | sample AD_UKC057_MetaG_FD_89787 | JGI IMG/M metagenome (GOLD analysis project Ga0116149, IMG submission 89787) | Active sludge microbial communities of municipal wastewater-treating anaerobic digesters from USA - AD_UKC057_MetaG | ecosystem: Engineered > Bioreactor > Anaerobic > Digestate | place: USA... | reverse complement strand
GGACCGCAAGAAAGGGACAGACCACGAAATAGCCAATAGCAGTAAAGGGCATCCATGCTTCGTTACTGACGGCTATTTCGTCGTCAGTCCCTTTTTGCTCCGTCTTTTTGTTTGTTTTCCAGTGCCATGGGCATTTCCGACGAGACCAGGATATCTGAAGTTAGAAAGCAGTCCCTGCCATGTCCATGACAAGGGTAGACGAGCGATGATCGACGTTTGATATTCCCTCTTACTCTGGGATTGTATTTCCCGCCGTATTTATGGAGTCTGGCACTCCGGGAGGATTCTAAGGAAGCGAATAGGGGAGTTCCAGCGATGTTCCCATTTCAGGCGGCCGTATGCGCCGGTATCCTCCGTTACGAAAGACGAGTATCTGATAACGATCGCTTTCAGGCGATTCCTCGAATTCCAGGCGCAGTCGGGAAGGGCCACTGTCGCCGGTCTCGAGCACTGTTATGATCAGCCCCTTCAAATCATGGCGGTCGCCCGGATGCATGGGTCTTTCGGGACTTCTGAATAATTTCTCGATCAGCGTGGTGCATAACTGGCCGTTTACGATTTCCAGCTCCATTTCCCGGTCACCGGTGCGGGTAAGGCGATGCGTGAACGGCGCCATCGAAAGGAGCCACCAGGATTTGGCCTGGGGCAGGCCGTCAAAATAACGCAGCATGACCGGGTATACCCCGGTATACGGGTCGGGCGCGTTAACGACCAGCACCTGGGACTCCGCGATGCGCTCTTCATCCATCTCGACAGAGCGCATGATGGCATTCAAATGTCCCATCAGGAGGCGTAGTCCCGCAACGTGCACTGGCCACAATATTGCGCTGACACCCAGGTGCAGGATGATAAACAGCCACATGAGACCCCGCACCAGGCGGCGTTTCGACACGGCGACAGTTGCCGTTCCTTTCATGCGCCAGGCGTGAACGATCATGACGGCAATCACGGCGGCGCCGCCCAGCGACGGCGCGAGCAGCACCCGCGCGTTGACTATGGCGGCAAGGCTGGGGAGCGTCGCGATAAGCGCGCCAGGAATCAGCCAGCGCAGGGCGCGCCGTTCCCGCTTCTCGAATCCGGGCCAGAGAATATACAATGCGAAGCCCATGATAATGAATGTCCCCAGCCCCATCACGATAAAAACCGGTTCCAGGGAAGGACGCAAGAGGGTCGCTTCGCAGGGAAGCATGAAGAACTGGCCGCCCATGTGCATGAGAAACCGGCCCGGCGCCGCCATCAGGTATCCCGGGAGATTTGTTCCGGGGTCCAGATAGAGTTCCGAGTTTGCAGCGCCATACCCGTTCAAGCGATAGAAGGCATAATATCCAACGGAAAGCACGGACGCCGGCGCCGCCGCCCGGAACCGGGCGCGTATGCCGTCCTGCGCCCCGAAAAGTTCATAAGCCAACACGTAGGCAAGTGGCCCCAGCGCGGTTTCGGAGGCCAGCAAACCGCCCGCATATCCCGCCAGCGACAGGAAGATTCCCGGCCGCCACTGTTCCTCGCGCCAGCGCAGATGGGCCGCCACACCCAGGAAGCCCAGCGCTACCGCAATTACCGAGTTGCGATTTGACCACCAGCCTGCCGGCAGGATGTGGGATTCGTCAAGGACAAACAGAAGCAGGGCGAGCACGCCAATGGCGGGCGGCAATGAACGCCGTAAAATCAGCATGGCGGCCAGGCAGAGCAGGACATACCACAAAATCGAATGGGCATGGAACGCGGGCGCAAAATGTCCGAATACCTGGTTATCCAGCGTCATCAAGGCCGATGAAAGCGGTCGAAAAAAATGCGCCTTGAATTCCAGGTCCATAAACCACGGGTAAGGGCCCTTTTCAATATAGGGGCGCATCGCTTCCGCGTTGCCATTTCCAAAAATAAAGACGTTGAAGGGGGAGCCTAGATCGTTGTGTCCTTCCACCGTCACAATGTGGAGATAATCGTCCGCGAAAAAACCGAATCCGAGCGTAGTCAGGGCTACAACCATCCCCGCCGCCAAGGCGAGATAATAACCACGGGAACCCGTAAGAAAAGAGGAGGACATAAGGAACGCTCCAAAAGGTTGCTTTCAAACTGTGTAGTATACAGTAATCGTCCCTGCAGGAAGCGCATCCGGTAGTCCGGATTTTGATCAACAGATGAGGCAAAAACTCTTGTGTTCTCGAAGGAGTTTTTTTTCATTTGGGAATCTGGAAAAAAATTGCCGCAGTTTGTACAACCGTATTATAGTAAGGGGCAGTATAACAATGACAAAGGATCAACCATGCTTGAAGCAAAAACAATGACAAGCGTCATTATTGCCCTTCTTATCTCCTGGTGCATGCAGGTATTCACAACCGCAACGGTCCTTGCGGAATCTCCCGCCCCAAAAATCCTGCGAAGCGCACCCGTCCTGCGTCACCTCGATATGAACAACAGCCTTATCGTGTATGTATCCGGAAACACGTGTTCCGTATATGACTTTCAGAACGAAACGGTGCGTTGGAGCCGGGAAATAACGCAAGACACCGCCACCAATATCAGTGTTGCTGTCAATGCCATGCTGTTCCGTGACGGCCAGGGTATGGTGATGGTGGAAAAAGATACAGGCAAGGAATTATGGACCCGGTCGGAAAAGGAGTGCGGGGAGCTTACGGAGGCCCGTTTCATTGGGGACACCGGCTGGACGACGGCGGAATATGACCGGGCGGTATTCGTATATGATCCGACGGGGAAAGCATATCCGCAGCCGCAAGATTTTGACAGGGCGACAACAGTCCGTGTTCTGGATTGGCTGCCGGGGAAGGAAGTATTGGCTGTCGGCCAATCTACGGTGCACCTTCAGGGGAAAACAAGCAATCGCGTCTTTTTCTGGGATCCCAAATCGGGGGAGACCCGGGAAGGGTATGACGTTGAATCCGACGAACTGCATTCTTATCTGCACCCGTCCGTACCGGGGAAACTTCTGCTTGTCGAAATCAAACTGCCTTTCGGATTCACGCTAAAAACCCTGGACGCCTCTTCAGGCAAGGTGGAAAACACGTTAGAAAACGTGATGGAAGGCCTATCCCTCTATAATCTGAAACAGGGGGGCGTGGCGGTCCTGGCCCATGAGTGGGAAGAAGAGGCGCGGATACTCAATCTCGTCACGGGCGACCGCAAGATGCTGCGGAGGCCGCCCGGGCATATTTTCAGGGGCGATGCTTACGCCGCGGCCGACGGCCGGGACTGGATCCTTTCCCAGGATGAAGACAAGCATGCCTGGCTTTGGGCGGTTGAAGAAGGCGGCACCCCCCGCAAAGTAATGGACGGCCGGCCATACTGTTTTCTCCCCGACAGGGATATTGCCCTGCAGTTGCCGTATGTGCTGGAGGCGGGCGACGGCGCCATGTATGCCTATCATTTGGAAACCATGGAAAGAACCGCACGATGGACGTCACCGCCGGAGTATTGGTTTCACGAGGTGGTTTGCCGGGAGATGAAGCGGGCGCTCGGCTGTTCACTTGAAGAAAATAAACACACGGGAATGGTGTCCATTTTTAAAATTGAAAGTTCCTCGCCGATTTGCACGTTTAAGGGCGAAACGTACTGCAACGCACTGTCAAAAGACGGGCGGTATCTTATTTATAACAGTGATCCCCACGGCAAGGTGTTCCTGGGGCAGGTGGATACGGGGCAATACTTCCTGCTCGCGGAACAAGAGGAGGAGGAGATCGCCTATGTGCAAATTTCATCAAACAACCGGCATGTGGCTATCAGCACCGTGGGCGCGTTGAAACTGATAACGCTGGAAGAGGGCCGGGTAAAACGAAGCAGCGACCTGGAAACAATGACCTGTCCCCATCACCAGACCGGCCTGTGTTTTTCGCCGGACGGAACCCGCCTGCTCTTTATGCGTCCGGGCGAGGCATTTCTGTACGATGTGGAACAAGGCGCCAAGATACATACCTTTACCGAACCGTCCCGTTTTCTCCCGGCATACAGGGAGGAGGAGGAAGGCATGGTATCGGGAGCACTCCACCAGACCAAGGAGGTTGCCGGGCGTTTCACCGACAGCTTCAAGGAAACTCCCCGCCTTTCGGGTGCCTTTTCCGCTGCGGGGAACCACGTCATTACCATGGCCGCAGGCAAAATCCTGCGCGTGTGGGACGCCAAGTCCGGCGTCATGCTTCACGCCATTGAAACGGAGTTGCCGCAAAAACGAAATACGGAAGGATACATCAACAACCTCTGGAAATGCAGTGAAAACGGCGCCTGGGCCTTTGCGTACAACGCAGATCATTTCGCTGAGGGAACGCTCTGGGAAGTTGGAACAGGCCGACTTGTACAGCGCATGCCCCTGCCGGAGGGAGCAATCGAGGATGTCGCTGTTGCGGACGATGGATCTGCCTTGTATTTTCATGCAGAAAAGAACATCCACGTTGTTTACGTTCGATGATTTTTCACCCATCTGCCGGAACATGTGTATTGATGCAAAATCTTAGAGGGTGTACGGAAAGTCGAGATTGCTTCACGTTGTTCGCAATGACGGCTACATGGATACAATGTCATTGCGAGTGAAGCGCAGCAATCTCAATGATTTGCAATGATTGCGCAGGCTGTCAAAGGAACTTTCCGTACACCCTCTTAGACCTTCCGGCATGGCCAGAGGTATGAGGAAGGCTTCTAAAAAGAGCCCGGTCAATGGCGATAGAGCATAATACTTTCAATATCTTCCAGCCAGTCATTATTATGCCCCGACCTGCGTCATACCCGTCTTTACGCGCATAAGCAGTCGTTACTTCGATGCATGTCCGTTGGCGCGAAAAAACCGGAATGCCGTAGCCTGATAGCGCTTTACTCTTGTCCAGAGTGGGGTTGTATTTTTTGGGTTTAGTTTTTCATCGCCCAAAAGAAACGGCGCCCATTCCTCTCCTTGGTCATAGCTGCCTGAATAATTCTTATGCGCGCAGTAGGCGTACCTTCCCAGGTGCGCCATAATTCCGCAAGTACAGGAATTGCCCCTTATGGCGCACCTGGGAAGGTACGCCTACTGAAGCCCGGCATTAAATGCCGCTGCGTTATCCTTGTGAATTCTCACCGACAGGGCCGGTGGATTAACTTGGATTAAAAAAAACACGGCTGTCCAAATTAAGACAGGGTTGAGATTAATCCCCGGGTCAAGAGCCGTCCTTGTGTTGGCTGCCGCACGTAGGCATGCGACAAGGTCTGTAATCTGGCATCAACGTTTGTTGTGGCGAAAGGATTGCTGAATTTCTTTGTTATTTAAAGCACCAATTATGGTAAAATAAATATGAGTAGTATAAAGATGCTGTGTTCATGTTGTTACGAGAAAGCATTGTGTTGGGTACCTGCAAGAGGTAAACGTTTTTTAACTTTAAGTTGAAAGGAGAAGGTATGATGAAACGAAAAGGATTCACCCTGATTGAACTGTTGGTCGTCATTGCCATCATCGGCATCCTGGCGGCTATCCTGTTACCGGCGCTGGCGCGCGCCCGGGAAGCGGCGCGCCGCAAATCCTGCCAGAACAACCTGAAGCAATGGGGCACCATCTTCAAGTTGTACGCCGATGAGCAAAAGGATTACTGGCCGCCGATACAGATTACCAACCAGAATTCTCCGGGTTGGCCGGCGCTTACCATTGGCGGCGATCCGGATGCGCTGGAACTGACGCCCGCGCCGCTTGTGAGCGCCTGGTATCCCAATTACAACAGCGACCCCTCTATCTGCATCTGCCCGTCCGATGCGGAAGAAGACATTGACAGCATGAAAGATGCCAATGGCGACTGGGAATTTTGGAAAGAAGGCAAGAACTGGCAGGCCGGTAACAGCTATGTGTATCTCGGCTGGATGTTCGACCTTCTGCAGAAGCCTTATCTTCCCCCGGTAGACATCGGCACGTTCCCCAGCCTCAGCGCGGCTGCGGGCGCATTTGATTTTACCATGCCCGCAGGAGGCCTGGTACCGGCGCAGTTCGGCGCTACCATTGATGCCATGCTGGGCGAAGCATTGGCCCATCTGAGCGACTCTCCCTCGGGCGTCATGTTGCGCCGTGTCGCCGATAAGGATTTTGATGTGACCCCCGGTCTGGGCAATGGCGCGGGCGATACCATCTACCGTCTGAAGGAAGGCAACGAACGCTTCATGATTACCGATGTCAACAATCCCCAGACCTCGGCCATGGCGCAGAGCTCGCTGTTCGCCATGATGGACATGTTCGGCAATTACGGCCGCGCGGTGGCATTTTTCAACCACGTACCCGGCGGCTGCAACGTGCTGTTCATGGACGGCCACGTGGACTGGGTTCCTTACGTTGCGCCGGCCCCCGGCATGGATAATACAACCAGCATGGACCTGGGCGCCACGCAGCCCGTGTTGCCGAGTTTGGCCAACATCATTGGTATCTTCAGCGGGGCAAACTAATTTAACCCCGGTTTAAGAAGATCTATTACAGCGCCCCTGCGGGAAAGCCTGCGGGGGCGTTTTGTATGTCCGGCTCAGCGGAACACGATGGTGCGGCGCCGGTAGACCATGATGCGGTCATCGGCGTGGGCTTTCACCGCCGCGGACAATACGTTGCGCTCGATATCGCGGCCCATGGCGACCAGCGTTTCCACCGAGTGGGTATGGTCCACGCGGACGGTCTGTTGTTCGATGATGGGCCCCATGTCGAGATCCGCCGTGGCATAATGGCTGGTGGCGCCGATGGTTTTCACGCCGTGTTCGTAGGCCTGGTGGTAGGGGCGCGCCCCCTTGAAGGCGGGCAACAGTCCATGGTGCACATTGATGATGGCGTTCTGGTAGCGCGACGTGAAGGCCTCCGTGAGTACCTGCATGTACCGGGCAAGCACCACGAAATCCACATGATGCGCCTGGAACAGACCGAGCACCCTGGCTTCAGCCTCCTCCTTGGCTTGCGGAGTCACCGGCACATAGAAGAACGGCACAGCAAAAGTTTCCGCGATGGGCTCCAGTGTGCGGTGGTTGCTTACGATCAGGGCAAAATCAGCGTTGATCTCCCCGTATTGGTGACGGAGCAGCAGGTCGTACAGGCAGTGGTCATAGTTGGATACCATGACGGCCATGCGCTTGCGCCGGTCGGAAAACGAGAGGCGCGTTTCCATGCTGAATTCCGCCGCCAGCGCGGCCAGCCCCGCCTGAAACTCCTCCCGGGTGCGGTTCAACCCGGAACAGTCGAAGCAAACCCGCATGAAGAACCGGTTGTCAATGGCTTCCGCATGCTGCTCCGCGTTGATTATGTTCCCTCCGCATTCGAAGAGGTAGCGGCTGACATTGTAAACAATGCCTTTCATGTCCTGACAGTGCAGTTTAAGAACGGCGGTTTCCATAAAGGCCTCTACGATCGGCCGACCCTTGAGATTTCCAGAAACCCACGGGGCTGCCTGTTACATCACATGGTCTGTAAATATTCCACTATCAGCCAGGCCGCGCCCAGGACCACGGCGTCATCGCCCAGGCGGGCCGGACGGATTTGAACATTCCTGCGCAGATAGGGCATGGCGTGGTCCTTCACCCCCCGGTTGACCTCTTCCAGAAACAGGGTTTCCATGGCCTCGACCAACCCGCCGCCGAGCACCACCGCTTCGGGGCTCAGGATATTGATAAGATTTCCCGCCGCCATGCCGATGTAATAGGCGGCTTGCCGGACGACGCCCTCCACTTTTTTCTCACCCAGTTCAATGGCGCGCGCCAGGATGCCGCTCCGGATTTCGGAGAGGTCCGTGCCGCATCTTTCCAGGATAAAGGGCGCGTCCTCGCGCGCCGCCAGCGCCGCCACTTCTTTGGCGATGGCGATGCGCGAAGCGACCGCCTCCAGGCAGCCGCGCTTGCCGCATCCGCAATAGGGCCCGTCCGGCACCACGGTCATGTGTCCGACCTCGCCCGCGGCGCCGGAGAAGCCGTGCAGAATCTTCCCGTTCAGGATAATACCGCCTCCGATGCCGGTGCCCGGGAAAATACCGACCACATGCCGGCAGTGCACCAGGTCCGTGGAACACCATTCCCCGTAAGTGCCCACGTTAACGTCATTATCCACGGTTACCGGCACCTTGTAGCTGCGCGCAAGCACATCCGCGAGGGGATAATTTTTCCATCCTAGGTTCGGGGTGTCGATGATAACGCCCGTATGGGGGTCCAAAGGCCCCGGTGAGCCCACGCCGATGCCGCTGATGACGGGATTGCCGGCCTCCTGGAGCGCTTCATTGATGACGGTAAACACCCGTCCCTCGCTATCGCCGCCCTTTTTGTCCCGGCTGCGCTTGCGTGAGACGCCCAACTTGTTGAAGTTCCGGTCATAGACGACAGCCATCATTTTGGTGCCACCGATGTCCACGCCGACAACGGCTTCCCAGGAAACTGTTATGTTTTCAACAGCCATGGTGCGCATTTCCTTTCCAATGTGTTTCGTATAACGTCATGAAAGCATACCATGAAGGCTCATGCCGTATAAATCACGCGGGATACGGTCGTGCGCGTTTGGGGGAGATGGTGCGGCTCTCTTGATTCGGCAACCACGGATTAAACGCTGTGGTGACAGGCGTTGAATTCGCAATGACTCTGCCCAAAGCGGTATGATCCTGCCAAGGGGTCGGGGCGTTTTTTTTCGTGTTTTCAACCTCAAATTTCAGGAGTACCGGTATGGCTAAAAGTAAAGGCAAACTTAAAGTGGGGCTGATCGGTTCCGGCGCCATTGCGCGCGAACAGCATCTGCCCTATTGGCGCGAGCTGGAAGCGGAAGGGCGCGTGGAGATTCTCGGCGTATGCGATTTAATCAAAGTTCGCCGGGAGACGGAAGCGGCTCAGTGCGTCCAGGCTGTGCCCTACGAAAATTTTGACAAGATGCTTGCCGATATTGATTTCGATATTGTGGACGTCTGTACCCAGAATCGTGTCCATGCCCCCGCCGCCATCGCCGCCCTCAAGGCAGGCGCCCATGTGCTGGTGGAAAAACCCATGGCTATGCATGTCCGGGAGTGTGAGGCGATGATTGCGGCGGCAAAGGCGGGCAAGCGTAAACTCATGGTGGCACAGCACATGCGTTTCGAGGCGCGCGCCGAAAAACTCAAAGAAATCATTGCGAGCGGCGCCCTGGGCAACATCTATACCGCCGAGACCAAATGGCTGCGCCGACGCGGGATTCCCGGGTGGGGCGTGTTTCACCTGAAGAAAGAATCGCTGGGCGGTCCGCTCATTGATATCGGCGTTCATATGATGGATCTGTGCGTCTGGCTGATGGGCAGCCCGAAACCCGTTGCCGCGTCCGGAAAGGTATACCGCATGTTCGGCGACCGCAAGGACCTGTTCAATGCCGACTGGGGCGTACCCTATAAGCCGGAGGTTTTCGACGTGGAAGACTATGCGGTGGCGCTTGTCCGTTTTGAAAAGGGCCTGACCATGACCATGTCCGTTTCCTGGGCCGCCAATACCCATGATGAGATTGAAAACATGTACATTTTAGGCGACAAGGGCGGCGTAGGCATCAATCCCCTGGGGTATTTCAGCGCCGACCATTCCTCCCTAAACCGCACCACCTGGGATTGGCTTGACCCGGAGGACGGGCACCGCCGCGAGGTCCGCCATTTCTGCGCGTGCGTGGAAAAGGACCTTCCCGTCATGGTCAAACCGGAAGAATCCCTGCGCATCCAGAAAATCATCGACGCCATTTACGAATCCTCGAAAAAGAACCGGGAAATTGTAATCAAGTAACCGGGCACCGAGGTCCATGCAAATGCATCATGGACCGTATGGACGTTATGGACAGGCCTGTACCTCATAAAACTTGTCCATGATGTCCATACGGTCCATCAAATTTATTGATTGTTTTTTTAGCGGGCGTAGCGCAGCAGGTTTTCCCGCCGGGCAAAGGCCCGGTCCCGTCTATGCGTGCGTTCACCAACATACCGACGCTGCGCGTCGAACACCACCGGTTTCCGTTCCTTGGGCACCAGGTAGGGACCGCCCTCCGGAGGAGGAAGCGGTTCTTTTTGGGAGGCGTAGCAGGTCGGGCTCGGCGGTTGCCCTTGCAGAGAGCCCGCTTCCTTCGAGGTATATAACTGGCGTTCGATATAGGCCATGGCGCGCTCTTCATAGCTCGGTCCCGGCCGAAGCGGTCCCTTCGGGGGCAGTTTTGAATAAATCATGCCGCGTCCGGTATGGTCCAACAGCACGTACCCGCCGTAAGCGGCGCCGTCAAACCCTTCACACAGGGCCGCCGGGGGATGGCGGTGAATACCGCAGTGAAGCCCCTCATGGGTATACATCACCATTTTTCGCAACCCCAGCCAGGGCCATTTCACTACCCGCAGGGCCGGTTCCTCAGGATTGCCATACTGCCCCTCGTAAGCCGGCGGTACGGCATTGCCCTGAAAAGCGGCCAGACAGAACACACCCACTAAAACGGCAAGCGTCATTTTCCTCATGACATGGATCTCCTCTTCTGGCATACCATTACTATGAACATGGATTGTCCTATTTTACACAAAAAGCACGCAAATGTAAAGATTTTATTTTCTGCGCACGGCGTGTCCCCCGTGGCCCGGCTATTGCATGGGGGAATCAGGCCTTTCCAAGGCTTCACGAACGCGGTCACTGACCACCGTCAATACCTTTAAACGGGCGTGGCGTTTGTCATCCCCTTCCACCAGGGTCCAGGGCGCCGCCGGGGTGGAAGTTTTGACCAGCATATCGGAAACGGCCTGCCGGTAGGCGTCCCACTTGTCGCGGTTGCGCCAGTCTTCTTCGGTAATTTTCCATTGCTTTTCAGGGGTCTGTTCCCTGGCTTCAAAGCGGCGTAACTGTTCCTCCCTGGAAATATGGAGCCAGAATTTACACACGACGGCCCCGAAATCGGCCAGCTCCGCTTCAAAGGCGTTGATTTCCCCGTAGGCCCGGAGCCATTCTTCCCCGGCGGCATAGCCTTCGACCCGTTCCACCAATACGCGGCCGTACCAACTGCGGTCATAAATGGAGAAATGTCCCGATTTCTGCAGGGAACGCCAGAACCTCCACAAGTAATGTTTATGCGCCTCTTCGCCTTCCGGCGCCCCGAAGGGGATGACGGCATAGCCTCTCGGGTCCAGGTCCCAGGTAAGCCGCCGTATGGCGCCCCCTTTCCCGGCGGCGTCCCAGCCTTCGAATACGAGCACTACCGGTTTACGTCGCACATAACACAAATGCTGCAGCCGGCACAGTTCTTTTTGCAGCCGGGGCAGGGTTTCTTCATAGGTGTCCTTGTCCACGGACCGGGACAAATCCACTTTGTCCAGAGGCCCGGGGGCGGGTTCCTTTTCAGGCATCGCCGCCGGGCCGACGTTTTCAACGGGATGTAGAGCGCGTTGGAAGGCCGCCATCACCGTCTCCGCCACCTTCACATTCAGATAATTCTTGTCTGTAGCGGGCAGCACGGTCCAGGGTGCGCGGGGTACCGATGTTTCGCGCAGCATCGCTTCTATATGGTCCACGTAGCGGTCGTACTGTTCGTGACGTTGCCGTTCCGCAGCCCCCGCCTTCCAGGAGTAGGCGGGGTCTTTGGACAATTCGAGAAACCGTTTCGCCTGTTCTTCTTTGCTGATATGCAGAAAAAATTTGATGACCACAGCGCCGTCATCCGTTAATTGCCGTTCAAACACGCGCATGCGTTCATAAGCCCGCGCCAGTTGGGTCGGTGAGCGCTGGCTGTTCACCGCCTCGTCAAGCACCTGGCGATACCAGCTGTGGTTGAAGATAGCCATTGCCCCCCGGGCGGGCAGCCGGGTCCAGAAGCGGTGCATCGGCGGCCAATAGGATTCCTGTTCCGAGACGGAATGCACGTGATGCACGTGATATCCTCGCGGGTCAAAGGCGTGCACCAACCTCCCGATGGCGGTTCCCTTGCCGGAGGCGTCCCACCCCTCGAAAACAATCAGCACCGGAATTCCCGCTTGGCGCAAGTGCCGCTGCGCCTCGCAGAGGCCTGCATCCAGCGGTTTTATGGCCTGTTTGTATTCTTTTTTCTTTAAAGATACATCCAGCGCAAGTGTTTCCAGCATCAAAGTCCCTCGTTCGCGGAAGTACTGTACCCGGGGATGCTCAGAGGCGCATCGCCCCGACCAGGTCGTTGATATCTACGATGCCGTGACGCATGCAATAGGCTTCCAACCCTTCCACCACCTTCAGGGCCGTGTCCGGGCGACGGAATGACATGCAGCCCACGGCGACGGCGCGCGCTCCCGCCAGCAGGAACTGCAGGGCGTCCTCGGCCGAGCTGATGCCGCCCATGCCCAGCACGGGTATCTCCAGGGCGCGGCAGGCGTCCCAGACCATCTTGACTGCCACCGGCCGGATGGCGGGGCCGCTCAGGCCGCCGACGATGTTACCCAGCCTGGGCGTTCGCGTTTCCGGGTCGATGTCCATGCCGAGCAGGGTATTGATCAGGGAGATGGCATCGGCGCCGCCCTGCTGCGCCGCCAGCGCGGGCTCGACAATATCGGCCACGTTCGGGGAGAGTTTGATGAACACAGGCAGTGTTGTGGCGGCTTTGATGGCCCGGGTATATTCAAGCACCTTTTCCGGGGACTGCGCCACCAGCGCGCCGCCCCGGGCGTGACGGGCGTCATGCACATTGGGACAGGACAGATTCGCCTCGATGGCGTCTGCGCCGTTTTCCTCCTCGAGCCGGCGCGCGAGTTCCCCATACTCGTCGGGAGTGTACCCGTAAATATTGGCGATGATAACGCAATTCTTCTCGCGCAGAAAGGGAACCTTTTCGCGCAGGTAGCTTTCCAGGCCTATATTCTGGAGGCCGATGGCGTTTAACATGCCCGCGGGGGTTTCCATGATCCGGGGGGGGGCGTTGCCCGCTCTGGGTCTGAGGGTGAGGCTTTTTACGGTTACCGCGCCCAGCCGGGATATATCAAAATAGTGGTTATATTCGTCTCCGTAGCCGAAGGTGCCCGAGGCCACGGTAACCGGGTTTTTCATGCTCAGGCCGCCCAGGTTGACGGCAAGATTGACAGGATTCATGGCCGCACCCCTCCATTCCAGTTGATGTCGCGCGTGTCGAATACGGGCCCTTCCCGGCATACGCGCACCATGCGCCGCGCTTCGTCTTCGGAGTTGGTTTCCACGACGCATCCCATGCACACACCATCGCCGCAGGCCATTTCCGCTTCTAGTGATGCATAACAGCGGACATCGTGCCTGGCGCACACCCCGTGAACGGCACGCATCATGGCCGTGGGCCCGCAGCAGTAAACCAGGGTGGAACTGTCGGGCGTCAGGCTTTCCAGCGCGTCGGAGGCGAATCCCTGCATGCCGGCGGAACCGTCATCCGTCGCAATATGCACGGGGCAGCCCATCCGGGAAAATTCTTTTACCAGCAGGAGCATGCGGTCATTGCGTGCCGCCAGCACCACTTCCGGGGTGCGTCCGAGTTTTTGAAGAATCGCTTCGGCGAGCCCGGGAAAAGGGGCGACCCCGATGCCGCCCGCGACCAGGATATGGCGGTTAAAGCCTTGCGGCAGCGGGAATCCGTTCCCCAGGGGGCCCTGCACGTTTATCACGGCGCCCACAGGCAAATGGGCGAGCAGACGGGTGCCCAGTCCCAACACCTTGTAGAGGATGGAAATACCGTCCTTGTAAATGCGTTCAATGGACATGGGCCTGCGTAAAAACGGGTACAGCCCTTCATGGGCTTCAAGCATGCAGAACTGCCCCGGCACGGCGACGGTGGCGATGGGTTCCGCGCGCAGCGCGAGGCGCTTGTGTCCCGGCGCGATATCCTGATGCGCCGTGATTTCACATTCGAGTAGGACTGTCATAAGCTGTCTCCGGTGTTGCTGACCTGGGCAATCAGCAGGGCGATACCGCTGCGGATGCGTTCGGCCATGACTTCGCCCACGCCGTCGACTTCCACCAGTTTCTCTTTGTTGGCGGCGATGATGGCCCGCAGCGTACCGAACTGCTTGACCAGGTTGTCGATAATTTGCGATTGCAGGCGGTTGATGGCATGCAGGATGTGGTAGCCCCTCGGCATCATGTAAGAATCCACGCTTCTGGGATTCGGCCCGTACCCGAGCGCCTGGCTGATGCATCCGAGATTCATCAGTTCCTCCTGGGAGAGGGCATTGATGCGCTCGGCCACGGTATCGGCGGTCACTCCGGTTCGCTCCCGGTAATAGTCCCGGATTACCAGGGCTGCCTCTTTGAGGGGTTGTACCGTCTCCTGGAGCTGCAGCTGCAATAGACGCCCTTCCGTGCCTAATTCAATGATAATCGGCGTTACCTCGTTCTGAATCCGGTGTACCATTTCGGCCCGTTGCAGCACGCGGCACACGTCAAAAATGGTGACCGTGTCCTGCAGTTCACGCAGGATCAGTTCGCGCATGGTTTTACGGAGTGTTTCCACGTATTTTTCCAGGGTCTGCAGCGTCTGTGCCCCCTTGTTGATCAGGGTGGGCACCGAATCCAGGTTGTACCGTTTCGAGTGGCAGTAGAGGGTGACACTGGATCGCCGTTGCGACAGGGCGAGTACGACGCATTTCGCCTGGTTGGCGAAACGTTGGGCGGCGCGGTGGCGCGTGCCGGTTTCCGTGGTGGGAAACCTTGGCGAAGGTTTTAAAAAACGGTTAGCGTAGAGGATGCGGGTTCCCTTTTCATTCAAAATAAGCGCTCCGTCCATCTTGGACAGTTCATAGATCAATTTGGGCGTCATCTCCGCATCCAGTTTTACCCCCCCCTCCGACAGGCGGGCGAGCCGGGTGGGATTGCCGATACAGATGAGGCCGCCCATGTGGGACTGGAGGATGGCGGAAATGGCCTCGCGGATATCCGTGCCCGGCGCTATCATTCTCAGGGCGGACTGGAAAACTTCATCTTCACTTTTTGTCTTGCGTTTTGCCACGTTACGTCTCCAATGCGATTCGAAGGGCGTCTTTCAACTTCACCGCAGGTTCCGGGACGGCGCCGGTGCCGGCGGCTTCCCGGGCGCAATTTCCGGGAAGTATACAGCGCGTAAACCCGAACTTGGCGGCTTCGCGGGCGCGCAGGCGGGCCGCGCTGACCGCGCGTATTTCACCGGACAGGCCCACCTCGCCGAACAGCGCCGCATCGGGCGCTACCGGGCGGCCCAGCAGGCTTGAGGCAAGTGCCACGGCCGCGGCAAGGTCCGCCGCAGGTTCATCCAGGCGAATGCCCCCCGCCACGTTTACAAATATATCCCTGTCGGAAAAACGCAATCCGGCATGCCTTTCGATGACGGCCAGCAGCAGGGCGATCCGGTTGGGGTTAAGGCCGGTGACGGTGCGCCGGGGGCTGCCGGCATGCGCTTCGCTGACCAGGGCCTGCACTTCCACCAGTAGCGGACGGGCGCCTTCCACGGCGGGAAACACAGCGGAACCGCTGACGCCCACGGGCCGTTCGTCCAGGAAGAGTGCGCTGGGGTTGCGCACTTCGGTCAAGCCCGTGTCGTGCATTTCGAACACGCCGATTTCGTTGGTGGAGCCGAAGCGGTTTTTAACCGCCCTGAGCACCCGCAGGGACTGGCGCCCTTCCCCCTCGAAATACAGCACCGTGTCCACAAGATGCTCGAGCAGGCGCGGCCCGGCGACCACGCCCTCCTTGGTGACATGTCCCACCAATACTATGGGCGTTTGTGTTGTCTTCGACAGGCGCATGAATTCATTGGCGCATTCCCGGACCTGGCCCACCGACCCCGGCGCTGCGGCGAGACGCGATGTATACACGGATTGAATGGAATCCACCACCGCCATCCGGTACGTTCCCCCGGCAAGGTGCGGCGTGATGGCGGACACATGGGTTTCGGTCAACATTAATAGGCGGTCATTCAGGGTCTTCAGCCGCGATGCCCGAAGCCGCGCCTGGTCGAAAGACTCCTCACCCGAAATGTACAGCACAGGTCCTTCCGAGGCGGCCACGTGGTGGGAGACCTGCAGCATCAGCGTGGACTTGCCGATACCCGGGTCCCCGCCGACCAGGGTAAGGGAACCCGGCACCAGGCCCCCGCCCATGACACGGTCGAATTCATCCATGCCCCCCGAAATGCGGCGTGGTGTTTCATGACCCGGACGGGTGATGGGGATGGGTTCACAGGTTACCGCCAGCGAATCACGCAGATGGGGACCGTCTTCCTGCAATACCTCTTCGACCAGTGTGTTCCAGGAATCGCAGTCCGCGCATTTACCCGACCATTTGGGATGCACCGCACCGCATTCTTCACAAATGAATCGTGTTTTTACCCGCATCATGCGTCCGGTGTTTCCTTTGACGTGCATCGTTCCCGAAGAGGTATCGCGCGTGCCCCGGACAATACCGCAGCGTCTTTGCCGGTCCCGGGTCGTTCTTGCACGGATTCCCCGCTTCGGATACCATAAAGATATTCCCGGTTCGGGGCAATGCGTCAAACCGTGCCCCGTAAATCGCCTTGCCGGGAAGAACAAACGCGCTCGTACACTGTGGCGAGGCCGATGGCGCTGTGCAAAACGGTCCCGCCTTCACAAGACAATGCATTGCCGCAGCCGGAGCACTCGCCTTGTTTCAGATAAAAGTGTACCGTAATGGAGGTTGTTACGGCAACCTGTATAAATGGAGCAGAGTAGAAAGAAGTTTCCCGTGAGTTATGAACTGGCAATGAATATCCTGAACCGGTGTCCGGCATCACGTCCGGGTCACGTGGTCTATTGTACCCACGAAGCCCTGCGCGACCGTGTCCGGGAAACGACCGGGCTCTCTCTTGAGGATGCCTGGGAATGCGACCTGATCTGGAATACCGACGACGGCCCCGTACCCTGGTCGCAGCTGGGGCGGGTAACCGACATGGGCCACGCGGAATTCATGGCCGGCGGCGCGGACCGGCGCAACCCCGGTATCTGCCCCTTTCGTAGGCTGGAGGAGGCGCGCGCCTTTGACGCTGTGGCGGAGTATGGCCTTCCCGATGAAACTGCCCTGACCGCCTATTATGAAGCGGTCTGCCAAAACGGACAGCGCGCTTACCCCAGCCAGGTATTTACCGGCGGGTATTACAAGACCCTGCTGTCGGGCGCCCTCGAAATTTTCGGCTGGGATATGCTGTTGCAGCTGGCGGCGGACAGGACGGCCTTCGAAGCGGTGCTGGATCCCGTCTTTCAACTCAGCCTGCATCATTACCGCTGCTGGGCGCGCACCGGCGTCAAGGCCTTTATCCTTCATGACGACATGGTGTGGAGCGGGGGGCCCTTTCTGGACCCGGATTTCTACCGAGGCGTGATTTTCCCGCGCTACACGGCGCTGGTCCGGCTGTTACACGATGCCGGCAAGAAAGTGCTCTTCGCCTCGGATGGGAACTGGGCCTCCTTCATGGAGGACGTTGCCGCAACCGGTGCCGACGGTTTTATTTTCGAGTCGGCTGTTCCCCTGGCGGCCATGGCCGACCGCTTCGGCAACTCCCATGTGCTGGTCGGCAGTGCGGTGGATTGCCGCACCCTGACCTTCGGCACCCGGGACGAAATCCGCGCGGAAATTGACCTCACCCTGAAGGCCGCCCAGAGGTGCCGCGGGCTCTTCATCGCTGTGGGTAATCACATCCCTTCCAACGTCCCCCTTGAAAACGCCCTCTTCTATGCCGAATATCTTCGCCGGCAGTGGAGGAATTCTCACGCTTTGTGAAGTGCTAACATTGCAGTTGACAAAATGCGATTTTGGTGTATAATGTAGATGTAGTTAATTGTGTTTCATTAACCATATGAGGGCCATCGTCATGAACATTATACAACTTAATGTAAAAGTGCTTGTCCTTATCTGTACACTTGTATCCATTATAGGTGGTTACTGTGCTGCCGCTGCCTATTCCCCGATTGTGGGCATGGAGCCGATGCTGAGGGGTACTGGCGAACAGGTCAAGCAGCCTGCACCCGAGCCGGCAAGCATCGTTACCCCCAAAGCGCCCCCCACCTTGCTCAACAATTTGACTGTGGTGGCGAGACGTCCTTATTTTTGCACCTCGGTCGCAGTGTCAGGCAATCTGGCGGTTATCGATGCGATTTCTTTTGAGGGTTCAATTCCCAAGCAAGGACTTGTATTTTTAGACATCTC